>Ga0182024_10012050_pt1 | contig 17189 bp, 14 predicted proteins | sample P32metaG_FD_120480 | JGI IMG/M metagenome (GOLD analysis project Ga0182024, IMG submission 120480) | Permafrost microbial communities from Stordalen Mire, Sweden - P3-2 metaG (Illumina Assembly) | ecosystem: Environmental > Terrestrial > Soil > Wetlands > Permafrost | place: Sweden: Stordalen...
ACGACCCCGCTCCTGAGCAGTCCCGCCGTTCGAGACGGAAAAATATCGGAAGGCGCTATTAATTTGTACATCGCGCCCGCTCGCCCCACGCCTGCCGCCCCAACCCCCTAAAACAACGAATAGATGAACGGCGCGGCGGATGAGGCTCCGAGAATGATCAGGAGCCCGAAAAACAAGAGAACGACGATGACCGGGATGAGCCAGTATTTCTTGTTCTGCTTGAGCATGGCGAAGAACTCGCCCATGAGCGTGGAGCTTTTTTCGGCTCCGGCTGCTTCGAATTCGGTCTTCACTTCTTCGCTCATGGCTCTGATAAAAATCTCTTGCGGAAGCTCTAGCCCAGGGCGATCAGACTGTCAAGAGTACCCGCGCCATTCCAATCCCCCTCCCCTGCCCCGATGAGCGCGACCCTCGACTCCACCCGCTCCGTGCCACTGAGCGCCGTTCCGCGGAGTTCCCGGCCGCCGCTCGCAAATTTGATCGCGAGCCTGTTTTTCTGTTCGGGGTTCTCGGGGTTGATCTACCAGGTCATGTGGGCGAGGAGGCTGTCGCTTTTTTTCGGCAGCGATGTTTACTCGACGGCGATCACGCTGAGCGCCTTCATGGCGGGGCTGTCGCTGGGCAGTTTTATCGCGGAGAAGGTCGTGGACCGGCTGAAAGGGCATTTGGTTTATTATGGGGTCATCGAGCTGTTCATCGGGGTTTACGCGTTGTGCTTCCGTGGGTTCCTGTACGCGTTTACGCCGGAGTTGCGCCACGTTTACCAAACGTCGTTTGAATCCGCGCCGCTGATCTACCAGGCGGCCCGCGTGGCGGTGGCGGCGCTGGTATTGCTGCCGCCGACTACGCTGATGGGCGCGACGCTGCCGCTGGTGGTGAAGACTTTCGTCCGCGGGAACTCGGAGATGGGGGGCGTCGGCGGTTTCTTTTACTCGACCAATACGATGGGGGCGCTGAGTGGCGTGCTGGTTTCCGCATTTGTGCTGATACCGCTGCTGGGGATGGAGGCGACGACCTGGATCGCGGCGGCCATCAATGCGATGATCGGGATCGCGGCGATGATCGCGGCTAGAATGCACGACGATGAATCGGACGCGGCGCGAGCGGATGACGGTTCGCGGGAGGCGGACCCGGCTTACAAGTACAATCCGGCGCATGCGAGGAGGGCGGTGTTCGCGATTGGGGTGTCCGGACTGGCCGCGCTGGCGTTGGAAGTTGTCTGGACGCGGATATTGACGCTCTCTTTCAGCGCGACGGTCTATTCGTTTTCCATCATGCTGGTCTGCTTCCTGTTCGGGATTTATCTCGGGAGCCGCCTGGTCTCAAGCCGCGTCGATAAGCTGCCGAACCTGATGCGCGAATTTGGCGCCGTGGAGACATGGCTGGGAGGGAGCGTGGCATTCCTGGGAGTGGTTGCCTATGTTGTCCCGTCACTATTCGGGAAGCTGGTCTGGGCGCTATCGGCATTGCATGCGAACTTTGGCCTGGCGAGCAGCGTGGCGGAGTTTCTCGTGGCCGGGGTGTTTATCATGGGGCCGACGATGCTTCTGGGCGCCACTTTTCCCATTGCGGTCAAGATTTGCACGCCGGACGCAAGGCGCGCCGGGTATGGGACAGGCCGGGTGTATGCATCGAATACGGCGGGCGCGATTCTCGGGGCAGTCATCGCGGGCTTTGTCTTGATTCCGGCGATGGGGAGTTATCGCAGCCTCCTGGTGATCGCGGCATTGTTCTTCCTCAACGGCCTGATCCTGCTTGGAACCGTGCGCGGCCTCGCCGCCGCCACTTATCCGGGCGGCTTGCTGATTCTCTCCGCGATAGCAACCGTCGCCCTGCCGCGGCAAACGGTCATCAACTACAATCAACAGACCAGCACCAAGCCGGCCGTCATCTATCACGGCGAAGGGATTTCCCATAGCGTCGATATCGTGCGCGCACCGAACAATGACGTCATCATGATGGTGGATGGCAATATCGAGGCGGATACGAGTTACATCCAGCGCCGTCATTTCATCCTCAAGGCCGACCTGCCCCTGCTGCTGCATCCCAATCCGCGCGAGGTCGCCGTTGTCGGGCTTGGTCTCGGGATCACTCTCAACGCCACCGCCCGCAATCCCGCGGTGGATTCCATCCAGGTCATTGAGCTAAGTCGCGAGATGATGGAGGCTCATAAGTACCTCCATGACGTGGACGGCGGTGTTCTGGATAATCCGAAGGTTTCCGTAAGGATCGATGACGGCCGGAATTTTTTTGCGATGTCCGACCGGACTTTCGACATGATTACCGCGGACCCGATCCATCCGCGCATAACGGGCGTCGGTTACTTATACACCCAGGAATATTATAGGTCGATCCAGCAACGGCTGAAACCCGGCGGCGTGGTCTGTCAATGGATGCCGATGTATAACATTTCCAAGCGATCCTTCGACGTGGCTTTTCGGACGTTCGCCAGCGTCTTTCGGAATGCGAGCTTCTGGTATGTTCGCGGGCACGGGCTGTTTGTCGCGACGCAAGGCCCGTTTACGATTGATTTCGCCAACCTTTCGAAACGGATCGCGGAGCATCCGGTTGCCGAGGATATGGCTTCCATTGACATTAACAGCCCGGAAGATTTCACATCCTACCTCCTGATGGGGCCAAAACAGATCCAGGAGTATCTGGCTGCGTCCGGAGATTCGGATCTAAATACCGATTCAAACGCGTACCTCGAATACCACACGCCGTCTGAGTTCCTTTCCCAAACCAAGGATATCGTGAAGGACCTCGTGAGCCATGCCGGATATGATCCGGAAATCATCCGGAACGCGTCACCAGCGGACCGTGAGAAGATTAGCGCGAAATGGACTCAGCGGCAGGCCCGCCTCCTGCCGGAGCTGGACGAGCCGCTGCGCTAGGGCCTATCAGAACTGCCGATAGTAGCGCTTCGCGTCAGTTACTTTCCCGGCATCCCGCCAGTAAGTCCGCGCGGACTTATCAATGCCGTTTTTCCATTTGCTCCTGCCCGGAATCAGAAAGCCGATTGGCGTAAAAACGACGTAATAGAAGATGCAAAAGAGCAGGTTGCCAATGACGATTCCCATGCAGCAGGCGATGAAATACCAGAGTAGGTAAAATGGCTTCGCAATCATCGGCAGCAGCCAGAGCACGACGCCGGCGGCGAATCCAATGACTCCCAGCCAGAGGAAGAACGGTTTCCACATGTGCCTCGTGAGCCACGTCACGACGGATAGAAACAGGGCGATCGACGGAAAGCCTATGACAAGGCTCTTTGCGAATTCCTTCTTTTCCTTAAGGCCGGGCTTCCAGTTTACCTCTGTGAATGGATTCATCATAACCGGTTAATCCAGTTTGAAGCTGCGGATGTACTTATCCCGCTCCTTGTCGCTTAGTTGAGGCTGATCCTCTTTGCGCAAGAAACAGTTCTCGAGGACCAGGACATCCATGTTCGAGGCCATGAAGCAGCGGTATGCGTCCGCCGGGGTGCAGACAATCGGCTCGCCCCTGATGTTAAAACTGGTGTTGATGATTACCCCGCAGCCTGTCTGGAGCTTGAATTCCCTGATGAGGCGGTAGTACCGCCCGTTGCGCTCTTCCGTCACGGTCTGAATCCGGGCCGACATATCCACATGCGTGATCGCGGGCAGCGAGGAGCGTTTCACATTAACCCGCTTTCGCAAATCGGGGTCCTTCATCGCCCGCTTTTGGTCTTCCGTAAGATCGCACCATTGATCCTTGCGGACATCGGCCACCAGCAGCATGTAGGGCGACTCGCGGTCGAGGTCGAAATAGTCCGGTACGTCCTCCATGAGCGCGCTCGGCGCGAATGGCCGAAAGCTTTCGCGGAACTTGATCCGGAGGTTCATCTCCGACTGCATTTCCTGGCTGCGCGCATCGCCAATGATGCTCCGCGCGCCGAGCGCGCGCGGACCAAACTCCATGCGATCCTGAAACCAGCCGACTACTTTGCCGGCGGTCATCGCATCCACAGTTGCCTTGAGTAAATCCGCCTCTTCTCCGTGGTATTTGTACTTGATCCCGCGGTTATCGAGAATCTTGCGGATTTCCTCATTTGAATACTTCGGCCCAAGCAATGACCCGCGCATCGAGTCCCCCTTGCTCGCGCTCCGGCTGCCGTCCAGCAATTGGAAATGTACAAAGAGGGCGGCGCCCAACGCTCCTCCGGCGTCGCCCGCGGGCGGCGGGATCCAGATGTCGTCGAATATCTTCTCCCGGAGAAGGACGCCATTGGCCACGCAGTTAAGGGCCACGCCTCCAGCGAGGCAAAGGTACTTCGCGCCCGTCAGCGCCTTTGCGGTGCGGGCCATCCTCAACACGATCTCTTCGGTCACCTTCTGGATCGAAGCGGCCATGTCCATCTCGCGCTGAGTGATCATCGCCTCGGCATCCCGGGCCGGGCCGCCAAACAATCCGGCGAAGGCGTCATTAGTCATCGTCAATCCCTGGCAGTAATTGAAATACCGCATATCCATAGCCAGCGAGCCATCTTCCTTAAGGTCGATAAGCTTGTCCAAGATAAGATCCACGTATTTCGGTTCACCGTACGGAGCCAAACCCATCAGCTTGTACTCTCCGGAATTAACCCGGAATCCGGTGAAATAAGTAAATGCGCTATATAGCAAACCGGCCGAATGAGGAAATTCCAGCGTCTTCAGCAAGTCGATTCGATTGCCGCGTCCCATCCCGATGCTCGCCGTGTCCCATTCTCCCACCCCGTCCATCGTGAGAATTGCCGCTTCGTCATACGGCGATGGAAAAAAGGCGCTGGCCGCGTGAGCCTCGTGATGTCCGGTAAAAGCGATCCTCTTCCCGTACCTGCCATCGAGCGATTTCCGTATCTCCTTGGGTAAGTGGAGCTTCGTTTTGAGCCAGAGCGGCATCGCCATCAGGAAGGACTTCAGACCCACCGGCGCGAATGCGAGATAGGTCTCCATTAGCCGCTCGAATTTCAAAAACGGCTTCTCGTAGAATACAACGTGGTCGAGGTCCTCGGCCTGGATGCCGGCCTCCCTCAAGCAATATTCGGCGGCGTGCTTCGGGAAATTATAATCGTGCTTCTTCCGCGTGAATCTCTCCTCCTGCGCCGCGGCCACTATCTCACCATCCACCACGATCGCCGCGGCGCTGTCGTGGTAGTATGCCGAGAGACCGAGGATCTTCTTTGACATGCTGTAGTTGGCAATTTTGGGAGCGGTGTTTCTTCCACCGTCCCAGTGCTATTGCAAGTTAAAATTTGACACCCATCGACCCCTCCAGTATCTAGCCGCCTCCCTTGAATCTCCCGTGAATCGCTCGCAAAAGGCGGCCCTTCTGGCCAAAATAATCCCGGTCGTTTTCTCCCTGCTCATTTGCGCAATCGGCCTCGAACTCTTTGCCCGGGTAATCTACGGGCGGCCAACGATGCACTTTGGGATTGAGATGTGGAAATATGCCAGGCTGCTCAAGGAGCGCGCGCCCGACCCTGAAATGTCGCATCAACACCAGCCTGATAAAGAGGCGTTTCTCCTGGGCGTGGACGTAAAGATCAACTCTGTCGGATTCCGGGACCGCGAATTCAGCTTGCAGAAGCCGCCGGGAACTTACCGCATTGTCGCGCTCGGTGACTCGACCACCTTTGGCTGGGGAGTGCCTTATGATGAGACTTACCCAAAGGTCCTGGAAAAATCACTGAATGACAATCCACCCTCCCCCAAGTGGAGCCACTACGAGGTGATCAATACCGGCATCGGCAATTATAACACCGCCCAGGAACTTGCCATGTTGAAAGACTACGGCCTTCAATTCAATCCCGACATGGTTACCATCGGCTGGTATATCAACGATGCCGAGCCAACGCCGGTGCCGAGCAAGAACTGGATTGCCTACCACTCCTACGGCTATATCTGGCTGACTTCAAATCTTGATAGCGTGCTGCGCAACGTGGGCGCCCGCCAAACCTACAAGGAATACTATAACGGCCTCTATGATTCCGGCCAGCCGGGCTGGCCCAAGTGCCAGCGGGCGTTTGCCGAGCTATCCGCGCTTTGCAAGCAGCGGAATATCGCCCTTCACATTCTATTGATTCCGGAGCTGCATACGCTTTCCGGCAATTACGAATTCAAGCGCATCGACGGCTATATAAAGGATATCGGCAGGAAGGTCGATGCGCCCGTGCTCGACCTTATCGACGCCTATCCGCCGGATGGAGACCCCCACCGGTTCTGGGCTTCCCCGGAAGACGATCATCCGAATGGCGCGGCAAATATTCTCGAGGCGAATTACATTTCCCAAACTCTTCGCCGCGAGCAATGGATCAAATAGCCGTTAGATCCGAGTGACGATGAAAAAAGTCGTTGCGAAGATTACCATATCGCTCGTATCCACGCTGCTCTGCCTGGGGCTCCTCGAAGGCGTGACGCGGCTGATGGTGAAGCCCGATCCGGACGGCGACCTGATCTACCATTTCGTCCGGCTCAAGCCTTTGCATCCGCCTGTGGCAAAGGCAAAGGCGCTGCTCGATGCCTATAACAAGGACATCGCAAACGCCAAATTGATTTACGATCCGGAGCTGGGCTGGCGGCCCACCGCGGCCGGTTCCGACGGCAACCAGGCGGGCTTCGCATCGAGCCACCCGAATCCTTCGCAGATGCCCCGGCCAGGGCGCCTGCGCATCGCGCTCTTCGGAGGTTCCTATACCCGGGGCCAATCGGACAAGAGCTGGTGGAGGGTTCTGGACGAGCAGCTAAGACAGAAAGGGGTAAACGCGGAAGTATTCAATTTCGGCGTGCCCGGTTATGGCATGGATCAGGCTTATCTCCGCTGGAAGAAGGATGGCGCGCCTTATCGTCCCGACCTTGTTGTGTTCGGATTCAGCGTCGGCAATGCCATGGATAACCTAAATATCCTCCGTCTCCTCGAGAACCCTGAAACCGGCATCCCGTTTACTAAGCCGCGCTTTATCATGGATCACGACGATTTGAAGCTCATTAATTCTCCCACAGTCTCCCCGGACGTTCTCTTGCAGCAAATCGCGGACTTATCCCATTGGCCATTGTTACAATACGACCATTATTACAATCCAGCGGACTATCAGCCGCGTTGGTGGGAGGCGAGCCGCCTTCTCGGGCTGCTTGCCGCGAAGGAAGAATTGATAGTGGAGCGCCAGGAGGCGGACCGGCTCTATCAAATGGATGCCGAACCAGCCCGGCTCGCGCTCAGGATCGTGCAACAGTTCGGCGCCGAGGTTCAACGTTCGGGCTCGCAATTCCTTGTTGTCCACCTGCCGGCGGCGCCCGAGTTATCATACTATCAGGCCCACGGCAGGTTTTCTTACTCCGATCTGTACAACGACATGCAGGTTAGCGTCCCGGTGGTTCATACAGAACAGAATCTGTTACAAGTAACAGGGAAACAGGACATCCGCTCTTTCTTTGATGACGGCCATTATACCGACCAGCTTCATGCCTCGGTGGGCGCCACTCTCGCGGAGTATATCGCGGCCCATATGGGCAAGGCCTATCCTCTTTCCAGGCAATAAGTATCCGGCGGCGGAAATCTGGTGCAAGGGCGCGGGGTTTGTAGTATCCTCGGTCTATTACTTTACCTTACCATGACCCCAGCGTGGATTAGAACAAGATCGGGTGCCTGATCCGGTTGCCGCTCCCACCGGCCATCCCCCATGGATTTCAGCATCGTCATCTGCACCCATAATCGCGCCGACTCCCTCGAGCGGACGCTGCTGGGCATATTCGGCATGTCGCTCCCGGCGGGATGCGAGTGGGAACTTATCGTGGTCGATAACCTCTCCACCGACCAAACTGTTGACGTTTGCCAGAAGTACGAGGCCCTTATCCCGCTGCGCTATCTGCGTGAGGATCGCCAGGGGAAGAGCTACGCGCTGAACTCCGGCCTGGCCGCCGCGCGCGCCGATTTGATCCTCCTCACTGATGACGATGTCGATGTGGACCCGGGCTGGGCATCCGCCATGCTCGCCGCGGCCAATACCCATTACGACGCCGACTTCTTCGGCGGCAAAGTCATCTCCCGCTGGCAATCGAAACCGCCAAAGTGGTTCTCGGACAATGCGGATATGATCCGCTCGAACCCTCGCGTGGACCTGGGCGAGGCCCCGGTGCGTTTTACCAAAGCGGACGAGCCCCGCCTCATTGGCGCAAACCTCGCCGCGCGGAAGGGTCTGTTCGATGCCGGCTTCATGTTCCGCGATGACCTCGGCCCCAGCGGAGAAGGTGGAACCGGCGGCCGAGTGGGCCCGGAAGAGCAGGAATGGCAACAGCGCCTCCTCCGGGCCGGGTACGAGGGGGTGTACGTGCCCGACGCCCGCGTCCACCATCGGGACCCGCCCTGGCGCATGACCGAGAAGTACCTGCGCCATTGGTACACCCAGGGCGGCCGGGTCCGCGTGAGGCAGGGCGATGTCCCGCGCGGCAATGAGTGGATGGGCGCACCCCGCTACCTCTGGAAGGAATGGGCCACGAACGCCGCCACCTACCTCACCCGCCGCCTTATCGGCCCCTCCCGCCTCTGGCTCTCCGCCGAGTGCCGCATGTGCATCGCCTGGGGCAGCATCGCCGAGTGCCGCGCCTCCGGCAACCCGAACGCGCCGAAGGAAAACGACCCGCACCCACTCCCACCGGAGCCGCAGCCCGCGGCCGCGCCCACTATGGAAGGCACCCCCGCGGCGGCGCCCTCCGCTCACAACCGATACCGTAGAGAATTCCCGCAATGGCTCAACCGCATCCTGGTCCATCTCGGCCCGGCGGCATACATCGCCCTCCATTGGCCATGGCCGATGGATAAGCCGTACATGCGCCGGTCCCTCACCGTCCAGGCGCTCGGCGGCGGCCTGGGCGATGAGCTGATGTGCCTGCCGGTGATCGCGGAGATCAAGCGGCTCAACCCGAAATGCCGCGTCCGTTTCGTCACGCGCCGCCCGGATTTCTTCCGCACACAGCCGCACATCGATGAGGTGGCGAAGGAAAGGCCCGGCCGCCGCGTGCTGAAGCTGGTTTACAATTCCGTCCTGCCGCCGCCCCGCCCGCTCATCACGCTGATGGCGGAGTGCGTCGGCATCAGCGACCGGTTCCGGCGCATCCCGACCCTGGACGTGAAGCCGGGCAAAAACGTGGTCAAGCTCATCAAACACCTCCCGCGTCCCCTGGTGGTAGTACAGCCCCTCGCCACCGGCTGGACCGGGAACAAGAACTGGCCGCTGCCCTATTGGATCGAGTGCGTGCGGAGCCTGACCGCGGATTTCCATGTTGTCGAGGTCGGCAACGATCCGGTGCTCCCTGTCGAGGAGATGGGCCCGCGTTTCACCTCCGTCTCGGGGGGCACCACGCTCCACGATCTGGCCTACGTCATCAGCCAGGCGGACCTGTTTATCGGCCCCAGCTCCGGCGGCATGCACCTGGCAAGCGCGTTCGATGTGCCGGCGCTTATCATCTTTGGCGGTTACGAGCGCCCATCCGGGTATGACTATAGGAATGTCGAGGCGCTTTACACGCCGGTCGCGTGCGCGCCCTGCTGGCGGCAGACGTGCCCGTATGAGCTGATGTGCCTGCATTCCATCAAGCCGGAGACGGTCGTCGCCAGGGCGCGCCAGATGCTCGGCCAGAAACCGGCGGCAAAGCCGGCGCCGATGGCCGCGCAAGTCTGAGCCCGGCGCGCCGCATGCCACTTCTTCTTGCCGTACGGGAAGTACACTTTATCCTGTCCAGATGACCGTCAATCCCGCACCCGCGAGCGGCGCCACGGCGCAGGTGGAGGCGGGCGAACCGTCCCTGGACCAGGCCGGCGAGATGCGCCTGATTCGCGCCCGCCGCGGCTTCATCGGATTGAATTTTGCCGAACTGTGGCGATACCGGGAATTGGTCGGATTCATGATCTGGCGGGACATCCTTATCCGCTACAAGCAGACCTACCTCGGGATCGCATGGGCGGTGGTGCAGCCGGTCCTCTTTATGGTGGTATTTTCCTGCGTGGGCCGTCTCGCGAAGCTGCCGACTTACGGCGCGCCATATCCGCTTATCACCCTCGCGGGTCTGCTGCCCTGGCAGTTTTTTTCGACAGCCCTGAGCGATGGCAGTAACTCGCTCCTAGTCTCGTCCAACATGATCTCGAAGGTCTATTTCCCGCGGCTGATAATCCCGACGGGGGCGGTCCTGAGCGGGACGCTCGATTTTCTCGTCAGCATGATTCTGTTCCTGATCATGGAACTGTTCTACGGAGTTCCGTTCCGGCTGGAGTTGCTCGTCGTTCCCGCGTTATTCCTGTACACGGTGGTGGCCGCATTTGGGGCCGCTGTCTGGTTGAGCGCGCTAAGCGTGCGGTTCCGCGATGTGAAGTATGTCGTGCCGTTTTTGACCCGCATCGGGCTGTACGCCTGCCCGGTGGCGTTTGTTTCGAGCATGGTGCCGGGCCGCTGGCGCGTCCTGTATAGCTTGAATCCCATGGTGGGGATCATCGACGGCTTCCGGTGGTGCGCACTCGGCCCGGCCTTCGCGCCCGACGCGGTGGGGCTGCTTCTGAGCATCCCGATAACCGTGGCCATTGCCGTCAGCGGCCTGCTTTATTTCCGGGCGACGGAGCAGCGCTTCGCGGATTTGATCTGATATGCCCGGGCCCGTCATCTCGGTAAGCAACCTGTCGAAACGCTACGTCCTGGGGACGAAGGCCGGTCACGACACGTTACGCGACCATCTGGCCCACGGGGCGCAGGCGCTGTGGCGCGGCCTGAGGCCTGGCGCAAGGAGCAAGGAGGAAAAACCCGCCACGGCGGCCGCCGACTTCTGGGCGCTGCGCGATGTCTCGTTTGACCTGGCGCAGGGAGAGGTGCTGGGTGTCGTCGGGAGAAATGGCGCCGGGAAATCAACGCTGCTCAAGCTTTTGAGCCAGATCACCGAACCTACCGAAGGAGAAATCCGTGTGCGAGGCCGGGTGGCAAGCCTGCTGGAAGTGGGCACCGGCTTTCACCAGGAGCTCACCGGCCGCGAGAATGTCTTCCTCAACGGCGCGGTACTCGGGATGACGCGCCGCGAGATTCGTTCGAGGTTCGATCAGATCGTCGCTTTTGCCGAAGTGGAGCGATTCCTGGATACCCCCGTAAAGCGGTACTCCAGCGGAATGTACGTGCGGCTGGCCTTCGCCGTGGCGGCGCACCTGGAGCCGGAAATCCTGATCGTGGACGAGGTGCTGGCCGTGGGAGACATCGAGTTCCAGAAAAAATGCATGGGCAAGATGCAGGCCGTTGGCAAAGACGGACGGACGGTGATCTTTGTCAGTCATAACATGAGCGCGGTCGAAACGCTCTGCAGCCGCGCGATCCTGCTGGAGCGCGGCAGGCTCTCGATGGATGACAGCGTCCGGAATGTTGTGAAACATTATATCGACCAGTCCCAGAGCGGGCCGCGCGCGTGTCAGCTAGCGCAACGCACGGACCGCAAGGGGACCGGCCGAGCGCGGGCCGTCGGCTTCCGGATCCTTGACGAATCAGGCAACGAGAAAACCTCAATGGAATCAGGGGGCAATTATATGCTGGCCGTCGATTACGAAAACTATAGCGGCGGCGAATTGCAAAACGCGGCGGTAAGCATCGATTTTTTTGACGAACGCAACATGCGAATCCTTCTCCTGAGGAGCAATTTCACCGGGCAGAATGTCAACCTGCGCGCCGGGCGCGGATCGTTCCGCTGCGGTGTGAGAAACCTCTGCCTCGCCAACGGGCTCTACACAATCTCCATCTACATATCGGTGCGGGCCGAGACTGAGATACTCGATTGGATTGAAGATGCGGCTTCCGTAACTGTAAGCGCGGGCGATTTCTTCGGCACGCAGATCCAGGGGATTCCGGAGCTTTGCAAGGTGCTCGTAAAGGCGGATTGGACGTCGAATTAAACTTATTGCCGCATGGGACATTCATCCCGATGAGATATTGAACATGGCCGCCGGGACAACCTTGAACGAATCTCGCCGGGACGCGGCATGCATATAGGCTTTGTCTCAGACCAGTATCCGCCTTACCCGCTGGGCGGCATCGGCGCCCGGGTCACGGATCTTGCGCGCGGGTTGGTCGCGGAGGGTCACAAGGTTACTGTCGCCGGGGTATATCCGAGAAACCGCGGCGTCACGCGATTGGTTGACGAGACCCTTGACGGCGTTCGCGTGGTGCGACTGCCGGCCGCGCCGCGATGGATGCGATGGCGGCCGGGCCTCCTCTGGGAAAGGTACTCGCTGAACGCCCAATTACAGCGGTTGCACAAGCAGGCTCCATTCGATCTGGTCGAGTTTACCGATGGATTCGGCTGGGGTCTGTTCGGGGCGCCGCGCGGAGTGCCCACGGCGATCCGGATCGAGGGAACCATCAAACTCTTCGACCGCGTAATGGGGGTTCAAGGCGAAGAGTTCTACTATTGGCTGGAAGCAAACGCATTCCGCCGCGCTGACTCCCTCTCGGCGCTGTCTCAGTACGCCATGAAGGAAACGCTCGCACTCTTCGGGCTGGAAGGGCGCGAGTGCCGGGTCATTTATAACGCGGTGGACGTGAACCTTTTCAGTCCCGGCAATGATCTGGCGGAACCGGGGCTCATCGTCTTCGTCAACAGCATAGAACCGCGCAAGGGGGTGCGGGAGTTATTGACCGCGATGAATGAGATTTGCGGCGAGTATCCGCACGCAAGGCTGATCCTTATTGGCAGCGATAGCCAGCCGATGGTCGATGGACGCACTTACAGCGAGCGTGTGATGGACGCGGTCAGACCGGAGTTCCGGAACCGGGTTTGTTTTACCGGACGGCTGGATCGTGGCACGGGAGTCATCGAGCATCTGCGGCGCGCGAGCGTGTGTTGTTATCCTTCGCATGTTGAAACATTCGGCGTGGCTCCGCTCGAGGCCATGGCCGTGGGCAAGCCGGTGATCTATAGCGACGCCGGCCCGGCCCGCGAGTTGATCGAGGACGGCGTCTCGGGATTGCTGTGCGAAGTCAATTCCCCGGAGTCCATCGCGAGGTCGATCAAGCGAATATTCGAAAACCAATCCCTGGCGGAAAAACTTGGCCGCGGCGCGCGCGAGCGGGCACTGGCGTTGTTCGGGAAGGAGCAGTGGATCCAGCGCAATATCGACTACTATCACGATTGCATCGCGTCTTATCGCAGGCATCGTGATCCCGGAGAGCGCGCGACATGAACGGCATGTTCCGGCGGGACAAAGTAGTGATTATCGTCAATTCGCTCCTTACGAATGCGGGCGTCGAGCGGCGAACGCTCGATTTTGCCGGCTTTCTCCGCCGGCGCGGCCTGCAGGCGGAGGTATGCGTGCTGCGCCAGGTGGGGAATATCGCGCCGATTTTTGAGGAGGCGGGGATACCGGTGCGCCACATCCGGGTTTACGACTATGATGCCCGGGAACGTTACCTCTTTTTTCCAACCGGATTCCTGCGCCTGGTTTGGCACTTGTTAGCCGGCCGATTCGGGCTGGTATATTGCGTGCAGCCCCCATCCTATATTTTTGGGCGTTTAGCCTGTTTCCCCCCGTTTGGGCGGAGAATCGTCGCGATGGAACGTTACCTCGTGGAAGGCCGTTCAAAGAGGCGGCTGCGGCTGGACCGCTGGCTGGCAAAATGGTCGACGGTGGTTTGTGTCTCAACGCTGCTGCGGGAGCAACTCTCCGCCGGCGCAGGCATTCCCGCGGGCGAAATCGAAGTTATCGAGGACGGGGTTACCATCGCTGCTCCAACCGATCCACAAACGGAACTCCGCGAGCGGCTGGCCGGCCACTTTGTCTTTGGATGCGTCGGCTTGCTTACGCAACGCAAGCGGCAGGCGTTGCTGATACGGGCCTTTGCAGGCCTGCCCAGGGCCGCGGCTGAAAAACGGCAGCCCGCCCTGGTGCTGGTAGGAGGAGGAGAAGACGAAGACAAACTAAGGAAACTGGCAATGGAACTGACCGTGGCCAACGATGTTATTTTCACGGGGGAGCAGGCGCATGTGCATGACTTTTACCCGTTGTTTGACTGCTTCGTGTTCCCATCGGTGGGTGAAGGATTGGGCAATGTCTGGGCGGAGGCGATGATGCATGGCCTCCCGGTTATCTGCGCGGACGTACGGCCGATGAGCGACTATGTCCGGCAGAATGAGACCGGGTTGCTTGTGCGTCCCGACGACGCGGCCGCGCTGGGCGGAGAGATGCGGCGGCTTATGGAGTCGGAGACGCTCCGGCACGATCTCGGCAGGCGCGGAAAGGCATTCGCCGATACCCATTTCGACGGGGAAGAGCAGATGCAAAAGCTCCTCAACGCCGCGCTTGGATAGGGAGTGTAACTGGGACATTGTTTCAGGAGAGGTTTTTATGAATCCGGAAATCAGCGTCATCGTCCCGACTTACAATCGAGAGAGCCTCCTGCCTCCGACGCTGGACTCCATCCTCTGCCAGACGTGCCCTCCGGCCGAGGTCATCGTCGTGGACGACGGCTCGACAGACGGCACCCGCGAGATACTTTCCCGGCGGTACGCAGGCCGCGTGCGTTGCCTCTCCATCGAGAACTCCGGCGTCTGCCGCGCGCGGAACATAGGCGTCCGGAACTCGCGCTCTCCATGGATCGCATTTTGTGACAGTGACGATCTCTGGCTTCCCGAACGCCTCCAAATGCAGCTTCAGTTGCTCAATCTCGCCCCGGAGATTGAATACTTCTTCACCGATTTTTCATACGTTCACGGCGCCGATTGGGCTCCGCACACCAAGTTCTCCGAAAGCTCCGCATGGCAGGCCAGGCTCCAGGCAGAGCGCCTTGCCGATAAGTTCTCCGTAATCCGCGAACCGCTATATCTGGATTTCCTGGAGTTCGTCCCAATCTTCCCTTCCGCCGTCCTTATGTCCCGCCGGCGATTTGATGCAATGGGCGGATTCGATGAACGGTGGAGCCGAACCTCGATTGAGGATTTCGACTTTACACTGCGCTGCATGGAAACGCCTCCCTTCGGCGTGGTAAATCAATCGCTTGTCGGAATTCGGCGTCACGACTCAAACGCGTCCGGCAACCGGGTCCGCGACCTCGTCGCCTACATCGATATTTTGAAATGCGCGAAGATCCATCATCGCCTCGGACCGCCAAACAGCGCTTTCATCGACCGGCTTATCCGGAACGCCAGCATTGAGGCCGCCGAGCTCGCCTTTAGCGCACAGCAGCTTGATATAGTCAGGGCGCTCCTGGAGCCGATCCCTCCGTCCGCCCTGAGCGCAAAAATGCGCATTAAGAGGACAATCGCCATCCAGCCGCAAATGCTCCGCTCCGCTCTATCCACGGCGATCTTCATAAGCACCAAGGGCGTCCGCTCAGTGAAGCGGGCGTCCCGCCCGGCCAGGTAACGACCGCTCACTCAAGGCCATCTCCATATCATGTATTCCACCAGTTGGTACAAACGCATGCTTCGCCCGCTGGGTGTTGAATTGAAGCGGTTCGACTTCGGCCTCGATCCCTGGGCCGATCTGGCCGCCTTATTCCGAAGGAATCCGCCGAAAGTGATATTCGATGTCGGCGCAAATTGCGGACAGACCAGCATCCAGATGGCCGCGGTCCTGCCGGGCGCGAAAATCCACGCCTTCGAACCCAATCCCAATATAGTCCCGGACCTCCGCCGCAATATCGCGGCCTTCCCCCAGGTGACCGCATTCCCTTTTGCGTTGGGCGACCGGGAAACTCGCATGCCGCTGAACATCTGCGGCAGCTCGCTAAATAGCTCCGTGCTCCAATACTCACGCAAAGACGGCACGGACCATGTCGTCGAGACGCTGGAAGTCCCCATGGACACGGTCGACCACTTCTGCGCCGGACAGGGCATCCACGAGATCGACCTGCTCAAGACCGATGTCCAGGGCTACGATTTGAACGTTTTCAAGGGCGCCAGGGGATTGCTTGAAGCGGGCCGCATCCATGCCGCCTTCTGCGAAGTGAACTTTCACAAACTGTACGATGGCCAATGCAGTTTTGAAGATACCTACGCCTTCCTGCGGGATTATGGCTTCTCCCTGTGCGGGTTTTATGACCTGGTCCGCGAGGGCGCCTGGCACATCCATTGGGCCGACGCCCTCTTCATCCGCCCGGAATATTTCGGAAAGCGTCCCGGCCGCAAATAATTCCTGTGCACCCCGCCCAATCGTACGCTTCTTGAACGCTGCACGGGACCCGGTACCTTCCCCCCATGGTAAAAGTATCCATAGAATACCAGGGCGACCTGCATTGCTCCGCCACCCACGGGCCCTCCGGCGCCACCATCCAGACAGATGCCCCCGTCGATAACCACGGCAAGGGCGAAGCCTTCTCCCCCACCGATCTGGTCGGCGCCGCCATGGGCACTTGCATGGCCACCATCATGGGTATCCATGCCAGGCGCCACGGCATCGCTATCGAGGGCTTGCGCATCGAGGTCACCAAGGAAATGACAACGGCCGCGCCCCGCAAAATCCACCGCCTCATCACCGAAATCTGGATGCCGCCGGGCCTCGCCCACAATCCTGCCCTCGAAGAAGCCGCCCTCACCTGCCCGGTCCATCGGTCGCTCCATCCGGATGTCGAGAAGCCGGTCCATTTCCATTGGTCCTGACCACCCGTGGAAAGCTCTTTCTCAGACTTCGGCGAGAAACTCACCTCCCACTCCGGCATCTACGAGTTGATGGAGGACCTCGGCCGCGCATTGAGCGCCGGCGGCATGATCATGATGGGTGGTGGAAACCCCGCGCACATCCCCGCGGTCGAGCAGCTCTGGCGCCGGCGCCTCGAGGATATCCTCGCCACCCCCGGCGCCATGGAGAGCATGCTGGGCGATTACGATACGCCCTGCGGCCGGCCCGATTTCCTCGAGACATTGGCCGCCTTCTTCCACAGCCGCCTCGGCTGGCCCGTCGGCCCGGAGAATATCGCCATCACCACCGGGAGCCAGACCGCGAATTTCCTCCTCTTCAATCTCCTGGCCGGTCCCGCCGCCCGAGGCAGCAAATTCCGCCGCGTCCTATTCCCGCTGGTGCCGGAGTACATCGGCTATACGGACCAGGGCGTCGCGCCGGACATGTTCCGCGCATGGCGCCCTGAGATCGAGTCCCACGGCGCCGACACGTTCAAGTACCGCCTGGTCTTTGGCGATATCACCCCGGACATCGCCGCCCTCTGTATCTCGCGGCCCACC
>Ga0182024_10012051_pt1 | contig 17187 bp, 18 predicted proteins | sample P32metaG_FD_120480 | JGI IMG/M metagenome (GOLD analysis project Ga0182024, IMG submission 120480) | Permafrost microbial communities from Stordalen Mire, Sweden - P3-2 metaG (Illumina Assembly) | ecosystem: Environmental > Terrestrial > Soil > Wetlands > Permafrost | place: Sweden: Stordalen...
GCGAGAAATCGCGAAGGGAATCTTCTCTTGCCGCGCGCTCAGTCCCTGCTCGTGGCTTTTTCCTCATTGGATTGCCCTTTGTGGACGTCACGTAATTCTGTCACTTCGACTTTTAATTACGGGGGTGGAACGTAAGTGGGCGCGCAGGGGTAACGGCAAGACCGTCGACTTCCTGCTTCGACGCGTTCGCGGAATTGCCGCCGCCCAAGCGTTCTTTCGCAAGGCACTCGGCTCGACGCTTCCGCGCCTGCGCAAAGTGACGCTCGACGGCCGCGTTCTGAATCGCCGGGCGCTGTGGCTGCTCCGACGCGAACACCCGTGGTGGCGGAACGTCAAAATTTGCACAAATAAGCACCTCAATAATCTCATCGAGCAAGACCACCGCGCCATCAGGCGACGATGTGCATCGATGGCCGGCTTCAATTCGTTCGCGAACGCGGCGATCACCCTCGCTGGCATCGAACTCGCTCACCGTATTCGCAAGGGACAATTCTCATTCGGCCGTGGCCGGCGCCGCCGCCCACGGTCTCGGAAGGTCGAATGGGCGATGGCGCTCGCGTGAAACACGCGATTCGAAACGATAAGCGGCCTCCGCTTGCGCGAACTGTCCGCGAATGCACCAGAACCGAAAAATTCAAGCGCGATCGCGCGCCAAAGCGCGCCAACCGAAATTGGCAACGGCCGATCATTGCTACGCAAATGCCTCCGGTGCCGGTAGTACGTAGCCTCTATAGTGAGGTCGTCCGCACGCTGGGCGGTAATGTGCGTCGCACCGCAAGGTTCTATGAGCTCGAACATGCCGCAACGTTGGCGGGTTGAGACGCTGCATTGTTTCGCCTGTCGATCGGACGAAGTCCGTTGCGCAGGCCCTGGGCTACGATCAGCCGCCACCCCCAAACCGACTACGCGCTAGGCACGCTGCGCGGCTTCCAGGATTAGGCCGGTGATCTCGTCAGGATGGGAGATCAGCGACACGTGGCTTGCCTTTACTTCGATGGTCTTGGTGCCCATGCGCTTGGCCATGAAGCGTTCAAGGTCCGGATTGATGGTGCGGTCTTCGGTCGAGACAGCGTAGAAACTCGGCTTGGGCCGCCAGGCCGCCTGGGTGGTCCTGCCTGCCAGCAGAGCCTTCCGGAACGGTTCCTGGACCGCATAAAGCACCTTAGCCTTCGCTTCCGGCAGGTCGCCTGCGAAATCCCGTAAGAACGCCTCTTCGCTGAGGCGCCCTTCATCGCCGTCGAAAATAATGCCAGCGGAGGCCGGTGGCGTGGGAAATTTCTTGGCCAACGCCGTGTAATCTTCGCCGGCATCCGGCGCTCGTGCTGCAATATAGACAAGAGTCGAAACATTTGGATGCATACCCGCTTTGGCGACGATCATTCCGGAAAACGAATGCCCGACCAGAACTGTCGGACCGTCTTGTCGTGCCAACACTCGCTGGGCCGAGGCAACCGCTTCAGGCAGCGACGTCAGAGGGTTTTGAACGGAGGTGGGATTGAGCCCCGCCGCCTGCAATCGCGCGATCACCTCAGCACATGATCCGTCGGCCAAGAGCCCGTGCACGAGGACGACGTTGCGCGACTTGGTCGGAGTAGCGGTAGCGGCCATTGCTCGGGCGGATGTCAACGAAGCGGCGGCTCCTGCAAAGAGGGCGGCTGAAAAAGTACGCCTGTTAATCAGCATGAGAATAGCTCCTTATGAGAATAGCGCCTTGACCTGCGCTTCATCGTTCTTGTCGAAGCGATGCTTCCATTTCCCGAGCGCAGCCGATGGAACTACATTACAAAGCGCGCCGGCGACGAGCGGTACCAGAACCTTCTGCATCACGCCCTCCTGGGTCTCGCACTTGCCGTCACTGCGCAGGAACATTCAGTCCGCTGCTTGCACGGTATTCGTCACAAACTCGCTCATCACGGTGATGGCGATAAGCACTCTGAAGAATGCCATGCAGGGACACACCTCTCTCGGTCGGCCAAATTCGTCGGTTCGATTTTAAACGATCAAATAGTCCTACGCGGTACCGTTCATACTACCGCTTTCTCAACCGCCGTAGAGGGTTGATCGGAAAGCTCCTCCAAGCTTTTACCCTTGGTTTCAGGGAGCAGAAAAATGGTAACGATCAGTCCTAGAACGCTGACGATAGCCGCGGCGCCCTCGGCTGCAGGTAACCGGTGCCACGCCATAAAGAAGGGAAACGTGAATACGCCGACGAAGCCGCCAATCTTGCCCATGGCCGCGGCGACGCCGTGGCCCGTCGTGCGGACTTTGACGGGAAAGATCTCCGAGGGGTAAACAAACGTCGTCGCGTTCGGACCGAACTCCGTGAAGAAATAGCTAAGGCCGTAGATAATCAAAAACGGATAGAATAACTTCTCAACATTAGGGATAAGTGCGAGCAGGCCAAAGGTCACGGCCATCATCGCAAAGCCGAGGATCTGGATCGTTTTGCGGCCGAGCTTATCCATCGTCAGCGCTGCGACCGCATAGCCGGGCGCAGCGAAGAGAACGAATATACCCAGCTGCGTCAGTGTCTTTTGCAACACCGTATGGTCGCTTCCTAGGTTTGAGAGCACCAGGGGACTTGAGACCGTATTGCCGTAATAGGCAAAGTCCATCAGAAACCACGCCGCCGCGGCGCCGATCAGACGAGCAAGAATTTTCTTGTCATCTACCAAGCGATGGAACCCATCCCAGAAAGAAACAGAGTGAGTTCTCGCATCAAAATGCGCCGCCTTCTTGAGTCTGCCTTCGTCATCCTCTTCTTGAGCCGCCGCTTTGAGGAAGCGTGGTGTCTCTTTGAGCTTGCGACGAGCCGCATAAACGGCGAGAGCGGGTAACGCGCCGAAGGCGATTAAAATTCGCCAGATCACGTCATGCGAGAGCTGTGTAATGAGCAAAGCCGCTGCGAGCAGCGGGCCGACGATGAGCCCGGCCGCTTGCATGGCAAACACCAAGCTAACGAGCATGCCGCGGTGCGCTTTGCCCGCGTACTCGCTCATGATGGTGGCGGAGACCGGATAGTCGCCGCCGATGCCAATGCCGAGCACGAAGCGGAATCCGATGAGCCACCATATGTTCGGGGAGAAGGCGCTCGCAATTGCGCCCGCCGCGAGAACCAGTACTTCGACACCATAGATCCGCTTGCGGCCGATCATATCCGCAATTCGACCGAAAAGCAGGGCGCCTAACGCTGCGGCAATCAACGCCGTCGACTGCACTAAGCCTTCTTCCAATTGACCGACGTGCCACAGGGGTTTGAGCAGCGCCATCACCACACCAATGATGAACAGATCATAGGCATCGGTGAAGAATCCCATGCCTGAAATGAACATGATTTTCCAATGATCTTTGGATATCTCGGCGTTATCCAACGTGGAGAAGTCGGTGATTGTCGCGTCAGCGGATACGGCCATAATGTCATCCTTTGGATTGCTTGATCGATTGTGAACGCTCGAGCACGCATCTTGCTCGGAACGACCGCCGCGCTCGGCTGTCAGAGTTGGCTTACGCTGTCACGTCATTGTCATGAACTGCACGAAAACCCTTAAAAGTGATATCGGCGAAGCGCCGCGTGTGACTTTCATCGAGAGCTGCAGGGTTTCTACCCTGACCTACCGCGGGGTGCCTTTATGTGGTTGTCAAGGACATGTCAAGGGGCGGCGGTCTGTAAAGGGTCCCGTCGCGCGACATGGCGAACAGCATGTCACATCGGCGTCGTGCGAGCGCAATGAGGGCTTGGTTATGGCGCTTTCCTTGGCTGACCTTGCGTGCGTAGCACGCCCTGGAGAGCGGATCGCGCAGAGCTGCAAGGGCAGACAGGAGCATCCCACGCTTCAGATGTTTGTTTCCGCGTCGCGAAGGCAGCTCACCGTGGATAGAAGACCCAGCGCCTTGGCTGATCACCAACGGACCTCACGCGGGAGCGCCTTGAAATGACTCCGAGCCGCTGACTGAGGGCCCAATTATTACGCATGATAAGGCGGGCGTTATCACGATTTGATACCCACGTTTAGAGGTTTTTATACGTAGCTCCGGACCGCCGCCGGTTTCGTTATCGACGACGATTGAGGGCTCGTCGAATTGGAGGTCCCAATCTGTGACCGTGGCTTTGGACTTCAACGGCGTCCTCGGGCCAATCGACTCGTCACGCGTTGGTGGGGCAGGGCACACCCCAGTGCCCAGTTATATCTTCGCGATCGAAGCGACCGGCGAACTGCGCGAGAATGATGAGGACCGGTTCGCGAGTTCGCTCGAGGAGGGCCGCGCGGTATTGTCAACTCGCCGAAGAACAACAACGCAGCGCTTATCGAAAGAAGGTCCGCCGAGGGACGCCCTGAAAATCGCCGTGGGAGGATAGTCGTAGCACTCGTGACACGCTGATCAGCGCCTTCCGAAAGGACAGGTTTTCTGAAACCGCTCCCACTAGAGTTCGGAGGATGAACGGTGCAAGCCGGCGTGCGCCCAAGAGCCCTCAAAGCTTGTAAAGTGCGTCATCAGCGCGCCCACTGGCATCCTCACTCGCCAAACTCGCTTGACTTAATAAACATATTTCCACGATAATCGAAGTATGAAAACTTTGGATATCGTTAAGGCTTTGAGCGCGCTCGCCCAGGAGTCGCGACTGGCAGTGTTTCGGCTATTGGTCAAGCGCGGCCCCCAGGGCTTCACCCCAAGCATCATTGCCCAAAAGCTCAACGTTGCGGGTCCCACACTTTCCTTTCACTTGAAGGAGTTGCAGCACGCCGGTCTGGTCGAGGCTAGGCGTGAGGGGCGGTTTCTCTTCTACAGCGCCCGGTTCGACCGAATGAAAGGGCTGGTGGGATTTTTGACCGAGGAGTGCTGCAGTCAGGCGGACGAGCTGTGCGATGAAGACTGCAAGCCGGTGGCAGCCCAGGTGAAACGCCGCAGTGCATGAGGTTGCGCCCCCGCGTGCGGCGGCGTCAGAGTCAACGGGGCATGACAATAGCCCTCCTGGCCGACGCGCCACTACCCACCAGCGGGCCGCTCCCCGTCATGCAATCGTCGAACAAAGAGCCAACGTAATCTGCGAGATCCCCCAACATCATGAGCCAGCGTCCTATCAATGTTTTATTCCTGTGCTCGGGCAATTCTGCGCGCAGCATCGTTGCCGAAACCGTTGCGAACAAATGGGGGCGGGGACGAGTCCAAGCCTTCAGCGCGGGGAGCCATCCGAGCGGGCGAGTCAATCCGCTCGCGCTCGAGTTGCTCGCGGAGCGCGGCTACCCGACCGACGGATTGCGCAGTAAGAGCTGGGACGAATTCGCGGCGCCGGGCGCCGCTGCCATCGATGTCATCGTCACGGTGTGCGACAACGCTGCGGGTGAGGTATGCCCGATCTGGCCGGGCAAACCCGTGACGGCGCATTGGGGCATTCCGGACCCCGCGGCGGTCGAGGGCAGCGATAGCGAGCGCCGGTTGGCGTTCCAGCAGGCATACGGCGACCTTGAGGCTCGAATCAAGCGCTTCTTGGCGCTACCGCTCGAAGCGCTCGATCCACCGACGCTTAAAGCGCGTATGAAGGAGATTGGAGCGGCGGAAGCGGAGAAGGTGCACTCATGAGTGTGTTCGAACGCTATCTCACGGTCTGGGTGCTGCTCTGCATCGCCGTCGGCGTCGCGCTCGGCCAGTTCCTGCCGTCGGTGTTTCACCTGATCGGGAATCTCTCCCTCGCGCAGGTGAATCTGCCGGTGGGGCTTCTCATCTGGATCATGATCATTCCGATGCTCGTCAAGGTGGACTTTGGCGCACTCCATGAGGTGCGCAAACACATCAAGGGCATTGGCGTCACGTTGTTCGTCAATTGGCTGGTGAAGCCCTTCTCCATGGCGCTCCTCGCGTGGATTTTCATCCGCCATGTGTTTGCGCCGCTCCTGCCGGCCGCCGAGATCGATAGCTATATTGCCGGGCTCATTTTATTGGCGGCCGCACCCTGTACGGCAATGGTGTTCGTCTGGAGCCGACTGACCGATGGGGATCCACTCTTTACGCTCTCGCAGGTGGCCTTGAACGACAGCATAATGGTGGTGGCGTTCGCCCCGCTGGTGGGACTGCTGCTCGGGATCTCCGCCATCACCGTACCCTGGGGGACGCTCCTTACCTCCGTGGTGCTCTACATCGTCATACCTGTGGTGATCGCCCAGCTCTGGCGCCGTTCGCTCCTTAAGCGCGGTTCGCAGGCGTTTGAGGCCGCCATGCAGCGCATCGGCCCGTGGTCGACCGGTGCGTTGCTCCTCACGCTGGTGTTGCTGTTCGCCTTCCAGGGCGAGGAAATTCTGCAGCAGCCGCGAGTGATCTTTTTGCTCGCCGTGCCGATCTTGATTCAAGTGCTCTTCAACGCGAGCCTCGCCTACTGGCTCAATCGCGCGGTGGGTGAATCCCATTCGGTTGCTTGCCCGTCGGCACTGATCGGTGCCTCGAACTTCTTCGAACTCGCGGTGGCGGCGGCGATTAGCTTGTTTGGCTTTCACTCCGGTGCCGCGCTTGCCACTGTGGTGGGCGTGCTGATCGAGGTGCCCGTGATGCTCCTCGTGGTGCGCATCGTCAACCAATCGAAGGACTGGTATGAGCATAAGGCGGGTCTTGCTGAGGTGCACCCATGACCGAGGTCACGATCTATCACAACCCGAACTGCGGCACGTCGAGAAATACCCTCGCCTTGATCCGAAACGCCGGCATTGAACCTACGATCATCGAATACTTGAAGACGCCGCCCGATCGGGCGACGTTGGTGTCGCTCCTTGCGCGCATGGGGATGAAGCCTCGCGAGCTGCTCCGTGAGAAGGGCACGCCGTACGCCGAACTCAAGCTCGGCGAGCCGCACTGGAGCGATGAGGAGCTGATCGATGAGATGCTCGCGCATCCTATTTTGATCAATCGGCCGATCGTCGTCACACCGTGGGGCGTTGAACTCTGCCGTCCCTCCGAGGCGGTGCTCGACATCTTGCCGGTGCCGCAACAGGGGCCGTTTACGAAGGAAGACGGCGAGCAGGTGATCGATGCGGAGGGGAAGCGTGTCCCAAGCTCCGCTTCCTGATCTGCCGAATGTCGATCCCGCACTTCTCAGGCGGCCTGACCCCGCGGACTTTAAGCAGGTGGCGACCTCCACCCATCCGCCGCGGATCCTCTTGCTCTATGGCTCGGTGCGCGAGCGCTCCTACAGCCGGCTCTTGACGCTCGAAGCCGAGCGGCTCCTCAAGGCGCTCGGCGCCGACACGAAGATCTTCGACCCGCGCGACTTGCCGCTCCCGGACGGTCATCCGGAAAGTCACCCCAAGGTCCAGGAGCTGCGCGCGCTTGCGATTTGGTCAGAAGGGATGGTCTGGTGTTCACCCGAACGGCACGGCGCCATGACCGGCATCATGAAAGCTCAGATCGATTGGATCCCTTTGAGCCTGGGATCGGTGCGACCGACGCAAGGGAAGACCCTCGCCGTCATGGAAGTCTCGGGCGGCTCTCAGTCCTTCAACGCGGTGAACCAGCTGCGGATTCTCGGACGCTGGATGCGCATGATCACGATTCCCAATCAATCCTCGGTCGCCAAGGCCTTCCAAGAGTTCGATGAGGCGGGCCGGATGAAGCCTTCGGCGTACTACGAACGGGTGGTCGATGTCATGGAGGAGCTCCTGAAGTTCACGTGGCTTACACGCGATGTCGCCGGCCACTTGGTCGATCGCTACAGCGAACGCCGCGAGAGCGCCGAGCAGCTCTCGGCCCGGGTGAATCTGCGATCGATTTGATGACTAACGCGGGCGAGCGAGGGTAGAGAGACAGCTATGGCGATGGGGAAATCTGTTAAATTCATGCGCGGCGCCCTGCGGTCACGAGGCCCGATCGGCGATGTGCTGCCCGCGATCGCGTTGCTCCTTCTCGCGATGACGGGACTATCGATCGCCCCCGCGGCGTTCGCCGCGACGCCGTGGCAGTTCGCCGTGTCGGCGGACTCCCGCAACTGTGGCGATGTGGTCATGCCCTCGATTGCCGCGGCGGCGCGCGCTCATCACGCGGTATTTTATTGGCATCTGGGAGATTTGCGCGCCATCTACGATTTCGATGAGGATTTTCGGGTGCTTCATCCGAACGCCACCATCGCGGAGTATCTGAGCACGGCCTGGCCTGACTTCGAGCGGAACCAAATCGAACCTTTCGCGGACCTGCCGTTTTTCGTGGGAATCGGCAATCACGAAACCATCCCGCCAAAAAGCCGCGACGAGTTCATCGTCACCTTTGCCGATTGGTTGAACGCGACGGTGATTCGCGAGCAGCGCCTGAAAGATGACCCTCATGACCACAAAGTGCGGACCTACTATCACTGGAGGCACGAGGGCGTGGATTTCATCAACCTCGACAATGCGACGGCGGACGAGTTCGATGCCGCTCAGCTCAAATGGCTGACGGCCGTTTTGCAAATGCCGAGCGTGATACGAACGTGCGGGCCCTGGTGGTCGGCATGCACGAGGCACTCCCCGAGAGCCTCGCGCGCGGTCACAGCATGAGCGACTCACCCACTGCCGAAGCCTCTGGGCTTCGAGTCTATGAGCAGCTCCTCGAGGTCCAGAAGGCGAAGCCGGTCTACGTCCTCGCCTCGCATTCGCATTTTGTCATGGAAGGCATTTTCAACACCCCCTATTGGCGTGAACACGGGGGCGTGCTTCCCGGCTGGATCGTCGGTACCGCGGGGGCGGTGCGCTACCCCTTGCCGGCCGATGCGGCGCAGGCACCGCTCGCCCGGACGCGCGTCTAGGGTTATTTGCTGGCGACAGTCGGTTCTGCGGGCGCCAACCCCCGCGACCCCATCCACTTTGAGTTTCAAGAAGTGACCGAAGCGGTGGTGCCGGGCGACACCGCCCAGCGGTTCGGGGCGGACTTCATACACCGCTGCTATCAAGAAAACGCTCAGAACTGAGGGGCCGCCCCCGTCGGCGCCGCTTGGCATTAAAGCCGCGCGGCTCATTCCTGGGCGCAAAGCGCGTCGCGCAACGGCCGCGTCCGGCTTCAAGTTCGCATCCTCGCGTCGCAGCAGCGTGAAGAGCACGATCACGATGAGTACATTGAATACCGCAGCCCCGAACAGGGCGCCCAGTGTCGCGCTTGCGCCGAAGTGCTCCATCAGGATCGCCCCCAGGGAAGGCGCCGCCGCCTGCGCGAGGAGGCTTGGCATGGCGATGCGGCCCATGATGGCGGCATAGCGCGCATGGCCGAACACGGCGAGGGGCACCGTCGCGCGGGCGATCGACTCGATCCCGATGCCCGCGCCGTAGAAGAGGAGGGCGGCCGCGACGATGCGAAACCCGAGCCACAGCATCCCGACGCCCGTCGCGACAAAGAGCGTGGCAGCCAACATGGTCCAGAGCGGATGGTGATAGCGGCTAATCAGCATTTCGATGGCCCGCGCGGCGACTTGCGTGGGACCGATGAGGGCACCGAGGGCGACGGCCGCCGCGAGCGCGATGTCGCGCAACTGAAGAAAGGTCAGGAGATGGACGGAGACGACCGTCGAGATCATCGCACTCACCGTGATGGCGCTCGCCATCAGGATAAAGACAGTCCGCGATCCCGGGGCCGGGGAAGGCGGGCGATCGAGGGCCTGTGCGCGCTCACGGGCGACGCCGATCGGCCCGCGCTCTTTCGGTTCATTCGGGATGAGAAAGAGGTAGAGCGGCAGAGCGATGAGTAACTGAATGCCCGCATAGAGAAGGCACGCCCCGCGCCAGCCGAGGTGGGAGACGAAGAGGGCGGAGAGCGGCCAGCAGATCGTACTGGCAAACCCTCCGAACAAAGTGAGCGTGGCGATGGCGGTGCGTGCGTGTGCGCCGTAGAGCCGTCCGAGTGTCGAGAAGGCGGCATCGTAAAGCCCAGCCCCCATACCGGCGCCCACGGCAAGCCACGAGAGGAGGTAGACCGGCAGGGCAGGAGCGAGTGCGAGGCCAATCAATCCGCAGGCGAGCAGAGCCGCGCTCGCCGCAAGCACGGGACGTCCGCCGTGGTGCTGGATACTATCGCCGACCCGCGGCGAGACGAGACCTGCGGTGAGAAGGCCGAGAGAGAGTCCGCCCACCACCCAAGCGAATGGCCATCCCGTGTCATCGGCGATGGGTTTCGCGAGCACCGCGAGGAGGTAATAAGAGGACCCCCAGGCCAAAATTTGCGTCACGCCCAACGCGGGGATGACGATCACGCGCGACGGGGGGTTCCACTCGGCGGTGGCGCTCACGCCGCCGTTCCACAGCCGCATCCTTCGCTCCCGGCCTCCTTCGCAAGAGCGTCAGCGACGCAGCACGCATCCGCTGCGCTCGGTGCTGGGCCGCAGCCGCAGCCGGTGACCTTCGGATCAACGGTGTAGGAAGTCGTACCGGGTTTCGTCATATTCCATCCTTCCGGCAATATCGAAATACAGGAGAAATAAGTCGACCACTCACGCCGCCGCCTCCGCGTCACCATCGGCGCCACCGGACTCCACGCAGCATTCATCCACCAAGAAACTCACGAGACTGTCCATGGCGGGGTAGTTGGCACGACAGATAAGCGTCGTGACCTGCCGCTCCTGCGTGACCAGGCCGGTCGAAATGAGGCGATGCAGATGATGCGAGAGCGTCGAGCCCGCGATACCGAGCTTTTTCTGTAAGCGCCCCACCGGCAGCCCCTCATCACCGGCTCGAACGAGCGCTCGGTAGACTTTCAGCCGCGTTGGCTTGCCAAGAGCTTCTAATTGCGCCGCCGCTTGTTCGACTTTCATGGAAATAAGGTACCGCGATGCGCGGAGCGCCGTCAAGTCGTAGTTCCGACATGATGGAAATGTGAAGAATCTCGCTGCGTGGAGCAAGTGCACTTACAATGGCGCTCGACAAAACGTAAGGGCAAGGCGGGCTTTGCGCGACCGAGCGCAGTGCACCGAGGCGAGGGGCACGGCGAGGGACGATGGCACGAGCGTATTGGAACCCTGACATTGAAACTCTGGCGCGCGCCGAACTCGAGCGGCTGGAGGCGCCGCTGATCGCGGAGCAAATCGCCTATGCGTATGCGCACAGCGACTATTACCGACAGAGATTCGATGAGGCCGGGGTTCGGCCCGAAAAAGTCACGGGTATCGAGGCCCTTGAATCGGTTCCCTTGATGCAAAAGGCGAATATCAGCGCCGCTCAACGCCACGGGTCGCTCTTCGGGCCGCACCAGTGTGCCCCCTTCGAGGACATCGTGCGCATCGTCGGGACCGGCGGCACGAGCGGGCAACCGACGCGCATCGGCTGGACCGCGGCCGATGCGGATCTGTACAACGAGATGGGCGCGCGAGCGCTCTGGGCGAATGGGTGTCGGCCCGGGGACTTTGTCGTCAACTGCTTCAACTACAGTCTCTATGCCGGCGGCATCATGGATCACATGGCCTTCGAGAAGCTCGGCGCCGGGATTTTGCCCTATAGCGTCGGCCGTTCCGAGCGTCTCCTCGACCTCCTCTTGGATTTATCGCGCGCACGCATCCCGGGCGCCTACACGCTCTACTCCACCCCGTCCTATGCGATTCGTTTGCACGCACTCGCTGAGGGGCGCGGTATGGATCTCAAGGACCTGAATGTCCGCAAGGGCATCTTTTCCTGAGAACCGGGCCTTCAGATCCCAGGCTATCGCGCCAAGATCGAGGAGGCATGGGGCATGGTGGCGATGGACCTCTACGGCGCCGCGGAGCGCTCGACAAGCCGGTTATCGCGGCGATCAACGGCTTTTGCTTAAGTGGCGGATTGGAAGTAGCGCTCATGGCCGACATCCGCATCGCCGGTCGATCGGCGAAGCTCGGGCTCACGGATGCGGAGTTGGGCTTTAGCCCCACGGGTGGCCTCACTTACCTCTTGAACCATATCGTGGGTGCGGGGTGGGCCCTGCACCTCGCGATGAGCGCCCAGGTGCTAACGGGAGAAGAGGCGCTGCGCATCGGACTCATCACGCAACTCGTCGAGGATGCGGAACTCGAGCCCAAGGCACTCGCGCTCGGTCAGCGCCTTGGCGCTTATCCCCCGACGGGTATGAAGAACATCAAACGCTCATTTAACGCCGCGCTCGAGGCAAGCCTCGCCTCGACACTCACCTTGGAGGCCGAATACGACGCGGCCTGCTACCGCTCAACGGAAACGCGTCAGGCATTGCGCGATTTCATCGAGTCTCGAAGAAAACGCAAGGGGTGATTCTGGCGTGTCGTGGGGAACGGCACGTGCAGGGTTGAAAAGGTCCGCTCCCTCCGGCGAAAGACCCGACCATACTTCAGGTGCGGATCCACGCGCAGACGCGCGTCCGCGGATAAGTTTGCTTTTATCAAAAGATCGACCGCCAGTTGGCGTATCCGCCTGGCTCCGGGGCGGTGTCATATAGCTGTCATAAACCCGCGGTAACTTTCCCTCTTATCAATATTTCCAGATGTATTGAAGGAATGAGCAAACACGCCTTGCTTCACACTCCCCGGCGCTCAACCGAAGGTTTGGAGTCTGATTCGCCGGAGCTTCAATCGCTCGCCGCGCTCGGAGCGCTGGCGCAGCGCACTCGACTGAGCATTGCGCGGCTTCTGATCGCCCGCGAGCCTTCCGGGATGGCGGCCGGCTCCATTGCTCGAGCGGTGCAGGCGCCGCAAAACACCGTGTCCTCTCACCTGGGTGTTCTTGCCAATGCGGATTTAGTCATTGGTGTTCGACAAGGCCGCAGCATCATCTACCGCGCAAACGTGGAACGCATTCGGGCGCTCATCGAGTACCTCGTCTCAAACTGCTGTAACGGGGCCGGAAGTTGCGAGCACCTGTTTTTGAGCCCGGTGTGTGCGACTCCCCACGACCGACCGAGCAGTGCGGCCCGCTCCGCTCAACAACATCACTCATTAAAGGACCCTCGATGACCTCCTTAGTGCGTTTTCGGCTGAAACGGCCCGTCGCCGTCCTCGCGTGCGTGGCCGCCTCGCTCCTCGCGGTAACCGCACACGCCGAGGATATTACCGGCGCGGGTTCGACCTTCGTGTATCCGATCCTCTCCAAGTGGTCAAACAGCTACCACACGAAGACCGGCAACCAGGTGAACTATCAATCGATCGGGTCAGGGGGTGGTATCGCCCAGATCAAGGCCGCGACGGTCACGTTCGGCGCTTCAGACATGCCGATGAAGCCGGCGGATCTTAAAGCCGCCGGACTCGGTCAGTTCCCGATCGTGATCGGTGGGGTGGTTCCGGTGGTGAATCTCGCGGGTATCAAGCCCGGACAACTCATTTTTAGCGGCCCCGTGCTCGCCGAAATCTATCTTGGCAAGATCACCAAGTGGAATGATCCAGGCATCGCCGCGCTTAATACCGGGGTAGCGCTCCCGGACTCGAAAATCGCCGTGGTCCATCGCTCGGACGGCTCGGGCACGACGTTTAACTGGGTGAATTATCTCTCCAAGCAGAGTCCTCAATGGAAGACCCAGGTGGGCGAGGGCACCTCCGTGAACTGGCCCACTGGCGTTGGCGGCAAGGGCAATGAAGGCGTCGCCGCCTACGTCAACCAGATCCGCGGCTCCATCGGGTATGTCGAACTCGCCTATGCGATCCAGAATAAGATGAGCTATGCCGGGATGAGGAACAAGGCGGGCGCCGTGGTGCAACCGACGCCCGCAAGCTTTCAAGCGGCCGCGACCAGTGCCGACTGGACGAGCGAGCCCGACTTCTACCAGGTGATCACCGATGCACCCGGCAAGGACTCCTGGCCGATTGCCGCCACGACGTTTGTCATCATGTACCGCGAGCCCAAAGATGCCGCACACGCCAAGGCCGCGTTCGAGTTCTTCAAGTGGGCATTGGAGGGTGGCCAAAGCGATGCCCAGTCGCTCGACTACATCCCACTGCCGAGCGCCTTGACCCAACAGATCGAAGCCTACTGGGGGAAAACCTTCGCATCGAAGTAGCTCAAGCAGGGTGTGTGAATCGCCTTACGCGCTCTTGCGGAGTCATCCACCGGTGATAGGAGAGCCATGTCGTACTCGCCTGCGTTGCCCCTAGAGGGCCCGAGTCCTGTCGAGGGACGCGAGCGCCGCGACCAACGCAACGATCGTTGGTTTCGGCTCGGCGTGATGAGCTGCGCGCTCTTCGTGCTGCTGGCGCTTCTCGGCGCGGCGCTCTCCATGCTGTGGGGCGCGCGTGAGGCCTTTGGTACCTTTGGGTGGCATTTCATTTGGAGCAGCGATTGGGATCCGGTGCAGAGGAAATTTGGCGCGTTGGTGCCGATTTACGGCACCCTGGTCACGGCCGCGATCGCGATGATCATGGCGGTGCCGGTGAGCTTCGGGATCGCCATCTTTCTCACCGAGATCGCCCCGAGCTGGTTGCGGGGATCGGTATCGGCGGCGGTCGAACTGTTGGCCGGAATCCCCTCGATCATTTACGGGATGTGGGGCCTCTTTGTGTTCGTGCCCTTCATGGCGAGCTATGTGAGCCCGTGGCTCGACGAGCATGTAGGGCCGCTTCCCATCATTGGTAAGCTATTCCAAGGTCCGCCGATCGGACTCGGTATGCTGAGCGCCGGCATCGTGCTCGGGATCATGGTGATCCCCTTCATCGCCTCCGTCATGCGGGAGGTGTTCCTCACGGTGCCGGTGCAGCTCAAAGAATCGGCCTACGCGGTCGGCAATACGACCTGGGAAGTTGTGTGGGATGTGGTACTGCCCTACACACGCTCGGCGGTGGTCGGTGGCATCTTCTTAGGCTTGGGTCGCGCGCTCGGCGAAACCATGGCGGTGACCTTCGTCCTTGGGAACGCTCATCTTTTGTCCGCCTCGCTCCTCGAGCCAGGCAACTCGATCGCCGCAACGATTGCGAATGAGTTTACGGAAGCGGATTCCTCGATCTATTTGTCCTCGCTCATCGCGCTCGGCTTTTTGCTGTTCGTCGTCACCTTCATCGTGTTAGCCATCGCCCGACTCATGCTCAACCGCTTGGCTCGTCGTGAGGGGGCTTCGACATGAACGATGCGTCCCTCCCGATCGACTCGCCACCCCGCGGGGATCACCCACGCGATACCTCGGCGTTGTGGCGCCGGCGCCAGGTCAAGAACGCGCTTGCCAAGACCTTCGCGACCGGGGCCACGCTATTTGGGCTCTTTTGGCTCGCGTGGATTCTGTGGACGACGCTGGTCAACGGGCTGCCGGCCCTCAAATGGACCCTCTTTACGCAGATGACGCCTCCCCCCGGCTCCGACGGGGGCCTTCTAAATGCATTCGCGGGCAGCTTCATCATGAGCGGAATTGCCATACTGATCGGTACGCCGATCGGCGTCGCCGCCGGCACCTACCTCTCGGAGTACGCACGTCACTCGCGCTTGGGCGCGATGATCCGTTTCGTCAACGACATTCTGTTATCCGCCCCTTCGATCGTCATTGGGCTCTTTATTTACGAGCTGTTGGTGCGCCCGATGGGCCATTTCTCCGCAATCGCGGGCGCCATCGCACTGTCCTTCATCGTGCTGCCGGTGGTCGTACGCACCACCGATGAGATGCTGCAACTTGTGCCGACGACGATGCGCGAGGCCGCGCTCGCACTCGGGGTTCCGCAGTGGAAGGTGGTTCGCCAGGTGCTCTACCGCGCCGCGCTCTCGGGAATTCTGACGGGCGTCCTCCTCGCGCTCGCGCGAATCTCCGGCGAAACCGCGCCGCTTCTATTTACCGCTCTCAATAACCAGTATTGGACTCTTCATCTCTCCGAGCCCATGGCCAATGTACCGGTGGTCATTTTCCAATACGCGATGAGCCCCTATAAGTTCTGGCACTCGCTCGCCTGGGCGGGTGCTTTTGTCGTGACCATGCTGGTGCTGTTGCTTGGTCTCATCTCACGTAGCTTGTTTCTCGGGAAAAGGAAGGAATCATGAATCACATGGCCCCCATCACGCCGGGAAACTCTATGAATCATCTCGTGGGATCCGACGCACGGCCTCCGCATGCCGTGTCGGTGAGTCTGCAGCGCTTCAATCCGCCGGCGCGAGATGCCGGCGATGCAGTCGCCAATCATGCGCCGAGCAAAATCTCCGTGCGGCAGCTCAACTTCTACTACGGCTCCGCGAGGGTGCTCAAGGACATTCATTTGTCGATCGCGGAGAAGCGCGTCACCTCCCTCATCGGGCCGTCGGGGTGCGGCAAGTCGACGCTCTTGCGTGTGTTCAATCGCATCTATGCCATCTACCCCCGTCAGAGAGCGGAAGGCGAGGTGCTGCTCGATGGGCACAACGTGCTCGATCCGCGTTTCTCGATCAATCGCCTGCGCACCAAAGTCGGCATGGTGTTTCAAAAGCCCGTCCCCTTTCCGATGTCGATCCACGACAACATTGCCTACGCCATTCGACATTACGAGAATCTGCGCCGCGCCGAACTGGAGTCGCGGGTCGAGGAGGCACTCCGCAGTGCCGCCCTCTGGGATGAAGTCAAAGATAAGTTGCATCACAGCGCGCTTGGTCTATCGGGCGGACAGCAGCAGCGCCTGTGCATCGCCCGCGCCACCGCGCTCAAACCCGATGTGCTGCTGCTCGATGAGCCCACCTCGGCCCTTGACCCGATCTCCACCGCGAAGGTCGAGCAATTGATCGACGAACTGAAATCTCGCTATACCGTGCTGATCGTCACCCACAACATGCAGCAGGCCGCGCGGGTCGCCGACTTCACCGGGTTCATGTTTCTGGGCGAGCTGATCGAGTTTGGAACCACCAAGGAGATCTTTACCAAGCCCGCGAAGAAGCAGACGGAGGACTACATCACCGGTCGCTTCGGTTAGCGAGCGACCCGTTGCCCGAGTCCGAGCGCCATGACGGATGTCAACCGCAGCGGGACGGTCGTGGGCTGAACGCAAGACACGGTGATTGCGGCCGGCGGCCGCCGACCCGACCTCACGGTCTCGCCCCTTTGGGTAGAGTAATCCCCTGGTAGGATTGGAAGCGCATTAGGAGCCATCGACGTCATGAACACCCCCTATCCGCACATCGTCAGGGCCTTCGACCAGGAGCTCGCCGCGCTCGGCGCGAGTATCGAGGCCATGGGTAACTTCGCCGCCGCGCAGTTCAGCGACGCCGTGACGGCCTTGTTGAATCGCGACCTTTTGCTTGCCCAGCGGGTGATCGATCAAGATCGCGAGCTGGACGCGTTGCGACGGGATGTCTCCTCGGCCGCGGCGACCGTTATTACCAA
>Ga0182024_10012052_pt1 | contig 17187 bp, 19 predicted proteins | sample P32metaG_FD_120480 | JGI IMG/M metagenome (GOLD analysis project Ga0182024, IMG submission 120480) | Permafrost microbial communities from Stordalen Mire, Sweden - P3-2 metaG (Illumina Assembly) | ecosystem: Environmental > Terrestrial > Soil > Wetlands > Permafrost | place: Sweden: Stordalen...
CCTTGGCCAGGACCTTGCGGAACTCACGAAACTGCTTCTTGGCTTCGAGGTGACGCTTGTTTCCCGATCCGCCGAGATGCGCCGCTGTCTTGACTGCATCCTCCATACCCCTATAGAAGTAGAGCGCGGCACGGGCTGCCCTGATCTCGCCGGCCACCTGTTCGTCCAGGATCCACGTTGTGGCAGTCGAGTGCTCGATCACACTTCGGACAAGCGGCGACATCGCTGGAAGAACAAACCCGGGGTCTTCTTGATCGATCATTGTAGCGGTAGCACGTATCTGCTCTGCAGCGACGCGTGTCCAAAGATCCGCCAGGAACACCGGTCGATCCATGATGTCACTGCGCCCAGCTGCGACAGCCTGCTCGTGGTCGAGTGCATGGGGGGACTTCGGGTCGATCGCCCGAACGGTCCGGTCACGGATCTCCGCGCCAACGCGAAGCACGTCAGCTTGAACACGAAACGGGGATACCGACATCGTTTGGCCTACCTTTCCGGCTTGTCGCTGAACTGAGTGAGCAGTCGCCTGATCCGAAGTTGCTCGGCGAATGGGAGCTCCGGGAGGTTTTTGAGCCGTTCGGCTCGTTCGGCCTCTGGAAGGGCGAGGAGCTCCTTGACGCGTTGCTCGACAGGCAGGGCGTTGGCCTGGAGGCTTGTAAGTACCTGGTCAAGACCGGAGGCCAGTTCGCTGGTGCGCAGGATCGCCACCAGCAGGGGCACGACGAGAACAGCGGTGCTCGGTTCGTTAGCAGTAAAACAGACCCAGGCGAACCCCGCGGCGTTGTCACGGCCGGCGATGGCGTCAGCGATGCGCGACAAGGCGCTTATGCCACCGATCAGGGTACGAGCGAGGCTGCGGGCCAGCTCCAGCTCGGCATCACTGGCTTCCTTGAGCACTTTGAGTAGGCGAGCTACGCCACCGAGCTCGGCGAAGCTCGCCAGGCCTTTCTCGGGCGGCCCATCCAGCCAAGGAGCAGCACCGCCGGGCTTGAAGCGTCGGCCTCGATCGACACCCATCAGGCGCTCCAAGGCGGGGGCATCGGCTTCGAGGTGTTGCAAAGCCAGCGGCTCGTTCGTCATCAGACCAAACGTCAACGCAACACCAGCACTGCGTTCGCTTAGGGCTTGGCGACCGAGCCGTGGGATGCCTTTAGTGCGCTTGCTGGCCACTGTGCGCGCGATTGCTTGAATTGCTTGCCAACGCGCCCCGGGGTCGTTAGGGCGGTCCGTTCGTTTGGCCACCTCCTTGTCGAAGAGCTCGATCAGTCCTTGCAGGGACACAGCCATCGATTGGCGCACACGGTCCGTGTCGACCGGGAACCCGTCGTACCACAAGGCTGCTCTGAGCATGTTCGGGTCCTTCGTTTTACGACGCCACTGAAGGAGAGAAGTGAGTTGGTCACCCGTACCGGGCGGGTAGGACCAGACGGGCCTCTTCCCCTCTTGGCCGATGCGCTCAGGCCGCGGCAAAAGGCCCTGTGCCCGCCAATACTCAAGGGTGCGCTCGGTTACCGATGGGTCCAGGCTCCTAGCTAGCTCCAACAGGTCGCGTGCTCGCACTTTGTCCAATGTACTCCCACTAGCGTCCTGGTTATCTTGTACTCCCACTCGGACGCCCCCTAACATGCGATCTGCGGTCTCGGCCCAGTATACGCACGTCATGGGCTCAACAGCGACCTAGTATTACGGTTGGCACCTGAGCGATAGACGCTTCGAGTAGCCCCACTCGAAGGAGGGTGGATGCCATGAGACAAGACGAAATCGCCAAGCTCCAGACGTACCTACAGCACTACCGGACCGCCAACCCCTACCGCTGGCGCCAAGGTGCTCAAGTTGTCTCCAATGACTTGATGACCGACGCCGCCTTCACGGACATCAAACTGGCCGAGTTCCTCGAGAGCCCGGAGGGCAAAGTGATCGCGCAGGTCGTCCAAAGCGTGCTGCCTTTTCCCGGAGACATAGAGGCGAGCGTCATGATCGAGGCCATCGAAACGGCCGCCAAGCGGCAGACTGTTGGCCAGAGGGTTGGCGTATTGTTCATTGGTGTTTTGGCAGTGCTGGTCATATGGGGACTGTTCGGAGACTCGTAGGCATGGCACTGAGCTGAGGCCTTCGGACTTGCACTAATCCCATGGGAATGGACACGTCTGGGACCGGTTCTCGAGAGCACAATTGCTACCGCTGGCGCTACCACCTCGAACAGTCGCAAGTCGGGAGGGGACGGTTGACTACGACAAGCGCCTAGGTCCGCTACCGGAGCCGCTCCATCGGGTCCGAGAACCGGGCAAACGGAATGGACCAGCCCTGAGCCAAATGGGCGGCCGTTAGACCATATGCTTGGGAAACAACGCTAATCGCAGTCATGTGATCTATACGACATAGAGTGGTGCGGGCTCTCGAAGCCCGGCGGGCGATACCGTACCACCCATCCTTGTCCTGACCGATCCTGTCCATAAGCGCTTGCCTAGGGCAGACGTCGTGCGGGTTCATATGGAGGTTGATGTGCGCCGTTTCTAGCCCAGCGTTCCACTGACTGTGCCAGCCTAATTGGTCGTGCTGGTACGCGAGTGTGCTTTGGAGCATCGCTTTGACGCAACGGTAAGCACCGAACCCCCATCCGAGTAGGGGTGCTTCTAAGAGAATGGAACTCCGACGCCGAACGGGCGCCGATGCATCCGCCGCCAAATGAAAGGCCACCTTTGCTTTCAACGCGGGGGACAAAGCGTGGTGCACTTGAGAGAGGACGGCAGCTTGCTTTTCGTACCAAGTGGTCGCGAGGTTGTTCCATAGGCCACCATCTGCGAGGACGATAGTCCTGTCGTTGCTTGATAATTCGTAAAGTTCCAGTGATTGGCGCCTGACCTTGACAGACGGAAGAAGCGGGAAGGCTGAGCTGGCACGGGCAACGGCAGCAAGGGTCAAGGTCCCAGGACTTCCAATCATAGGCCCTTCGTCGTCAAGCCCCGCGCCGAACACTAATTCCCGGCTGATGTACACCGGTTGGAGTACCCCAAGGTTCACAGCCAAGAACACGTGCTCTGGCCCAGGGCAGTTAAAACTCTTGAGTGGCGCGTCGGCGTGTAGCCAGATACGGGTGAGGCTGTGCTCCAGGGCCTTACCCGGTGCTGCACGTGCGAGTTCGAGAAACGAGAGTCGCCCAAAGCTGCCTGCCCTGCGGTTGCATATGGACAAGACCGACCGCGCGAACGAATCGGGGTCGGCCGCAATATTTACCAAACCGCCATGCGCCAGAATGTATGCACTCGTCAGAGAGCCACCCGATGCAGATGCTATCCACTGGACTCGGTCGGCCAGGCCGGCGTCGATCACGGCGAGAACTGCTCCCGCTGCAAAGAGGGCTGCGCGATGACCCCCTCCGGAAAGCGAAATACCGATGCTGTCTGGAGGGTTTGGTTGCGGCTGGTACTCGTTCGTGACCAACTGCTCTTCCTTCATTTATGACGCCCCTTCCACAATCTGCTACGTCCAGCCCTAATGAGCCAGTGAGTCGCGAACCGAGGATGGGCATCGGCGACAGGACTTAGACCCGAGCTAACGATGGTCATCGAATTCTCTCACGAAGACACTGTCGTTGACGTCTCTCACAGAGCCGCCGTCGTGGACGTCTCGCATGGCCGAAGAGGCGATGGTTGGCTCCGGGTACCGGGCAGAAGGCTGCTGCCGCCGGTCACGTGCTGGGACTTGGAGCAGTGACGACCGACCGATCGTCCTCTCAAGCACCCGTGATGAGGGAGGTGGCAGACTCCTATGAGACGGCTGGAGGGTGGACCTGCGGGCCAGGTCGGATGGGCTGAGCATCGAGGACCGGCGCCTGCCGGTGCTCGGCCGTGGGTGGCGGTCTTCAACCTCGACCGCTGCGCCTGATCTCGCCACGAAGCGAGGAGACAGACATCTGCTTGGCAGGCTCGTCGTATCTGTCTACCTACCGCCAAGACGACTTGCAATACGTCGTAATGCCGGCTGGGGGCCGCACTGTGCAGCCTCCTCCTCGTTGGAGAGCCCGAAGCTCAGAGGGGCGACATGCTCACGTCTCGGCTCAACTCGTGTGCCGGCCCCGAAGGCGACGGCCGCCCTAAGAGATCGGTTCGAAACGGGTGCTTCGACGTGCTCGTCGATTGAGGGCTCGGGAGCTAGGCACGGCGGCAGCTGCCAGCGGCGACGGTCTCATCAGCAACACGATCTGGTGCCACGCCATCTCACTGATCATCGCTAGCTCGAGGCGACTTGGAGATCTCCCTCCGCTCTCCTACCTCATCTGACATCTTCGCCTTCCCTGCGCGGCGCGTCGTTTTGGACGCTAGCTCCTCCGGTCCAGCCTCGTCTTCAGCGACGAGCTCCCCGATCTTCCTCGCGGTGCGACGCTTTGGGCCGTTGGTTATCTTTCTTACCACAACTCAAACGCCTTCAGCCCGAGCCCAAGAGCAACCGTGTTGAACGCGTCTCTCTCTTCGACCTTGCGATGTCCGAATCGCCTTGTCAATAGTTCGATGAAGGCAGGTATTTGCGAGGAGCCGCCCGTGCGAGCGACGAGGTCGATCCCCTCCTCGTCAAGCCCAGCCTTGCCAAGCGCCCGGCTGATCGTTACGTCGATGACACCGAGATCTCGCGCGATAAGGCGTTCGAACTCCTCGCGAGAGACGCTCTCGTGGATCGCAATTCTGGTGCTTGGCCGGGCGAAGCGGATGGTCGTCTTCGCCTCGTCGGACAGTGCGATCTTGGCCGATTCGATCGCCTTATAGAACTCCCACGAGTGGCCGCCATCGATTATGTCATAGACGACGGGGAGCTCATCCCTCCAGTTTTCCAAGATAGCTTTTATACGGCCCTCGGTGCTCATCGCGAGAATACCGTTCAAGGTCCGCATCCCGCGCAGTGTGACCGGCACACTGAGGTGCTTACCACCCATGCCAAGTCGGTAGGACTCGACTAACCCAAGAGGCTTCGATAGCTTGGCGTCGAACAGCATTGCGTCGAAGCCCTCGCCACCGATGGCCGCACCTTCGCTAGCCACGACCGGCCACGATGTCGGTGTTGCGATCATAATCGAGACGTCAAATGTGCCTCCGCCGAAGTCCACTGACATGAGGGTGCCCGTTGACATCTCTTCGCCTTGTAGAGCGGCACTTGACTCGTCGACCAGGGTAATTTGCCCGAAACCAGCCTTTTCTGCCCCTCGGTACAGTCGGTCCTCCGCAAGGGCTTGTCGTCGGGCAAACCCAGCTCCTTCAGCTCCGACGAAGGCGACCGGGTGCCCAAGGACGAGCCGGTCGACTGAGCCTCCGCAGTGCCTATCGGCGTGTCGCTTCAGCCCCCTTAGCAAGATGGCAACCAAGTCGTCGAGCCCGTACCGCCTGCCGTCTGGCCCCTTGGTCGAGGTGAACGTCTCGTCTGTTAGCACCGACTTGAGCGATGCGATCAACCGACCCCCCGAGCCACCTCGGACTAGGAAGGTTTGTATGGCGTCGTCCCCCACCAGATGGTTGCCGGTCTCATCGAGATAGAGCATTGAGGGCATGATTAAACTACCCCGCCGCCCTATTGGGACCATTTCGGCCTGCCCTCGGGATGCGACAGAGATCGCGCTATTGGTCGTGCCGAAGTCGATACCGTACGCGAGCGCAGTCATTCATCGACCACCACGCCAACCGCCCAGAGGGTACTTGAAACCACGGCTTTGCGGTTTATGATCTCCGAGAGCTCTTGGTCGAACTCCGATTGAAGTTTCTCCAGCCGTTCACTGTCCTTGACCACCTTACCTATCCGCGCGGGGAGGATCTTGCGCTGGCTTTCTGATCCGCTTTCCTCAGCGTCGTCGATCCAGGCCGTTCCCGCGGCAATTCTGTTGCGAAGCCTTGTTCGTCGGTAACTGAAGATCCGCTCCGCGCGGGCGGCCTCCTCGATCTGACGCTCTTCGAAGTCGTGTTGGATCTTCGTCCTGGCCGCGTCCAGTTCGGAGCGGTGATGCTCTCTGCTGGCAGTGATGGCAGAGGCCACCCATGGCGGCACCGGCGCGTACGCCGGTGAGCCTAGCTCGGGCATGGTGGTAACAACTTCGCTTTGGACCACACCCATTTCATCCACCAGGTGGCGGATGACGCTTCCGAACCGCGCCTGCGTATCCCCCTTGACCTCGTACCAAAGCTCAATCATTGGGGATGTCGGCATGCCCGGGATCGCTCGCACGCAGGTGACCGACGGGTCAAGATCGACTCGATCGGGAAGCTCCACGATTGCGTCAATGAGCTCGTGTCCCATCGCGAAGAAGTCCAAGTCCTCGTGAGCCAAGGCTTCGAGAGGCGCAAAGACCCCTCGCCGAACCGCGGTTGATGCTCGCAGCCGCGTCGCCAACTTGGGGGAGAGGGTCACAGTGTGCCCGCCCTCTATGTGTGGCATCAAGCTCCCGCCGTAAAAAGTGAGGGCGTTCTCAACGAAACCGGCCAGGTCCTCATGAGACGCAAGCGGCCTCTCGCCCAGAAGTTCATTCACCTGATCCTTGCGAAAGCTGGCCCGGTCGAGGACAAAGTCGGCGAAGATCCTCTCCTTCTCCCGCGCCTCACGCATCTGCCGCTCGAGGTCCTCATCAAGCTGAGCAAACTCGACGTCGAAGCGGTCCCGCTGCCGCATTACAAGTCGCTCAAACTCGGTTTCGATCTCCCCTAGGATTGGGTCAAGGGACCCGACCGACTCGGTGAACAAGTTGATGCGGTGTTCGAGTACGTCAAGCACTCGCTCCTCGATGGTGCCCTCACAAGCAAGGTTGTAAATGAAGACCTTCTTCTTCTGACCGATCCGGTCGAGACGGCCAATCCGTTGCTCCACCTTCATCGGGTTCCACGGGAGATCGTAGTTGACAAGGATATGCGCGAATTGAAGGTTGCGCCCTTCTCCTCCGGCCTCGGTGCTGATCATAATTTGGGCGTCACTCCGGAAGCGTTGGACAGCCTCCTCCTTGTCCTGGGCGTCGATGCTCCCGTTGAAGATCGCCACTCGGTAATCGGTCCCGATCTGTCGTCGCAAATAGTCCTGAGTGTCCTTGAACTGGGTGAAAATCAATACCTTCTCGTCGGGGTTATGCTCAAAAATGCGATCGAGTGCCTCAAGTAGTCGCGCCGCCTTGGAATCCTCCACCTTTGCCAACCGAGCGACCAGGTCCTCGATACGGTCGATCTCGAATTGGACGGCACCTGCCGAATAGGACGCCTCTACGGCGCCCATGGCGTCGACCACTGCACTCGGCTCGAGCTCCTCGCGAAGCTCATCAAGCGCTGGTGGCGGAGGTCCCGCTTTGACCTTCTCGCCACCTGCGCGCTGCTTCCTCAACTTTTCGACGCGGCGCTTCAGGCTTTGATGGATCGCATAAGAGCTGCTCGCGAGCATCTTTTGGTAGATCACCATGAGGAACCCGAGAGGGTTGTTCTTTGCGATCATGGCGGCGTCGTACTCATGGCGGAGGTATTCGGCGATGTCCAGAAAGAGCTGGTGTTCCTCGTCGGTCAGCTTTACAGGAATCCGTTTGGCCTCCCGGCCGGCGCTGTTACCCAATACTGACTTCCTGTTCCGGACCATAACGCCAGCGAGCGGATGCCGCTCGACGAGCGCGTTCATTACGACGTCGCGGTTTTGCGGGTCCTGTAGGGCCTCGACGTTCATGTCAGCGCTCACGCTTTCGAGTAGCTCCGCGTGGTCGGCTGCCAGCTCGTCCTGCTCCTCTGCCGACAGGGTGTTCCACATCCGCATTCCCTTCATGACCTCGTTGAGCTTTGGGAGCAGCTTCCTGCCCTGGTCATAGGAACGGAAGTCGGCGTACAACCCAGGTTCCACAAGCTCGATCAGCGAGTACAGCTCGAACGGATCAAGTTGCATCGGCGTTGCCGTAAGCAGAAGGAGGCCGTCGACCAATTCCTTCAGCTCGTCAGCAAGATCGTACGCCTTCGTAGTGGACACCTTGCTGCCACCTGGTCGCCAGCGCCGCACTCGGTGGGCCTCATCGAAGATGACCAAGTCCCAGTCCGCTTCGAGAATCAGGTCAGGCCTGGGCGGTTTGGTGCGGTCATTTGCGGCGAAGGGCAGCGAGCAGATGACGTTGTTCCGGGCGAGGAAGGGGTTGCGCCTTCCACTCTGGCTAAGGTACTTGGCCGCGTCAGTATTGATGATCTCGAATTCCTCGTTGAATTTCGACCGTAATTCGGTCTGCCACTGGTACTGAAGGCTGGCCGGCGTAACGATCAGGACGCGGTCAACGACTCCGCGAGCTCGGAGCTCCTTAAGGATAAGGCCGGCTTCGATGGTCTTTCCGAGCCCCACTTCGTCGGCGAGGATCATCCTGGGCTGGAGCTTGTTTGTAACCAGATGGGCGATGTAAATCTGATAGAGGTTCGGTTCGATGCGGGCGTTGGAGAGCCCCGACCGGGGGTCGAACCGGTACGCGTGGCGAAGGAACAGTGACTGCAGTCTGAGGCCGTACGCCTGAGCATCCCCAGCATGGCCGCCGAGAAGCGCGTCGGCCGGTGTGGCGGAAACAGGCGAAAGATCATCGACGTCGAGGGTCTCGCGTCCCTCTGAGAACATGACGTCGACCTGGCGACCGTCCACCCGCTCTACCAGGCCCATCCTTCCGTTTGCTGTCCGGACGCGGTCGAGGGGCTTCATCGCTTCCTGCGCTCTCGACTGGAAGGAGTCGCCGAGGGAAGAACATGTCGTCCACCGCGTCCGAAGAGCGCGGTGTTGCTTAGTGCATCGTGTGCCACCGCGAGGATCTCATCGCGGCCCGTCGGAATCGAAGGGGCCTGGCTGAACCCCGGGCTATGCGAGCTGCGTTCGCATTCGGCGGTCACAAGACGAGGCTAACCGCAGGAGGCAACGGACCGCTCAAGAGCTTTCGGTGGGCGTAGGGCGTAGGAGCTGGTCGGACGCTCCTAGGCCTCACGCCAGAGTTCAGGCGGTCTCTTCGGTTGTGCGCTGACGAGGCCTCGTCAGCAGGGCGCCGTCCCTCCCGGGTGACCTCGACGGTCGCCCACCGCAGGCTTGGCGCCAGTACGTCAACCGTGATCCCGACCTCGAGTAGCGAAGCACTCGTCTTGTATTGCAGAAGACTGCGGCTGAAATGCTAACCGCTCAGGCCAGAATTCTTTTTGAGCAGGCGCACCTGCGCAGCGCGCAGGCGTTGCTCCGCAAGGGCTAGCGCTTCCTCGGCATCGGCGACGCGGTTCTCGGCCTTTTGCGCCTCCTGGTGGGCGTAGCCCGACTGCGGCTCCAAGTCTGCGACCTTCCGACGCCAGACATCGCGATCCCGCGTCGCTTCCTCCAAGCGCGCTTTGCCCGCGTCTACTTCCCGCTCGGCCGGCCAGGTGAGCCTCTGTTTCGCGGTGCGCCTCGGCGCTAGCCGAACTGAGCGCGTGGTCGGGCTGAGGCAAACCCTTGTTGCTCGTCATGGCTCGATCCACCATCGTCGCTGGCTCCGAGGTATCAGCCGACAGGGAGGGGTCATCGGTCTGCCCGGACCATCCCAAGCCTGCGTGGCGGGGCCCGGTTGTGAGAACCCCTGCCGTGAGGTCGCTAGCAGCTTCCGGGTCGAGCAAAGCGGCCTCGAGGGTCACTTCCAGGTCCCGGGCGACTGCGCTGCTAATGCTCTCGCCGCGGTCGCGCGCCAGGTCCGCTGCGTCGCCTAGGAGGGCGGCGATGGCACGACGACGCTCCTTCTGGAGCTTTCGGAGCTCGTCCTTGGCCGACTGAGCCTGGGCGTGGCGGATTGCTGCACCAACGTCGAGCATCTTGTGGACTTGGTCGCGACGCTCTCGGACGAGGACGTTCGCCAGCCAGGCGCCAACGCTCGGTCGCCTGAGCTTGCCGATGGCCGTTGCTAGCTCTCGGTCCCCAGTCCTTTTGGCCTCAGATGCACGGGCGTTACGTATGTTCGTGAAGTCCGCCGGAGGAAGCCCTGAGAGTTCGGTGGCGACGGCGTCAAGGTCCTATGCCGATTCTGCCGGTAACCGAGGACAGGTATCGTCGGCCTGTGCGGGGAGCCTGGACAGCCGAAGGCAGCCGTGCCACGAGACCTCTCAGGGCTCGCCGCCCGCCGGCGCAATGGAACTAACCACTGCCTCTCGGACTTGGATCGCGTAGGCGTGCGGGATGCGTACCGGACCGCGGCGCTCAAGCAGCCATTACGCAGCCGTGACAGGTCCGGTCCACACGGGTGCCCGTAGCGCCGGACGAGCTCGACGAAAGGATCCCGTTCGGCTGCCGGGATGGCCAGGATGGCCGTACCAATGCAGTCGTGAGTCAGGAGTGTCGCCAGTTGCCGATGACATTTTTGTGGGAATCGATCGTAAGTTGAGCGCCCGCTCAACTTATCCCTGGATCAGAGAGCACCCGAACCCGGGCCGGTCGCCTACGATCAATCTTGACTATTCCAGCCTCCTCGAGTAAGACGGCGACCCAACCCGCCGTGGCGCGCCTGATGTGTCTCTCCTTCTTCAAGTATTCGTCCAGCGTGCCGGGACGGGCATCATTGCTGAAGGAACTGCCGATCTCGACCCATTCCTTCCCGCGGAGAAACTCAAGCACACCTTCGAGTACTGGCCATGTGAACGGGGTCGGCGTTCGTTTCTCCCCAAACAGCAGCACGACGCCGTCTGCGTTGACCCGCGCTACCTCAAACGGTCGGCCGCCGACCGGAGTGGAGAGGACATCGCCCGAACGCACCGCCCCACGAACGGCTCGCTCGACGGGACCATCTCCAACGACAGCGGTCATCCCGGTAGTTTGGCCACCGTCCGAGCGATCTCCGATAGGAGCGGTCCTAGTCCGGATGGTCGCCGCCTCTGCCGGAGTCCGTCTCCGCGTGCCACGGCCATCTATATCGAGATCGGCGACTCGTTCTTCCGGCCCGGGCTGGTCCGAAGCCCCTGGAGCGAAGCGTTCCCTAAGCAACGCCTCCTTTGATCTTGCTACTGCCGCTGACTCTGGCGCCCCAATTGCGGATAGGAGGCGCTGGATCGATCCAAGGACTCGGTCCGCGTCGTCGTGCGAAATGGGGTCGAAGTGCAGCGACGTGTTTCGGTCCTCCCGCAGCTCTGACACGATGCTGCGTTCTCGGCGTCCCAGCACAGGCCGGAACGCTTCGTTCCAGTTGTCCCACATCACGCGGAGCAGGAAGGCTGGGTCGGTCATCGAGACCGGCGCGGTGGAAGTGCCCCACGTGCCCTGGTACACGCGCATCCAGTCTGCGCCGAGTCGGCTGGAGCTCGACATGCGGGTCTCGACGAAGTCTGAAAGGGGACCTGCGAGAACGGAAAAGGCGGAGAAGACACGCTCGTGAAGCGTCTGCGTCACGAGTCCACCGATGGTGAACTCGACCGAAGCTCGAGATCTCGGCGAAGTCGAGCAACATCTGCAAAAGCCGCGGAGCTGCGGGTCACCGCGATCACCAGTCCGAAGCGCACCCTGCGGCGACCATGCACGCAGTATGTCAGCTTGACAGACTCTCCATCTGGCAGACGGGATCGCCGCCGCCCTTTAGACTCAAATCTTTGGCGGTACGGGGCAGTTCGACCTACCGCGCGGCATCTGACCGTTCCGGGCCTCCCGTTCTTCCTGCGGCGCTTGCGCTGCCAGGTTCAGGGGAGCGCTCCTGTTCCATCCGCCGGTTCCACTCTTGCTTGCCGAACGTCGTCATCCACTTAGCCTCTTGGGCGGCAGCCTCATGATCCGGCGTCACGCGGTACCAGATCACGATCCGCTGTCCTTCGTCGAGAGCGGCGTTTGCCAGGGAGTTGATCCGGCAGTTCGTGTGTTGACCACCGTTCTTCCTCCCTGGTTGGCGTGCGAACGTTTTGTACGTGCCGATCGTGGCGTACCCGTTCGAGCCGAGCCTCTTTGCCAGCGAACCGGTGGTCTTGCCCACGTACTTGACCGTCCCCTCCACCTCCCACAGATAGACGCCGGGCTGGTTGGGGAGTCGAGGCATGACAAGCTTGGCGAAAGGTCCATCACCGAACCTATGCCGGAGCCGACCGGCTGGTGGCTGGACCGGCGAGATGTTCAACTCGCGATGCCCTACTGTGCCGGCGCAGAAGAAACCATCCGTCGGGAGAACTGCCGCAGTGTAGAGGTCCATCGGCTCTCCTTGAGTCCTGGCCTCACCTCTGATTGGTTCGAAGATCAATCGTCGGTCTTATCCGAGTTTTCCACGGCACGGTCAGCTTCAGTCGTTGCACCTAGCTTTGGCGAGTGCGGCTCCCAAATGGGAGTGACCTCTTCTCCTGAAAGCGTGACTTTGGCGAAGAGAATCGGCACTAGTTCCTCCACTGCCGCCCAGTACCGCATCAGAATATCGTCAGCCAAAGTAAGTCGGCCGTTTATCCAATAGTGCGTGTCGCCTTCGGGATTTTTGCCAAGCTCATGCGCGTACCGGCGCAACTTTTTATGGTCGTTGCGAGTTGGTATCGGGGTGGGCCCGGGCCACTTCAGCGGCAGCTTCTCATGAACCTGCGAACTCTCGCGAACCTTCCAACGCTCCGTAGACGCATGACCACCCGTGGCAATAATGCCATCGGTCTCAGGGAGATTTATGGGGTCATAGTTGGTGCGGCCACCGCTGTACCCAGCGCGCACTATCGTCACGGAAGTCACCGGTACCCCAAGCGCCATGGCAACTACCGTGTGCCCCGCTTCATGCACGGCAATTGCATGGCGTCGCTCAGCGAGCAAATCGCTCATGATCGACAACCTCCCAGACGAGAGTGTACGTTTCCCAAGAACGTCCCCGACCCGGTGGTGGTGACTCTAGATGCGCCCACGTAGGGTCGCGACCCAATGACCATGGGCGACCATCGTGACCTCATCCGCTTCCCTCACGACCAGGCGAAGGGACGGACCATCGCTGATGGTGTCGAACAGCTCGTCCGCCCTACAAACGTCCAAGTCCCGGAAGCGTGCCGGCAGGGGCTGGCCGAACGTAAGCGACGCCCGGGGTCGATCGGGGTTGGGCAGCGAGGCAGCGTAACGGTCGTCGTCGGTCTCGACGAATTCGGTCCAGGGATAGAAGGCACCGGAGCCCGTCTCACCAAACACGATCGCCCGCTTGCGGTCCTTCCGCCAGGCGGAACGCCGGGTCCAAGCAACCAGCGCCCGCCACGATCCGGCTTGGTCCGAGAGCCGGTACCACCGGGTGGTGTGATACTGCTCGGTGTCGCCATTCGGCCAGGTGAAGTGCCACTCGCCGTTGTCATCGCCGCGCAAGATAGCGAGGTCATGGGCCCCCGCAGGGGGGTCGTCCGACTCGCTTTCCGCGTCGATCTCGTCCAGGACACGGTCAATCGCGGCGTGCATCCGCTCACGCAGTAGTTCAAGCTGCATCAACTACTCCTTTCACTGCTCAAGTGAGTTCACTTTAGCCCAGTCACTTTTCACTTGTCAAGTGATTGGCGACACTTGCCGAGGGGCTCCAAGTAGTCCCGCCCGACCCCTAAGGGGATCTCTTCCACCTTTCACCGGTCCGGCGGTAGGTACCTCCATTTGTAGCTTTGACTAGGAACAATGTCCCCACCGCCCGAACCGAACGCCTGTTCTCCCAGTCACAGAGCTGGCGTACAATTAGGGCATGCAACGCATTTCGACCGCCGCCTACCAGGCTCTCCGAGCAGCCTTGCCGGTCGTGACCTGGAACAAGCGCCCGTTCGAGACGTTCCTGCGAACAGCTCTCCGAGATCAGCCTGGACTACTCGTCGGACTCAACTTCAGCGACACCAAGCGCAATGTTGCGGACCAACTCATCGACACACTCACCACTCACGAGGATAAGTACCAAGACGTCACCCTCCAGCTCATGCTCGAAGTCGCAAGCATGGACAAGTTCCCCAACCTTGAGCAGATCAAGGACGACGCTGACCGGCAACTCCGTATCCAAGAAGCAAAGGATGCGGTTGCTCACCTCAGGTCGGTTACTGCGCTGTACTCCGGTCAGGTCGCCGAGGCGGAACGCTTCGAGGCGGCGCGTAAAGCGGCGGCTGCCCAGGCTGAGGCTGTCCGTAGATTCTCGGACGACATTGCTGACTTGAAACAGCGCTTTCTCGTGCTGCAGAACGAAGGCGATACCCATAAGCGCGGCTACGCACTTGAGTCCTTGCTTGCCGACCTTTTCCTGCTCTACGACCTTGAACCGAGATTGGCCTACAACATTGCCCTCGAACAGATCGACGGGTCCTTCAGCTTTGACACCGACGACTACATAGTTGAAGCCCGCTGGCGGTCCGAGCCCTCCGACCGTGCTGACGGCGACATTTTCTCGGCCAAGGTTCAGTCCAAGGGAAAGAACGCGATGGGTCTCTATGTGAGTGTCGCGGGCTTCACGACGACATTTCTCAAACGCTTCGAGGAGTCGACGCCGTTCATTACCGTTGACGGAACAGACCTTTACATGGTGTTCGACGAACGTGTCCGCTTAGACGACCTTGTTCGGGCGAAGAAGCGCCACGCTAACGACACTGGGTCGTGCTTCCTCCCGGCGAGCGCATTTCTAACATCATGAGCGAACGGAGACACTAATGACCAATTATATATATGACAAGCATGGCTCTGCGGTCGCTTACGTGCAGGGCCGATATATCTATTCGATGGGAGGCAACGCAGTCGGCCAGATCGTAAACGGGAGTCATGTGCATAGGTTGTCGGGTCAATACGTGGGGGAACTATACCGTGACATGGTCGTAGATAAGCACTTAGGTAACCTCGGCAATGTTGGGAACCCCGGGAACCCGGGGAATGCTGGAAACCCGGGGAATCCAGGGAATCGCGGTGCTGTCAACTACGGGTACAACGACGTTTCTGCAGACTTGCTCAGTTAACTGATCTTCTATGTCGGCACCCTCGCTGTGGTAACCAGAACGTGAGATAATGTGATCATGCCCCCTAGTTCCCACCGACCGACTTTTACGGTGAGATCAACGTCACTCTCTTCCGCAGTGGTATCACCAATCGTTCTTCGCGAGACGGCTCTCGTCCGCCTGGTATTCAAGCCACTTCTAGTTGATAACCCTCAAGACGACAATGCGCGGGTTAAGGGAACATTCTGCTACCAGCGCAAGAGCCGTACTCGCGCCTGGGAGGATGTCGAGACCATACCGCTGTCTTCACTACGTGCCGGCCAGGGAGTCAAGCTCGACCTGCATTCTGGAGAGATACTGAGGCTGTACCGCGGTCTTCAAATCCTGTACGACAGCGCTGCTCAAGACGGCGTACAGACCGGTGTTCATTCTTATATACGAGCAGATCGTGGAACGCTCCTCCGCGAGATTGCTGACTCGCTCGAACAGGGAGACGCGAATGAGGAGGTCACAGGTGTCTTCCTTAACTGGATGCAGTCATCACGAGAAGCTCTTAGTCGGCTAGATGGCCGAACTTTGATGAGCTTTGACGCCGTAATAGGTGCGGCGCGACTTACGCAGTTCATAGAACATGCGACAGCAAATCTATCGAACGGGGATGAGTCGTACTGGCAGGCCTTGCTTCTCACCGAACCTTGGGCGATCTCGCAGATCTATGCGACGCCCATGGTTATAGTCCGAGACCAGGCCTACGTAGGCGGCAAATCCATCGATAACCGCGGTGGGTCGATAGTTGACTATATGTATCGTAATGCTCTGTCTGACAACTCCCTGATCGTCGAGCTGAAGACCCCGGTTACGCGACTTCTGACCAGGCAGGAATACCGTAACGGTGTGTACGGCCCATCTGCAGACCTCGGTGGTGGGACACAACAACTACTTCACGCAAGACAGACGCTGCAGGAAGATTATCTAACTCTGACACGAGGTCAGGCAGCAGGTTTCAGGGTGTTCGGGACTCGTGCCCTTCTGGTGATTGGCACGCTGCCGTCAGCGGCCGATGAGGCTGGTCTTCGTAGTTTCGAGATCTACCGTAACTCTCACCGAGGACTGGACATCGTTACCTTTGACGAACTGATAAAGAAGGCCCAGCTACTATTGGATGTGCTGGGTAGTTGACGCTACTATTAAATTCTTCGGCCCGGCCATCCCCCTCCGTCGGGATGAGTGTGCTCACGAGCAAGGGGGGGCCAACCCGAGTTGACAAACCCGTCGGGACAACGGCGCTGCGGGATTGCCATGGCAGGACCCAACCGGCCGGAGGACTATTCGCTATGACGGTAGCCGAACAGGACTGGGAGGAGATTAGGCCGGCGGGTAAATTGATTCCTGCACGGATCTGCGATGCTGGGCCGATGCTGCGACCCACCCCTATCGCAGCAAGCCAGCCTTCAGAAGTGATGCGACCGCGTCGATGTCGACGACTGAGACATCATTCTCGACATCCTCCACCTGTTGCATCAAATCCAGCGGAAGGTCGAGTATCACAAGGCTCTTAGTATCCCTCACTCTACGCCCGCTTCTAGTCAGAGCGTCACGTGCCCACGCGGCGTGCCCACGCAGTTTCCCCCGGAAGCGCTCGCTGTCGTCGATACCGATCTTTTGCCATTGGTTCCTAAGGGCACTCCGGGAGTGTGGCAATTGAAGTACCTTGCAGTCGGCAACCACAACGCCTCCGTTCCGGTGCCAGGCGAGCAGGTCCACTTGGCCAGTGGGTACAGTTACTTTCCCAAGCGGAATGGGGCCGGACTGACTCTTCCAGACCCCGGCATCTGTAACCTCTCCAGCAGTGAAGCCCTGGCCACGGAACAGTTCGACAACTTCTCGCTCGAAGGGCTTGCTCATCAGCGTCTCAAAGTAGGATGGCGGGAGCGTAACACCATGGGTCTCTGGGGAGGAACCGAGCGCCTCCTCAGTCAGCATCGTCAAAGAGTCGGCAATGTTGAAAGTGCTGGTAACAAAGATGTTCCGCTTACGAAGGAGAGGCGCTATCGGCCTTCTCACAAATTGATGTATCGCTGTTTCAAAATCAGTCATATCTTTTGCTTCCCATAAACAGTTCATCATCGCCTGTTCAACGCCCCCGGCATACGGCATCTTGGCAACCGAATCTGATTCGTGCAGTTCAAAGGCAGAAGTACCCAATATAGCCAGGCGATTACTCTCGGCCCTCAGGCTCGTTTCCTGTGCGCGGATGAGAAGCTGAAGACGAGCGGCAGCTGCCATCCAGAACTGGGAGGCCTCAGCGGCACCCGGAAAGTCCTCCAAGTGGCTGTTGACA
>Ga0182024_10012053_pt1 | contig 17185 bp, 16 predicted proteins | sample P32metaG_FD_120480 | JGI IMG/M metagenome (GOLD analysis project Ga0182024, IMG submission 120480) | Permafrost microbial communities from Stordalen Mire, Sweden - P3-2 metaG (Illumina Assembly) | ecosystem: Environmental > Terrestrial > Soil > Wetlands > Permafrost | place: Sweden: Stordalen...
CCGGGACATCAAGCAGGTGGGGGCCAGGGGCGCGGGCAAGGAGCGCTTCGAAACCAAGGCGAGCGTCATCCTGGGGGCCTGGCTCAAGGCTTGTTCGGCTTCCGCCGCCGGCCTGGCCGAGCCGTTCCTGGTCGCGGCATTTGACGACGAAACAGGGAAGCCCCTGCTGCTTGAAGTTCCGGCTCCGGACGCCCAAGCGGCCCGGGCCGGACTGCGAAAGCTCTTGGACTTGAGGTCGCAGGGCTTGAAACAGCTGCTCCCCTTCGCCCCGGAAAGCAGCTTGGCCATGGCCATGGCGGAATTGGCCGGGAAGGACGCCTTGGAAGCGGCCGAGGATCCCTGGCTAGGCAGCGATTGGGGGATACGGGGCGAAAGCCTGAAGCCCTCCTATGCCAGGGCTTGGCGGGGCCAGAACCCTTTGGAGGGCGGGCTTTTCGAGCAATGGAAGGAACTGGCCAAGCAGGTGTGGCAAGAACCCCTGGGATGGTGGAGCCGGGCGCGTGAGGTGGGCAAGCCATGAGCGAATTCATCCTCTGCGAAAGCGGCATACCGAGGGGCCTTTCCGTGATCGAGGCCTCGGCAGGCACGGGCAAAACCTGGACCCTTGGCCACCTCCTGCCCCGCCTGATCATCGACGGCCGCATCAGCACCATAGACCAGGTCCTCATGGTCAGTTTCACCGAAGATTCCACCCGGGAACTGGCTGAGCGTGTGCGCCTCTACCTCAACGGGCTGGCCCAACTGCTCTTGGACCAGGATGCCCGGCCCTCAGCCAGTCCGGACCTGCCCGGCCTCATCAGCCGCGCCGCGCACGCGGCAGGGGAAGGCCAGGAGGGCCTGGCCCAGCTCCTCGGCCTGCTTGGAAGCAAGCCCTTGGACGATCTGCCCCAATTGGTGCGCAACATCCTTAGGGCCCAGTTGGATTGCGACCGTCTCATGGTCTCCACCATCCACGCGCTGTGCAGCAGGGTGTTGAGCGACGAAGGCTTCCTCTGCGGCACGCCTTCGGGCTTTGAAGTGCGGCCGGACGTTTCCGAGCTCAGGCTGGAAGCCCTGCGCGACACCTGGCGGGGGCGCCTGGCCTCCAACAAAATGCTGGCCCATTTGGCCGTGGCCCATGGCTGGAGCATGGAACTGGATCTGAAGGCCTGGGGCCTGCTCGAGCCCCTGGACAGCGGGGTCTTCCATGGCGATCCGCGATCCGTGGCCGCGCAGCTCAAAGAGCTGGGTGAGGCCTTGGCGGACATGAAGGCGCACAAGGGAGACCTCGAAACGCTCAGGGGCATCCTGGCGGAGGGCGTCAGCCGCAACCGGAAAGCCCGGGAACTTGACGCCGAAGTCCGCGGAAAGGCTCTGGAGGCCGAAGACGCCGATCCGGAACTTCCCGGCTTTGGGGTTTTGGGGCAGGCGCAATGGCTTGCCGACGCGGAAGCCTGCGTCCTGAATCGGGGCGGCGCAAACCTTGCGGCCCGCGACAGGATCCTGGGGCTATCGTTGGTGCAGGCCGCCAAGCGGGCGGCCAAGGCCGCGGATGACCTGGAATGGGCCTGGCGCAACGAAGCCCTGGCCGAAGCCCGGCGTAAATTGCGGCTGCGCTTGCGCAAGGCCAACGCCCTTTCCTTCAACGATTTGGTCGGCATGCTGGACAAGGCCCTGAAGGGTCCGGCAGGGGACCAGATCGCCGAACGCCTGCGCAAGCGTTGGAAGGTGGCCTTGGTGGACGAGAGCCAGGACACGGACCCGCGCCAGCTGGCGATCTTTGAAAAGATCTTCAACGCTCCGGCCGAGCTGGAGCAGTCCCTGGTCCTCATCGGCGACCCCAAGCAGTCCATCTATGGATTCAGGGGGGCGGACCTGGAGGCCTACGAGAACGCCCGGGACCGGCTGCCCAAGGTGCAGCTCAGCAAGCTCGTGCGCACCCATCGCAGCGCCGAAGGCCTGGTGGAGGCCCTGAACCTGCTCTTTGAACAGCCGGATCCCTTGGGCAGCCCCAAGCTGAAGCTCTTGCCGGCCGTGCCGGTGAAGCGCGATGCGGAGCTTCCCCTGCCGGACGGGGAAGAGGCCCGTCTTGTGGCGGCCCTGGTGGGTTCGCGGGACCAAGAGGCTTGGGGCCGGGCGAGCCAACGTCTGCGGCTCAGCGCCGAAGCCGCGGCCCATGCCGTGGTGGAACTCCTAGGAAAGCATGTGGGCGCCAAGCTTGTGGAGCCCGGCCAATGCGCGGTTCTCACCCGCAGCAATGCCCAGGCGAGGGCCGTGCGCGAGGCCCTTGCGTCCGTGGGTGTGGCCGCGGTGGTCCGGGACGATGGGGACGTCCTGTCCAGCGAGGAGGCCGCGGACCTCGCCCTGATCCTGCGCGCCGTGCTCAAGCCGGCCAGCCAGGGCTATCGCAGGGCGGCCTTGGCCACCCGCATGCTGGGCTTCACGGCCAAGGGCTTGGCGTCCCTGGACGACGCCCATGAGCAGGACTGGCAGCTGCTCTTCTCCGCCTGGGGCGACGCCTGGCGCAAACGCGGAATCGCGGCCCTGATGGCCGCCATGGATGAAGGCGGCAGGCTAAGCCTGAGCCTGGCCAGGGATACCCTCGGCGAGCGCCGCCTCACCGACCTGCGGCATCTGGCCGAAATCATGCAGGCCAGGGAAGCGGAGCGCCGCCTGGCTCCGGACCGCTTGCTTGAATGGATGCAAGCCGCGATCGGCGAATCCAAGGACGGCGTGGCCCCGGAAGAACGGCTGCAAAGGCTGGAGCAGGACGGGTCCGCGGTGCAGATCCTGACCGTGCACCGCGCCAAGGGCCTGGAGTTCGACTACGTGTTCTGCCCCTATCTCTGGTACGCGCGCGTGCCCAAGGCCGGGGACATGCGGGTGGCAAAGCTGCGCGGCGTCCGTGGGCTCGCGGGTCCGAAATTCCTGGATGAGAACGACAAGGCGGCCCTGGATCTTGCGGCGGGCTGGCAGAGCTTGGAGGAGGAGCTGCGCCTGACCTACGTGGCCCTGACCCGCGGCAAGCGCAGGGTCTGGTTCATCGCCGGCTATGTGGGGTACTCCAAGGGCAGTTCAAAGGTTCCGCCCTCGGCCCTGGACTGGATCCTGAGGGATCTGCGGGATGAGACGCGCGAGGACTGGTACCGCCGGGTCTCCGAGCAAAAGCGGCCGCCGGGCAAATCGGAAAAGGACAGGATCCCGCCCTTCGCGTGCGAACACGAGGCCCGGCTCAGGGCACTGGCCCGGGATCCCCGTATCAGCGTCCAAGCGGTGAGCCTGGAAGGGGGAGCGTATCAAGCGCCGGCGGCGAGCCTCCTTGACCTGAAGCACTCGGAGTCCGGGCCTTTGAAGCTCCGTGTCTGGCGCATGAGTAGCTACAGCAGTCTGCTGCGCGGCCAGGGTGCGGAACGGGATGTCCATGACCTCGGCCGCGTGCCTGAACAGCCCGGCCAGGCCGGACCGGACGTGGCCCTGGCGGATTTCGTCAAGGGCGCCGAGGCCGGGGAATGCCTGCACCAATTGCTTGAAGTCTGGGATTTCCAAACGGTCCGGCCGGACCTGGTGCGCACGATTTTGGAGCGCAACGGCTTGGCCGGGCCCAAGACCACTCCCCAGAGCGCGCTTGCCGCTTCCAAGGATGCGGTCCGGACAGTGGCCGATTTCCTGCCGGAACTCGCCGGCGCCGTGATCCCGGGCTTGGGTTCTTTGCGCGAGGTGGCGAAACAGGCCGGCCTCTCGGAATGGCATTTTGTCCTGCCCTTGGGCCCCCAAGGCGTGGATGGCGAAGCCTTGTCCACCGTGTTCGCGGCGCATCCGGACGCGCGCGTGAGGGCCTATGCCGCCGCGCTGAGGAATCTGGCGCCGGAACGCGTGAAGGGCATGCTCCAGGGCTACATAGACCGCCTCGTCCGCAAGGGCCCGCTCTGGGCCGTGGTGGACTGGAAGAGCAACCATCTGGGCAGGAAAGCCGGGGACTATTCCCAGGAGGCTTTGTGGGCTTGCGCCGCCGAATCCCACTACATTCTGCAGGTGCATTTGTACCTGGCCGCCCTGCGCCGTCATCTGCGCCAGCGCGGCAACGGAAACGGCGTCCACGGCGCGGCCTTGGCCTTTCTGCGGGGCATGCGGGCCGGGACTTCGGACGGCATCCTGTACTTCCCGGCTGAAGATGGCTTTATGGACCGGCTGGAAGGGCTTTTCCTGGGGCAGAAACCATGAGCCGGCCTCTTTTGGAATTGCTCAAGCGGCGCTGGGGTTTGGATAAGCAGGCCTATGAAGCGGCCGATGCCTTGGCGAGCTCCTGGGCCAAGGGGCACAGCGCCTTGGCGCCCAGTGAAACCCAGCTGCTCGCCCTTAGGGACAGTCCTGCCGTGGCCTTGGACGCAAAGGCCCCGGTTCCTAGGCCCCTGGTGCTGCATGGCGGGCTCCTGCAATCCTGGAGGCACTGCCAGGCGGAACAAGAGCTGGCCAGGCATTTGACCGCTTTGGCCGGCCGAGCTGCGGAGCCACTCCCGGCTATTCTCGAAGCGGCCTTGAGGAGCCTGTACCCGGATCCCGGCGATCCGCAGGCCGAGGCCGTGCTCGCCGGGATGACCCGAAAGCTGGCCATCATCACGGGCGGCCCGGGCACGGGAAAGACCCACAGCGCAGCGCGCATCCTCGCGCTCAAGCTGACGCAAAACCCCGGCTTGCGCTACGCACTCACGGCGCCCACGGGCAAGGCGGCCCAGCGTCTCGCGGAGTCCGTGGGCAAGGCCGCGGATCATCTGACAGGGCCGGCCCAGTCCGCGGCCGTGCACTTGAAAGAGGCCGGAGCTTTTTCCAGCACCCTGCACCGGCTTCTAGAGTGGAGGCCGGACCAGGACACTTGCGCCCGCGATGCTAAGCGGCCCTTGGCCTTGGACCTCGTCATTGTGGATGAGGCGAGCATGCTGGACTTGATGCTCTGGCGCGCCCTGCTTAGGGCCTTGCCCGAAGGCGCGACGCTGCTGGTCTTGGGGGATCCCTTCCAGCTGGAAAGCGTGGAGCCCGGCCGCGTCTTGGGCTCCCTCCTTGAAGCGGCCGGCGCCACCGGAGCCTTGTCGGGCTGCCACGTGGAATTGTCGAAGAACCATCGCTTCGCCCAAAGGCGGGGCATCAGCGCCCTGGCCCAGGCCGTGCGTTCACAGACCGGCAAGGCCGGGGACGCCGACGCGGTCATGGCCGCCTGCCCCTTTGCTTCAGGCGGGGATCCTGAGGTCGCGCGCTACGCCTCTGAAGGCTTGTCCCAGGCCCTGGACAGGGTCTGGGACAAGGTGCTCGCCGTGGCCCTGGCCAAGGACCCTGAGGCCGCGCTCCAGGCCCTGGAGGGCTTGAGGGTGCTCTGCGCCGTGAACGAGGGGAAATGGGGCGTTTCCGGGTTGAATGAAAGGATAGAAAGGCGGCTGCACGGGGAAGGCCATGTGGGCCGCGCCCACCCGGTCCTGGTGGGCGTGAATGACCCGCACAGCGGACTCTTCAACGGGGACCTGGGTGTGCTGCTGCCCGGACCCGGCGGCGGAAGCGCCGTGTTCAGGGGCCCTTCGGGCATCCTTAAGTTTCCCGCCTTCCACCTGCCTGAGCATAAAAAGGCCTGGGCCATGACCGTGCACCGGTCCCAGGGCAGCGAGTACGGGTGCATCCTGCTGGTGCTGCCGCCCTTGGACAGCGAAGGGAAGGCGAACGAGCTCTTGAGACGGGAGCTGCTCTACACGGCCGTGACCCGGGCCCAGGAGAGGGTGCTCATCGTGGCCGATGAGGCGGCGTTAAGGGCCGCTTGCGCGCCGGGGGAGGAGAGGCTGAGCGGCTTGCGTGGGTACTTCGTGTCCTAAGGAATAAGACCGCTCCAAAAGGCATTCAGGTCTGGATCCATTGACGTTGAACCCCAACTTTTGGACGGCAACCATGCTTTTGAGCGAAGAGGAAAGGGAGCGGATCACGGAAGAGGAAACCATCCGTGCCAACGCGCGATACCATGCGGATAAGAAGCATCACCACAAGGACGGTGCGTGCGGGGTTTGCGGCTACAAGCCCGCCTGCGCCGGTTGCCGCGTCTGGGGCCTGGTCTTCGGGGTGCTGGTCGTGGTCTTCCTGTTCAGGCTGATCGTCTGGAGAACCTACGGTCCGTTTTTCTTCCATTGATGGCGCATCGGACTTAGTCTTATAGGTTTCATAGTGCGAAAAAAAAGCACGGATACTTACCTCAGAATCTGACCAAGGCCCCATTTCCGGGGAAGTTTTTTATAAAACCCTATGCTAGTGCTTGGACTTTTTTAAACCATACAAGACAATATGAATAGTATGAATGGAACAAGTCACTAAGGTGAATTTTCAAAGGGGCATCATGGGCGATGCGGATCGCAGGATACACACGAGAGTGCCGGTGGATTGTCCCGCCTTGGTCGAATACAGGGGTGTGGCCTTCCAGGTGACCTTGGTGGATTTGAGCTTGAGCGGGGCCTGTTTGGAACGCGAGGGCGCGCAATGGCCGGAACCCGGCTCGGATATGCTCCTATGCCTATTGATGCGCGACTTGAAGGTCGCCTTGCTCACCCGCATGGTCCGCCAATGGGACGGGTCGCGCCGGGCCGGCGTGAATTTCGCGGGCATGAGCGAGGAAACCAAGGCCCAGATGCTCCGCTTTGTCGAAGCCGAGGAAAAGAAAATTTTGAACGCCCACGTTCACGTGAAGCAATAAAGCCCGGCCTTTGCTGTAGCCTCACTTTTTCAAAAGCGGAACTTTGAGGCCAGAAGCTTCAGCCTTTCCGGATCCAGCGTGTCCGGATAATTGAAATAAATCTCCGACGTCACCCGTTCGTCCTTCAATCCCACGGCCATCAGGACCTCATAGAGCTCCACCACCATATCGCCGTTGCCGACAAGGTGGAAGTGCAGCTTCCCGACCGGCCCCAGGACCTCGGCCATGCTTTCAGTGACATAGCCCCGCAAGCCGGTCCAGGCCGCGTCCGGCTTGCTGAGGCTGAAGCGCCATTCGAAATTGGCGTGCTGCGCGGCCATTTCCCCTAGCTCGTCCGCCAAACAGGCGTCCTGGACTTCCCTGAAGCCCGCGAAGAGTTTGAGCGGGATTTTGAGATCACGGTCCAGCGCCATTTGGCTGAAGCCGTAGAGCGGGCCTATGCCCGTGCCCGTGGACACCAGCACGATGCCTTCGGGCTGGGTATCCACTTCATGCCTGATCGGATGGCCGCCCCGCCCTGTCACCTGCAATTCCGCGCCCGGAGCCAGGGCCTCCAGCAGCGGCGTCATGCGTCCTCCAGGGATCACCCGGTAAAGGAATTCGAGCGTCCCGTTCTCCGGGTCCGCGCGGCTGACGGTGTAGACGTGCCGGAGCAAGTCCTCGCCGTGGCGAAAGGAAAGCCCGACCACCGTGCCGGGTTCATGGGTCAGCGGGCGGGAGTCCTGGACTTGGAGTTTCAGCCAGCGGTTTCCGCGGCCCATTGCTTTGTTTTCAAGGATGACGCCAAGACCCATTCCCTATGCTCCCTGTTCATTGCGGCACCAACGCGCTTCCACGGACCATTGTCGCACGCCGGCAATATTTAAGGACACTCAAGATGGCGCCGCTGGACTCGGTGGGAAGGGGCGGGTATCATGCTGCTTCGCAAGCAAAAGCGTTGATTTTTTCCGCTTTAAGGCGCCCACCCAGCGAGGCGGCATGGCAGACCTTCGATCCCAGATTCCGGCATGGATTCGGACCACCCGCCTCACGTCCGGCCTGATCCTCTTCACGTACGCGCTGACCCATTTTTTGAACCACGCCTGCGGACTCATTTCCTTGGCCGCGATGGAAGCCGCGCTACGGGTCAACGGCGGATTCTGGCAAAGCGCCGTGGGACGGCCCCTGCTGTATTACGCCTTCTTGACCCATCTTTTGCTGGCGTTGTGGTCCCTGTACCGGCGGCCGTCCCTGAAGATGTCCGGCCGGCATGTGCTGCGTTTGGCGCTGGGCCTGTCCATCCCCTTCCTGGCGGTCCAGCACGTGGTCAACACCCGCGTGGCGAATATGCTCTACGGCGTCCACCCGACCTACGCCCTTGAGTTGCTGTCATTCTGGGTGATCACGCCCATGAACGCGCTCCTGCAGACCACCCTGCTCCTGGTGGTCTGGTGGCACGGCTGCCTGGGCTTGAAGTTCGTCTTTGAACTCAGGCCCTAGTACCCCCGCGCCAAGCTGTGGCTCTTCGCCTTCGCCGTGATGGTCCCGACCCTGGCCCTGCTCGGATTTTATGAGGGCGGCCAGGCAGTGCGGGTGTGGGCCGCCCACGACCCGTCCTGGGTGGCCTGGGTCAAAGCCGGGACGCATGCGCCCGATCCAGCGCAGAAAGCCGCCCTCTTCCAGATTAGGGACGACCTTTGGCTGCTCATGGCCGGCCTGCTGGGCCTGACCCTGGTCGCGCGGCGCCTGCGCTGGGGTCTGCGCGCCTGGCGCGGCGTGGTCGTCATCACCTACCCCAACGGCCGCCAGGTGAAGGCCCCGCCCGGGGCCACGGTCCTGGACGCCAGCCGCAGCGCGGACATCCCCCACGCCTCCATCTGCGGCGGACAGGGCCGCTGCTCCACCTGCCGCATCCGGGTGTCCGAGGGGGACAGCCAGACCCCGCCGCCCTCGCCCGACGAAGTGGAGGTCCTCCATCGGGTGGGGGCCGGTGCGAACGTGCGCCTGGCCTGCCAGTTCCGCCCCCTTGGGCCGGTCTCCGTCATGCCCCTGCTGCCCGCCAACGCCGAGGCCAAGGACGGCTTCGCCCGGCCGGCCATTTTCCAGGGCGCCGAACGCGAGATCGCCATACTCTTCGCCGACATACGGGGCTTCACCAAACTCTCCGAACACAAACTTCCCTACGACATCGTCTTCATGCTCAACCGCTACTTCGCGGAAATGGGGGCCGCGGTGGAGGAGGCGGGCGGGCGGGTGGACAAATTCATGGGGGACGGGGTCATGGCCCTCTTCGGGCTTGAGGGCACGGCTCAAGACGCCTGCCTGCAGGCCCTGGCCGCGGCCAAGGACATGGTGCGCCGCTTGGAAGGCCTGAACCAGGCCCTGGCCCACGACCTGCCCGAACCCTTGCGCATCGGCATCGGCGTCCACTGCGGCCCGGCCATTGTCGGTGAAATGGGATACGGAGCCACCCTCGGCCTGACCGCCATCGGTGACGCCGTGAACACGGCCAGCCGTTTGGAAGCCATGTGCAAGCCCTACCAATGCCAGTTGGTGGTCTCGCGGCACGCGGCCGAACGCTCGGGTCTGGACCTGTCCATGTACCCGAAGCACAGCCTGGAGATACGGGGCAGGGTGGACGCTTTGGCCGCCTACACCGTGGCCCGGGCCGACGAGTTTTTCGGTGTTCCACATGCTGGGAGTGCGCTATGAACGGGCGTTTCATCGTGGACCTGATCCAGAACCTGGGGATAGCGGCCACGGCCGTGGGCCTGGTGATGGGTTATTTCGAATACCTGCGCCAGGGCCGCCAGCGCCGCGCGGAGAAATACTTCGAGCTGGTGAAGGAATTCTCCAAGTTCGGGGATATTTTGGACATGCTGCGCACCGACAGCCCGGCCTTGAAAAAATTGAAGCCCTATGAGCGCGAGCGTTTTCTGGGCTTTTACGAGGACCTGGCCCTCCTGATCAACTCCAACCTGATCCAGGAGCACCTGGCGTTCTACGCCTTCGGGTATTGGCTGGAACGGGTCTGGGCCAGCAAGAACTTCTGGCAGGACCCCAAAAACAAGGAGGACAGCTATTGGTTCCTGCTGAGGCAGATGCATTTCCGGCAGCTCCAGCAGGAAGGCAGGTTCAAGTCCTTTCTCAGCCAGCACAACCGCAGCGAATCCTACGGCAGGGTGCGGCGGACCTTCAGGTTCTGAACGCGGCGGCGTCATTTCCGGCTATTTCGGCGCGGGGGGGCGGGTGAGAAAGATATTGGCCATATCCGGCGGTGGAACCAGGGGCATCATCGCGGCGACCTTCGCGGACCAAATCGAGAAGTCGCTGCGGGCGCTTCCCGGGAATCAAGGGCGCTTTCTCATGGATTGCTTTGATCTGGTGGTGGGCACCTCCACCGGCACCGTCCTGGCCCTCGGACTCGACCAAGAACCGCGGCAGGACGCCTCGAAGCTGGTCGACTTGTACCTTCAGGACGCGCGGACGATCTTCGGTTCCCCGTGTTTTCTTTCCAGGATCCCGTTGATAGGGACCCTTTGGGGCGGCCCGAAGTATTCCGCCTCGGGACTGGAATCCGTCCTTAAAGCCCGGATCGGGGACGCACCGATGTATAGGGCCGCAGGCCCGAAGGTGATGGCCACCTCCTTTTCACTCAGCACCGGCCAACCCTGGTTCTTCAGAAGCTATGTCCGCCCCAATGAGGACTGCGTCCCGGCCGATCTCATGTTCCCCCGCTGGGAAGTGGCCAGGGCCAGCTCGGCGGCGCCGACCTTTCTGCCGCCCTACCGCATGGGGGTCTCCCGGAACGGCCACCCGATACCGAGCCAGGTTTTTGTCGACGGCGCCGTGGCCGCGAACAATCCGGCCATCTGCGGCATGGTCGAGGCCATCGCGCTCTGGCCCCAGGAGGTCTTCCAGGACGGGCTCCTGGTGGTCTCCATCGGGACAGGGACTCCCATGAATCTCGGGATCGCGGCGCCGTACCATGCCATGAGGCGATGGAGCCCGTTGAACTGGATCAAGGGCCCCCAGGGCACCTCCCCTATCGTCGACAGCCTTATGAACGGGAACGAACAAACCGTCGCCTACGAAACCGACTGGATCGGAAGCATCCAAAATTGGGCCATGTTCCGGTACAATCTGAGCTTGGACGGCACCGTCCCGATCGACGTCAGCGACGCGGCGACGCTGCAGCGGCTAAGGGAGCAAAGCGTCGCGCTGTGCGCGACGCCGGACACCAGCGCGAGTATTAAGAAATTGGTCGCGCTGCTATAATATGGATTGCATACGGGCGATTTTCGGAGAAAAGCACCCATGACCGAACAGACCAAAGAAGCCGCCGCCAAAGAGGCCGCGGAGCAGGACTTGTCCAAGCTGAACGACAACGCCGGGAAGCGCGGACCCGGACGCCCGAAAATGGGGACCATAGAACCCATTGCGGTCAGCCTTGAAGACTTAGTGGACCCCGCTCCGGCGCCTCCGGCCCCCAAGCGGGGTCCGGGACGGCCCAAAGGGAGCGCCAAGGCCAAGCCGGGGCGCCCCAAGAAAACCAAGTCAGCGCCGCAGGCCGTGAAGCGGGTCCCCAAGCCCGCGGCGGGGGGCCTTTTAAAGGATTACGTCAAAAAAGATGAGGCCAGGAAGATCGCCAAAAAAGCCGTTGAAAAGGCGCTAGCCAAGATCGAGGCCGGCCTGCCCAAGCTGGTTCAGCGGGAATTGAAAAAGCTGCTGAAGTAGGACGTTCAGCTAGCGTTTTGAGACCAGTAACAAGAGACCCAGCGCCATCGCAAGAAACATGATACCCATCGCGACCAGGGCCAGGAACGGCGCCGGTCTTTTGCCGGCCCCCGGCCGCGAGCCCCCGTTGTCCAAGGACTGGCTCATGGATTGGAACGCGATGCGCCCTGGACCCGTGAAGCGGTTCCAGCAAAGCTGGGCCGCGCTTCCGAAGAGCCCGGCGCTCAGGCGCTGGAAGGTGGTGTCCATGCGCACCGTGTCTTCCTTATAGATCCAGCCGCCCGGCTCTATGTCTATGGACTCCCCGCTTTGCAGGGTCAGCTCGAACACGTTCCCGTAGCCGTGCAGCCAAAGCACGGCCTCCTGGCTCCCGTCGTTTTTAAAGGTGTCAATGAAGAGGCCGGAATTGCCCAGGAGCATGTTCGCGAGCCCTTTGATCCGTGAAAAACTGTAGACCAGGTTATTGGTGGCGGCCAGGAATTGGTGTTCCCTCACCTCGACCCTTTGGCCCGATTGCAGGTGCAGCGGGAAGACGTGGCCGGCCCCGTCGCGGCTGAACGCGATGCGGCCGCTGCCCTTGGCCTCGATCATGATGAGGGGCAGGCCCGCCAGCATGCGCCGCGCCATGCCCTGCAGGGGTTTGATCTCCACGTCGACATCGGAATCCTTCCACAACAAGATGTGGTGCTCGAAATAAATGCCCCCGGCGTCCAGTTCCACCTGCAGGACCGGGACCAGTTCGCCCTCGATGTGGTAGGTGAGGTTTCCGACCCTTTCGGTCTGTTTCACCGTGGGCAAGAGTTGGGGCACCGCCATTTGACCCTCCAAAGCTGTGATCATGCCCCCCATGGGCCGAGCGCGCCTGACTGAAAGCGCGACTTTAATGTAAGCAGTTTTGGTGGAATTCCGCAATGCCACAAGCATTTTTCGTCACGCGAGCGACTAAAATGCGTTGTGGCGGCATTCATTAGGAGAATATTCCAACCAGGAGGCGTCATGAAGTCCATTCGATGGGTTTTCGTGCTTGGGTTCATTCTGGCGGCGCGGGGACTGCCGGCCGACAGCGGGCAATCCGGGCCTGCAACGGGCCAGGTCGACGTTGGGGACGCGGCGGACGCTTCGACCGATGCGGAGCCTGCAAGCGCGGACCTAAGCTACCACCCAGTTTCGGCCACGGCCGCCTTGAGCCTGCGCCAATCGTGCTTGGATTCCATGCGGATTTCCCAGGTCAAACCCGACGGGAAAGTGCTGAGGGGCGGGCTTTGGTTGACCAGGAAAGAGGCCGGCCATTACTACCGCAACGCGGATGCGCCCTTGGCTGTGCGCTTGAACCGGGATTCGGTGGCCTACGATATACAGGGTTCGGTCTGGATGATCGCGTCTCCGGTGCTGGGAATGGTCGTGGGGGCCTATGGTGGCGTCCTCAACGCCGTCTACCGCTATGCCCCCCGGAATGCCAATGGGACCTATGACACCAGGGACACTTACACCAACACCCGGGCGTATCAAGAGTCCCTGGTCGGGGGGGCCATCGGCCTCGTCCTGGGCGCGGCGATTGGACTTCCCATGGGCATGATGGACTGCCGGAAAGCCGAACTAGACCGTCAAAAAGCGGCGGATACCTTCAACCACAAGTTAATGCAGGATCTTCAGCTCTACGCCGTACCCAAGCCCGGCGGCGGCGAGCTTGGCGTCCAAAAACAATTTTAGCGCATGATGAAACAAGCCGGAACGGCCAGGCCGTGGTGAAGACACGGCCCGGCGCCAAGAGAGAAGCTACCAAAATTTAGGTATATTCGCCTTTATCGTTCATAGGATTGAAGGTCAGCGCTTTTCCGGTTTCCAAGAGGCTCTTGAGGCTCGAAAAAATGGCCGGCCAGCCATTGTTGAGCCCATGGAACGTGTCCTTCGCACATAGGGCTTGATCCATAGTAGTGGTTTGCTAAGATTCCGGAAATAGCGGACATGGAAAAGGGGACCAATGAACACACTTCTCTTCACCCCTGACGGCGCCTGGACCATCAGCGACGTGAAGGCCGCCCAGGCCCCCAGGGTCCTGGCCATCCTGCGCGAGACCGCCGCCTGGCTTCAAAGCAAGGGCTTGGAACAGGGGCAGGATTTTGCCGAAGGCGTCGAAGACAGCGAGGCCATGCGCCCCATGGAGGGAAGCGCCTTTCTGGTGGAACGGGGAGGCCAGGACGCGGCCTGCGTGGTCCTACAGTGGCAGGATCCCTTTTGGGACGAGGCCGGAAAAGACGGTCAAGCTGCCTGGATCCATTCCCTGGCCGTACGGCGCATCTTCACCGGCCGGGGCCTGGGAAAGCACCTCCTGGCCTTCATGGAAAGCCTGGCCCGGGCGAGACGCAAGGATTACTGCCGCTTGGAAGTCGTCGACACCAATACCCGGCTGAAGGCTTATTTCAGGAAACTCGAATACCGCGAACTAGGCACCCAACTCATCAACGGAAAAACCATGCGCCTGCTGGAGAAAAATTTGCGTTAAGCTATACCCGTTCAAGCCCTTCCTTCACCCTCGGCGGCGGGATGTGCCTTTCGATGATCCAGGAGTTTATCTGAGGCACGACATAGAGCCCCTCTTTCCAGCCGAACCATCTTTTTTGCGGGTATGAGTTCCGAGACGGTTCCTGAAAGAACCGTTCCGGCCAGAAGGCCGCCTTCAGTCTTCGTCTTCCTGACCCGCACAAAGTCGCCAACCAGAATCAGGGTATCCCAAATAGCCATCTGGTCATCCATAAATCACCTCAAATGCGAAGGCTCTACCTCAATGTCCTTTTCTCCAATAGCTCCTGGAGATCACGCCGACCGTCTGCGACGATAAAAACAGTTACATCGTTCGGGCCAACCTTGTAAATAATGCGATAGGGCTTGAAGTGGATTTCCAACACGTCCTTGAAACCCAAGCTGAGCAATTCGGGAAGGCTATGCCCCCGATTCGGATTTTCTGCAAGGTCCCTGATCGATTGCTCAAGACCATCTAAAATTTTGCCCGCGCGCGGGGAGCCTTCGCGGTTGAGTATGAACCTGTGGATCTCCTCAATGTCTTGGATGGCTAATGGGAGTACCGTTATCGCAAACTTCATGCGGTTTGTTTACCGGTCCGCAGACGCTGACGAATGCCGGCAAAAGCAGCGTCCACTGGCACAGCTTTACCCTCGTCTAACTGTTTCTGCCCCATGGCGAGGAGACGGAGCAAAGCAAGGGTCTCCTGGGTGCGCTCAAATGAAGCTATGTCTTGAACCACCAGACGGGCTCTTCCGTTTTGGGTGACGATCAGGGGTTCGCCATCACGGGTCAGTTCGGTCACAAGGGTCGCCGCATGGGATTTAAGGTACGAGATGGGTTGGATCGACTTTTCCAATTGCATAGTTCCTCCAGATGGACCAAATTCAGTTCAAATTTGGTTCGGTGAAATTATCGGCAAACTTTAAAGCATTGTCAAGGTTGGGAGAACGCCTTCCGATCGATTAAAGTGTCACTTGAAAGTTCCCCGGCAGTGTACCAATGGTGGAAACGGACTCGAGAGAGCCTGATCAAGTTTCCGGGAAAATTACTGTTGCAGATTTTACCTGCCAGGTTAATTCTGCGATAAGGAGGTTTTTTGAAAGAAATGACGTGGTTTTTCGTCCCCTGCCTGGCGCTGTCCCTTTGCTGCGCCACCCTCCCCTGCGCGGGCTATTCGCCGGCGACCGCCGGGCCCGCCTGCGGAGCCGGGCTGCCTTACGTCGAATACGAAGCGGAGGACGCGGCCACCAACGGCTCCCTGCTGGGGCCCAGCACCACCATGGCCATGAATGGGGGCACGCTCGATGATGAGATCGCGGCCGAATCCTCGGGCAGGCAGGCGGTGAAGTTGTCGGCCCGGGGCCAATACCTGCGTTTCACCGCCCGGCGTCGCTGCAACTCCATCGTGCTGCGCTATGTCATTCCGGACAGCCCTTCGGGCGGGGGCATGGACGCCAGCTTAAGCTGCTGGGTGAAGGGCAGCTTCAACCAGGAGCTTAAACTGAGTTCCAAGGTCGGCTGGTGCTATGGCGCCAACCTGGACTACCTCAGGACCGCCGGGATCAATGTGCCCGGCTACGGCAAGAATCCGGCCTCCGGAGGCCCTTTCCACCTTTACGACGAAACCCACGCCCTGCTGGGCAGGCAGGTTCCGGCCGGGTCGACCATCACTTTGAAGGTGGGCCCCCATGACGGCGCGGCCTGGTATGTCGTGGATCTGGTCGACCTGGAGGAGGTCGCCCCGCCCCGCACCATGCCCAGCGGCTTCGTATCCATCACCACCTGCGGAGCCGTGGCCGGAGGGTCCGACTGCAGCGCTGCCATCCAGGCCTGCGTGAACAGCCATAGGCGGGTCTGGATCCCGGGCGGGAATTTCGCCAGCCTTAGCGCCGCCATCCGGGTCCCGGCCGGCACTGAAATGCGCGGCGCCGGCATGTGGTATTCGGAGCTTTCAGGTTACTACGCCACCCTCGAGCTCAACGGGGATAAAGAGGTCTTTTCAGACTTCATGCTCGATGGCGCCACCACCAACCGGGACGAATGGGTCGGCGACAACGGCTTTAACGGCAAGTGCGGCGTGGGCTCCAGTTTGTCGGATCTGTGGATTGAGCACGAAAAGTGCGGATACTGGGCCGGCAACGGCAGCGGACCGACCATCAACGGCCTGCTCATCCGCGCCTGCCGCATCCGTGACACCTATGCCGACGGCGTGAACCTGAACCAGGGGGCCAGCCATAGCACCGTGACCGAATGCAATTTCCGCAACACCGGGGACGACGCCATCGCGTCCTGGAGCCAGCTCGGCTTTCCGCCCAACACAGGCAACACCTTTTCCCACAACACCATCCAATGCCCCTGGCGCGCCAACGGCGTGGCCCTCTACGGCGGGACCGAAGCCCGCATACTCGGCAACGCCATTTCCGACACGTTGAACTACCCGGGCATCTTCGTGGACCAAGGCTTCAAGTCCAACCCCTTCGGGGGCGGCACCGAGATCACGGACAATGTCCTTAGCCGCTGTGGCGGCGAGTTCTATGGCAGGGGCTACGGGGCCCTGACCTTCTGCGGCAAGCAGGGCGCCCTGGCCGGGTCGTTCAAGGTCAGCCGGCTCCGCATCCTTGATCCGGTATACGCGGGCATTGAGATACGAGGGCCGTATGGGGCCGGAGGCGAGAGCTTTGACCAAGTCCGCATCAGCCACCCCGGTACTGTGGGCGTTCTTGTACAGCTCAGCACCACGGGCTCGGCGAGCTTCAGCCACACCGTGGTCACCCCCGCGGACGCCGTAGGATTGAAGAACCTTTCCAGCGGATTCGTGGTCAGCCAGGGGGCGGGCAACCGATGGTAGCCGGTCTTGGAGGGGGCAGAAGGTAATTGAGGCGTTGGGATGCGCCCGACTTCAGCCCCAGAGGATCCTGTGTCTCTAATTCTACGTAAACTCACTCCTAAAGACGAATCCGCCTTCCTTGAGGCCTATCAGGCCTTTATGGATCCCAAGTGGGTCTTTGCCCTTGAATATGACCCCACCCTGTCTTTTGAAGCGTACCTTGCTAAACTCGACAATTCGGAAAAGGGAATCGAGTTAACCGAGGGTTACGTTCCCGCGTCCCTTTATTTTGGATTTGTCGACGGTGTCATTGTTGGACGGGTCTCGTTCCGCCACACCTTGAACGACTTTCTTTTCAAGCATGGAGGACATTTGGGATATGGTGTGGTGCCCCAGCATCGCGGGAAAGGCTATGCCACTGA
>Ga0182024_10012054_pt1 | contig 17185 bp, 16 predicted proteins | sample P32metaG_FD_120480 | JGI IMG/M metagenome (GOLD analysis project Ga0182024, IMG submission 120480) | Permafrost microbial communities from Stordalen Mire, Sweden - P3-2 metaG (Illumina Assembly) | ecosystem: Environmental > Terrestrial > Soil > Wetlands > Permafrost | place: Sweden: Stordalen...
GCCATCGCCGCTGTGGCTGGACGCGACCGGTCTGCGACTTCCCGTGCCCCTCTTTCCGGGCTTTGACACTTTGGGCACGCTCGAGCACATCATGAAAACCGGCCACGACTACACATGGTTCGTACTGACACAGAAGATGATCGAGAAGGAGTTCGCGCTCTCGGGTTCTGAGCAGAATCCCGACCTGACGAGCAAGAGCGTCGTCGAGGTCCTGAAGTCCCGTGTCGGCAAGGGGGCACCGGCGCCGGTCGAGGCCTTCAAGCGCAACGGCGCGGACTTCATCGTCGAGCGCGACCTCGCCGCGCTGGTACGCGGCATGAACGCCTTGACCGACGAGCCGCTGCTCGACTTCGCCGAAGTCGAGCGGGAGATCGTCGCGCGCGACCGTGAGATCGAGAACCCATACACGAAGGATCTCCAAGTCACGGCGATTCGCGGCGCCCGCCGCTACCTGCCGGACCGGATCACGCGCATCGCCGCTCCACACCGAATCCTCGATGAGAAGGCCGGCCCGCTGATCGCGGTTCGCCTGAACATCCTCACGCGCAAGACGCTCGGTGGCCTGCAGACCGACCTGTCCAGCCGCGTGCTGAGGGCCGACGGTCAGCCGCTGCAGGGCCTGTACGCCGCCGGCGAGGTGGCGGGATTCGGCGGTGGTGGCCTGCACGGCTACCGCTCGCTCGAGGGCACGTTCCTCGGCGGCTGCCTGTTCTCCGGGCGCATCGCCGGGCGCGCGGTCGCGGCGGCCGTCGGCTAGCTGTTTTCTTTTGCCGCTGCGATAACGGCCCTTTCACCACACCATCCAACCGATCGCGCTAGGGTTTTGAACCATGGGTGAGCGCACGGGATACACGCCGGGGACCTTCAGCTGGACCGACCTGACGAGCACCGATCAGGAGGGGGCGAAGGCCTTCTACAGCGGCCTCTTCGGCTGGGTCGCCGAGGACATGCCAGTCGGAGACGACATCTACTACTCGATCCAGCGCAAGGACGGCAAGGACGTCGCCGCGATCTCCCCCCAGCAGGAGGCGCAGCGCGAAGCGGGCGCACCCCCAACCTGGAACTCCTACGTTTCGGTGGAGAACGCCGACGCCGTCGCCGATCGCGCGAAGGAGCTCGGCGCCACGATCGTTGCGCCGCCATTCGACGTGATGGAGGCTGGCCGGATGGCCGCGATCCAGGACCCCCAGGGGGCGTACTTCCTGCTCTGGCAGCCCAACCAGCACTTCGGCGCGCAGCTCGTGAACGCACCCGGCGCACCCAGCTGGAACGAGCTCGCCTCGCCCGACCTCGACGCCTCGAGCATCTTCTACGCGGCGCTGTTCGACTGGACCGTCGAGCCGTTTGAGGGCAGCCCCGAGCCGTATCTGACGATCAAGAACGGCGAGGTGACCAACGGCGGCATCCGGACGCTCAACTCACCGGGGCCGCCGCCCCACTGGCTCGTGTACTTCGCGGTCGACGATCTCGACGAGAGCCTCGCGAAGGTCGCCGAGCTCGGCGGCGCCACGCACGTGGGACCGATCGACATCGGCATCGCGCGGATCGCCGTCGTGGCGGACCCGCAGGGGGCGATGCTCGCTCTCTACGACGGCCGCCTCGATCCGTAGAGCGCCAACATGGCTGACCAACTGAACGGCACCGTCGCGCTCGTCACCGGCGCGAGCAGCGGCATCGGCGAGGCGAGCGCGCGGGCACTGGCGGGTGCGGGCGCCGCGGTGGCGATCGCGGCGCGCAGGAAGGACCGCCTGGACGAGCTGGCCAGGGAGATCGAGCAGAGCGGCGGTCGTGCGCTGGCGATCGAGACCGACGTGACAAATCAGGAGCAGGCGAGCAGCGCTGTGCAGCGCACGGTTAGCGAGCTCGGTCGGCTCGACACGGTCGTGAACAATGCCGGCGTGATGCTGCTCGGGCCGATCCTGGACGCGCCGATTGAGGAATGGGATCGGATGATCGACCTGAATCTGAAAGGGCTGATGTACATAACGCACGCCGCCCTGCCCCACCTGCTGAGCGCCGCCGAGGGAGAGCCACGTCGCGTGGCGGACCTGATCAACGTCAGCTCAGTTGCGGGCCGCGTGGCCCGCTCGGGCTCGGGCGTGTACAACCTGACGAAGCATGGCGTGGGCGCGGTCAGCGAGTCGCTGCGCCAGGAGCTGACCGAGCGCCACGTGCGCGTCTCGCTGGTGGAGCCCGGCGCGGTCGACACAGAGCTGAAAGACCACCTGCGCGAGGAGGTGCGCGAGCAGGCGCTCAAGCGCTTCGCGAAGATCGAGATGCTCGAGGCCGAGGACATCGCCGACGCGATCACCTACATCGTCACCCGGCCACGTCGCGTGGCGGTGAACGAGCTGCTGATACGCCCGACCGAGCAGACGGGCTGAGCAAAGGGGGAGCAGGCGGTTGCCGCCGGGTCCGTGGGTCGAGCCGACCGAGCTCAGACCTTCGTGGGGGCGCTCATCAGCGCCAGCGGAACCGTGAGGCCGGCCGAGCGGCGGAGCGTGGCGATCCGCCGGCCGGGCTGGACCGCGGGCCGTACCTCACTCACGTGAGAGCCGAGCAGCTGAACCGTCCGGTCGAGATCGGCGACGCGCATCGCCAGGCCCCAGAAACACGCGGGATGGTCAGGGCCGCCGGCACGCTGGATCGAGTCGTCAGACTCCTGGATCAGCTCGAGGATCTCGGCGCCGAGACGAAAGAACGCCTGGCGTGGCGCGCCGGCGGGAGTGGGCTCGTCGCGAATCCGGCGCAGGTCAAGGCCCGCGCGCTGAAGCGCGGGGATGCTGCGCTCCAGGGACGGCGAGGCCGCGACGATGTGGTCGATCGCGACGACACCGTTGGCGTGGGCGGGCGCAAGCGCTCGCGGCGGATGCTCGGATACGGTCGTCGACAGTCCGTCGAGCTCTGTACCGGCGAGGTCGCGCAGCGTCCAGCCGAGGATGCCTCGCCCGCTGCAGTCGCCGCGAAGAAACCGCAGTCGCACCCCGCCGATCTCACAGCACTTCTCAGAGACCGTGAAGCCGAGCTCCGCCCAGCGCGCGGCATCGTCGCCTACCAGCAGTTCGTCGATCGTCGGCGCGGGCATGACGAGAAGGTAACCGTCGGCGCAGTAGGCGAGCTCGCCTTACGCGCCGGCACCCACCGGCATCGACGACCCGGCAACGCGCTCGCGCAGTCGCAGGTGCAGGCCGTGAGGAACCATCGTGAAGCTGAGCTGCTCCTTGACCGGCCCGCGTGAGTCGTCGAGCTCCACCTCGAAGTTGCGGGCGATCATCGCCATCGCGGTCTTCGACTCCAGAAACGCGAGGTTGCGGCCCGGGCAGAAGCGGGGGCCGGCGCCGAAGGCTAGAAACGACTTCTGATCCGGGGTCGCGAGCTCGCTGTGCTCGAGCCAGCGCTCGGGTTCGTACTCGGCGCCACTGCCGTGTAGGCCGGCGTGGCGAGTCAGCAGCAGCAGGCGTGTCCCCGCCGGGATGTGGGTGCCGGCGATCGTCGTGTCAGCGATCGGTTCGAAAGCGAGAATTGGGGCGACCGACTTCAGGCGCATCGACTCCCGCAGCACCGCCTCGCCGTAGTCGAGCGACTCGACGATCTCGTGGCCGGCGGGATAGGGCTGCTCGCCCAGGACCGCCTGTGCCTCCTGCGCCCAGCGCGTCTGGATCTCGGGTCTGCTGGAAAGGAACCAGAGTGTCCAGGCGATCGTATGCGCTGTGGTGTCCTCGCCGGCGGACAGGAACGTGAGCGTGTTCCAGATGATTTCCTCGTCGGTGAACGTGCCTTCGGTCTCCTGTGCGGCGAGCATGCTCTCGAGAAAGTTCTCGGGCGCCTCCCACAGCTCGGGTCGCTCGAGCATCCGCTTGCGGGCCTGCGCGATGAACCCCTGCACCGCCGCGTGGATCGCCGTCATCGAGCGCTCCGCCGCGCGGTCGGCGGGGAGCTTTACCCAACGCCAGTATGCAAACGGCGCCACGACGCGACGACCGGTCGTCTCGAACAGCGTCTGAATGTGCCCCTGCAGCTCGTTATCGCGACGCTCGAGCGTATTCAGGTCGTGACCAAACGCGAGCGCCGATGTGACATCCACGCTGAACGATGTGAGCTCGTCGGCGATGTCGAGTGCCCGCCCGTCCCGTGCGGCCTGCATCAGCCGGCGATAGAGCCGCTCGGTCGCGGTATGGATGATGTGGAAGTAGCGATGTAGATGGTTGGAGTTCAACGCTGTTACGGCCAGGCGCCGCTGACGCTTCCAATCCTCTCCCTCAGCCGAGAACACCCCATCGTTGCCCAACTCGGCGAGAATCGCCTTCAACTCCCGCCAACGGCGATACCCCTCTGGACGTTCCCGCAGAATCGTGTTGATCGCCTCCTGGTCGCCGATCGCGACGATGCGCCGCGGGCCGAGATCGAAGCGGAACATCGGCCCGTACCGTTCACGCCACTCCTCGGACACCGAATGCAGGCGATCCGCGCGCACCCGATGTGCATTACCCAGCAATGGAAGCCCGGATGGCCCCGGCAGATCGGCGATCGAGCGCGTGGCGCCAGCCTGACTCATCGGCAGAGAGCTTAGACATCCGGCCCGAGCAGCGTAAGCTACCGCCCGCCACGACAGATATGGAGTCATCGGAACAGAAAGTGGGGGGAGCGCCGCGGCTGGGCCTGGCCGCATTCGGCCTCAGCCTGATCGCCGACGTGACGCCCCCCGGGGCGTGGCAGGCGCGGCCGTTGCGCGAGCCGAGCCTTCAGATCCGGTCGGTCACCGCGCAGGCGATCGCGGACAGCTGGTCCGGCTTCGAAGAGATCGGTTGGGAGGGTGTGATCGATGGCGCGCCGTTCGTCGTCGAGCGAGGCGTCGACGGCGACCATCGCTTCGTGCACGGCGCACAACCCGATCAGAGCGGCGCGCCCTTCGATAGGAGCGAGACTCCCTCGAACGCAACCCGCGCGGTCCATCACCTCAGCCCCGACGCGAGCGTGCTGCAATGCGCGCCCGCCGACCCGGCCGAGCAGTCGTGGTGGCGAGTGGTGCTCGACTCGGTGCTCTTCACCGTCGCGCTGCTCCAGGGCTACGAGGCGCTGCACGCCGGCGCCCTCGCCACATCCGACGGGGTGATCGCGATCACTGCCGCCTCCGGCGGCGGCAAGAGCACACTGTTGAGCGAGCTCCTCGGGCGTGGGCTTGCGCTGATGGCAGACGACGTGCTCGTCCTGGACTCACGGGGCACAGAGCCCCCGCTCGCCCATCCGGCGCCCCCCTTGATGACCGTCCCGACCGCGAGCATCCCAACCCTGCGGGAGGCGGGTCCCCCGGAGACGATCTCCTCACTCGACGAGGAGCGTTGGATCGCGGTCCCCGTATATCCAGAGCCGCTCCCGTTGAAGGCGCTGGTGGTGCTCGACCGCCGGCCCGGGTCCCAACGGTCTGGATCGCAGTCGTCTGGGTTTGCATCTATAGAGAAGATCGAGGACCCACTGGCCCCGTTACTTGGCTCGCTCATGAACTTTCCCCGCTCCCCCGCGCGCGAGCAAACGCGCTTTGAACTCGCGAGCATGCTGTCCTGCACAACCACGTTATGGCGACTGACGGCCGACCTGGACACCCCGCCGGACGTACTCGCGGACACGCTCTTGACAGGCGCACTATGAAGTACCAACTTCTACGAGGCGAAGCCCGTATGTCTCTGCTTACTTGTGCTTACTCTTGGTCTTCGAAGCCGCCTGTGCGAGGTTGACTGTCTGCGTCGCGAGGGTCTTGGCGCCCGAGAGGACCGTGAGGATCGCCGGGAGGTGGTGCTGCTTTGAGAGCAAAGCCAGACCAGCGGCGTTCAGCTTGACTGAGACCGTCTTCGACTGACCCGCGCTGAGCGTGACGGTCGTCATGCCTATAGTCACCGTGCGCTTCGTGGTCTTTGGCTTCGCCTTGGTCTTGGCGGTCACGGCGGTCACCTTGCCGACCTTCAGCGTCTCGGTGACATACAGCGAAACGGTGATACCGCATGTCGACCCGCTCGCGCCCGCACAGCTCACCAGCACGCTCGCGGACATCCCACTCGCGCTCGACTTGCCGATCGTCGGGGTGGCCGCGGTGGCGATGCTGGACGTACCCGAGCCGCCGCCGCTCGAGCCACCGGAGCCGCTGGAGCCACTCGAACCACCCGAGCTCCCCGAATTGCCCGAACCCCCGGATCCGCCTGCCCCCGATCCGGCTTCCACCGTGTAATTGACCGTGCTGATCGCGGTGTCGCCGAGATCGTCGGTCGCGGTGACCGTAAACGTCTTCGCTCCCGGCGAGCTCGTGTCGATCGGCTGTCCGTTGGTGACGGGTCCGACGCAGGAGACCACAAGCGCGGGGGGCAGGCGAGGCGTCGAGCAACCGTAGGCGACGACGACGGAGGCGCCTTCGGCATAGTGGGCACCGTTGATCGGGGTCTGGATCGTGGCGATCGGGGCGGGGACGACCGCTACACCCTCGGGCACGGTCGCGCCAGTGATGTAGTTCGGGTTGATGTTCGTGCCGTCCAGGTCGACGCGACCGATCGTGTCGTTGGTTCCGCCGGCCCAGTAGAGGCTGCTGGAATCGACGGCGATCCCCTCGGTCGGGGTGCCGGTGGTGATGTAGGCCGGTTCGACGTTGCTGGCGTCCATGTTCGCCCGCCCGATCGTGTGCCCTGGGCCTAGATCACCGAAGCCGTCCAGGGACGTCGACCAGTAGATATGAGAGCCGTCGAGCACCAGCTCGTTTGGGTCTTCCGCGTGGGTGATGAAGTTCTCGTCCACCCCGCTGCCGTTCAGGTTCGCGCGGGCGATCGTGCCCGTGTTCGCGTCCATGGAGGCGCCGATCTCCGGCTGGGAGAAGTAGATGTAGGAGCCGTTGACCGCGATCCCGTCTGAGCCGTGTTCGTCGTCCTGAGGAAGCGTGATGAAATCAGGTTCAACGTCCGTCCCGTTCAGCTTGGCCCGGCCGATGGTGGGCACCGCGAAACCCCCCGCGGTCCAATAGATGTAAGAACCGGAAACCGCCACCGAGCTGATCTCGAACAGGCCTGGGATGAATTCCGGTTCGACTTCCGTGCCGCTCAGGGTCGCGCGGCCGATACTGTTGCCGCTCTGGTCGGCATTGGACCAGTAGATGTAGTTGCCTTCGATCGCCAGTCCGCCCGGGCTGAAGCCGGTCATCAAGTTCTGGTCGACATTGGTCCCGTCCAGGTTCGCCCGCCCGATCGAGTCGCCGTCGCTGTTGCCCCAGAACACTGAAGCGTTGGCCTGCGCGCTCCAACCGGCCGCCGCCACCAAGCAGATTACGAGCGCCGTCAGCCAGCGAGCAATTGCCACCCGCCGTGCCCGGGGGCCAGCCTCTTGCGTCATCCTGTCCGCCCTCCATAGTTGCCGATCAAGCGATACGGCGTCCTGCACCGGAGAGCAACCTACCAATCGCCGCCGCGCCGCGCAGTCGCCCGGCTGGCTCGCGGCCTCGGCCGCCAACTCGTCGAGCAGCGTCGCCATATGCTCGAGGGTGGGCTCGCCTAAGCTCTCTTAGGACCCCAGCCCGCTCGTCAGCGGCCTTCGCTCGTTGGGACGAGTTGAGTACCCACAAATTGCGAACAAATCAGACGAGAAGGAGATACACGATGACCATTACGACCGGTTCCGCACACCTACCGGCACTCGGCGCGCACGAGCGAGAGGAGATCGGACGCGAGCTGCAGGCGACGCTGCTCGAGCTGATCGACCTGTCGCTGCTCGGCAAGCAGCTTCACTGGAGTATCGTCGGCCCGCTCTTCCGGCCATTGCACCTTTACCTGGACGAGTTGATCGACTCGTGGCGCGATCTCGGCGACACCGTCGCAGAGCGGGCGGTCGCGGTCGGCTTCTGGCCCGATGGCCAGGCGGATGCGGTCGTGGCGGGCAGCGAGATCGCGAGGGTCGAGCGCGGGGCGATCGAGGATCGTCATGTCCTGCGTGAGCTCGTCAAACGTGTCGCCGAAGTCGACGAGCGCACCAGGGAGCGCATGGATCGGCTCGCCGAGCTCGACTCAGCCTCCGAAGATGTCCTGGTTGGCGTCGTTCGTGCGCTCGAGGAGCAGCTCTGGATGATCCGTGCCCAACTGCCGCTGGAGGGCGGTGCTTAGTGGAATAGCGGAGCTGCCTGCTCGCGGGGGTGAATGAGCTCCTCACCCCTGCCACTTCTTCTTTCGCCCTTTGCGGTGGCGCAGGAGGTGCACTTCCTGCGCCGCGGCACGCCTTCGGGCTGCGTAGCCAACGAGCTTCTCTACACTGGCACGCGGGATCCAGACACCGCGAGAGGGAGCGTTGAATGACTACAAAGGCCGACTTCACAGAGCAGGAGTGGGAGGTGGTCCTGGAGGGACCGACGAGCGCCGGCATGGTCGTGATCACGGCACAACGAGGAGGGACGCTACGCGAGACCCTCTCAATGGCGAAGGCATACGCGCAGGCGCGCCAGCTACATGGCCAAAGCGAGCTGCTGGACGCGATCGTGGCGGCGAAGCCCAAGGTCGATCACGCTCGCTCTGGCTCGCTCGACGAGCTAAAAGAGCACTATCTCGGAGATCTACGAGACGCCGTCGCGCTACTCGATGGCAAGGCTACCCCGCAGGAGCTCGAGGAGTACAAGCGCTTCGTCGTCAACCTCGCGGACCAGGTCGCTCACGCGCACAGAGAGAGTGGTCGCAGCGAGGATCCCGTCAGCGACACCGAGCGGGCGGCGATCGCCACGATTGAGCAAGCCCTCGGCTAAGGCTCGACACGGTAGGCTCGTTGATCTGTACCCACGCGCGGGTGAGCTCACCAAGTCTGTCCTCCGCATCACCTGACAGCCACTTGTACCGAGCCAACGGAGGACCGGTAAAGGCATCAAGCAGATCACTTGACGGGGGTGTCTTGGCGAGACGGTTGCGACACGTAGTATTTCGCCCGTGCGCACAGACCGCGAACTCGATGTTGTCCTCTTCGGCGCCACGAGCTTCGTTGGTCGCCTGTGTGCCGAGTACCTCTCGCGCGCCGCGCCGGCTGAGGCGCGTATCGGGCTGGCGGGCCGTTCGCTCGCGCGGCTAGGCGACCTACAAGCCTCACTCGGTGGACGCGCCGCCACTTGGCCACTACTCGTCGCCGATGTGACCGACCGGCACTCCTTGAGCGAGCTCGCTCAGACTGCGCGTGTCGTGGCAACAACGGTCGGCCCGTACCGACGTTACGGGCTGGGAGTCCTCGAGGCGTGCGCGAGGGCAGGCACGCACTACGCCGACCTCACCGGCGAGGTGCTGTTCATGCGCGATGCGATCGACCAATTCGATGCACTCGCAAAAGAGAGCGGTGCACGTGTTGTCCACAGCTGCGGCTTTGACTCGATCCCATCCGACCTCGGCGTGCTGCTGCTGCACGAAGCGGTCAAGAGGGACGGCACCGGTCAATTGCAGGACACGACGCTCGTCGTTCGGGCGATGAAAGGCGGGCCAAGCGGTGGCACGATCGCGTCCTTGCAGGGCACAGTCGACGATGCCCGCAGTAGCCCCGAGCTGGCGCGAGCACTCGCCGACCCCTATGCCCTGAGCCCGAACCGCGACGCCGAGCCACGCCTCGGGCCAGAGCCCGACCTGCGCGGCGTGCAAAACGATCACGAGCTCGGAATGTGGGTCGGCCCGTTCATCATGGGCTCAATCAACACACGTGCAGTCCGACGCAGCAACGCACTGCAGGACTGGGCTTACGGACCGCGGTTTCGCTACAGGGAGGTCATGGGCTTTGGGTCTGGTCCCCTTGCCGTGCTGCAGGCCGGCGCGGTCGCGGGCGGCGTCGGCGCACTGGCGGCCGGCCTGTCGATTAGGCCCGTGCGCACAGTGCTCGACCGGGTGCTGCCATCCCCCGGCGAGGGCCCGAGCGAGAAGCAGCGCGAGCGGGGCTTCTTCCGCATCGAGATCCACGCGCAGACATCAGGCGGCGCGCGATACCTCTGCCGGATCGCCGCCCAGGGCGACCCGGGGTATAAGGCGACGGCGGTCATGTTCGGCGAGAGCAGCCTTTCTCTCGCGCTCGACGGGGACCGGCTGCCACAACGTGCCGGGGTGCTAACGCCGGCGACCGCGATCGGTAACACGTTGATCGAGCGACTGCGGATCGCCGGAGCGACGCTCGAGGTCGAGCAGACCGGATAGGAGTGTCACAATGCGCGTTGACGTCAACGGTGTGGGTATCGAGTATGAGGTGACCGGCGAGGGCCAGCCGGTGGTGTTGCTGCATGGGTTCCCGGACTCGGGGCGGCTCTGGCGCCACCAGGTCCCGGCGCTGGCCGATGCGGGATTCAAGGTCATCGTCCCTGACTTGCGTGGTTACGGCCGCTCGGACAAGCCCGCGGAGGTGGAGGCCTACACGATGAACTTGCTCGTCGGTGACGTGCTGGCCGTGCTCGGCGACGCGGGCGCCGAGCGAGCCCACGTCGTCGGCCACGACTGGGGCGCCGGCGTGGCGTGGGCCACCGCGCTGATGGCCGCCGAGCGCGTCGAGCGTCTCGTCGCCCTGTCGGTCGGGCATCCGGCGACGTTCTTCGCGAACGGGTTTGAGCAGTACGAGAAGTCGTGGTACATGCTCCTCTTCCAGTTCTCAGGGATCGCGGAGGAGTGGCTGTCGGGGAACGACTGGGCCAACTTCAGGGCGTGGGGCCACCACCCCGACGTCGACGCGGCGATCGCCGAGCTGGAGGCAAACGGCTCACTGACCCCTGGCCTGAACTATTACCGAGCGAACATACCCCCCGCGCGCTTTCTGCCCTCCGGCATGAAGCCGCCACCAATACAGGCCCCGACCATGGGCGTGTGGAGCTCGGAGGATTTCGCGCTCACCGAGGGGCAGATGACCAGGTCGGCTGATCACGTCGCCGGTCCGTGGCGCTACGAGCGCCTCGGCGGGCCTGGGCACTGGATGCAGCTCGACTCGCCCGGCGAGGTAAATCGGTTGCTCATCGATTTCTTGGGAGCGTAAGCCATTACCACGTTCTCAGTCCAAGCACACCGGCGGCCGCGCGCGCCGCAAGCAGCTCATCGTGCGGCGCCGCTCCAGCCAGTTCTATGGCGAGGCCCTCGATCGCCCCGAGGAACGCCAGCGCAACGGCTCTGGCCGGCGGGCCGGGGGGAATCGATCCAGCTTTGCGGCCGGCGTTGATCAGGCGGACGCAGCGCTTGGCCGCCGTTTCTGAAATCCGCTCGATCTCGCGCCCGACCGGATGGTCCTGACCGCTGAACTCGAGCCTCAGCGCCATAATGACGCGGGCGATGTCTCGCCGGCAGAAGACGGCATGGCCGCGCGCCAGCGCTATCAGCTCTGCGACGGGATCGGGCTGTTGCTTGGCTGGTGCACCCACCTCACGCAGCCAGGCTTCATCGACCCACTCGACCACCGCCAGGGCGAGATCCTCCTTGTCCTTGAACTGGTGATAGATCAGGCCGCGCGTGTAGCCCGCGTCCGCGGCGACCCGCTCGAGGATCAAGTTCCCGTAGCCATAGCGCGACAGGCCTCTAGCGGCCGACTCCAGCAGAGCGCCGCGAGATAGCGCACGACGCTCCGCCTGGGTGCGACGTGTTCGTGATTGAGGACTCGCTGTCATCTTTGTTCCCTTAAGTTACTTACATACATGCATGTATGTAAGTATGTTACCTTGCCAGGACACGGAAGCCTGATGCGTCAGTCACCGCGACGTTATTCGTGCCGCCGTCAGGCGTACTGCACTCAGAGCATCCGCTCACCCAATCCCTATGAAAGGTCGCGTCCCATGCATCCTTTTCGTGGCGCCGTCGAGGCGCAAGACATTGAGGCCGCGATCGCGCTGCTGGCTGAGGACGTCGTGTTTCGCAGCCCGGTCGTGTTCAAGCCCTACCACGGGCGCGACGCCGTCGCGCCTCTCCTACGGGCCGTCTCACGCGTGTTCGAGAACTTCCGCTACGAACGCGAGATCGGCGCAGAGGGGGCCAGCGACCACGCCCTCGTTTTCAGCGCACGCATCGGCGATCGCAAGCTCGATGGGTGCGACTTCCTGCATACGGGTGAGGACGGACTGATCGACGAGCTCATCGTGATGGTCAGACCGCTGTCGGGAGCACTCGCACTCGCGGAGGCGATGAAGGCCGAGCTGCTCGCGGTCCAAGGAGACTGACATGAGGATCCCAAACAGCGAGCACGAATCCGGGCCCTGGCGTGTCCGCGCGATCGTGCCCGACTTCACTCTGGAGGATGTCTGGGCGCTGCCCGTGCACGGTGGCGCCGAGGACTTCCAAACGCTGCTCGAGCTAATGGCTTCCTCCGATCTGGCCAACGCGGAATCCCTCCCGACCCGTGTCCTTTGGGGTGTACGCGACCGCCTCGGCAGCTGGTTTGACCTCGGCAGGATCTCAGCCCCGGTCGACAGCGACCGGGATGGTGGGGCGGGCAAGCTGCCGATCCCGGGTAAGAGCGAAACCTCACTGACCGGCCGGCTGCCAGAGGATTTGCTGGGCACGGCGGCGGATCTGCATTTCGCCGCCCTACCCTTCACGCCCCTCTATCGCACCGACACCGAGTTTGCCGCGGAGATCTCAAACAAGACCGTGCACGGCGTGATGCACCTGGCTTGGGTCAATCAGGGCGAAGGCCGCTACCAAGGACAGATGGCCGTCTACGTCAAGCCACGCGGTCTGTTCGGGAAGGGATATATGGCGCTGATCAAGCCGTTCCGGTATTTGATTGTCTACCCAGCGCTGATGCGACAGACGGAACGGACCTGGAATAAACGCGCTCCTCGATAGCGACTCCACATCCGCGCCGGCGAAGACGGGCAACGCCATGAAGGCCTGAGAACGAAATGAGCCCCAGGGGGATCACCGCCGAAACGGGAGAGCCCTTCCTGGGGCGTTCGCTCGCGAGCATAGCGCGACTCTCTCTCCGATTACCGGGGCAGGTGGAATGGCACTGTGGTGATGACGATTCCTTCGTAGGCGATCAGCGAGGCACGTAGGCGTGTGGCGATGCGGTTATGCAGGATCCGCTGCCAGCGCTTGGCGACGACGATCTCCGGCACGACGAGCGTGAGGGTCACGTCGGGGCGTTGGCGGTGCAGCGCGGCGATGTAGTTGGCCAGCGGCGCAACCGTGGAGCGGTAGGGGGACACGACGACCTCTAGTGGAAGATGGTCGCCCCAGGCCTGCCACGCGCGGTTGAAGCGCTCGGCCTCCTCCTCGGTGGGGCTCATGTGCAGCGCGAGCACCGGCTGGGCAAGCGATACGGCGTAGGCGAGGGCGTGCAGTGCCGCGAGGTCGAGCACCGCGACGGGGACGACGGCGAAGCTGTGCACCTCGGACGGGTCATCCTGCGCCTCGGCCAGGCGCGCGGATGCCTCCGGCCGCAGCCGGGGCGGTGCCACGCGAGCCCTCCACCTTTTGCCGCCCAGAGCGGGTCCTGGCGCGTCGGGTCGTGGCGTGAGCGCCTCGCGGGCGCTCGCGTAGTGCGCCTGTACGCGCCCGCACGCCAGGACGATCAGCGGAACCAGCACCACCACGACCCAGGCGCCCTCGGTGAGCTTGGTGAGCGCGGCGATCAGCACGACCAGCCCCGAGAGGACCGCGCCGAGCAGGTTGGTGGCCAGCGCCGAGCGCCACCCCCGCTCGCGATGGCGCCACCAGTGCGCGACCATCCCGCTCTGGGCGAGCGTGAAGGCGAGGAACACGCCGATCGCGAACAGTGGGATCAGCGGGGCTGTCTCCCCACCGAAGGCCGCGTAGATCACGGCCGCGGGCACGGCCAGCACGAGGATGCCGTTGCTGAACGCGAGGCGATCGCCCATGCGCAGGAACAGCCGCGGGACATAACCGTCGCGGGCCATGAAATACAAGAGGCGCGGGAACCCGTTGAACGCCGAATTGGCCGCGACCAGCAGCACGAGCGTGGTAGCCACCTGCACGAAGCCGTAGGGAATACCGCCGCCAACGCTGTCATGCGCGATCTGGGAGAGCACCGTCTGACTACCACCCGGGGAAGCGCCATCGAAGTGAGCGACGAGCACCACGCCGACGAACATCGAGATCAACAGCACCATCATCACCGTGAGGGTCTGGCGGGCGTGCCTGGCTTGCGGAGGGCGGAAGACCGGGACCGCGTTTGAGATCACCTCGATCCCGGTCATCGCGGTCGCCCCGGAGGCGAACGCGCGTAGCAGGAGCAGCACGCCGACCGCCTCGACCGCCCGGTGCGGCGGCACCGCGGTCGCGGGGTGAAAATCGTGGGAGCCCGCCTTGATCAGGCCGGCGATCACGACCAGCGCAATCGCGGCCACGAACAGGTAGGTCGGGGCGGCGAAGGCGGCGCCGGCGTCACGCACTCCGCGCAAGTTGCCGGCTACCAGCAGCACGATCACGACCAGGCCGATCGCCACCCTCGCCGAGTCAAGCGTTGGGATCGCCGAGGTGACGGCTTCCACCCCGGAGGCGACCGATACAGCGACCGTGAGGATGTAGTCGACAATCAACCCCGCCCCCGCGAGCAGGCCCCACTGGCGTCCCAGGCTGTCGCTCGCGACGATGTAGGAGCCCCCGCCGTGCGGGTAGGCCCGGATCACCTGGCGGTAGCCGAGGCCGACAGAGAGCATCAACACCGCGAGGGCCAAGCCGATCGGCAGCGAGAGCTTCAGCTCGCCCGAGCCGGCGAGCACGAGGATCGCCATCATCGCTTCCGGCCCGTAAGCCACCGAGGAGAGCGCGTCGGGCGAGAGCACGGCGAGGGCGAGCAGACGCCCCATCAGCTCCTCGGCGATCGCTGTGCTACGTAGCGCCGGCCCGATCAGCACGCGCCGCAGTGCGTAGGCCACATGACCCGACCGCGAGTCGCCTTCCCCCGCCTGCGCCGTCGCTTCGAGCTCGTCCTCCTCCTCGTCCGCCCGACGCGCGACGCTGCGGATTTGGAGGAAGCGCCCGGCGCGCGAGGACTGCGGATCGGCGAACTCGAGCCGGCGATCCACGGGCAGCGCCCGCTCCCAGACCTCTCGCGCCGGCATGCACCCCGCCCAGTCCCGGCCCACCTCGCCCAGCGCGGCAAGCGCACGCTCGTCGAGCTCGGGTATCTGTGCGTTCGCCGTGACCGTCGCGTCCGGCCCGTCCTCCCCCGGGACACCACTTGACCCACCGCGCGGCTGGTCGCGCTCGCTCGTGCTGTCAGAGGATGGGCTTGGCAAGGGCTGGCTGACGAGTCCGAAAGTTACGAGCCGCGCGCGTCTTCGATGCTGTCTCGGGAAGGATCGTACTGGTGCTCACAAGCAAAGCCAGCCTGTCACCGACTACGATGGGCGACCATTGTGTTTGACGACTGCGCCAAGCGGCAGGCAGTGCGCAAAGCGGAAGGCGGCCCGGGCTGATGAGCGCGAGCAAACAAGACGAGCAGGTGCGTCGATGACCGCAGAGACCGATCCGGACGTACGCTGGGTGCGAGGACAAGCAGGGTTGTTCCTCAGCCCAGTACGCTGTTTAGATGGAGCCCATTAGCACTGGCGAGCTCGTCAAGGTCGTCGGCGGCGGACCGCCGCGTGACGGGATCGTGTTCGACACCCCGAGCAAATCGAAGGTCGTTGTCGCGGTAATAGATCCAGACCGCGGTCCCGTGCTCCGAACGGTTCATCCGAAGCTGGTGAGCGAGCGCTCTGCGGAGGGACCCGATGACCGGGCATTGCATCTTCTGATCCGTCGAACACCGACACCACCGGCTCGCGGCACAGCCGGTGGTGCAATGGCCGCCGCCGGGCGAGGAAGCGCCGGTCACGCACGCGGGACGATGCACCGCACAACCGGTAAGTAGCCCCACAATCAAAACCAACCCATATTCAGGTCAGCCCGGCCCACCCGGCGCGAACATCAACCCCGCTCGCTGACTCCTATCCGGGCTTCTCCTTCGGCGCCGAGGTGCACGCGGTGGCTACGCGCGTAGAGCGAGTTAGCACGACCGACCTACGAGCGGGTTAGCTTAGGCTGAATGACAACGCCGATGCCAGCTCAGTTCGGTGAGGGAAATACGTGGCTGGGCCAGGGATTCGGGCTCGCCCTGCGCGGCTCCTATCCGGTCCACGGCCTGGCCACGCGGGACGCAAGCTCGCAAGCGATCCCGACCGCGCTGCTGCTGGAGGACGATGCCCGGGCGCCGATCTCGCTGCCCGCGGGCGAGCGCCTGCGCGAGATGCGCTATCCCGACGGCCGGCTGTGGATGATGATCGAAGACCACCACGAGCTGGGGTACCGAATCTTCGCCGAGGACTTCGGCGATCACCGCATCAGCGCGGACGGAAAGACGGTCCACTCGCGCCCGACCGCCGGGTTGCCGAGATGGCGCTGGCAGCGACTGCTGATCGCTCAGGTGCTGCCGCTGGTGGCAGCCATCCGGGGATTTGAGGTGCTGCACGCGAGCGCGATAGCGCGGAGCGGTCGGGCATTCGCGCTGGCCGGAGACTCCGGCGCAGGCAAGTCCACGCTCGCGGCACACATGGCGCTTGCAGGCAATCAGCTGCTGGCCGAGGATGTCCTGGCCGTGTCACTCGGCGCGGACGGGCAACCACAGGCCCACCCCGGCAGCACGGCGATGTCGCTTCGTCCCGATCAGGCGTCGCTCGCTTCACGACTGACGCGGGCCGGCCTTGCCGAGCAGATCGGCTCCGATGAGAAGCAGCACATCCTGCTCGACGCAGCCAAGGGAAGCCTGCCGCTGAGCGCCGTGTACCACCTGCGGCTCGACGGCGGCAGCGGTCAGACGATCGCGGCCCCGCGGAGCCCCTCGATCTCCGATCTGATGAGCTGCAGCTACGTGAAATACCTGCGGACGAGCGCCAGGCTCACGGCTCAACTCGAAGTGCAAGCAGCGATCGCGCGCGCGGTCCCGATCGTGCCGGTGGCTATCGGCGGAGATCTGGCCCCCGAGCTGCTGGCGGCAGAGCTCGAAGCACATATGGCCAGCATTGGCGGGCCGAAGAGCCGGTGACGCCGGCCGCGGAAGGCTTGCGCTGCTTACTAGATACTCAAACTTTTCTCCACCTTGCGCTTCCCATCATCAAAATATAGAATCTGATCTCGTCAGCCACTTTTGAGGAGGAGGCAAGGGGAATGATGCCCAAGACGAACACAACGCCCGAGACGAGTCATGAAGACAAGGATCGCTCAGCCGAATACAC
>Ga0182024_10012055_pt1 | contig 17184 bp, 16 predicted proteins | sample P32metaG_FD_120480 | JGI IMG/M metagenome (GOLD analysis project Ga0182024, IMG submission 120480) | Permafrost microbial communities from Stordalen Mire, Sweden - P3-2 metaG (Illumina Assembly) | ecosystem: Environmental > Terrestrial > Soil > Wetlands > Permafrost | place: Sweden: Stordalen...
CATCGAACGGATGATTGAAACGACGCAGTCAATTCTCAACGACCGGGGTGAGGTAAACCTTTTGCCGCTTGCCGATGCCGCCCGGGGCCGATGCGTGGCCGCTCACTTCGGCACCTATGATTACACCGCCGGACGCAACTTGACGGCCGTGGATCAGCATATGCTGCATTCCTCATGCGACGTTGCGCGGGAACTGATGCAGGTGGCGACGGCAGGCACGGGCCTGCGGGTCTCGGACGGCGGCACCAATATCCTTCCGTTCCCGCCGCATGCGCCGAAGCATGATGCTCCTCTAACAGCGAGCCGGATTGCGGACAACAAGGCCGCCGTTCATCGCGCCTGGAAAATCCATTTCGACCATGTGCGGCATTCGCTGTCGAACGGTTTCTATCAAGGCTGGGACCTGCATCCCGCCCAACTTCCGACCCGGTACGCGGCGGTGATTTCATTCTTTCTTGAAAATCTCGATATCACAGCGGAAAGGCTGTGCAACTTCATCAACGCCAATTCCGTGAGCGGACAAGTGTCCGACGATGCTGCCACTGGCCAAGGCCTTCTGAACTATTTCCGGCGGGCCATTCATTGCGGCGCCGTATCCACGCAGGAAGCCGAATGGATGACCGGATTGGCTTCCGCCGAATTGCGCGAGAGTTCATTTGCACAAATTCTGCACGCGCGTCGCCGTTAGACGATTCGGTTAATCCCTCTGCACGGTTCCTTCGATCAGGCCGTGCGGCTCATCGGTGGGAAGAAAAACTTCTGCGGGATTTTCCATTCCGAAAGGGGAGAGATTCAGCAGGTTGTAATGCTTGTTCGGCAAAGAAAGGTGAATTTCGCGAATCTGGCCGAACTTCGCGAGAACTGCTTCGCCCATCGCGTACAAGGTATGCTGAAGTGATTCGCTCTTATGCCCGGCGAACGCTTCCAGCAGCGCTGATTTGACTCCTTCCCATGTGGAATCGAAAGCGATCGCCATGCCGTCGTAGAGCCACCTTGCCCGGATCGAAGTAGCCATAATCCGGTCCCGATCTTCCTTTAGAGTTGTATAGGCGTCGCGCATAAAGCCTTCGAACGCGGAGTCCGCGGTTTTCATCGCAATAAGATTCATGATTCCCGCGCGAATGGCGACACCATCGCGCGTGCCGTCCAGCAGCGCTGTCCGCTTTTCTTCTCCGGCCCGCACAAAGGCCGATGGGTGAGGCTTCCCGTCAACAAGAATGCGCGTCCATAAATCTTCCACCGCGTCGACGCGAACTCTTGAGACATACTCGTTCTTGGAGAAAAAGTGGCCGATCAAATTCATGGCAAAATCTTCGGCGCTTTTCATCGGATGCTTTCGGGCAAGCGCATATACGGTGTTCTTGATGGTGTCCGTCGGCAGGACTTTGCTGTTATCGCCTTTCGTGTGAACCGTCTCGAAGTCTCCTTCGAAAGAAATTGCGAGCGTCAGCTCCTTGATCTCGTTCCAGCCGTCGTGCCGTGTGGCGCGCAATAACCGCACCCGCGATTTGCCGTACCTGTTTTGCCCGAGTCGAATTGCCATCATCAGCTCCCGCGATAGGTGGAGTATCCATAAGGGCTCAGAAGAAGAGGAATATGGTAATGTTCGTTGGGATTCCGAACCTCGAAAACAATCGAAACCAAAGGATACAGGCCCACAACGTCTCTTGATTCGAAGTACACGCGCGTGTCGAAGGTGAGGCGGTAAGTCCCCCTTGAAAGCGAACCGGGGTCCAGCAAATGTTTTATTCGCCCGTCGGCATCCGTCGCGCCCCGGCTAACCTCCATCCATTCGCCGTCCGCCATTTCCATTGCGAGGATCACCGGAACGGCCACGGCCGGTTTTCCGAGGGATACGTCCAGGACGTGCGTCGTTATTTGGCTCATGATCCGAAAAGCTTCTCCAGGCGTATGCGTGTGATTTTGCGCTGCTCTTCGGCTGCGTTGCGCAATTCGGTCTCGCGGTCATTCGATAGGCGCTGCTGCAAACTTTCGAGAATCTCTCCGATTGTCTTTCCGGTTGCGCAAATCAGGAAGACGTGTCCGAAGGCCCGTTCATAGGCTTGGTTCGCTGTTGCGAGGCGCTCTAATATTTCCGCTGATGCCTTCTGCGCCGCCGATTGCTCTCCCGCCGACCATTTTCGCGCCGTGTCCGACTGCTGTTTCTGCGCTTTCCTCGCGCCTATCGCCGGATGGTGCCGAAACGCCTCGAGCCAATCTTCCTGACCGAGTCCTGCCCACACTTGATCGGCGGCATCCAATAAATCCTTCACGCTGGAAAACGGTTTCCGGGCGAGCATCTGCTCGGCCCATCTCTCCGCTCCGCAGCAATCCAGCAGGAGCGTTTTCGCGCGGTCGTTGGGCAGTTGGTTGAAGCTTTTGATTCCGCTTGGCCGATCGCCCGAGCGATTCGGCGTTCCAAACAGTCTCAGTCGCGCCACTCCTCCATCCGGATAAATGTTGAATCGTACGTGCGTGGCCGCCTCGGCGCCCGAAAGTGTTCTGAAAATATGGGCATAGTTTGCCTTCAGCGGTGTTACGGGCAGCAGTTGTTTCCAGTCTTTCAAGCCGTCAGCCGGGATGCGGTTGGCCGCGCCTTCCGCGTAGCAGATTTCCAGGGAACAACTGCCCGGAAAGTTTCCTTTGAAGTGCGCCGTATTTACTTCGACCTTCCGGATGATTCCCGGAACCCCGAGCTTCAAAATCACCCAATCGTGACCGGGACCGCGCCTTCGCCGTGTCTCCCAACCTTCCTCCATATTCCGAGCAGGTCCGGGCATAAGAAGATTCAGCGGCTCGCCGAAGAACTGGTCGCTCGATGCAATCACTCTTGCACCGTTTTGAATCGAGGCCAGATCGATTTCAGCCTTTGAAATTCGCGCTTTGTTCGGCACAACTTCGCCGTGCACGCGCAGGCGCGCGACCCCGCCGTCCGGGAAAATTCGGAATCGCAAATGCGTGGACCGGCCATCGGCCGCAACCGGAAATGTGTTTTGCGAGTCGCCCTTGAGAGCCGCCTTAGGCAAAAACTCGGCCCACTGCGTTTCCGAAGCCTCCAGCCGAGCCTTTTCGTTCTTGTAAGGCGGGCCATCGCCCAGGTCGCAGCCTTCCAAAGAAAAATGCTCCGGATAATTTCCTTTGAAAAAGCTCGTGTCAACGACAACACCGCGAATGATCCCAGGCAGCCCGAGCCGAATCAGGCACCAATCGAATCCGGGCGTGCGGCGCCGGCGCGTTTCCCAGCCGTCCATCCATTTCCCTCGGGTGGTGAATTTACCGTCGATGAAGATTGGCTTTGACGGCTTTAGCAGATTTGACTTCGGCGCGAAGAATTCATCATTCGCTTCGAGCACGCGGCCACCCAGCCGCTCGGACGCAAGATCGGCGAATTCAGTAAAGTCGCTCATGAGCATCCACGCCGCAGAATTCTTCCGGTCGGCGAAGGTGAAAATTCACCGCCGTCGAACGCCTTTTGTCCTCGCAGAAAAGTTGTTCTGACTGTGCCCCTCAATTCCCGTCCTGAATAGGGAGTTATCTTGTGACGATGGTAGAGATCGTCTGCGGACACCCGAAACTTCGAATCGGGATTCCATACCACCAAATCCGCATCATGGCCAGCGGCAATCGCTCCCTTTTTTCGCGCAAGGCCTGCAAGCTGCGCTGGTCTCCGGCAAAGCCACTCGGCCAGGTCGGCTGGAGAATATCCGCGAGAGGACGCCTCCGTCCATACGGCGGGCAGGCTTAGTTGCAATGACGATATTCCGCCCCACGCGCGAAGAAAATCTCCCCGCTCACGCAATTTCATATCCGGGGGACACGGCGAATGGTCGGTCGCGATGAAATCGATTACGCTGTCCCTGAAGGCGCCCCAGAGTTTCTCGCGGTTCTCTCTTTCTCGAATGGGAGGAGCGCATTTGAATTCGGTCGCGCCGTCGGGGATGTCTTCCGCGGAGAACGTCAGATAATGCGGACACGTTTCCACCGTCACATTGATTCCATCTGATTTCGCCCGTTGCAATTGTGAAACGGCGTCCGAAGACGAAAGATGGACGACATGAATATGCACTTTGAACTCATTGGCCAGACGAATTAAAAGATCAATCGCCGCATTTTCCGCGTTACGCGGGCGCGATGCAAGCCACGTGCTGTAGGACCGTGCGGACGATTTCTCGGAAAGCCCCTTGGCCGCCTCTTCGATCGGCTCGGGAACTTCCGCATGAACCAGAAGCGGCGCGCCGATTAGCTTCAGTTCCGCCAATGATGCTCGCAGAGTTTCCTCAACTACGTGTGGAAACTCCGGTACGCCGCTCGGCACGAGAAAACATTTGAATCCAACTACTCCTGCTTCCCATAGCGGACGTAGTTCAGCCACATTTCCGGGAATAACGCCGCCCCAGAAACCGACGTCCACCCGCAGCTTTCCTGCCACCGCGGCCAGTTTTTCTCGGTACGCCGAGACCGTGGTTACCGCCGGGATACTGTTCAGCGGCATTTCGATGAGTGTAGTCACGCCACCGGCGGCGGCGGCTTTTGTCGCGGTGCGGAATCCTTCCCATTCCGTGCGCCCCGGCTCATTAATATGTACGTGGGTGTCCACGAGGCCGGGCATCACGACCGACTCATCCGCGTCGAATAATTGACAATTGCCGGGAACATCGTCGAAAGCCGAAATCGATGTGACCGTTCCTTGCCGGATATGAATGGCGGCAGCTCGTTCGCCATCGGGCAAAATCACCCGTTGGCCGCGCACAATCAAGTCGGGATTGTCAGTTGGATGCGGTGCCGAGTTTGGAGGAATCGGCATTCTAATGGGCGGACAACATCTCCATAAATTCCATGAACAGATTCTGTGCAACGTGCCGCCGGTAGCGCGCCGTCGAACGCATGTCGTCGATGGGCGCGATTTCGCTACCGAGTGTTTCGCGGGCGGCGCTCCAAAGCGCGGGAGAGATTTTCTCTCCCCGCAACGATTGCTCAGTGGCCATCGCGCGGAAAACAGTCGGCGCGACGCTGCCGAACGCAAGACGGATGTCGGCGATTCGCCCCTCCTCTACATTTGCCGCTGCGGCAAAGCAGACTTTTGAAATCGCCTGCGCTCGCCGCGTTCCCACTTTCCGATAATGTTGCCGCCAATCCCTCTTGGAGCGCGCCAGCCGAAATCGCCGGATCAGTTCATCCCTGCGCAAATCCATTTGCTTATATCCCGAATAGAAGCCGTGAAGCGGACGCCATCTTGCGCCTCGCGCGGAAATCAGCTCGAGTTCGGCGTCATAGACGAGCAAAGCAGGCGGGGAATCAGAGGCGGGCGAGGCGTTTGCGACGTTTCCGCCGAGCGTCCCGCGATTCTGCGTGGCGATCCCGCCTGTTTCGGCAGCGGCTCGGCACAACAGCGGAAACTCGCGCGCCAGCGTTTCGTGCCGGCGTAATTCCGTGTATGTCGTCAGCGCTCCGATCGTCACGTGGTCAGGCGTTACTTCGATTCCTCTCAACTCGGGCAGTTTCCAAATGCTCACGAAATTCCGGTGGGGAAGTTTTCCCGAATCGAGCAAAACCATCAAATCCGTCCCGCCCGCGAACGGCTTCCACGAGCCGGAATCATGGGCCAGCAGGTCGAGAACCGCCGGCAGATCGTGCGTCGCCTTCAGTTGATACTCGGGAAGGTACGCTCTCACGAACCGCGCTCCATGGCGTGACAAGCTTCGACGACAGATTCGAAAATCTTCGTGTATCCGGTGCACCGGCACAGATTGCCGGCAAGCCCCTCGCGCATCTGGGCATCCGTTGGCCGAGGATACCGCGCGAGCAGGTTCACGGCGGCGAGTATCATACCGGGCGTGCAAATCCCGCATTGCGCCCCTCCCGATGCAAGAAACGCCTGTTGAACGGCATGAAGACGATTCCCGTCGGCAACGCCCTCGATCGTGCGAATCTCAGCGCCCTCCGCTTGCAATGCCGGCACGAGGCAGCTGTTCACCAGTTCACCATCGATCTCGACGGAACAAGAGCCGCATTCGCCTTCGCCACAGCCTTCTTTTGTGCCCGTGAGGCCGAGTTCTTCGCGAAGCACGTCGAGCAGCCGCGCCATCGGATGAGACTCGACGGTCACGGAACGGCCATTCACCCGGCACTTCACGCGAATCTTCACGGCGGCGTCACGCATGGACCTGCTCTAGCATTTCGAACAGCACTTCCGGCGTGACCGGAACGCGGGTGATATCGGCGCCGGTCGCATGGGCAATCGCGTTTGCAATCGCCGGCGCGGTTCCATCGAGAGGAAGTTCGCCAATGCCTTTTGCGCCTGCCGGACCTCGCCCATACGGAATCTCCTCGAAGACCGCGCGAATCGTCGGAACATCCATCGAAGTGGGCATAATGTAATTGGTCATTTGCCCGTTCACCATGCGCCCCTCGTGCCACACGACATTTTCATAGAGCGCGAGACCGATTCCTTGCGCCACTCCTCCTTCCACCTGGCCCGCCGCCAGGATCGGGTTGATCACTTTGCCCACTTCCTGCACGGCCACAAAGTCGTCGACGTGAATCTCGGCTGTGCGCGTGTCGACGGAAACTTCGGCAACATACACCGCCCATCCATAGGCGCCGTACGCGTCTCCCTGATATTTTTCGTCGTCCCAGTGCAGATCGCGCGGATGTTCATATTTGACGAACGATTTGAGCGGGCCAAACTTCTCGATGTACCGGCCGCACGCGTCAGCAAAGCTCTGGGCGCCGTATCCGGGTTTCAAAAAACTGCTTGTCAACAAAAGTTCCCGGATTTGCCGCGCCGCGGATTCTACGAGGCCGCCCACGATCATCGTAGTCCGCGAGGCGACCGTCGGTCCGCTATTGGGAACGTTTGCCGTGTCAGGCTGAACGATGTCGATTTGCTCGCAATCGAGACCGAGTGCCTCGGCAGCGATTTGAGCGAAGACCGTATTCGTGCCCTGTCCCATCTCGGTGCTTCCGGCCATCACTCGGATCCGGCCTTCGGGAGTCGCCTCCAATGCGGCTTCGGACGCTAGATATTCCTCGCCGGACCCCGTGAATCCGGCGCCGTGGAAAAAAGCCGCAAACCCGATGCCTTTTTTGATTCCGTGGTTCGCATTCTCCGCCTTGAAACGGGCGCGCTTCGCGGAGTAATCACTCAGTTCGAAAGCGCGCTGCATGAGGCGCTCCATATCGACTTTTTCGCGGACGATCTGGCCGAATGCAAGCTTTTCGCCCTCGTGAATGAAATTCCGGCGGCGCAATTCGTCCGGCGCGAGGCCGCCCGCCTCAGCCACGCGGTCGAGATGCCGCTCAAGCGCGAAGACGCTTTGCGGCGCGCCAAAGCCGCGAAAGGCTCCATGTGGAGGAGCGTTCGTGGCGACTGCCCGGCTGCGAATGCGCACGTTGGGACAATTGTAGGGTCCCGCCGCGTGAATGGTTCCGCGCGAAAGAACGACTGGCGACAATGTCAGATAAGCTCCGCCGTCGATCGCAAAATCAACTTCCATCGCCAGAATCTTGCCGTCGCGATTTACGGCCGTGCGATGGCGTGTGCGCGAAGGATGGCGCTTGGTCGTTGCCGCCATGTCCTCCGCGCGGTCGTAGATGATCTTCACTCGCTCACCGGATTTCCACGCCAGCAGCGCCGCATGGCATGCGATCATCGAGGGGTATTCTTCTTTGCCGCCGAACCCGCCTCCTGTTTCGGTCTGCACCACGCGAATTTTTTCCTTCGGCAGGCCAAAGAGCTGCACGAGCGCCTTATGCACGTAATACGGGCATTGCAATGAACCCCAAACGGTAACGCCTTCGGCTTTGCTCGCGAGTGCGATCATCCCCTGCGGTTCGATGTAGAGCTGTTCCTGCGCGCCGGTTTCGTATTCGCCCTCGACGACGAAGTCGGCGGACGCCCACGCCGCGTCAACATTGCCCTTTTCGATCAGAAAAGATTTGAAAATATTGTCCGCGCCCCAAATGATTTCTTTTTTGGCGAGCGATTCCTCGATCGTAAACACACCGGGGAGCGGTTCGATCTCGATTTGCACCGCTCGGCGTGCTTTTTCCAGCAAATACTTGTCGGGATGCGCGAGCAGCAGAATCGGTTCTTCCGGGTGATTCACTATTGTGTCGGCGAGACACGGTTGGTCGTCGATAATCAGTGCAACGCGGTTTTGTCCGGGAATATCAGCGGCGGTGACGATCGTGAATTCGTCCCAGGGGATGCCCTCGCCGAAATGGATTCCGCGAATTCGTCCGCGCGCAATCGAACTTCGAACCGTGACGCCGTGCAGCATGTGGGGAAACGTCAGGTCGTCCACATAATGCGCGCTTCCAGTCACCTTTTCGCGCCCTTCCTTACGCTGAACGGACTGTCCGATGATGTGTGTCGTCATCGCTCGGGGCCTAATAGAGAGTCTTATCGCCTTTCTGCTCCCACGCGCGAAACGCCTCAAGCGCCTTCTCCCGCATGAGAGGGATCATTGGTATTTTGCGTTCGGAATGCGGCTTCGCTGTTTCGTGGTAGATCAGCGAATCGTCAAAGCCGATTTTCGCGGCATCGTTCGCGGTGTTGCCGAAGTAAACGCGAGCGGGCCGCGCCCAGTAAATCGCCCCGAGGCACATCGGGCACGGTTCGCAGGACGTATAAAGCTCGCAGTCCTTTAATTCAAAAAGGCCCAGTTTCCTGCATGCCTCTCGAATGGCCACCACTTCGGCGTGTGCCGTGGGATCATTCGTCGAGGTCACTTGATTTACTCCCTCCGCGATGATCGCGCCGCCCTGCACCACCACTGCGCCGAAGGGCCCTCCTCGCCCCGACAGGACATTTTCAAGGGAAATTTCGATTGCCCGGGCCATAAACGGGTTGTCGGCGATTGTCACTTCAGTCCACCTGTCCGATTCTTCCCGAAATATTGCGCCTCAATTCCCGGCGCGAACCGGACACACCGCGCGTGGGCACGAGCGTGCTTTCAACGGGATTTCGTTCTGATTTCGGAAGCAGACGAAGGGCAGGGAAGTGTTGGCGAAGAAAAGCGGAATAAAACCGTGCCGGTTGCGTTCCAGCCATTACGAATTTTACCAGACTTTTCTCTGTGGTGTGAGCCTTACTGCCCGGCATCGCTACGGTGTTTGTCAGACACATAGTGCGAATCCCTATTTCAGACTTTCGGCAATGCGGGGAATAACGTTCCGGAGCAACCCGACGAACTGAGTTTTTACGCGCTCTCCCGTTTCCATCACCTCGGCGTGGTTGATCGGCTGGTCTAAGATGCCCGCGGCCATGTTCGTCACGCAGGAAATCCCCAGAACGCGAATACCCATGTGGCAAGCCACAATCACCTCGGGAACAGTCGACATCCCCACCATGTCGGCTCCAATCGTCCTTAGAAAACGAATTTCGGCGGGCGTCTCGTAGTTGGGGCCTGAAAGAGCCGCATAGACACCTTCGTGGCGCTCGATGGCTAAGTCGCCGGCTTCGGCGAGCGCGATATCCCGATATGGCTTCCAGTAGGCATCGGTCATATCGGGGAACCTGGGCCCGAAGCGTCTGTCATTTGGCCCAATCAGCGGATTGATGCCCTGTAAATTTAGGTGATCGCGGATAACCACGAGCGCGCCTTTGCTGAACTTGAGATTGATTGCGCCCGCGGCATTCGTCAAGATCGCGCCCTGAATGCCTAGTTGCCGCAGCACCCGCATCGGATACACCACCTCTTTCGGGGAATATCCTTCGTAGAAGTGGACGCGGCCCTGCATCACGGCTACCGGAACTTCGTTCACTCTCCCGATGACGAGGCGCCCGGCATGTCCTTCGGCAGTCGATCGCGGGAATCCGGGGATTTTTTCGTAAGGAATGCGCGTCGCGCTTTTCAAGTCGTCGGCAAACGCGCCTAAGCCCGAGCCGAGAACCACCGCGATTTTTGGACGCAATCTTGTTTTGGACAGTATGAATTTTGCGGCCCGTTGGGTGCGAGCGAACTCACTTCCGTCCGCGCCCTGTCTGTGCCGAATGTACGCCATCACATCATAATCCCGACAATCGACGCGGACATCAGGTTGGCCATGGTGCCCGCCAGTAAGGCGCGAATCCCGAGCTGCGCGAGCTGCGTCCGTTTGTTCGGCGCAAGGGCTCCAATGCCTCCGATTTGAATGCCGATCGAACTGAAATTGGCGAATCCGCACAGCGCGAATGTGGCTATCGTGTAGGAGCGCGGATCGAGTGTGCTTTGCATCGGCCCCAGCCTTTGAAACGCGACAAGTTCGTTTGTCACCATTCGCAATCCGAGTAGATTCGCAATCGTCGGGCAGTCGTGCCAGGGAATGCCTATCACCCAGGCGACCGGTGAGAAAACCCAGCCGAAAATCTGCTCGACGCTCCCCGGAAACCACCCGACCCCGTGAGCCGCGAGCGCTCTGTGCGCCGCCCCGAAGCATCCATCCACCAGGTATATAAGGGCGATGAATGAGACCAGCATGGCCGCCACGTTGAGCGCGAGATGCAATCCGTCGATCGTCCCTCTAGAAATTGCGCCGAGTACATTCGTGTCCCGTTCCATTTCCGCGATTTCCACGCGGCCGGCCGTAAGCGGCTTTTCGGTCTCCGGCACAAGCATTTTTGCCAACAGGATCGTTCCGGGCGCGGTCATGATCACCGCCGCGAGCAAATGTTTCGCCTGAATTCCATAGGCGATGTACGCGGCCATCATTCCGCCCGAGACGTGAGCCATGCCGCTGGTCATAATCGTCATCATTTCCGATTTCGTCGCCTCCGGCAAAAAGGGGCGAATGGTAAGCGGCGCCTCCGTCTGGCCCATAAAAATACTCGCAGCGACGTTGAGCGATTCAGCCCCGCTCGCGCCCATCAGGCCGGTCATCACGCGTGCTGCTCCCTTGACGATGATTTGCATGATTCCCAGGTAGTAGAGCACCGCGAAAAGAGCGGCGATGAAGATAATTGTGGGGAGAGCCTGAAAAGCAAAATAAAATCCGCGAGGCGAATTCTTCTCGCCCAGATCCCCAAAGACAAATGCGCTGCCGTAATAGGCGTAATCCAGGAGCCAGTTTGCCGCGGCGCCCACTTTCTCGAAAAACAGCCGCCCGTATTCCCAACGCATCACCAGAAATGCGAAAGCGATTTGCAGCCCGAGGCCCCAAGCCACCGTCTTATAGCGAATAGCCCGCCGGTTCGTCGAAAAAACGAAGGCCAGCCCCATCATGGAAATCATCCCCAGAATTCCTATGAACCGGTGCATTCGACGCGCTCTCCTCCGCGGGGTTTGCTGTTAATCAATTCTCGTTTTCACTTTCATGGAGCCTTCTGCGTGCAGGCCGCTTGCACATAGAGCAAGCGCCACCGATCACCCGAAAACGCTACGGAATGTAACATGGGCCGATTCGGATGCAATCATATCTCGCGCGGTCCTTGCGCCTGTCGCAAATGCTGATCGAGAAGCTTAATGAATGGAATCAGAAGTTTGAATGGTGAGCTATGTCCCTGGGAGCGCGGACGGCGGCTTAAAAGAGATGGTGTCTCTTTGACAGTCCCCCGTCCTCCCGCAAGTATTGCACGTCGGAGTATTTCGAAGTACAAGAAGGATCGCGAGAGAGGTCGGAACACATGAAAGTTGATCTAAGGATCACAGGTGGGACGATCGTTGACCCCGAACGCCGCATAAACGCTCCAGGCGAGGTCCTGATCCGCGGCAATACGATTATCGAAGGCGGCACAGGGGAAATGATCGAAGCCGAAACGGCCATTAAGGCGGACGGCTGTCTGGTCCTGCCTGGGCTGATCGATTTTCACGCTCATCTCTATGGAGGCGGAACGGAATCCGGCGTGCACGCCGATACGGCCCTTATCCCCATGGGCGTCACGACGGGTGTTGACGCCGGCAGTTGCGGATCGGCCAACTACGAGAGTTTTCTTCGTACCGTTGTGGCCACCAGCGAGGCACGAATCTTCAGCTTTATGAACATTGCGCCGGCGGGCCTCATCGCCACTCGTTTCGCCGAAGAAATTAGCCCCCAATATTACGACGAGCCGCGAATTGAAGAACTGTACTATCGGCATCGAGGCCAGTGTCTTGGCCTGAAAATCAGGCTCTCCAAAGACATCCGTCGGTAACCTGGGAAGTAAGCCTCTTGAACACACGCTCCGGATTGCGGAACGCCTCCAGTGTCCGGTAGTCGTGCACACCACCGATCCCCCCATTCCTCCCGAGGAAATTGCGGCAATGCTTCGTCCCGGCGACGTGTACTGCCACATGTATCAGGGCACGGGAGAAACGATCCTTGATCCGCGCGGGAAGGTTCGCCCGCAACTCTTCGCGGCGCGGCGTGCCGGCGTCTTATTCGATACGGCCAATGGCCGAAAGAACTTTTCCTTCAAGGTAGCCAAAGCGGCGTTGGCCGACGGGTTTCTACCGGATATCATCAGCAGCGACGTCACCAGGAAAACTCTTTTCTCCGATTTCGTTTTCAGCCTGCCTTTCATCATGACGAAGTTCTTGAATATGGGCCTGTCCTTGGAAACGGTGGTCGCTGCTTGCACTTCCGCTCCGGCCCGGACGCTCGGGATGCGGGGCAAACTGGGCACACTTGCTCCGGGAGCGTTCGCGGACGTTGCAATCTTTCGACACACGAAAAAACAGCCGTTGGAAACACGCGACGATCTCGGGGACTCGCTTATGGTGGATGAGTGGCTGGTGCCGCGGATGACGATTTTGAACGGCAAAATCGCCTACCGTCAGATCGACTTTCAATAGAATTTAAAAGCGCGGTCAGTGAATCCGAGCGATCACGGGCGAGGGTTCCCTATGGCCGCACGCCTAGACCAGAACCACGCTCTTGGTCGATGCGGAGGATATCACCTCAAAGATGAAGCTCAGCTTATTGACGATCGCGGGCGAGATTACAAACGGGTATGTATCGTGAAGACCCATGCTGCGATTGATGCTGTTCAGGGCGATTGTGAAGTATGCCCACGCGGCAATAATCTCCTCAACGGCTATTCGCTCCGACGACCCGCTGGATTTGCCGCCTCTGTCGCTCGGATCGAGACGAATCGATTTGCCTATCAAGCCGAATTGATTAGCGGTCTCGAGCGTGTCTTGAATATGCATAAAATGAGCCCAGCATTCCGCCCAATCTTCCCAGGGATGCGCCGTCGAGTACGCGCTGATGTGGCTCTCCTGCCAGTTCGCGGGAGCGCCGTTGGAATAATATTGCTGGAGCGCCTGCACGTAGTCCACTTGCTCATCTCCGAAAAGCTCGCGATAGCGGTCGATTAACCCGGTTCCCCGAACAAGCCGGTCCCAATAATAATGGCCGATCTCGTGGCGGAAGTGCCCGAGCAGTGTCCGGTGAGGTTCTCCCATCGCGACGCGGACTTTTTCCCGCTCGGCGTCATCAGCCTCCGCGATATTTAGAGTAATCAGGCCCTTCTCGTGTCCGGTCAGGACTTTGGAGACGCTGCCGTCCGGTTTCACCACGTCGTCGAGAAACGCAAACGCAAGGCCCTGCTGCGGATCTTCCGTCTTGTTGGCGATAGGCAATTTGAGATTCAGAAGACTGTAGATCAACCGGCGCTTGGCGGTTTCCATGCGAGCCCAGAGCGCATGATTTTGTCGACGGCTCATGTCCGGGATCGTTTGATTGAGCCGGCAGGAAGCGCAAAATGCTCCGCTTCTCTCCCCAGGCGGTGTTTCTACCGGGATCATCCAGTTACAAACCGATTCCTTTGCGTAATTCTGGCATTTCTTGTACAGCGGGCTTCCGGCGTCGCCTGCGTCCGCGCTGAATAGCCCGTTTTCCGCCGGTGCCAGGCTGCTGAGGCGAAGGACATCGGGCAAAAAACCTAATTCGCGCCCACAGGCCATGCAGGTTACATTCTCAAAGAAAATGCGCCGTCCGCACGTGCATTTGTATGTTTTCATCGCGTGGATTATAGGATGGCGTTCGGACTCCGCGGACGTGCGTTGTTTATTGTTGCGGCTTTTCCGTGGACTTCGCGATTTCCCCCTGCTTCAAGTGCGGAACCAAGCGGCGGTCGGCAGCCTTCACGGTCGCCCCGTTTTTCGAGAAAGGCGGCGCGACCTGGCGAATCAGATCGGTGCGGGAACCAAACTGCTGGAGAGCACGGCGCCCCTTCTCGGTGCGGATGATTCTTTATCCTTATCGGGTTTCTTCTCGCGCGGTTTCGCCGGTTCCGTTGGCGGGCCGAAAAACGTGCCTCCGTTCAGAAGGGCGTCGATTGCTCGCACAAGGTCCTGGACCGCTTGCGACTTCAGTGCGCAGCCTTGGGCGCCGGCTTGCTTTACGTCAATCGCAAGCCTGTTGGATTGGTGCATCGTGAACATCAGCACCGGACAACCAAAGCCCAGTTTGCGCAAACGCGCCACGGCTTCGAGCCCGCTGATACCCGGCATGGTTATATCCATTACCACCAGGTCGGGCTGCAAGGCCCGCACAAAATCAATCGCTTGCTCGCCATTCACCGCTTCAGCGCAAATGTCCCACTCGGGCCGTGACTTCTCGATCAGCGTCCGGATGCCCTGGCGGACGATTTGATGATCGTCAACGATAAGTATTCGCGAAGTCATTACTGATTGATCCTAATACTCCAGCGCGTGGCGATCCCCGGCATCATCCAGCGGATTCGGTGCCGGCGATAAAGGATCTTTGCTTATGGGAGCTGTCGCGATAACTTTGGTGCCTGTCGCCGTAGAGGACAGTTTGAGTGTGCCGCCAAGCTGCCGCATGCGCTCATTCATGCCCCTCAAACCGACTCCGTGGGAGCCCATCCAGTCCGGCCCGGCCTGTTCGAACGTCCCGTGCGTTACACCTTTTCCATAATCTCTTATTTCCAGCGTGGCGTCGCCGCTCACCCGGGACAAACGGACATCCGCCGTCGCGCTTCCGGAATGCCGATGCACATTTGTCAGCGCCTCTTGAAGAACCCGAAAGAGCGCCAGTTCCAAATCCCGCGGCAGTCGCCCGAAGTCATCGGAAATCTCAAAACTAGTCTTGATCCCGCTACGCAGACTGAACCCTTCCAGGTACCAGGGGATAGCGGATTTCAGACCGGTCTCCTCCAGCAGCGGTGGATACAGTAGGTAAGAAATTGTTCGGACTTCTTTCACGCATTCGTCCGCCAAACTGGCGCACTCGCGCAGCTCTTCTTTGATCACCGCACCGTTGCTCCGCCTACCGGGAACTTGCATCGAATCCAGCTTCATCTTCAGCACCGACAGATATTGGCCAAGGCTGTCGTGTATTTCTCTCCCAATACGCCGCCGTTCCTCATCCTGCGTGCGCAGCAAATGAAGTGATAGTTCTCGCAGCGACGCCTCCGAATCCTGCAATTTCCGTTGCGATTCTTCCAGCGATTTGCGCGCCAGCATCCGTTCCGTGGAATCCCGCGTGACTTTGCTGAATCCCACGAGCTTGCCGGTATCGTCTCGAAGCGCCGTTATGATCACCTCCGCCCAGAATCGCGATCCGTCCTTGCGAAGCCGGTACCCCTCATCCTCCCAACGCCCTGTTTTTGCCGCAATTGCCAAACCTTCAAGCGGCCTTCCGCTTTGGATATCCTCCTCTGAATAAAAACAGGAAAAATGTCTCCCGATGATTTCGGAAGGCTTGTATCCCTTGATTCGCTCCGCTCCGATGTTCCAGGTGGAGATTCGGCCCTCCGGATCGAGCATAAAGATCGCGTAATCCTGCACGGCTTCAACTAAAAGACGAAATCTCTCTTCGCTGTGGCGCAGAGCAATTTGCGCGTCGAGTGCTTCGGCTCTTTGCTGCAAATAAGCGATGCCCCGAAGGCGTTCCTCTTCACCGGCGAGAAGAGTGTAGTTCTCACCCGGAATTACCACGGAATGTTCCGCGCAGATCTTCAGGAAAGGCTCGCCATGATCTTCCCGGTAGAAGCTGCTTATCGGATAAGCACAATGGAGTGACACGGAATGAACTTTCGCGAGTCTGTTCCAGAATTGTTCCACTAGCAAAACGGCATCGTTCTTTCCTTCCGCCCACAAAAGAGCGACCATTTCTCCGAACGCGGCGAGCGCCGGTTGTTCACGCCCCGTGGCCGCTTTCGCGCGCACGATATGGCCGCCGATCACTTCCTCAAAAAGCAGCCAATCCGGCACTCCGTTAATGGTAATCCTGGCCAGAGTCTCCTCCGCGTCCAGCGGAATATACCGGCCTTGGTTTATAGCTTTGGCCACGTCAAGACCTTGGGCCTTAAGTCTTCGCTCGAGATCGTCCCGATGAGGGCGGGTTGCTACGGCCATGGCCGCGTCCCCGGCGCCCAGGGCGGTCCCGATAAACCGGCTCACTCCGCCAAGCAGGATATCTTCCTCCTTGTAGAACTGAACCGTGTGCGCGCTCTTATCGTGAGGGTGGAGTAGCGGTAGCGGAGCCATGGACTCGGCTCGCGCTTGGGATACTTTCATTTCCATTTCTAATGTGTCCCCATGGTTATTTTTGCTCTTTTGGACGGTAAAATTACTGCCTGCCCCCGGGCTACACATTGGCAAATCCTGCGACATTCGGGAAAGTAAGTCGATACAGAGAGTCGTGTAGACGCGCTGATTTGTGTGGTGCTTCGCCCCCTGAAAGCTAGCCCGTCGCGACCGAGGAGTGGCCTTCTGCAATCTTCCCTCAAAAATACTCACGTCAGCTTCGCTTCCCGGTTTTAGCGTGCCGATTTGCGGCCCATAGTCGAATATCTGGGCCGGTTTGATGGCGACAGGTTCAATCGCCTTTTCAAGATCGATGCCCAGAGCCATAAACTTCGACACCTGGGTGGAGGTCGTGAAAGGGACCGAGCGCGCTCGTATTTGTAAGATCGGATGATTACGAAGGGCTATCTCCTAAATGTTTTTCAGGGCGAGCTTTTTAGCTCCGGCATAACCGCTGTTTATTTGCGCGTTCGGCATTTGATTCTGGGTTGCTTTTCCGGGTGCCCCATCCTCGGTTTTTGAGGGTGGGGTCTTTTCTTTCGTTCTACGCCACAGAAGCTCTTCAGTTCCGGCATAAGGGTTTGGCGCGCAGCGCCTTCTCTCGCGGTGCTTGTTCGTCGAGCCCTTCGCTCAGCCTCGCCGGTCTCGATACGCCGTGGCATCGCCGCCACTAGGCGGAAGCCTTTGTCGCCGCGTCGTCGAATATTTTTTGCAGCCGCACGGCAGCGCG
>Ga0182024_10012056_pt1 | contig 17184 bp, 14 predicted proteins | sample P32metaG_FD_120480 | JGI IMG/M metagenome (GOLD analysis project Ga0182024, IMG submission 120480) | Permafrost microbial communities from Stordalen Mire, Sweden - P3-2 metaG (Illumina Assembly) | ecosystem: Environmental > Terrestrial > Soil > Wetlands > Permafrost | place: Sweden: Stordalen...
CTGCGTCGTAGAGCGCAATCACTTCTTCCCGATGGTGCTTTAGACGGTTTGCTCCGACGTCTCTACGGTTCCAATAAGAGTTCAGGTATCTCGCGCGGGAAGAGTGCAAGCTCGCATTCCCCATCCAGTCAAGTGCTTCTTCCTTTGGATAGTAGGGGGAATGTGGGTCCATGAAGTGCAACCACAGGAAGAAAGGACGACTGGTATTTTCGGCGATCCACGCACGCGCCTCTTTCACGATCACATCGGCACTGGGAAAGCGGCGTAACCCGTCGAAAGATTCCGCCGGGGGGCTCGCCAGCCGCTGGCAATATTGGAAATAAATCTCGTCGTAAAGAGAACCAACCGGGCCCAGCCTATGAGAGGCCGCGGCCAACATACTGTTCAAGCGGCCGCGTTGAGTCACGCTTTGGGCAACGTTCCGATCGTCTGGCGGAGAATCGACACCAGCCTCAAGAAAATCCCGGAAAACTTCAAAACCAGCGTCGTAACCGAACCGGCGCGACAAATATGGATTGCCTGCCAGAAACGCCCCCGTCGCATATCCTGACTCATTCAAGACAGAAGCAATCGTCGTTTCTCCCGGCGCCAAACCAATCACGTCTCGTCCCAGGGCGAGCGGGTAGCGTGAAGCCATCAAGGCAGGAAACGAATAGTAAGTCGGGGCACCGGCCACGATTGCGTTCTGAACAACAATGCTCTCCGCGGCCAGGAAATCGAGAAAGGGCGTGGTAGGGCGATGATAACCAAGAAAACCGACGTGATCCGCGCGCAGACAATCGACTGTGATTAGCACCAGTGATTTCGACGCTGCCATCTAATTTTTCCTCACTCTGACGGTAATTGGAATGTGGCTATGACTGGTGCGGAATTTGCCTCGCGTCACGATGTCATACACATCGGCGTCATGCACGTACAGCAAATCGGGATGCTTGGCTTCCAGAGCTGAAAGGAACTGGTCCAAAGTTTGCAAAGTAGGTGTGCGGAAGTCTTTCAGCGAAGAATGGAAATTGATGGCATGTATGGAAACAATGGCCGGAACGCCGCGCGCAAAGCAGCTTTCGGCAAGCTGCAAATACTTTTCGATGGGCAGGTCTCGCTGGGTGGGTTCAATATCGATGGTTCGATGCAGGTTCAATATCTCGCGGTCATCCATGTGCGGGGACAAAGGCGAACCACTACCATTTTGAGCAACCCGCACCCCGCATTTGGACCATGCGAGGTGTGTGTCAGGGTTGGCGCGGTAGCCCGGGGCACATGCGGAGACCGGCTTCATCGAAAAGAGAGTTTTAAAGATATCGGTCGCCTTCCGAATTGAAGCCGCCTGCTTTTCCGCGGTCAGAAAACCTGCCTGTGGCTTCTCAGGGTTACAATATTCATATCCGATCCACGGCATTCGCCAGTAAATATAGGGTGTTTCGGCTTTCCAGAGAGTGCGCAACAAATCAGCCCGCTCGCCACCTTTCACCAACGCATGTTCTGCCGCAAGGGAGCAAAAGTGGGTTAACCCATGAAGTGCAGGATAGAAAATGCCGTCCGCGATTCCCTGCCGGTAAGCTTCGAAAAGCCCGGGTCTTTTCCAACTTCCGGGCAATCCTTCGGTTAATGGCAGCAATTGGATTTGCTGGCAATCTCCCGCGATCATCTTCGGGAAATTCAAGTTGGAAAGCAGGAAATTCATTACCAGGCAGGCCGATCGTCCCGTGTAATCACGATGACGTTTCAGCAAATCACCAAGCGCCATCACGTCTTCGGCAGTTTCCAGGGTGTAGAAGTCGTAAGGATTCTCGCCCAAACGAACCCCACTAGCTCGAAGCAATTCATACCCTTCCCTGTCTCGGACACCGACCCGGCCCCAGTCATCGCTTTGCAACAAGACCAAAGGACAGCCGAAAGAAAGCTCCTGTGCGGCTGTGGAAGGCTTCCTTCCACGTCCGAACCAATTTGCGAAAACTGTCAAGCGGTACCGCCCGTGTAATCTCGGTTGCGTATTAGGAGCATCTCGCAACCACCTTCCGTCAGACTGAGGAACTGCATGGTGGCCCAGCCAATCAACCGCCCCAGCATGGGCATTCGCATAGCTCTCGCTACGAACCGGGCCCGCCCGCTCGCAAAAGAATTGTGATTGAACTTTTTGAGAAATTGCTCACGGTTCAGGTCAAGGATGGTATATCCCGCACCACACTTGGATAAGAGTGCACGAAGCCGGCGATTGGTGGTGTACGTGAGTTGATCCAGTAACACGGGATTGCGGCCGCGAAGTCGCAGATAGGCACGGCCCAGCGGCTTAGGGAATAGCGGAAACCAGAATATCTTGTAGTGCGGCTCGTAGAAGCGAAGATAGTTGGGGCAGGCAACATAGACTGCTCCACCCGGTTTGAGTACTCGCAACGCTTCGAGCAGTACGGCTTTTTGATCCGCCACATGTTCCATCACCTGGTTCATGGTGACGAAATCAAAGCCGCCGTCAGTGAACGGTAGACACTCTCCCACCGCGACGGCAAACACTTGCTCCTCGATCCGGCGTCTGGCGATTTGAACTGAAGTGAGACTACCTCCTCGACCGATCCGATCCGGTTCGATCCCGAAAGCGAGCAATCCTCGCCGCCGGCACGCCAGAACAAAGCTGCCCACACCAGAACCAACGTCCAGCACGAGAGCGCGAGGCGGAATGTTCCAGAAGCCAGCCACCAGGTCCAGCACTGCTTCCCCGTCATCTCTTACAATGCTTTCAACAATCTGTTCCTGCCACTGCGGAGTCTGGATGCCCTCCCAGTTCTCCCGGCGGTATTGCAACAGCAGAGCTCGCAGTTCTTGATCGCGTAAAATCTCGGGTTTGTAGACCGGCATCGAGTTCATTTTTGGGCCAGGACGCTGAAGTTTGCGGTAAAGCGATCATCTTTACTGCGGGTTACAGATTGCAAAAGAGCTCCCAGGATGTTGAGCACCGGCACCACACCACAGCCTATCAGCCAGCTCAAGATTGCAGGCTTGGCAAACGATACAAGACAAACATTCGTGGTTCGAATGAAGCCAACGAAGCTATTTCCCTCTGGCGCAATATTAATGCGGGAAAAATCAGAGAGTAGGTGCATCAAAGCACGGGGCAGAAAACGCCAGTATTCCAACTCAGAGTCCCGTGGAAAAACTGCTGGTACGCTTAGGAAGAGAAATCCACCTTTTTTCAGCGCGCGATGGATCTCATTCAAAACGAGCTGGGGTTCGGGAACGTACTCCAATACCTGCGTACAAAAGACCAAATCGAATCTCTCGTCCCCAACCGGCAACTGCTGCGCGAGTCCCAACACATCCACAAGGGGCGTGACACGTACGTCAATGGCTACGTATTGAGCGCATCTTTCTCCCAATAAGCTTCGATATGGCTGGATCCGGCCTCCAACGTCGAGGACCGAAAAACTTCCTCCCGGCACGCTATGCAGCCACCTTTGGAAAAGCTCCCGCCTTTTTCTCAGAACTAGCCAGTTGGGGTTCGTGAGAGAAGGATAGAGTCGTTCCTTGCCCGCCCTGCGAACCTCTTCCAGCGTTTCAGTGTGTGACATGAAGTTCGACACAGCAGTGCTGGCGGGAGCGCATCAAATGTAGCCTAGATCTTTCAGCCTCTCCTCGATGATACGTTGCTCGGATTGATCCATAGGAGTCGCGTCGTCCTTCAATAGTCTCTGCAACACGAACTCGAGAAACTGTTCCAAGCCGCCGAATTGTGCGCCGTACCGCTGCTCTGCTGCTCTGCAGAGTTCCGAACGGAGCCGCACCTCTCGAACGCTCTCCGCCATTAAGCGTTAACCTCCACACTCTGGAACGTGCCACTCACTCGCGCCCAAACCGCCCTGGCAATGAGCTTGTCATCCGCATCGAGACCAAACGCCAAGGCAATGGTGATAAATGTCAGATATCCCAGCAGCAAAGCCGCTCCAATCACCGCCCACTCTTGGCGAACCGTGCCGAACCCTATGCGCAATCCAAGCGATACGACGAGGGCCCCCCCCAGTGGTAGTGCCAAGCGCAAATAACTGCGGTTGTACGGGAACAAGCCAAGCCTGCGCCGGACCTCGCCGAGATACCAGACATTTCCGATTACATTTGTAATGGCTGCTCCAATCGCTGCACCCGTGATTCCCCATCGCGGAATCAGAAACAGATTCAACAGCACCATCAGCACCGCCATGACTGCTTCGATCTTAATCAAGCGTCGCTGGTTCCCTGACATGAGTAATAGATATCCTACGGATCCGACTCCGCAGTTTACCAGCTGCCCCACTGTACCAATGACCAGGATTGGCCAACCGGCCTCGAAGTCACTTCCGAAGATTCGCATCAACGGAGATGCGAAGAAGATCATTACTGCCGCCAAAGGAATGGTGAGTCCAATTATCCATTTGGTCAGGGTTTGGAAAATGCGCCCTAGCAATTCTTGCTGCCCGCGAGCATACAGGTCAGCGATGCTGGGGGAAAATATCTGGTTCACGGACTGTAGAAGAATGGGCACGAAAGTGACCAAGGTGGTAGCGACTGCATAGATTCCAACCTCACGCGCTCCGAGATAAAAGCCGATTAGGATTTTATCTGACTGGGCCATCAAGAACTCCAATAACCCCGTACCTAAAACCACCGCGGAAAACGACGTCACCTCTTTCTCTAACGGTGGAGACTCGGAAGCGAATGACCGAGCAGCCCTGGGCGTGAGCCGCCATACCATTGCCGCAAGCAGTATCAATACGAGGACTGCGCTGACGGCTTGCGCAACTATGTAACCGCGTAGTCCCAGTCCTAATGAGGCAAGCCCGAGAGTCAAAATCATCATAGCTGGGCTGCCGATAAAATTGGTAATAACCGTGCGGCGCGCTACGTCTTTGTATCCGGCCAGCACCTGGCCGAGGAACGTGTTCAATGCTCCCAAGACCATGATGAACGCGAACCATCCAAGATAAATCTGCAGCGCCTGAGTGTGATAGAAGTGGAGCGCGATCCACGGCCCAACCAGCAACACGACGCCGCCCAGCAGGACATTGGAAATCAACAGGAGTAAGATGCCACGGCCTAGGAACCCGCGCAGCAGTTCTAATTTCCCAGTTGCACAGTAGGTGGCAACAAAACGTACAGCGGATTGCGGCAACCCCAGAGCGTTGAAAATCCCGAGAAACCCTATGATCGTCATACCCAACGCGTAGATCCCGAGGGCTTCGGCGCCCAAAACTCTGGCAAGATAGATTTTGAACAGATATCCGGCGGCTGCGCTGAAAATGGTGCCGGCGAAGAAAACGGACGACTGGCACGAGATGTGCCCCATTTGCCGCCGAAAATCCCGCGAATTGTCCGCGCCAGGCACGACACCAAAAGCAGGACCTGCGGGCGGCATTTTCGTTGCTGTGGAGGAGTTCGGCATCGAGGCAGTTAACCTTGGGCTGCAACTGGGAATATCGAAGTCCCGCAAAGCAGCTCCCGCAGCTTTTCGGGGTCCATGGTTTGCCGCAATTTGTTTTTCCCAGGCCGCCTGGCGGATTGCGATTCCAGCAGCCCTGGAATATCGGCAATCTGTTCGGCGGAGTCCAAGACATGGCCAATTCCAAACCGTGCGTATTGCCGAACATAGCCAGTGTAGGAATCCCGCAGCCATGCGCATAAGAACACAGGAATGCCCCGAGTAGTGCAGTCCACGGCCACTGTGGATTGCCCTGTCAAGGCGAAGCGCGTCTTGCGCCACAGTTCAGCACACGGCGCGCCCGCGATCACGTGAATTCGAGCAGCTTCGGACTTGGGCAAGTGTCTTCTCAACAACCGCCTGTGAGCTTCGACGCTTTCAAAGGGATGGAGTTTGAAGACCAGGTCGAGCCCGCACGCGTGTGCCAGCGCGGACAATCTGGGCAAGAGCTCACGATAAACTTCGTCCGGCCGCCAGGCCGCAGTGTGATAAGCCTCAGTGAAGAAAACCAGCCAAGACCGATCGGACCAGCTGTCCGGAGTTTCGATAGAAGAAGTATTCGAAACCGCTGGTGCGCCCAGGAAAATTCGCTGCTGCGAGACCCGGCAGGTACGCACCAGATAGTCTCGTTCCATCTCGCCTTTGGCCAGATAGAAATCGGCGTGCTGCGTCTTGACTGCCATCCACGCATCGAGAGCGCCGTGATGGCAGGCGAGCGCGGGAACCTCGTTCCTTTTGGCAAGAATCAGCGGAATCCTGCTGTAGGGATTGCTATCGTCGGCGCACAGGCATCCGGCAATATTTTCCGATTCGAAAACGCGGCTCCAGGCAGTGCACAGAGCCATCCCCCAACGGATCAAAGCTGGAATTCGTCCCAGCACACCCACAGCGTCCGCGGACGCAAATTCACTAGCGGCACGAATTAGTTTCTCTTTCAAAGCATTCCACGTACTTAGCAGTTCCTCAGTTTGGGATTCATCGGCCGGGGCGAAGTAGGAATCCAGGGATACCATTCGCACATTTGGGGGTAACGTTTTCAACTCACCGCTGCTGCGAGCGCATACCAAAAGAAATTGAATGTCGGGCAACAGAGCCGCATACGATACTGCCACGCGTGAAACACTCACATATGCGGAAGGCAACAAAACAACCGGTGCTCGCGAACTTCGCTCACGGGGGGCCAAGCGGCGTCGAATCTCATGCCTCGGGTCGAATTTGTCCTGTAAAACCTGGACTACCTGAGTCGCATTGAGCTTCGAAAACGCTTCCAAGTAATGTCGGAGACTCCGAAGCGCTGACCCGGTGCCGCTCTCGAGATTGATCAGTGTCCCGCCACACAATCTCCGCAAGGCCGTTGCCAGCGCAAAAGGCCGGCTTGAATAAAGCTCGCAATTCTTGGGCAGCTCGTTTGCCAGCCGATGTACCAGCATGAGGTGCTGCAACTGGGCCGCAATTTCCAATGAGAGGATGTCCCACCAGTCGATTCCCAACCAGTCCCGCAGAAGGCCCATCCCGAGTTGCAGAAGTTTCCTGGTTTGATAGAGGTCTTCGACCTCCACGGCGAAGTCGTAGAGGCTGATCGCCCGGCACCCTGCTTGACGTCTCCATTCCTCATAGGTGGAAACAGGAGCGCGGCCAAAATCAACCACCAAGTCCCATTCACCGAAAGCTCCGTGTCGCGAAAGTTGGTCCTCTGGGTGAAGCAGCAAGACCTTCATGGCGGTGCCTTTCTCCTAAAAATCCTCTAAGCGGCGGAAGAGACTTCTACTGCCGGCCTGGTGACCGACGAGAATTGCGACTCGACCAGCTTCCTCGCAAACAAAAGTCGTTTGTGCAGCAAAGAAAACTTTCTTATGAAACCGGCTTCCTCGGCCCCACGCAAGGCAGTGCCGTTTGTAGCCGAAGCGAAAATCCAAACTGACTTCCCCGCTGCCTGCAGTTGTGAGCCTACGCCAGCAATGGCCTCGCGGTAGTAGCCTTGCCCGCGAACGGAAACAGGGGTCCAGCAATCCACAATCAGCGCACAATCTGATGATGGGGCCGTCATTGGATATTTCAATTCTGTCGCGGAGATCTTTTCAAAATTGGTCGCCCAGCAAAAATGTAGCGGCACACCTTCGCAGGTGACGAGGACAAACCCTTGAGTTTCGTCCGACCGAAGCCGATCGGCCGCACGCAACAAGTAGGCCAGTGTCTCCGGATCCTCGACATAGTGCATGGCGGCGGTCGCGAGCAGATCTAAATCGACCGGCTGGATCGCGAGTGAATGCGGCGCAGAATGCTGCATGCGCGACAAACCCTCTTGCGCCCATTCCAAAAAACAGAACTCCGACTGATCACGCAGGAGCTTTTGACAGCTGCGGAAAAGACTCTTGAGATAACCTGCCAGCCCTTCTGTCTGAAGTCGAGTTTTCAGCGCAGCAGCGTGGTGCATTCCTGCCCGCACCCAGGCTTCAAGCCGAGGGATTGACCGGATGGCGGCCGCCGAATGGTATCGAATACGTTCCTTCCAACAACGAAGTGTGGAGGTTGTGACTGTTACATGAAGCGTCTCGCGGCTCGCGGTGGCCAACCGCTCTTTATAACCTTCTGCCCCGAGGCCCAGGTCAATACTACTCAGCTCTGGGTTTTCGCAGGATTCTTCGACAATTTTCGAGAGCAGCCACAAGCCGGGGGAATACCGCTGAAAGTTGCTATCAAATGTGGGCTGATACCAAAACCAACTTCCGGCAAACTGGAAGCCGTAGTTCCATGCCAAAACTTGTTCGCCCACTATCAATCGGGAGAGTGTTACCCAGCCTGAAGCGGACAATGACCTGGCCAGTTCCTCGAGAAAAACTCTACGTTCGGGGCACACCAAGTTGCTGATGCGGCCAGTGGCGAGAAATCGCGCCACATGGGCCTTGGCGAATATTGGCAACTCGGCACTGATGCTGCCCGGCGACCTGCAATGGCTAAATTTTACCGGAGTCTTTTTGCCCATGGCCTTCGCGTAGCGGCGCATCCTGCGTTGCACGGATTCCTTGACTACTTCCCGATTCTCGGGAGAATCGATCACAACTTGCGCGCAAGAATACGCAGGACGAGAGAACACCGAATACCCATACTTGCGCGCAGCCCGTTTAAGCGAGTGAGAAGTGACAGAATCAGCTGGCAGGTTTGCCAGACGCAACATGGGTGCGTCCAGTTTCCTCAGCTCAGCAAGCACTGAATCAAGCAACTCTGTTCGGCGCTGGGGATGGCAAACGAAATCGCAATAATCGGCAGTTGTGCTGGTGAGAAAAAACGTCTCTCGTTGCGAACTGTCCGTGGCCAGCGCAACCAAGCCCACTAGCGAGTCTTCTTCGTAGGCCAGCAGCAACAGTGGAACCATCTGCGCCCGATAGGCCCGATGCACCGCCAAAGCCCATTCGTAGGTATAAAAGACCTCCGGTTGCGCCATCTTCTGCACCAGATCATTCCATTGGCGCCGCAGAACTTCATCGTCGCGGATTTCTCTGTGCACGACTAAATGCATATAGTGAGTTTCGCGTGGTTAAACAGCAGCGGCGGCATAATCCTCCGGGAAAAATCGTTGCCGCAGTATTCTATGAAAACCCGAAATGTGGGCCTCGAATTCAGCGATACCCATAGCGGCCGTTACATGCACGCGGGGCAGCGCAAACAAAGGATTTCCTGCACCCAAGCCGCCGCCAAAATTGAGAAATGCACACTTAAAACCGGCCCGTTCCGCCATTTCCTGTTCCCGTTGAGTAACTGATCCCAGATTCCCAAAGGGATACGCCAGCGCCAAAATCACCCGATCCAATGCTTGTTCGAGATTGCGCCGGCTCTCGAAGATTTCACTCCACGCCAATTCTTCCGGGGCCTGGGACAACATGGGATGAGATAGCGTGTGGGCCCCGATGCACATGCCACCTGCCAACAGTTGCCGCAGTTCAACCATGTTCATCATAAAAAACCGGCAATGAAGAATGGGGTCGTCCACGTATCTCGAAATCCATTCCGAGGAAATACGAAGCTGCTCTCTGATTCGCTCGAGAATTTCCCTACGTCTACGGTGATCGAACTGAGAGAGCTTCTTGACCAAATCCCACCACTTGGCCCGCTTCTCCTGCGGAGATGCGACCGAAATTCGCATGTCTGTATCCATAAACTCCAAAGTGAACGAATTCCCGGCCGCAAGGAACAGCAAGTAGAATTCCTCGTACCACAACATTGAAGCCTTTTCACTGAGCGAAGCGCCAGTGACAAAGAATAGACAGGAGAGCCCCAGCTCCTGAAGGATGGGCAGCATATCGGTCAGTGTATTCTGCAGGCCGTCATCGCAAGTCAGCAAAACCGAGCGCGGGGGCAATGTCTGCTTTGACTCGCACCAGAGGAAAAACTGCTCTGGGGAAACAATGTTATATCGCGTTTTCAGCAGATGGAGTTGCCGCCGAAAGGACTCGGCACTCACCAGGCTTCCGTCCAGGGCGGAATCAATCTCTTTGTATCCAGCGGGCAGAATGCCGTGATAAGTGACGATGGCTGGCCCGGCGCCGGCGTTACGGCGCAAGTATCCCGTTTTTGCCAGGCCCGGATAGACGACCCGCTTCAGAAATGGACTGACCAGCCTCATCGGTTGTCGATCAGGTCCCAGGTCACCGGGGTCCCGCGCTCAATGTCCCGCGCGGCCCGCTTGCCAATCACTTCTGGCAAATGCCGCGTGTGCAAGCCATGCCCGGGCCGGATGGAACGCACATTTTCTGGCGTGAGCGTTTGTCCTTGTCTCACATCCTCGACGATGAAAAGCGAGCGCCGGAATACTCGGGTACTTTGTTCTCGGGGGCTGGCTCCGAAGTGCACTTCCCCCAAAGCCTTTTCTGCAATGCGCACTGCCTCTACCATGGACTTGAATTCCTGCGGCTCGAGCGAAAACGCGCTGTCCGGTCCTTGCAACGAGCGCGACAGCGTGATGTGCTTCTCAATGATGCATGCGCCAAGAGCGACCGCCGCCACTGGAACCGCAATACCAGTGCTGTGGTCGGATAAACCGACTGGCACCTGGAATCTCCGCGCCATCTCTGGAATCGTTCGCAGGTTCATTTCGTTGGGTAAAGCAGGATAGGCAGCAGTGCACTTGAGCAATGCAATTTGGGTGCAACCTGCACCTCTTGCGGCATTCAGCGCTTCCTCGATTTCCTCAACCGTCGCCATGCCAGTAGAAATTAGAAGTGGTTTCCCGGTGTGCGCCATTTTCTGGATGAGGGGAATGTCCACAAGCTCGCAGGACGCGAGCTTGTACGCAGGCACGCCCATTCCCTCGAGAAAATCGACGGCCGTAGAATCGAAAGGCGAGGAAAACAAATCCAGCCCGAGGTCGTCCGCCACTTGTTTTAGCTTGGGCTGCCACCCCCAGGACGTATGGGCCTCACCGTACAGATCGTAAAGAGTGCGCCCGTCCCAAAGCGTGCCACCGCCGATTCGGAAGTATTCCCGGTCGCTGCGGATCGTGATGGTGTCCGGGGTGTAAGTCTGCAGTTTGACGGCATCGGCGCCAACTGCTTTGGCGGCGTGCAGAATGCGTACCGCCTGTTCAAATTCCTGGTGATGGTTTGCGGAAAGCTCAGCCACCACATACACCGGTTGACCAGGGCCAACTAGCCGCTTCCCGATTTTGAAATCAGACGTCACGAGGCCTGTGGTTTGGCGCGGATCTGATCGATGACCTGACGCTCGGAAAATGGGGTGCGTCGTCCACTGCGCAGGATTTCGAGCGAGCGCTCGCCCTCATTGAAAACCAAATCGAGTATAGAGGCGTAGGGCTGGAACGGCGGGAACAATTGCCAGTAACGAGGATGCTCATAATGCTGAAAAACAACCTCAACACCCTTATCGGCCAGTACGTTCCCTTCTTCCAGCAGATACACCGCAGATCCCAGGGGTGAGATGTACTGGTCGGCTCCCAGCGAGGCACAGATGTTCGCCAACAACTCTGTCCGCCTGCCCGGTTGCTGCAGCTGGGACGAGATTGCCAATCGGGTATCGATTCCCATCACGTTCATAAACCATTCGAGCAAACGGCCATTCAGATCTGTAAGCCGAGTTCCCGGAGTGCATTTTAAACGGGAACTCAGTTCCTCGAAATAACGATCAAAAAAACGCGAACGGCGATAGTTCAGTTCAATGGCGCGAAGATGGCGCCGCCAGAATTCGGCGTCGCGGATTTCGACATCCTTGATCAGTTGGCCGAAGCGGCCGCGGAACATTACGGGCACGGTGAGCCATTGCAGCCCGGTTGGGGTCTTAATGCGATTGCGTTGCTGCCAGGATTGTTTCTCAAATTGCACATTGTCCAACAGTACAAACACGTCTACCTGATCGATTAGGTCAAAGTAACCTAACCAAGGCAGATAGGTCGGCTGAGAGATCGCGACCTTCACTTAGTTTTTCGCCCCACTCGCCGAGATGAAGCCCTTCCACTCTTTCAGAGCTCGGACAGCTTCATCTCTCTCATCCATAACGGCGCAGTCTGAACTTGGCGTGGTTCGCATCGGGTTTGACCCGCATGGTACGCCGAAATATCAAGCTGCACGCAACACCTTGCCGCGTGTTCCAAAATCAGAACATCGCAAACTCACGGCAAAGTCCCGACAATTTACATTCCTTTACATTCCCTGTTGGCTCTTAGGGTTCATCGTTCCGGTTTGTGACCCCCGTTTCAAGCGCAATCATGCAACTGCACCATTTTCCGAGGCAGCCGATCCGGCCATGTTGTTTTTGTCAAGAACAAAATGAATGGCGTCCTGTCCACTCACGGCTTCATTTGCTAATCGCGTGTACCCCGCACGAGTGAAGAGTTGGAGTGAAACGGCGTTCACGGGCTTCACGAAGGCATCAATAATGGTTGCGGGCGTCGTCCGGAATAAATCTTCCGTTGCCATTGCCAGGATTGTGCGTCCGAGGCCCTTGCCCCGCCAAGGCTTTGCCAGACTGATGGACACTGCTGCCCTCGCGCCTTCGATCTGGTATCGCACGTGTCCAATGGGCGCGCCCTCGGGATCTACCGCCAAATACAGCACTGCATCAGGATCGGCGAGTTTGGCGTTGAACCACTGAAGGTGCCGCTCCCATGGGATTGGATCGGTGGAAAAAGACACGGTCCGAACATCTGGATCGTTGGCCCACTCCCACAATAGCTGGCAATCCTTCTCCGTGGCATGGCGGAGACACAGGCTCCCGCCTTGCATTGCCGAAACGACTCGCCGCGCTCCCTCACCATCCACGAATTCTCGCGCGCGCTGAGACATCTTCGTCCGAAGCTCCACGGAAAGAATCAGTCCCTGCAGTTTACCAGCGATCTTGCCGGATGTTATGTCTTTCGTCGAACCGAGATGAATGGCCACTCCCAATCGGCTGAGTTCTTCAGCCACGGGCCGCTGGTTCTCGGCCAAGTCGACCAAGGTGGCGGGGAGCCCGAGCAGGCACATTTCCCAGCAAGTTGACCCCGCCGCCGAAATGGCTACATCGGCCCAAGCCATAAGCTCGGGAATACTGCTCGGATCCCTTACTAGGCAGACTGCGCCTGAAGGTTGATTCGCAGCATGCTCCAGAGATGAAAAGTGGGGATTGCTGCTTCCAACCAGTATCTTGGTTTCGAGGCCGTCTACCTTCAGCAGTGGCATCGCCTGAATCACTCGTTCCGTAACATTGTCAGGATCACTTCCTCCCATGGTCACCAAAACTTTGCGGGCAGTCGAGTTGAATTCCCGCCGCCATTGCCGCCACGGCGTGAATTCCCTTCGCAACATGGCATACCGAGTACCAAGGAGCACTCGGGTGTAGCCTTCCCGATGGCGGTAAACCTGATCGCGGGCGTGCACGTTCTGGTTGAGCAGGAGATCCGCGGAATAGTATGCGCAGTGGCCGATGTCGTCGACGAACAAAAGCTTCAAGCCCGCTTGTTTGATGTTGCACTGATACTTTTCATCAAACTGGTAGCCATCCACGACCACCCAGTCTGCACGGCGTGAACGTGCGAGTTCTCCTGCTTGTGTAGCGTCCTGGCCGCTGCCGGCTGTGACTTGCAAACATACAATCTCGATGAGTTCCGCATGTAGACGCGCATCAATCGTCGGGGTTGATTGCGCCATGGCGAACACAACGTCGCCGCCCGCATCCTGCCAAGCCTGGGCTAGCGCCAGACAACGCATCACGTGGCCAGTCCCCATAGCTATGCTGGCGTCGGCGCGAATAAGAAGAGTACGGGGCGCCATCAAACTCCATGCATCGATTTCTGCAATATGTGCGAGTTCAATTCCGCAAGTTCCGGTTCGTTCTCCATGAGAGCGATGGCCTCTAGCCACCCGAAGTCATCTTTATTGCCGAACCGAGAGTAGATGGTGCGAATCAGCTGCAGATCTTCGGGGGTATCCAGAGTCCAGCGAAATTGACTGTTGTCTGTGCGTCCCCGGGTTGAGGCTATGCGGAAAAGCTCTGGGTGCTCGTAGAAATACGGTGTCACATGCTCTCTCTCATAGGATTTGCGGGCTTCCACCCAAGCGCGCCCCAAAGGAGCACGAGAGAAAACTTCGGTGTCCAAGCCTCGGGGATAGGTGTGGGTAATTGTATTGCTGGCGTAATCGGCCTGCTGATCATAAAAAACGGAGATGGTTTCGTCGACCAGCCCAGGATCGATCAAAGGACAATCGGAAGTGATGCGAACCAGGACGTCAGCCCGACAAACTTGCGCCGCCTGGTAGTAGCGATCCAGGACGTCTTCTTCCGAGCCACGAAAACAACTCACGGCTAGGCGCTGGCACTCGCTGACGATGGCATCATCCACGGCGGAGCGGGTTGTCGCAACCATGATGTCATCCAGCAATGTCGCGTGGCGCAGCCGCCCGACAACACGGGCGAGCACCGTTTCCCCGCCGAGATCCATGAGCACCTTCCCCGGCAAACGGCTGCTGCCCACTCGGGCCTGAACGATGGCGGTAGTTTTCATTTCTTTTCCCAAAGTTGGGGATCAAATTGTCTTGCGCAGGAGAAACATCGAATCCACATTTGAATTCTCCAGATAGGGCAGGTCTTCTCTTCGCACTAGACTCAAATCAGTAAAGCGGTCGAGAAAGAACTTTGCATAGTCCATCTTCCAGAGCAGCCCCTCATTTCCCCGATATTTCACCTCTACGGTTTGCGGAGAATAATACTCGAATCCCCAAATGTATTGGCCCGTACAGCGATGAATTTCGTCTGCCGCCCTGGGGAGGTCCCCTGGCGCGATATGGATCAGCACACCTGAGGTAAAGACGACATCAAAGTAGCCATCAGGGTAGGGGATTTCGAATGCGGAAGCCTCCACGAAATGGACATCGGGAAGCTTGGAGCGGGCTTGTCCTAAAGCGTACTGTTGAATTTCGATACCGTAAAGATCCCCATATCCCATTTCGCGCAAGACTGTCAGTTGGTTTCCAACATTGCAGCCCACCTCAAGAATGCGGGCATCCGCGGGGATATCCGCAAGAAACTGTGTATTGAGCTTTCTTCTGGTAGCGCCGTAGTTCTTTTCATACAGAGCGTCGAGCTCAGCTATGGTCAGAACATTGCGGTTGGTGTATTCTCGGCCAAATTCGTTCACCCACTCTGCGATCTGAGGCGTAGTTATCAATTCGGTCCCTCCTGCAATCCGCAGCACAGGACGCTTACGTTGAAAAACATGCCAGCACTTTCTCCACTGCGCGAATCACATCTTCGATATCTTCATCACTCATTCCGTGGAACACGGGTAGGCTGATCAGGCGCTCATACGCATTCTCCGCCACTGGATATTCGCCCCCGCGGCAGCCAAAGCGATCACGATAGTACGGATGAAGGTGAACTGGAATGTAATGCACATTCACCCCAATATTCTCCGCGCGCAGCGCACGAAAAACCTGGTCTCTGTCCGCCGAAAGCCTCTCCAACTCGAGCCGGATCGGGTATAGGTGCCAAGCGGGGTTGACGTCGTCACGCACCTGCGGCGGAAGTATCCCGGGCGTGCCGTGAAACGCAGCGTTGTATCGTGACGCGATCTGTCTGCGTCGCGCTAAATTCTGTTCCAGTTTCGTCAGCTGCTGGATGCCCAAAGCACAGGCAACATCCGTCAAGCGGTAGTTGAAGCCCAAAAGCACCATTTCATAGTGAGCCTGGCCGTCGCGCTGCCGTTGCCGCGCATCGCTGCTGATTCCATGATTGCGAAACCGGCGGAGTGTTTCGGCAAATACCGGATTGTCGGTGGTGACCATTCCGCCTTCCCCGGTTGTCAGATGCTTGACGGGATGAAAACTGAAGACGGTCATGTGTGCGATGCTGCCCACCCGGCGGCCGCGATATTCCGCGCCCAAGGCATGGCAAGCGTCTTCAATCACGATCAGGCCATGACGTTCTGCCAACTCCAGAATTGAATTCAAATTTGCAGGATGACCAGCGTAATCGACGGGAAGAATCGCCTTGGTGCGCAACGTAACTCGCGAAGCGGCTTGAACGGGATCAAGATTCAGGGTGTCGGGAAGAATGTCGGCAAAGACAGGAACGGCGCCCTGATACAAGACACAATTCGCAGTCGCGGCAAAAGTGAGTGGGGAGGTGATCGCCTCGTCGCCAGGTTTCAAACCGGACGCAAAAGCAGCGCCGTGCAAGGCGGCTGTTCCAGAGCTGAAGCTAACGGCATACTTCGCTCCCACCCATAAGGCGATGGCTTCCTCGAACTCTGCGACCTTGGGACCTGTCGTCAGCCAATCGGAGCGCAACGTGGCGACAACTGCCTGAATATCGCCTTCATCAATGGATTGGCGACCATAAGGCAGAAGGGTCTTCCGGACGGGTGTTCCGCCTTCGATCGCCAGCACTTCTCTGCTTGCCGGAGTTACCGTCATAAACTCCCTTCAGGCGCGGGCACGAATCTTTTCTTCCCGAGGCAACACCGCCAAATTCGGAGCGCAGCCTTCGACCAGCTCATAGAGATCCTCCGCCGTCAGCCATTGCGGATTTGTGTCGCTGGTGTACCTGAACCCTTCCGGCAGCGCTGCAGCCCGCTCCCAGTTTTCCTTGCGCCACCAGGAGTGCGCTGGCTGCACTACGAACATGTCTTCCGTCTCGACAGCATTGCGCGCCTCGTCCTCCGATAGCAGGACTTCGTGGAGCTTCTCGCCAGGGCGGATTCCGATGCATTCCACTTCACAACCGGGGGCAACGGCCTCGGCCATTTCCACCAACTTCATGCTGGGAATCTTGGGAACAAAAATCTCGCCGCCGTGCATCTGCTCGATGCAGCGGACTACAAACCGGACTCCTTGCTCGAGGGTGATCCAGAACCGGGTCATGCGTGGGTCAGTGATGGTGATCTTGCCGCGCTTGCGCTGTTCCATCAACATTGGGATGACACTGCCGCGGCTGCCGACCACATTTCCATACCGGGCGCAACTGAAGCGTGTGTCCCTCGCGCCCGCATAGGCATTGGCCTGAACAAACATTTTCTCGGCGCAGAGTTTTGTGGCGCCGTAAATATTGATGGGGTTGACCGCTTTGTCGGTACTGAGAGCGAGAATGCGGCGCACGCCCTGGTCGATCGCGGCATCGATCACATTCCTGCCGCCCATAATATTGGTCTGAATAGCTTCGAACGGATTGTATTCGCAAGCCGGCACTTGCTTGAGAGCGGCCGCGTGGACCACAGCCGTGACCCCGGAAAAGGCGCGTTCCAGACGCTGCGGATCTCGCAC
>Ga0182024_10012057_pt1 | contig 17182 bp, 12 predicted proteins | sample P32metaG_FD_120480 | JGI IMG/M metagenome (GOLD analysis project Ga0182024, IMG submission 120480) | Permafrost microbial communities from Stordalen Mire, Sweden - P3-2 metaG (Illumina Assembly) | ecosystem: Environmental > Terrestrial > Soil > Wetlands > Permafrost | place: Sweden: Stordalen...
ATCATTGAGGCGAACTACCTTTTTGTAATCAGATCACGCAGTAGATTTGATCATTCTTAATCACGGCTTTTCGGCAAGATTTCTTGCACAGACCCCGGCAAAGTTTCTTGGTTGCTCACACGTAGTCACTGGACAGTTTGTTCCTTGCTGATAAGAAGTCGGCGAGTATTTAATGTTTCATCTTAAGCGGACGGTCAGGCAGTGCAATCACCAGGTAGGGGTGATCTGCGTAAATGTGGCAAGTCGAAGGGAAGCGCGCGTTACCGCTGGCTTTGGGATGATCAAATCTGGTAAGGGAAGATGAAACATGGCGGACCTCAAAACTATATTCTCAGCCCGGAATGCTGTCAAGCGAAATTATCGGTCACAAATGTGAGGTTCTTGTGACAAGTCGGCCAGGTTCTAAGTTTCTAAAATTGGTGCGTACTCATCCGCGTCCATGTTGAAGGTCCAGGCGACGGCTGCCTTTGCTGTGCTTATGTCGGGTGGCACTCTGAGAAAGTATTCCTTGTAAGTACCATCCAGTTCAGCCGTCTTGTTAGTGACTTTGACCATAACCAGCGGCTCGTCGTCGCCGGTGAACTTCTTTCGATAAAGCACCCCGAAATCATCGCGGTGGATCTCTTGCGCACCTGATTCAGAGATAAATCGCGCTTGTCCAAACCGTTGCATCATCAGCCGACGTACTTCAACGTTGCGTTCGTTTTCAATTTGTGCAATGGTGATCGTATGCGGCGCTGTAATGAAGTACTCCGGTACCTCGACTCCATACCAAGAGAACATCGACCAACCATCAGGATAACTGACAGCTGGCCCACTTTCATTGTGCAATCGCTTCACTGATTCGATTTTAGATCCTCCTATCCATTGCGTGATCGGCGCAAGGCACAACGCTGTTGGACGCTCACAGGCAAAACAGCAATTTTCAAAGGGCACGCACCAATCTGCGTTTTGCATGATCAATTGCACTCCATCCAACTCTTTTGTTTCCTCATTCAGGGCAAATACTTGTTTAGAAAAGTCCAAGATTGAATATCTGCCAATCCTGACCCCGTGCAGAGGGGAACTCTTAAGCGTCTCTGATGCACATTGGAGAGTCCATTTACAGGCTTCGTCGATTGTCTGATTCAGGCTAAGAATCAAGCGATTCGCAGATTGCCTACTTACGTCCCACATGAACCCCGAATCTATTACATCCAGTGCATCCTCAAGTAGCGGCGGAATTGGTATCATCGTTTCCTGCCATGACTGAAATGAGTAGCCCAGATAACTGAGAATTTCGTGGAACGCTGGGCTGGCGATTGATCTGCTGTCACAGTGAAACAACCGAGTTTCCACGCGTTGTGTTGGTTTAAGGAAAATCTGCTCGTAAACACTGGTCCCCAACGACCAATCTAGCTCCCGGATTGATCGAGATTTCACACCAGAATCAACCAACTCAAAATAATTGAGTAAGCTGTTTATCTCCATGCTTGCCACAGCATTGCGGACATCGTCGAGAACCGTTTGAACACACATCTTTTTGAGGCGTTGCCAAAATGTGCTGATACCAGACATTCTTTTGACAAGTGATCCTTTGCTTACTCCTTTCAAAAAAGTAACAGTCAGAGCTAAAGATAGAGGCGAGCCACACCAGACTATTTTTGGTTTGCCCAACCCTACTTGGTCATAGGCAAGCGCAATTCCTCGTTCAGTCAGCTCACGCTCAGCCGGTTTTGTGGAAAGGACTATTTGTTCCCACTTATGCCGGTATTGCCGCAACTGTTCCCGATGATAATCAGTTAGCTCCTCAATGATCGGTTTGACGCGCACGCATCGACCTCCTGCCACCACCGCTGGTACCGTGGTGCCGTCTACGTGAGTGAAATCACAACTGCCTTGCCAGCCTTTGCCGCCGATTCGAAGAAAGAAGTCAGCTCTTGCAAATATCCCATCATATAGCCGAATTCTGAGTTGGCGTCTTGAGCATTGAAGCCGTAAATCTCTGCTTTCTTAAAAGCCTGGGGATCGAATTTCGCTTTCAACTGCACGCGGTCCACCTTGCTCAGCGCTTGCGCCACTTCCTTGACCTGATCGGCGCTCAAGTAACGTGGGGGTCCATAGCCCATATCGTCGCCAAATTCCTGGCCGCCTAAGACTGCGTTGAAGAGAGGACCGCTGCCTTGCCAGGGATCTCCATTGAGAAGAAAATGCAGGCTGTGCCATGATTTGTCGAGACTGAGAAAACCAGCTGCCTCAATCTCACCACCGTCTTCAAACAAGAACTCTTCGATGTTGTCTTGATCTTCCTTTAACAGGCGGTTGAGATCTTCCACCGACAGCTGTCTATACTCCGCGATCATACTCATTGTTGCGCCCCCCATAAACCCGGCAAAGAGCTTATTCCCGATTTTGAGAAATCAGGCATTAATTATTGGAGCCAATCACAGATTCTCTATTGAGCAGGCTGGGTGCTCGCGCCGCTGGGAAATAAACGATCTAACCGCTTGCCCAGATTATCGTTCATATCAGAAGTAGCCGATTGCACGATGCCGTCTTTGTCGATTATGACCGTGTGCGGAATGTTTTTCACTCCATATAGCTCAGCCGCTTTCTTATCTGCATCGAGAGCTACTTCCATATCCAGTCCGCTCTTTTTCAAATAGGCCTTTACGGTTTCAGGCGCCTCTGCCAGATCAACTGCGCAGAAAACAACGTTTTTGTCTTCATATTTTTTCATGGTTTCGCGCACCGCCGGTAGTGTGGCCCGGCAATCCGGGCACCAGCTCGCCCAGAAATCGAGAACAACTACACTTTTGCCCTTATGAGCGGCCAGATCGAAACTGCCACCATCTAATGTTGTCAGTTTTAGGGGTGGCGCCGGTTTACCGATGAGCTGTAATTTTACCGGTTCAGCAGCAGTAGCAGTAGGTTCAGGAGCCAGAGACGCTGTTTTCTTGGATTCTGGCGGTGGATCGAAAGCAAAGGCACTGTTTTTTAGATGGGGATTGGCAATGGAATTCTTGTAGCGAAACAAAAGAGCCATCTTTGCCTTTGCTCCCGTTGTTTTGAAAATCGGTCGGGAAATATTTTCTAGAGTCTCCGGAAACAGGGCCGGCGAAACTTTGACTACCCAGGGCTCTTTTCCTGTGCCAATCCACAGATCCCAGGCAAACTGGTCTTGGCTGAAAGTTATGTGGTGGCATTGCGTATCATCGATCATTTCGATGCCCACATACTCAACTGTTTTGACACCCGCCAAGATTGATTGATAAGGATTGGTGCTCAACAAGGAAGGCAGCAATGAATATAAGGCGTATGGTCCGTTGACAATCTTGCTGTTTGGATCAGAGAACAGTTTTTCATAATCGGAAGGTGCTTTGACCACAGCATACTCGTTCAAGATTTGCGAATAATAATAAGCATCGCCATCACTGCTGAAAAGACTGCCGCCGGGCAAGCCTGCCCTCAGTTTGATCGAAAGCATGTCTGGTCTTTTGACGACTACATCCACAACTGTAGATAGATCGATTTTCTTGGTTCCGCTAGAAACTTCCATGGTTTGAATCAATCTTGTTTCCAGCGATTTAAGCCCCAGATAAAAGGAGGAGACATTCTTGAGGATGCCATTTGACTTTTCATCGATGGCGCAGCCCGCCGGCGTGGTTGTCGAGGCAGCAGAAGTTTGACTGGCCCCTTTGTTTTCTTTTGAGGACTGAGATTTGCTTTTGCTGTGCTTGCCTTCTTTATCTACTTTATCTGTTTTGGATTTTGCACTAGCATCAATGGTTCCTACGGAGCAGGAGTAACAGATGAGTACCGTAAGGAGCATGGCAAACTTCATCGCATTTACTTTCACTCTTTCTACCGCCGTGATTTAGAACAAGCCGGCACTCCGCTGGCGCCGATAACTAGTGATCATCTCAAATGGGAATTGCCATGACATTAAACATTCCATGACATTAAGCAAGTTCGTAGCGATTTAGAAGCAGGCGGGACGCCTGCGCTCCCGGGAAGCGCTCCCCGGATTTGCCCAACCAAAACAGGCTCCGAGGATACTCGAAGCCCATTCAGTTTGCCCTAAACTTATTTACGATCCGGTCTGCGCTTGACTGTCGCTGCCGGCGTGGTTGCCGAAGGAAGGAAGCACCTCAGAAAACGAAGAGAATTTGCCTTTGATGCCGCCTGATGGAGTTTTGCCTTGCAATGCGTTGAGCATCTTGGTACCGTCAATCGATCCCAATCCTGTCACGGCGTCCCATCCCTTTCCGGCAGGGTAGCCGTTGTTGGTGCCCTTGACGATGTCGTTGAAGATTCCAGCTTTCAGTGCTGGTCCATACAACCAATCGTTGAGAGGTCCTACCGGTTTGCCCAGAGCTTCGTTAAGTCTCATCGTCAAAGCTGCGTAGAGAGGAGCGACGGCGCTGGTTCCACCTATTACTCCCTCTCTTCCGTTCACGCGAATTCGATAACCTGTGACTGGATCTCCATTGCCGGCGATGTCTGGCACGCCTCTACCTGCGGTGCCATCGTCTTTGTTCAACGGCAAGTCGAGCAGTTTTTGGAACAGAGGAGTCTTGAATATGCGGCTAATGCCGCCGCCGCCGGAGCTATCTTTACCGTCGTTCCAGGTCGTTTCGCTTGTCGCTTTGCCGTCTTTGCCGACCAATCTTGTGCCGCCTGTTCCTGTCACATCAGGATCAGACGAGGGATAGTCTGTGTGCACGCCTGTAGGCATGTTGTCGCCGGCACCCTCGTCGCCGGAGGCGGCAAATACCGAGATGCCCTTCAAACCGGCTTTCTTGAATGCCAGACCCATGCCGCGTAAGCCTTGTTGTGTCCACGTATCTTCCGGTCCCCCCCAGCTGATGCTAATCGCCGAGTTCGGCACTTCACCGGGTTTGGTGAAGGTCAATCTGCCGATGCCGTTCATAAAGCCGGCGTCAGTGTTGTCTGCAAAAGCAATCATCTGATGGGCGTCGGGAGCGATAGCGCCTATGACTTGCGAATCTAAAAGCACTTCGCCGTCTGCATCGCTGGACACGGCCTTGGCTCCGTTGACCAGCACTTTGGTGATCGACGGTACTTTGCCACTATAGTGTTGTTGATAATACTTGGCATTATCAGGTAAATCTATGTCTCCACCCAACTCCACAATACCTACGCCCTGTCCCTTTCCAGTGGTGGCCGGGTAGTTGTACATCTTCGCTACTTCATCCGGTAAGTAGCCTGTCGGTCTGGCTGGAGCGCCGCCTCTGCCGCCGCCCTTGCCATCTGAGACGAGGCCGTCTACTTGCGCTGTCGGAAGATCCCCCGGTGCATTGGGAAGTTCGATGAAGTTAGTGTGTGCCTGCGGTCTTTCGTCTAATCCAAATACGCCTTCTACACTGTTTGCGACATCGTTAGGCAACGACAATGTACCGGTTCTGGCTCTTATAATTTCTTTGCCCATCTTATAATCGCCCAGCTTGGTGCCGAAGGCGGTGTTCAGGTCGCCGACCTTGCCGGATATGTTGACCAAACCGGAATTCAGATCGGCCTCGTCGACGGTCAAGTTGTTTGCCTTGGCGAATGTTTTCACTGCATCGAGAGACTCTGCATCAGCACCGTACTTAGCCTGGAAGGTACCATCATCTGTGATGGCATCGGCGCGACCGAGCGAGATTCTGCGCAGCTGCCGATCCATGGCCAGGTCAGAAGCCTTTGATTTCAAAAGCAGCGTCACTTTGTGCTCTGCATTTGCATCAGTGTCACCGAGGAAGGTGCCATCGGGAGCTTTCTTGTTGGATCGAAGCAAGGTAGAACGCTCGCCGTCTTCTGGTTGCAGGTGATCTGTCAACTGCATGGAAGCAGACTGTGTGCCCAGATCGCCCAGCCCGATTTTGGATGTCAGTGAGCCCAATTTCAGATCGGCTGCGTGCCAGAAGTTAGCTTTGGCGTCAGCAAAGCCATCAAAACTTTCAGAGAGGAGAACACGGTCGGCAATGCCTGTTCCCAACCTATAACCGCCCATGCTCACGCCTGTGTCGACTATGAATTGACCGCCGACGTCGCCAATTTTTACGCCGGCGTCGTGCACTTGTTGCAAATTGGTGGCTTTGCCGGCGTCTTGGTAGGCATGCTTCAAAGGATCGAATGATTTGTACATCATGTAGCCGCCGATCAAGCCGGCTGCAATTTTGCCGACCGGCCCGCCTTCCGGCAGCACTACCTTGAGAGTGGCGCCGATGGCGGCAGACATGCCCACTGTCTCAAGCAACTGCACCGGATGTGTAACATCATTGACGACTGCATGCCAGATTCCTTGAGGCAAATGTTCTGCACCGACGATAGTGGCGCCGCCATATCTGTCCCAGGCGCTCAGGTGCGGTGCCTTGTAGGCATCGGCTGCGGCGGCAGACGCGGCATCATTGCCATTTTGGGCTGCTGGAACGACTTTAGCGCTTAGAACATCTGGCATAGTCTGTGACCTCTTGTTTAAAAGCTGAGTTTCATCACCCGGTCGTAAAGGTGATGACCAGTCGTTGTGATGTTTGTCTGATGTGTTCAAATCGAAAGGAAATTCTCGGCAGAATTCAGTCACGAAGTTCCAAAGAACTTGTCGTACTTGGTTCTTAGCCGGTGCATCCGCCCCGCCTGTTATATTTTTAAAATCGCCGAACTGTTTCTTGGTTTGTTGTGAGTGTATATATGGCGGCGGTCAGAAACTTCGACAAAGGGACTGCGGGAATTACGTTAACAGGTGATCATGAGCTTCCAAGCGTGTGCCAATTACTCTCTCCAACCTCTATCCCATAGTGCTTGGCTGCCATCCTTATATTTGCAAAAGCAAGGTCGCGCTCTTCATCAGACACATCTTTCACCTGATCAAAGCGAGCAAGCGCATTGCGCACATGGGAAGCGTCGGTCAGCGGTTCTTTTCTCTTCTCAGGAAATGCGAAAACGCTGTCAGGCAAATCGTTTTTCTTCGCGGTTTTAAGTTCACCATGCATGGTGTGTGCCTTCCATGTCGCTTTTCTGGTCATCAAAAGTACCTCCAGGGGTCCAATTGTTTTGACTCATGAAGGAAAGCTGTGTTCCCGCGCGTAACCGGAAATTACGCCCCAACACGTTTTATATAGGCGGTTGGGCACTTACGCGATAAGATGTCTATCTGGAAACACCGGGCCCATGATTCGTTTAGAGCACATCACAAAAATTTATCCCCATGCCGAGGTCTTGCGCGACGTCTCGTGGGAACTAAAGCCGGGCGATCGCGCCGGTCTTGTCGGCCCTAACGGCAGCGGTAAGTCGACTCAGCTGAAGATCATCATGGGCGAAGTGGAACCGACCTCCGGCAGAATCATCAAGCAGGACAAGTTGAAGGTAGGCTACCTGACTCAAGAATTTGAGGTGCCACTGACTTCAACAGTGCGCCAGGCTTTTGCCAGCGCCTTTGTAGAGTTGAATTCCATCCTTGCCAGCCTTGATGTCGTGCACAAGAAAATGGAGAATTGCCCGCCTGATGAATTAAACAAGCTCTTGCATCAGATGGACGATTTGCAGCACTTGTTCGAGAAGAAGAATGGCTACGCCATGGATTCTCAGGTCGAGAAGATGATCGCCGAGATGAACTTCGCCACCACCGATGGAGACCGGCTGGTCGGTGAATTTAGTGGCGGTTGGCAAATGCGCATGAATCTGGGCCGCATTTTGCTGCAAAAGCCAGACATCTTGCTTTTGGATGAACCGACCAATCACATTGATTTAGAAACCATCGAATGGTTGGAGAATTATTTGCGCCAGCAGACCACGCCGATGGTAATCGTCTCTCACGATAGATTTTTCCTGGACAGGCTGTGTAACACCATTATCGAGATGGAAAGAGGAATCGCGACTGTTTATCCGGGAAATTACTCTACCTATACAGAAGCAAAGGAGATCAACCGTGCGGCTCAACTGGCTTCGTATGAGCGACAACAAAAGGAGCTGGAGCGCCAGCAAGCATTTGTCGATCGCTTCAGAGCCAGCGCCACTCGCAGCACACAGGCGAAGAGCCGCGAGAAACAACTGGACAAAATTGAGCTGATCGAAGAGCCTGACGACGAAGAAAAGACGCTGAAATTCAAATTCCCTGAGGCGGTTCGCAGCGGTCGCGACATTGTCGCTGTGAAAGATTTGATGCACGGCTACGGTGACAACGTCTTGCTTGTCGATGCTAATTTGAGTCTGGAGCGAGGAGATAAAGTAGCAATCTTGGGCCCTAACGGCTCGGGAAAATCTACCCTGCTGCGGCTTATAGCGGGAAAGGAAGAGCCTGTCGATGGCACGATTAAGTTGGGCGATCACAACATTCGCATGGCCTACTTTGAGCAAAATCAGGCGGAAGCGCTGGATCTTGAAAAAACCGCCCTTGATACCATTGCTGATCAAGTGCCTGAGTGGAAAACAACAGAAATCAGAGGATTGTTGGGGCGTTTTCTTTTTAGTGGCGACACAGTATATAAGAAGGTCGGATCGCTAAGCGGCGGAGAGAAAGGAAGACTGGCTCTAGCTCAGCTTCTCATCGGCTCCAATAATTTTCTGCTGCTTGATGAGCCGACCAATCATCTCGACATTCCCGCCAAGGAAACTTTGGAATCTGCCCTGCGCAACTTTGAGGGCAGCGTCATAGTGGTATCACACGATAGATATTTTATTTCGAAGGTTGCTACCAAAATTGTGGAGATACGAGACAATACGTTCGTCGTCTATCACGGCAACTATGAATACTATCTGTTGCGCAAGGAAGAAGAGAAGCAGCTAGCACTCGAGGCCAAAGCCGCCGCTGAAAAGGCCAAGCACGATGCGGAGAAACGAGCCAAGCAGCTGGCGAAAAAGAAGAAGTAGGTCAGGCCGGAACTCTGATATTCGCAAATTAATTTGAGGACAAATGATAAAAGTACAGATCATGCCTGTCGCTCATAACAGCTTTAATAGAGGCTGTTTCTGGCTAGCCGGCCCGATCATTGAGCGAGACGCACCGTTTTTTGGACCCGCAATCAAACAGTTTTACGTAGAGCCGCACTTTGATGATGTTGAAAATGCCGTGATTGGCGGAGAAGATTCGTTCCAAATATATCGCGGGAATCTGAAGAACCTTCCGAAGTTTAGATTTTCCCGCGCCAATAAAAATTTGACAATAAGGTATCTCAGCAATGTTTGCCTGGGAAAAGACCTGCGCGAAGCTGAAATGATGAAGCCTGGCACATTACCCGAGAATCAGAGCGCACACCTCCTGCGGGTGTTTTATTTGGAGTTGATTGAGGCGCTCGGTGGGATTCGCAAAATCATCAAACGGACCGACGACTACGACGTTGCTGGTTTTCTCTCATGGGTATCGAGCAGAAGCGATACATTGCCAGCTGACAATGCTGCACTCTACGAGTTTTTTTCTAACCAACTTGTTGAAAAATTTTCACCGCCTGATCTTAAAGATGCGCTTGCCATGAGCGAAAAAGAATTCTGGGACATTATTCAATTTGTGAATTTGGATGCCATGGAAGAGGAATACCAGACAGACGCTGTCGAGCCTGTGATCCGGCAGCTGGCGACCCTTCCAGTGGCAACAATTAAGAGCTTCCACAATCATCTGTCGAATATGCTGTTCAAGCTCGACACCAGAAAACACTTTGAGGCAGCCGAAGCGGCCTTTGAATATCTAAGCGTAGATAGTTTCCTCTATTTGCGCTGTTATATCGTTGGTCGAGGGCGCCAATACTATGAATCTGTTCTTCAGAACCCGCACAAGATGCCAGAGAACGATGTCTCTTTTGAACGTCTGATTTCCGCGGCCTCGACTGCCTGGGCTGAGGTTACCGACGACGAACCAATGAATTTTGATCGCAACTGCGCCGAAAATTCTTTCGAAACGGGCAGCAATCGAACGGGTTGGATTAAACGTCAATAGCTAAAGTCTGGTAAGCCCGACTAGAACCAGGCTTTGGGATATGACTTCGATGGGGTCGATTTGAAAAATATATCGAAAACGATAACCCGACATAGGGGCAGATCAGCAGGTCCAGTCCAAACCACTCCAAACCAAAATGAAAAGAACGGGAATTACTTCCCTTCTTTCTCGATTACACGATCAAACGTGCCAAAAGACTTGAACTTACAATCGGCTGACTGTAAGTATTTCAAAAGATGCTCGGAAGAATCGTCGAGCGCCACATTGGTATCGATTTTGCTGCCCAATACTTTACCAGCCAGCTTGTGTGACTTCACTGCCTCTTGCACATTCTTGTAGTCAGGCACTTGAATATTCAACTTTCCTTCGGCAGTGAACTCGTATTTGGCAAACCAATATTCCATATCATGTTTGCCGGTTTCTGCTGCCGGAACTTTCACATTCAAGAATTTGCTGCTGGCTGTGAGCGTCGGATACATGTCGTATTGGTCGACCCCTACATGATTGTCGTTGTGGGGATAGGTGATCAGCACCGCTTTCATAAATGGAGGCTCCAACGAAATGATGTGCATATAGACATCGTGATCTTCTTGTTTGCCTCTCCAGATTCCAACTAGTTTTTGATCGACTGCCTCCTTGTTTGGCTTAGCTAGCGGGTTCTTGGATGAATCGCAGGCAGTCATGCTAGCCATCGACATTAGAGCGACCAGAATAATTTGCACAATTGACTGAGTCGATTTTGTCCGGCGCGCTTTAAGTTCCATGAGAATCTGCTCCCCTTTATTGGTTATTCCGTCATGTGGTCGGGCTTCGTATCCCCGGGCTTCGCTTCCTCTGGCTTCGCTTCAGCTGGCTTCGCTTCAGCTGGCTTCGTATCCTGAGTATCTTCTGCACTCGCTTCGGCTGGCTTCGTATCCTCGCGCTTCGTCTGCTCTGCACTCGAATCGGCTGAGCCAGTCTGCTCCGACCTGGTAGCGTCCGGCTTAGTCTCCACCGGCTCTGAGCCTTCCAAGAGAGGTTGCTCCGGCAAACTGGGTTGTGAGTTAAGGATTGCTGACTTAGAGCTTGCCGCCACTGTATCTGGTGCCGAAGAGGAGTTGGTGAGTAGACTGGCAGTCTTATCCGCATCGGGCACGGTAACAGCCGGTGGCGCTTTCAGAGCCAGGTAAAAGAGGCCAACTGTGCCTATAAACGAGAAAAGTGAGATAGCGCCAAGCACCATTAGCCCTGAAGAAAATGTAGCCACTTCGATGTCTAGCCCGCCTATCGGTCCGGGCATAGGTGTTGATGCGTTCCAATAGGCGAAAAATGCGGTTGTGCCTGCTGCTAAAGCCAGAGTCAGTGCCACGTTCAGGGCTAAGATTACTTTGCGTCGAGATGATTTCAGGGCAAAACCGACAATCGAGGCACTGAACGGACTTAAGACAGTAAGTACGGTTCCTAAAACAAAGCCAATCAGAACAATGCAAAAGTAAAAGGGTGTAGGCAACCGAGCTTCGATGCAAAAACCAATCACTGACAGGCTGGAGGAGCAGACAACGATCCCGAAGAGGACAACCAGTGCAAAGACCCGCGCCAACGTCATTTGGCGCATCGCGGCAGCTACAATTGCTGCCGGAATCATCTGAAAGGCGAGGAAAAAGCCCCCTGTCTGTAACAACGCAGGAAACAGATTGAGAAGCGAACTCCATATCAAAGCAAGATTTAGGTTCAAGGCTGTTTATTCCTGGCTGGTTCAGCTCCCATTAAACATTAACCGGTTCTGCCCAATTTATCAGGACAAACTGAATCCATAGATCGACCATCCCAGTATCAAATTGATACATATTCTGTCTGTATTTGCCTCCTGGGCGAAACGTGGTTTTCCCCGGTTGCAGTGCGCGCAAGCCTTAAGCAGCCACCTGGATAGGAATCTGCTGTCTTTTTGGGGGACTGCGAAGAATTCCAAGGGGTTGCCAATTGCGGCTGCAGCGGTGCACAATCTAAGCTATGGCGACGCAGCACACTTCTAAATCTGTGGAAAATAAGCTTGACCATAGCGTGGTCAAGGAACCTGAGCAGGAGCAAACCCCAATCAGCGACGCCAAGAAAGTTGAACACGAGCAAACGCCAATCAACGATGCCAAGAAAGTTGAGGTCGATCTTTATGACTCAGCTCTTTACTTCAATCGAGAATTAAGCCTTCTCCAGTTCCAGTGGCGGGTTTTGGAGGAAGCGAAAGACGAGAATCATCCTCTTTTGGAAAGATTCAAATTTTTGTCTATCGTCGGCTCCAACATTGAAGAGTTTTTCATGGTTCGGGTCGCCGGTCTCAAGCGCCAGATTGAGTCAGGAACCGTAAGTGCCGGTCCGGATGGCATGACCCCGGCCGAACAGTTGACGGCAGTGCGTCATGAAGTCTCCAAACTGCTTCAAGAGACGCATCGGTTCCTGAGCGAGACTCTCTTGCCGGCTCTCAGCCGGGCGGACATCAAAATTCTGGAATATCCCCAGTTGAGCGAAGAACAACGCGCGGAGATGCAGACCTATTTCTTGCAGCGCATTTTTCCCGTTCTTACTCCCCTTGCTTTTGATCCGGGTCATCCTTTCCCCCATATTTCCAATTTGAGCCTAAACCTGGCTGTACTCATACGCGACACCAAAGGCGAGGAACGATTTGCTCGCGTCAAGATTCCGGACAGTTTGCCGCAATTGATTGGCATTGATAAAGCACCTCGCAGTTTCGGCAAGGCTGTTCATTACATTTGGCTTGATGAGTTGATTAGCGCTCATCTGCACTTTTTATTTCCAGGCATGCAAGTTCTGGAGTTTCATCCTTTTCACATTACACGCGATGCGGAAGTGGAGATTCAAGAATGGGAAGCGGAAGATCTGTTGGAGACAACAGAAGAAGGCATCCGCTTGCGGCGCTTCGGAGACGTTGTCAGGTTGACCGTTGATGAACAAACGCCTGATCGCATTTTGGAAATTTTGATGAGCAACCTGGAGATTGAGCCAACCGACGTTTATCAAATTCCGGGGCGTTTTCCCTTAAGCACGATGAAATATGTCTACGCGCTCGATCGCCCGGATCTGAAAGACACTCCTTTTTTGCCTGCAATTCCAAACGTGCTTAACCCGGATCTTCAAGAAGAAGACACGTTTGCAGCGATTCGCCGGCGAGATGTTTTGCTCCATCATCCCTTCGACTCATTTCAACCGCTGATAAACTTTCTCAAACTAGCAGCGCGTGATCCGAATGTTTTGGCAATCAAAATGACTCTCTACCGAGTGGGGCGCAACTCGCCGGTCGTCGAGGCCCTTTTGGAGGCGATGAAGCATGGCAAACAAGTGGCCGTGCTGGTCGAGCTCAAAGCCAGATTCGATGAAGAAAGCAACATAGAATGGGCCAAGGCCATGGAACGCGAAGGCGTGCACGTGGTCTATGGACTTCAAGGTCTGAAGATTCACAGCAAGGTGGCCTTAGTTGTGCGCAAGGAAGGCGAAGCCATTCGCCGCTATGTGCACCTGGGCACAGGCAACTATAACCCGTTCACGGCCCACCTCTACACAGACCTGGGGCTGCTCACAAGCGACGACGATATCGGTTCTGATGTGACTGACTTATTCAATTACCTGACTGGCTATTCGGCCAAACGGGATTATCGTAAGTTGCTGGTGGCGCCAATCAATTTGAGAGAAAAATTCGAAGCTCTTATTCGCCGAGAGATTGAGCAGCAGAAGAAAGGCAATCAAGGACATCTCATTTTCAAATTTAACGCTCTTGTAGACGAGCATGTGATCAGGCTTTTGTATGAAGCTTCGCAAGCCGGTCTAAAGGTGGATCTGATCGTCCGGGGCATCTGCTGTTTGCGCCCGGGAGTGCCTGGTGTGAGCGAAAACATTTCCGTCAGGAGTATAGTAGGAAGATTCTTGGAGCACAGCCGCATATTTTACTTCCGCAACGGCGGCAAAGAAGAAATCTATCTTGGCAGCGCAGACTTGATGCCACGAAACCTGGACAGGCGGGTAGAAGTGATGTTTCCAGTCGAGGACCATCGACTGTCCAGGCACATTCGTGAAGAGATCCTCGACATTTATTTGAACGATACCGATAAGGCCAGAGTGATGCAAGCTGATGGGCACTACCTGCGGTGCGAACCGAGTGATAAGGAGCCTGTCAACAGTCAGATGTACTTCATTTCTCGTAAGGCGCACGGAGAGTAAATTCCCCGCTTCATTTTCGGAGGTCGGGCATCCCTTCTGAGATCCTACGTGATTTAAACGAATTCGCTTAAAACTCTAGCCGCATTACCATAGCCGAAATTCGCCGTAAAACTGTGCCAGCAAAGGCTTTTAGGACTTACTGTGCGGCTGATCTTGATTTGAAAAGACTTAAACGAATTCGTTTAAATCGCGTAGGGCCAAAAATCCCATCCCTTACCTTGAGAAGGAAATCCAATACGACAACATAAGCCGCAGCTGCCAGCGGAGATACTGGAATTCAACTCAAGAGACTGAGAAATTTGCGCAGCCCAATATCGTATTCATGTGCTGCCATCATGCTCGGATCGCCATGGCCGCCCCCTTTGATGCGCACGTACATTTTGGGCTCAGAGGCGCCGGCAAACAAATCATCGGCATGTTTCACTGGTGTCATAGGATCTGCAGTGCCGGAGATGATCAATAGCGGAGCATGTTTGCCAGAAAACGCGCTTGAGATATCCAACCCTCCGGCAGGCCACATCCATGGCGAATAGATGTTGAGAATCGGCACCAACTCCTGAGCTCGGCGGCGGAACGAGTAGAGCGGGCATTGAACGACAATACCGGCTGACTCCACCCGCGGTGCCAAGTAGCCGGTTACAACCGTACCAAGAGACTCTCCACACAAGATGATCTGCCGCGGCAGATAGTGCAATCCATCTTTAAGATAATTGTATGCAGCAAGCCCGTCCTGGCGAATTCCCTCCATTGAAGGCTCGCCTTCGCTTCGCCCGTAGCCGCGATAGTCATACATGAAGACACTCTCTCTGTTTTGAATAAACTTCAAGGCAATGGCGCGGCGATAAGTCATATTGCCACCGTTACCGTCGCTCAACAAAACCACATGCCTGGCACCTGGCACTCTGAACAACCAGCCGTGCAACTTGCTTCCATCTTCAGCTGTGAAATATTGATCGGCCGGTTCAATGCCCAACATTGCTGCACCGGTATAGAGTCCGTTCGGATACTTCCACGGGTGAAAAAGCATGAGGTTGTAGAAGGGCTGTCCGATTGCGGGCACCAGATAGATCGGAAGAAGGGCGGCCAACACCACCGGCAGCAGTAGCATTACAAGTATTGTTTTGCGCAGCACCCAACCCCATTTGAATCCACTGCGGGCGCCAGTTGGTTTTATCGGCTGAATATCTGCCTCCTCACTCATTTTCCGCTGAGAAGTTGGGGGAATATTCCTTCCCAGCGCCCATCGCCGCTCAAATCTAGGTCTTTCAGAGAAATAGTCACCATCACTGGTTGATTGGCCGGGTCCAAATTTGCGCGGGCGATGTATCGTGCTACGGCGGGCAAAAGCGGTTCCATCGCGGTTCACACGCTGTACATTCTACACTTATAAGTTTAACAGGCGCTTGGCAAGCAGCGTAAAATTGCAGGAAGATTGGTTGGGAAGATTGATTGGGAAGATTGGTTGATCCATACTCGTATACAACTGGAGACTATTATGGAAGCAACCACCCTCAGCTCGAACCATGGTGGCAATTCTGCGGGGGGCTTGTGAGCGGCACGGTGACAGGCACGTTCCGTTCGCTGAACAGCTTCAACTATCGAGTCTGGGCTGGCGGGTCGATTGTGTCCAACGTAGGAACGTGGATGCAGCGCACCGCCCAAGACTGGCTTGTGCTCACCCACCTTAGCCACAATAATGGCACCGCTGTTGGTGTGGTGATGGCGCTGCAGTTCGGACCCCAGGTTCTTATGCTGCCCTTGACTGGTTTTGCCGCCGATCATCTAGACCGGCGAAAACTCCTGATCGGCACCCAGTCAACAATGGGAGCACTGGCCCTGGGGCTGGGTATCCTCACCATTACCGGACTCGTTCAGCTGTGGCACGTCTACGTGTTTGCGTTTTTGCATGGGTGTGTGACTGCGTTTGACTCACCGGCACGCCAAACATTTTTTTCGGAGCTGGTCGGGGAAGCCGACATTTCTAACGCCGTGGCGCTCAATTCCACATCATTCAACCTTGCTCGCATGGTCGGTCCAGCAATCGCCGGTGTGCTCATTACTGTAGTCGGCTCCGGGTGGGTTTTTTTGATCAACGCGGCCTCGTTTGCTGCTGTAATAGTTTCGCTCAGTTTCCTTCGCATTGGTGAGCTTCATCGCAGAACTAGACCCCTGCCCAGCCTCGGCGGCCTGGCCGAAGGTTTTCATTATGTTGGCAAACGACCTGAGATAAAAGCTGTGCTTCTCATGCTTTTCTTCATTGGCACGTTCGGACTCAACTTCCCCATCTACATTTCAACAATGTCTGTTTCCGTCTTTCACGTAGGAGCGAGCAGATTTGGGCTCTTAATGTCTACCATGGCGATTGGGTCGGTCGCTGGGGCGCTGCTGTCCGCCAGACGGGCCAAACCGCGGATCACGCTTCTTTTCGCCGGTGCTGCAATGTTTGGGTCAGGACTGGCGCTTGCCGCGATCATGCCCAACTACTGGCTGTTTGGCCTTGCTCTCATCATCGTGGGAGTATCGGCACAAACCTTCACCACAACTGCCAATGGCACTGTGCAACTATCATCCGAGCCCGTCATGCGCGGGCGCGTGATGGCGATCTACCTGGCCATAGCGTTGGGCGGCACCCCTATCGGCGCGCCACTGGTGGGTTGGGTGGCTGATACGTTCGGCCCGCGCTGGGGGGTTGCCATTGGCGCCGCCGGGGGGTTTGCCGCAGCAATAGTGGGGATCTATTACCTGGCGAAGTATCGTCATTTGCGCGTGCGATTTGACGCTGGACGACTTCGCTTCAGCATTGACGACGACCACCCGATGGTAATTGGTTCTGGTCAATCTGATAAACCCGATAGAGCCGCCTCAGAGAAGGAAAGCGCTTGAGTTAATAGATAAACAAGGCGATGAATTTGCTAAGTCGATATCGATTGACTGATTTTTGCTAAGTCGATATCGATTGACCGATCTGCTAAGTCGATATCGATTGACCGATCTGCTAAGTCGATATCGATTGACCGATCTGCTAAGTCGATATCGATTGACCGATCTGCTAAGTCGATATCGATTGAC
>Ga0182024_10012058_pt1 | contig 17181 bp, 5 predicted proteins | sample P32metaG_FD_120480 | JGI IMG/M metagenome (GOLD analysis project Ga0182024, IMG submission 120480) | Permafrost microbial communities from Stordalen Mire, Sweden - P3-2 metaG (Illumina Assembly) | ecosystem: Environmental > Terrestrial > Soil > Wetlands > Permafrost | place: Sweden: Stordalen...
CCCCTTGCTCTTGCTGATCCTCGCGTGGCCCGCTTTGGCCCGCGCGCAATCGCTCGCTTCACAGGAGACGATCGAACCGCGAATGAATCTCTCGCTGGTGTTGGAAAAGCTGGTCGAGAAAAATGCCGAGCGCGCGGATGCGCTGCAAAAATATCAGGGCAGGCGCTACTACAGCCTGGTATACACGGGCTTCCCCGCTTCCTTTCATGCCGAGATGGTTGTGGACATGACGTACGACGCGCCCGCCACAAAGCAATTCAAGATTGTTTCCCAGAGCGGGCCCGATTGGATTGTCGACCGGGTCCTCAAACGCCTTCTGGAGGCCGAGCTGGAATCCATGAATGAGGAAAACCGGGAGCGCGTCGCGCTCAATTCCACCAATTACGATTTCAGCGATTTCGAGCGTCAGGATTCCCCGGACAACTGTTCCTACCAGCTCACCGTTGAGCCGAAAATTCCGAACAAGCTTCTCTATCGTGGACGGATCTGGGTGGACAGCAAGGATTTCGCCGTGTGCCGCATCGAGGCCGAGCCTGCCAAGAATCCCTCCTTCTGGATCAAGAAGACCGAGATCCATCATTCCTACCTGAAGGTGGGCAATTTCTGGCTGCCTTCGGAGAATGAATCCGTCTCCGCCATACGCGGTGGCGGCCGCGCCGTTTTGACCATCCGGTATCAGAATTACGAAATCCTCGCGGCGCGCGGTCTGAAGGGAAACGATCCCGGTCCCTCCTCAAGCTCCCTGGCGTTGCCCATTCACATCAATTAAATAAAATTTGCGGGCCGATTGTGACTTTTGTAGCGCCCGCCTTCAGGCGGGCGCTACATAAAAATACCAATTCAGATTTCTCACGGAAATTCGGGAGGCGGAACTTCACTCGCTCAGGTTAATGTCGAGGCCCGTCAAACGCCGTTGAAACCCGTCGAACACGCCAAACAGGGGCGAAGTGACGTTGCTGAATACATCGTGCGGGTTGAGACGGTTCGTCACATCCTGCGAAAAAACTCCAATGCTGATCTTGTGGCGCTTGGCGTTTTCCTTAAAAGGCATGTGCACCGTAAATTCGCGCGAGAGTTTTACGTCCAGCGAAAAGTAAACCGGGAACCGCAAGCTGTCCGGCACACCCACATAGTTCTGCAGAACATCCACATTGGAATAAGGAAAACCGGTATGAAGGTCCGCCACCGGGCTGAAAACGAACTTCTTGGGCAGCGTGATATAGCCCCAGGCAAGCACACGGTTGGGCACGTCGGCAGGCTGGACTCCGTACGCGTTCGGCCGGATCACCGGCGCTTGCACGGGGAGGAAAGTATCCGCAAGCGTATTGAGGTCGCCGCGCGCCCGGCTCCACGCGTAGGAAACATTCACCTCGTTCCGTTCGCTCGGCCGGTAGCGAGCGGTGATCTGAGCCTGCCGGTAATTCGAAGACCCGGTGTTCTGAAGGACCATAAAACCGGACGTCCCGGTCACGGGAAGAACGGGATTCAAAACGAAAAGATTGTTCGTGTGGGTTTCATAATAGCCGAACCGCAGGCTGAGGTCCTTCCTCAACGGAGCCTCGCCTTCGACATTCCACGTAAACGTGCGTGTACTGCTGTTGTCCATCAGCGTTGAAGAAATTCCGGTGCTCCCCGAGGAACCGTAGACATTTTGCAGAGTGATGGGCTCATTGGCCATGGGTCCGGACGTGAAGGTGATCACTCGCTCCTGATCATTCGCAAAATCCGTGGCCAGCAGCGGGACATGGCCATAAATTAAGCCGGCTCCTGCGCGAACCACCAGCTTGTTGCCCGGCATGGAATATGCCAGACCCGCGCGTGGCGCAAAGGCGACATCCCGGCCGATCGTTTGCTGTGTCAAGCGGCCTCCTAGGGTCAGCGCCAGGCCCTTGGTCAGCGCCCAGCGGTCCTCGGCATATTCCGCAACCTCCGTTTCTTCTGCTTGCAGGTTCCCCGCGCCCAGAAAACCGATCGTCTCGGCGACCGTGCCATCCTCCGCCAGGAGGTCGATCGGACGGGAAACGGTGCTTCCCGTGAAGGACCGGTACAGGATATCGGTCCCGAATTGAATTTGATGGCTGCCGTGCCAGGATTTCTCGGGCAACTGTAATACGGGGAGCGCCTCCAGCTGATTTGCGTTTCGCGAAAACGTATTGAAGTAATTGCCGCCCCATCCCTCGGGGTTGATCGTCATGTCGGCCAGACCCTGGCCGTGTTCGCTGGTAAAAAAATTCGTGTAGCGAACGACGGTGGTGAGAACCAGGCCCGAGTCAAACTGGTAGGCGTCGGAAGCCCCGACCGACGCGCCCCGGCGCCGGAAATCCGCGGAAGCGCTCTGCGGGATGAGCGAATTGATATTGGCGTACAAAATCGTCGATGGAAAAACGTTGATGTTGACGTTCAGCAAGTGCTTCGGTGAAAACGTCCACTGAAAATTCGTGAAGGATACCAGGCTGTAAGTGACCGTCTCGTTCAGCGGCCACGACAGGCCGTGCACCGGGTCCTTGCGAAATTCGTACGTCATGTTCTCGGTAAAGCTGAGTTTATTCTTGAGCAGCGGGCCGCCGAATTCCAGACCCGGAGTCATGTTCAAGAGGCCGATCAGGTGATCGTTCTTGCCTCGAAACGACGGGACGAGGTCCAGAAGCTTATAATTCCATCCCGCCATGGGAGGCTTGATGTCGATCCGGGTCAAGCCGCCGGAAAACCCGCCGTACGCGGAACTGTCCGGAGTGCTGAATACCTGAATGTTTTGAATGGCGTTGACCGGGACGGGAATCGCGAAACTTCCCGATACCGGGTCCACGTTTTCCGCCGAATCCACCAGCAGCATGCCCTGGCTTTCCGCCTGGCCGTTGAAATTCAACTTCCCTTCCTGCGTTCGGATGACGCTCGGAGACATGGCCAGTGCCTCGGTAAACTTCTGCGTGCGCAGGGGCAATTCCTCGAGCTGGTGATCGGTGACCGTGGCCGTCGCGCTAACGCTCTGCGTCGCGATTTCCGTGGCTTCCCCTTGCACTTCGATCCGCTCCTCAACGGAGGTGATCAGCAATGCGATGTCTTCAGTGACTGCTTGACCGACACTGACCGTCACCGCGGCAGTCCAGGGCTGAAATCCCTCGACCGTGGCTTCCAGGTTGTAATTTCCCGGGTCCAGATGCGCGAATTCGAAATGGCCCTGGAAATCGGTGACCGTCGTTTTCGACACCGATCCCGAGGTTGTTGCGGTCAGCTTGATGGTGATTCCAGCAAGATTATCGGTAGTTTTCTGCCCGGTACCGGCTGTGACCTTGCCGGCGATTGAGGCGGACGCGGCTTGGGAGGCGGTTCCGGATTTCTGCGCAACTGCGGGGACCGTGCAAATTATAAATGCAAACAGCAACGCTCCGCGAAGCGGGTACCAAGGGCCATCGCCTCCAGTGCGGCACAACTTCAACGCTACACTCTCCTGTCGGACCGAGACACTCTGTATTTTGAAGCTGGGGCTTGCCTGCTTCGTTCCAGACAGCGCTATTGTGGCAAGCCAAACGACGCTTCCTGCCGCCGCTGTTCACTCCGTCCGTCCGCGACAATCAGGATGAAATGGAATGCCTGAAATGAGCGAAGAACAAACCCGATTCCAGACGGATCCACGCCTGGCGAATGCTTGCTACGCTTGACTTTCACCCACGGGAGGGTGGACTGCACTCCGACAAACTAGAGGCCGTACGACTGATGGTCGCTTCTTTTGAGTCCCACTCCAAGTATTAGGTTGCACACGCTTTCGCAAAGGGTTACCCGGGCTTGTTGTCATCGTACGTGCGGGTTTCAGCCGGCATCCAGGGACCCCGTGCCGGCATTTGGCCGCCACCCAATAGCCAACATAGTTGTTTCATGGACTTCATTCTTGAAATTACATCTTCGCGGTTCTCCGGGCCTGGGGTAGAATCGACTCCCGCTTGAGGCACTGGCCCGTCATCTCCGGATGCTCGCGGCTGCGACTATGATCCAGCTGACCAACGTCTCCAAAAGCTACGGGGACAGCGGGGCCGTACAGGCTCTGCACAATTTGAGCCTGACCGTCGAGCAAGGCGAGAGAGTGGCGGTCATGGGGCCGTCCGGCTCCGGAAAGTCGACGCTTCTCAACCTGATTTGCGGCCTGGACGAACCTACCTCCGGCTCGATCAAGCTGGAGGGCATCGAGCTTTCCGCGTTGGATGACGACCGGCGCACCCGCCTTCGGCGGGAAAAACTTGGAATGATCTTCCAAACTTTCAACCTCCTCCCCACGCTCACCGCGCTCGAAAACGTCGCCCTGCCGCTGCGCTTGCAGGGCGTGCGGAGGCGCGAGACCGACGAGCGCGCTACGGCGATGCTGGAGCGGGTGGGACTCAAGATCCGGTCGCACCACCGTCCCGACGAGCTTTCCGGAGGCGAGCGCCAGCGCGTGGCCATCGCCCGCGCCCTCGTTTTTCGTCCTCCGATACTGCTTGGCGACGAACCCACCGGCAACCTCGATTCGGCCACCGGCGAGGACATTCTACGCCTCCTTGACGATCTCCATCGTGAATTTAACAACACAATTCTTCTGGTCACGCATAATGACCTTGCCGCCGCTTTCTGCGATCGAATCCTGACGCTGCGGGACGGCCAGTTCGTCAAGGAAGTTCATACAGGGCGGCTGGGAACCGCGCCCGCGCCTCCGCTCGTGCCCCCTTCCGTAGGGGACCGCTGATGTTCGGGGCGCTGTGGCTGATCACGTTCAAGCAGTGGCGCGCGCACCGCCTCCGCGTCGCCTTAACCACTCTTGGCATCGCCCTTGGCGTGGCCGTTTTTTTCGCGATTCGCACCGGCAATGCCACCCTGCTGGACTCCCTGCATGCGACCGTGGAGAAACTGGCCGGCAAGGCAACGCTGCAAATTACCGCCGGTGAATCCGGATTTTCCGAAAAGGTGCTCGACACCGTCCGTGCCACTCCCGGCGTGCAGCTTGCCGAACCGGTGATCGAGACGATGGTGCAATCCTCCTTTGCGGACGAGGGCACCCTGCTGGTTCTGGGAGTGGACACCACGGGAGATCAGCAACTTCGCGACTACCAGTTTGACCGCACGCAGACGCAAATTTCCGACCCACTCGTGTTCCTCGCGCAGCCTAACTCCATCCTGCTTTCGCGCTCCTTTGCCGACCGCCACGGCTTGAAGGTCGGTGACAAGCTTTCTCTTTTCGCTTCCGACGGAAAGAAAGAGTTCACCGTTCAGGGAACGTTCAAGCCGGTCGGCGTCGGGGAGGTGTTTGGCGGGAACATCGCGGTGATGGATGTCTACTCGGCTCAAGTGGTATTCCATCGCGGCCGCAAGTTTGACCGCATCGACTTGATGAACGCTCCCAGCGTTCCCGTGGAGGTAGTTCAGCAGCGATTGCGGGCGCAACTCCCGCCCGGAGTGGAAGTGGACCGCCCGGAAGTCCGCGGACAAGCGCTTGAAAACGCCGTCACCGCGATGCGCGTGGGAATCCTGATCACGAGTTTCGTGGCGCTGCTGGTGGGCGTGTACATCATCTTCAATTCCTTCACCATCGCCGTCAACCAGCGCTGGAAGGAGATCGGCATCCTCCGCGCCGTGGGCGTGGAGCAGGGAAATGTAAGTCGAATGTTTTTGTGCGAAGCGCTGCTGATGGGCGTGATCGGTTCTCTTGTAGGGATCGCCGGAGGTTTTCTCCTCGCGTCGGCGGCCAACCGTGTAATGCGAGGGATGGTCGCGGCGGTGTACGGAGTCGTGTCCACGGCCGCGCCTGCAAGGCTGCACCTCGATCAGTGCGCCATCGCCTTTGTCCTGGGAGTCGCCGCGTCCATGATTGGCGCGTGGTTCCCGGCGCGCGGCGCGGCGTGCCTGGACCCCGCTCTGGCGTTGCACAATATCGAGGCGCGCCACCGGGAATCCGTGCTGGGCTGGAGGCGGGTTGGCGGAGGACTCCTGCTGATCGCCGGGGGCTCGGCTCTTACGATCTGGACTCCGTCGCGCCTGGGCTTGCCGATCCAATTCGCTTTCGCCGCGATCGTCCTTCTGGGTCTGACGATTGTGCTGCCGAAACTGGTGCTGTTTTCGGCGCGCGCGTTGCGGCCGATCATGAATTGGGTGGGAGGATCGGAAGGCGCTCTCGCGGTTGACGCCATGATTCAGACGCCCCGCAGAAGCTCGGCGACCGTCGGCGCGCTGATGGTCGGATTGATGTTCGTTTTTTCCACGACGTCCTACATCCAGAGTTACCGTCAGATGATTGATCGCTGGATGAACCAGGTGCTCAACGCCGACATCTTCGTGGCCACCTCGGCGATGTTGCGGTCCACCAGCTACCATTTCACCGAGGATTTGGGACGGCAGATTGCCGCGCTCCCCGGAGTGCATCGCGTTGAAAATGTGCGTTTCACCGCCATTCCCTACCAAGGCGACACGGCCGCCGTGATCGCCATTGAAATGGATGGCTTCCTGACGCGCTCGCAGGGCGCCATCGAGGGCGCAGACCGCCGGACCGTATATGACCGGCTGACGCGAGGCGAGGGCGTGCTGGTTTCGAGAAATTTTGCTTTGCGCTGGGGAGTCGGCGTCGGAAATCAGTTGAGCGTGGAATCCCCGACCGGAACGCTGGAACGGCCGATCCTCGGCTTTCTCGACGATTACCGGTCGGAAAAAGGCACCATCTTCATGGACCGCGCTCTCTACAAGAAATACTGGGGAGATGACGCGGTGGATTTCATTGACGTCGACCTGAATCCGGGGGCCGACCAGCTGGCGATGAAACACGAGATTGAACGCCTCACCGCCGGTTCCTTCCACGCCTTCGTGTACACGAACGCGGAGTTCAAGCGATGGATATCCAGCCTCGTGGACCAGTTCTTCACGCTCAATTACATGCAGCTGGTCGTGGCCGTGATGATCGCCATCCTGGGAATCGTGAACACGCTCCTGATTTCCGTGTCGGAGCGCCGGCGAGAGATCGGCATTGTCCGCGCGATCGGCGGCTTGCGCTCGCAAATCAGGAAGCTGGTGCTGCTGGAGGCGGTCGCTGTCGCCATCGTCGGCGTGGTCGTCGGCTCGGTGGCCGGAATCCTGAATACCTTGTTCATGTCACATACCGTGTCGGTGGTGCTGGCAGGCTATTCGGTGCCGTTTTATTTTCCGTGGGAATTTGTCCTGCTCTCCGTGCCTGTGGTAACGGCGGTGTCGCTCGCGGCAGGCTGGTGGCCCGCGCGGAACGCCGCGTGCATGCAGGTGATCGAGGCGATCGGCTATGAATAGAGCCGCCACAGGTCGGCCGGGCTGGCAGGGAAGACGCCTAAACACGGTGCTGCTCTCCTTGGCGTTTTGCTCGCCTTGTGTGCTTCCCGTTTTGGGACAGACCGACGCCAAAGCGGTAATGGCCGGCGTCTACCAGCAGGACACCAGCCACGACGCGAAGTTGCGCGCCACGCTCGACGTCACGGACAAGGACGGCCACACCGTGCGCAAAAAGTTTACGCTCAGCCGGGTCGGTTCCTTCGGCAACGGCAAGACGCTGGTCCGCTTTACCGATCCCCCGGAACTGCGCGGCGTCACGCTGCTTTCGATCAATCAGCCGGGCCTGACGGACCGCCAGTGGATTTACACCCCCGCCACGGAACGCGTGCGCAGCGTCGCGCCGCGCGAACGATCCGAGCGTTTCGCCGGTAGCGACTTCACCTATGAGGATATCGCCGATCGGTCACTCGACGATTTCACGTATCAGCCACTATCCGCTGAGGATAATATCGAGAATCATAAGACTTTCAAGATATTAGCCACACCAGTGGCTCCGGAACGTTCACAATACAAATTCATTTATTACTGGGTGGCCCAGGATGTACCCTGCATCCTGCATGCGGAGATGTACGATCAGGACGGGCGCAAGATCCGCGAGATGCATGCCAGCGGACTGAGGAAAGAGGCAGGGATCTGGGGCGCACGGAAGACGGAAATGCGTTCGTTGCTGGAAGGCACGAAATCGGTCCTGACGATTGACGAGATTCATCTGAATACCGGGCTGGACAGCGCACTGTTCACCCCGGAAGCGCTGGAGAAGAATCCGTAGCAAGGGCAAGGGGCGGCGGAACGCGGCACGAGTCCGCTGGGAGGCATCCTATCCATGGGCTTTGTGGGTCGTGGCTCTTGTGGCGGGGCGAGCCCAACGATCGGCCGCGACATCAAGGAGCCACAAAGAATTGGGCATTAGCCCGTGAGGCGTCGAGCACCCTACGCTCTCCGGGATTTATCAGATAGGTTAAACGCACTTGTCGCACGTCCGGCGCACTTGGTTCATCCTGGGAGATATGAACTTTGGCCAATCTTTCATCTGACCGTGACCCGCGCTTCGCTAATTTGGTTGAGCTGCTCCGCGCAAGAGCGGCGGAGCAGGGCCCGCGCGTTGCTTTCCGCTACCTTTCCGACGGCGAGGCCGAAGAGTCGCGCCTCACCTACGAAGAGCTGGAGTTGCGAGCCCGATCCATCGCGGCGGCCCTCGCTCCGCAGGCCGCGGCAGGAGAGCGCGCCCTGCTTTTCTACTCCGGCGGTCTCGAATTCATCGCCGCATTTTGGGGTTGCGTGTACGCGGGAGTCGTGGCCGTCCCTGTGTTTCCCGCGCGCCTTCACCGGCAGATTCCGCGCCTGCTCGCTATTGCCGCGGATTCCGAAGCAAAGTTCGTTCTCACGACGGCGAAGATCCGGCGCCAGGCGGAGGATTTGTTCAAGCGCGCACCGGAGCTGAAGACGCTGCAGTGGCTGGCGACGGATGACTTACACCCGGCGCTCGCGGAGGAATGGCGCGATCCCGGTGCGAGTCTCGAAACGCTGGCGTTTCTGCAATACACTTCGGGCTCGACTGCCACGCCGCGCGGCGTCATGGTGACGCACGGCAATCTGCTGCACAACCTGGCTTGTCTGCGGGAGGTTTTCGAGTTTTCGCCGGAAAGCGTTGGCGTCACCTGGCTGCCGCATTACCATGACATGGGGCTGATCGGCGGCCTGCTCCAGCCGGTCTATGCGGGCGGCGAGATGATTGTAATGCCGCCATCGACGTTTCTGCAGCGCCCCATCCGTTGGCTCGCGGCAGTGACGCGCTACCGGGCGACCACCGTGGTCGCGCCTAATTTTGCCTACGACCTTTGCGTGCAAAAAATTTCCGCCGAACAGCGCGCAACGCTCGATCTCGCGAGCGTGAAAGTGGCGCTGTGCGGCGCGGAGCCGGTGCGCCCGGATACGCTGGCGCAGTTCGCCAAAGCGTTCGGACCATGCGGCTTCCGGCAAGAGGCGTTTCGGCCGGCATACGGCCTGGCGGAAGCGACGCTGATCGTTTCAGGCCATTCCAATGGCGGCGCGCCCTTCACGCCCTCGGTGCTCGCCGAAGAGTTGCAGCGAAATCGAATCAAGACGGTGGAAGATGGCGCTGCGGGCAGCCGTGTTTTGGCCGGCTGCGGCGGAATCGCGCCGGACCTGAAAATAGAGATTGTCGATCCCGAAACTCTTGCGCCATACCCTCCCGACCGCGTGGGGGAGATTTGGGTTTCGGGTCCCAGCGTGGCGCGCGGGTACTGGCGCAGGCCGGCGGAAACAGAGCAAACATTCGGCGCGCATCTGGCCACGGGCGAAGGCCCGTTCCTTCGCACAGGCGACCTCGGATTTCTCGATCGGGGGCAGCTCTTCGTCGCCGGACGATTGAAGGATCTCATCATCATTCGCGGCTCCAATCACTACCCCCAGGATCTGGAACACACCGTCGAGCGGAGCCACCGCGCGTTGCGGCCCGCCTGCGGAGCCGCGTTTTCCATTGATGTCGATGGAGCGGAGCGATTGGTCATCGTTCAGGAAGTGAATGACCGCGCGTCCGTTCCAAACGAGGATGTAGTCGCCGCGATCCGCCGCGCGCTCACGGAATCGCATGAAGTTCATCCTGACGCCATTGTGCTCATCGAGCCGCGCAGCATTGCCAGAACCTCGAGCGGAAAAATCCAGCGTTATGCCTGCCGTGAAGCGTTTCTTGCCGGGACACTCGATGTAGTGCACGAATGGCGGGACCGCGAAGGCCGCTCCGATCGCAAACAAAGCGGCGCGACCCAGCCGCGCAGCGGCCTCGTATGGGACTACCTGAGCACGCAGTCCTATTCCCATCGCCTGGCCGGCAACGCGAACGGCAATGGGAACGCGCACCGGAATGGCGATCACGAGCGCCGGCCGGAAGCCCGTCCGGAAATCAGCGGCGCCGATCCCATCGCCATCGTCGGCATCGGCTGCAGGTTCCCAGGCGCGGCCGGCCTCGAGGAATTTTGGACCCTCCTGCGAAATGGCGTGGACGCCATCTCGGAAATTCCCCGTGATCGCTGGGATATCGATGCGCTCTATGACCCGCTTCCCGGGACGATCGGCAAAATGAGCACGCGCTGGGGAGGATTCCTTCCCGGCCTCGATCGCTTCGATCCTCATTTCTTCGGCATCTCGCCTCGTGAAGCTTCGGCCATGGATCCGCAGCAGCGTCTCCTCCTCGAAGTAACCTGGGAGGCTCTCGAGAATGCGGGCCAGCCGCCGGACAAGCTCGCGGGCAGCAGAACGGGAGTGTTCGTCGGCATCGGCGGATTCGATTATTCCAATGTGCTCCTCACGTACCAGGATCACCTCAAGACGATCAACGCCTATCTGGGCACGGGCAACGCGCACAGCATCGCGGCGAACCGCATTTCCTACCTGCTGGACCTCCGCGGTCCGAGCGTAGCGATCGACACCGCCTGTTCGTCCTCTCTCGTTGCGATTCACATGGCCTGCGAAAGTCTGCGCAGCGCGCAAACCGATCTGGCGATCGCCGGCGCCGTCAATCTGATCCTTTCTCCTGAAGTCACCATCGCTTTCTCTCACGCGCGCATGATGGCCGCGGATGGCCGCTGCAAGACATTCGACGCCAAGGCTGATGGATACGTTCGCGCGGAAGGCGCGGGCGCGGTTGTGCTCAAGCGCCTTTCCGATGCCCTGCGCGATCGCGACCACGTTCTTGCTCTCATCCGAGGATCGGCCGTCAACCAGGACGGGCGCACCGCGGGCATCGCCGCTCCCAATGCCTCGGCCCAGCAAGCCGTCATCCGCGAGGCGCTGGCTCAGGCCGGTGTCGCGCCGCGCGAGTTGACCTACCTCGAAGCGCACGGCACCGGCACATCGATCGGCGACCCCATTGAAGTCGAAGCGGTCAAGGGCGTGTTGGGAAAAACCAGTCCTGAAGATCCCGTCTGCCTGATGGGTTCCGTGAAGGCCAATATCGGCCACCTGGAAAACGCGTCGGGAATGGCCAGCGTGGCCAAAGTACTCAGTTGCCTTCAACATGATGAAATTCCCGGCCAACTGCATTTCACGAACCTCAACCCCCGGATCTCGCTTGCCGGCACGCGAATTGTTATTCCCAGCTCGCCGCAGCCCTGGCCGCGCGCGGCTCGGCGTCTGGCAGGCGTGAGCAGTTTTGGATTTGGCGGCACGAACGCGCACATCATTGTCGAAGAGGCGCCGGCACGGTCCCGGCCGGAAGGATTGCCGAGCCGTCCGTGTCACATCTTGACGCTTTCCGCGAGGACAGAAAGCGCGGTTAAAAATCTCGCGAGCCGCTACGAGAAGCACGTTGCAGCGCATCCCGAAGACAGCCTCGCGGACATCTGCTTCAGCGCCAACGCCGGTAGATCCCACTTCGCGCGTCGGGTGGCTGTGGTCGTAGAAAGCAAGGAGCAACTGCGGCAGGCCCTCGCTGACTTTGCCGCGGGGCAGCCGGCGGAAACTTCCGGGACGGTGTTGCGGGCCGGCCATTCCACGAGAAAAGACGGGCCGCGCGTTGCCTTGCTGTTCGGCGCGGAGGATTCGGACGCCAGCGCCGCGTTCCAGCTTTACGCCACTCAACCCGTGTTTCGCGCGGCGATGGATCGCTGCTCGCGTCTTCTGGGTTTGCAACCGGACGAGCAGTTGCTCGCCGCACTCTCCACGGGACAAAACCATGCGGAACGCCGTGACCCGGCCCTATTCGCTCTGGAGTTCGCGCTGGCGGAGCTGTGGCGGTCCTGGGGCATCGAACCGGACGCCGTGCTGGGCGCGGGGGTCGGGGAATATGCCGCTGCGGTAATTTCCGGCGTCATGAGTTGCGAGGGCGCCCTCAAGCTCATCGTCGAACGCGCCCGCCTCCTGCAACTGGCCCTTCAGGACGGCGAACTGAATCGAATGCTCGATGAGTTCGAGGCAACCGCGGCTGCCGTGAAATTCGAATTGCCCGGCGTGCCGTTTGTTTCCGGCCTCACTGGAAAACTTCTGGCGGAAGGCGAAATTCCCGGCGCCAACTATTGGCGCCTGCACGTTCTGCAAGACGCGCGATTCGAAGATGGGGCCGAGACACTCGCGGCGCAAGGCTACGACCATTTCCTGGCAGTGGGGCCTCCCCGCGGTTCCTTCGAACCCGGGCGCCTCCGCGAACTGGGAGCGAAGGCCACTTGGCTTCCTTCGCTTGAAACCAGCCGCGCCGCTTGGCAAAGCATGCTCGCGAGCCTGGCTTCGTTGTACGTCCGCGGTGCCACCATCGACTGGAAGGCCTTCGATGAGCCCTACCAGCCTCTGAAAGTGCCTCTGCCGTCCTATCCATTCGAACGGGAGCGATGCTGGGAAGATCCGTTCTCCGGCCCCGGCGGGCAAAAGCCCGCGAAGCCGGTGCATGCTCTGCTAGGGGAGCGCGTGAGCTCCGCTCTGCCCATGGCTCAGTTCCAGAGCAGAATCGGAATCGATACGCTTCGCTATTTGAAAGACCATAGAGTTCAAGGCTCGGTCGTTCTTCCGGCGGCCGCTTACCTTGAAATGGCGCGCGCGGCTTCCGCGGAACTCTTTGGCGCCGGCTCCCCGGTTTTGTCCAACATTGCGTTTCAGGAGGCGCTGATTCTTCCCGCCACGGGCGCGCGTACTTTACAGCTCGTGGCTTCCCCGGCATCGAGCGGCAGCGCTTCCTTCCAGATATACAGTTCCAGCGCGAATCTGAACGGCAACCACGAGAACGCGGCGTGGACCTTGCACGCATCCGGCGACATGCGGGTGGAGGTCGCGGAATTTGCCCGCTGCACCGAGGAACAATACAGCCTGGACGAAATTCGCGCCCGCTGCCCGCAGAGTAAAACAGCAGCGGAGCTTTACGCGTCATTGAAAAATGCCGGCTTGGAATACGGCCCGAGTTTCCAGGGCGTTCAACAGCTGTGGTGTGGACACCGCGAAGCGCTGGGCGAGGTACGGCTCCCCCCTGAGGCACTGTCGTCTTGCAGGAACAATGGCAAATCCGACGGCAACTGGATTCATCCCGCGCTGCTCGATTCCTGCGTGCAGGTGCTCGCCGCCGCTTTATCGGAGGACACTACCGCGTCCGGCCGAAAATGGACCTATCTTCCGAGCGGAGTCGCGAATCTCCGATTTCTGGCGCGGCCGGATGCGCGGATCTTCAGCCACTGCGTGGTTCGCCCGGGCAGCAGCCTCGGGGCGGATTTCCTCGACGTCGACATACGCCTCCTTGACGAAGACGGCTGCGTCACGGGCGAACTCCTCGGTTTTCGCGTAAAGCTCGTCGCCAGGGAATCGGACCGGGAGTCGCGCGAGAATCCCGGCGACTTGCTGTACGACGTCAGCTGGGTGGCGAAGCGGCCCGTGGTTCCACAAAACGGCCTCAATGGCTCGGAGCAGCCTTCCTGGTTCATCCTCGCCGATCGTGGCGGCGTGGGACAAGCGCTTGCGGCGCATCTTCAGTCGCAGGGACAGAACTGCACCGTCGCAAGTCCGAAAGACCTGCGGGACTACAAGCTGCATGTGGACAGCAGCAACATCGTTCACCTTTCGAGCCTCGACCTGTTCAGCCTCGCTGTCCGCCCGGATTCGATCCATGCAGCGGAGACCGAGTGGATTGAGACGCTCCAATTTGTTCAAACCCTGCTGCGCGAGGCCAATGGTGCGAAGCGCCGCCTGTGGATCGTCACTCGCGGAGCGCAGGCCGTCGGTCCCAACCCCGCGCATGTTTCGCTGGCGCAGACTCCCTTGTGGGGACTCGCAAAGTCGATTGACCTCGAGCACGCCGACCTTGGCTGTACGCGGATCGATCTCGATCCGCAAGGCGGCGCAGAAGAACTCGCCGCGCTGTCCGAGGAATTGTCACTCGCTCCCACGGAGCGCGAAGTCGCATTTCGAAAAGGAACGCGATACGTGGCGAGGCTCGTGCCGCGCGCGCCAAAACTCTCGAACGGCTCGGTCCTGGACGTACCCGGAACTGATTCGTTCCGCCTGGATATTTCTCGTCCCGGGAATCTCGAGAACCTGATGCTGCGAGGAACTTCCCGCCCTGACCCGCAGCCCGGCGAAGTCGAAATCCACGTGCTGGCCGCGGGCCTCAACTTCCGCGATGTCATGAATGCCGCGGGCGTATATCCCGGAGGGCCGATTCCCTTCGGCGCGGAATGCGCGGGAACAATTTCCGCTGTCGGGCCGGGCGTGACGGGCATGAAGGTCGGCGACGAAGTGATCGCCGTGGTTAACGGCAGTTTCAGCGCCTACGTCACAGCGGACGCGCGCGCCGTCGTTCCCAAGCCGGCCGGTTTCAGCTTCGGGCAAGCGGCCACGATTCCGATTGCATTTCTCACGGCCTATTATTCCCTGCACCATCTTGCAAAACTTTCCCGCGGGGAGCGCGTGCTCATCCACGCGGCGGCCGGCGGTGTGGGACTTGCCGCCGTGCAGCTGGCTCAGCTCGCCGGAGCGGAAATCTTCGCCACCGCGGGCTCTCTGGAGAAGCGCGCGTACCTGAAGTCGATGCGAGTGCCGCACGTTCTGGACTCGCGTTCCCTCGCGTTCGCCGACGAAATCATGAAGACCACCGGCGGCCACGGCGTCGACGTCGTTCTCAACTCCTTGCCGGGCGAATACATCACCCGCAGCCTTTCGACCCTCGCCGCGTATGGCCGGTTCGTTGAAATCGGGAAGACGGACATCTATCAGAACAAGCCGCTTGGCCTGTTCCCGTTCCGCAATAACCTCTCGTATTTTGCACTGGACCTCGAGCGTGTATGCCGCGAACGCCCCGCTCTTCTCCGCTCTCTGCTTCTGGAGCTGATGGCCATGTTCCAGAAAGGCAGCCTGAAGCCGCTGCCGCACAATATTTTCCCTGTCGAGGACGCGGCCAACGCGTTTCGATACATGGCGCGCCGCAAAAATATCGGAAAGGTCGTGATTTCTTTTACCAGCGCCGAATCCAAAAATCAGTCGGACCGTTCCACGGCTCCGCGAGCCGACGCAACCTATCTGATCACGGGCGGCCACGGGGGCCTGGGGCTAGCCGTCGCTCGCTGGCTCGTGGAAAAGGGCGCACGGCACATCATCCTCCTCAGCCGCAGTGGAGCTTCCGCCGCCGGAGAAAATATCGCCGCTGACCTGGCGGCCGAGGGCGCGACCGTCACGACGATCCAGGCCGACATTTCTAACGAAAGCGAACTGGCCCGCGCGCTCTCCGAAATTCGAAACACAATGCCGCCGCTTCGCGGGGTGATTCATGCCGCTGGAGTGCTGGACGATCACATGCTTCTCAACCTGGACGCGGAAAGCTTCCGCCGGGTTCTGGCCCCGAAAGTCCTCGGTGCATGGAATCTCCACTCGCTCACCGCGGAGTTGCCGCTCGATTTCTTCGTGGTTTTCTCTTCGGTGGCTTCCGTCCTGGGTTCGCCCGGCCAGGCGAATTACGCGGCCGCCAACGCATTCCTGGACGGGCTGGCGCACGATCGCCGCTCACAAGGCTTGCCGTGCCTGTCCATCAACTGGGGCCCGTGGGCCGAGGTCGGCATGGCCGCCCGGGCCGCCAGCTCCCGCGGACCGGCGTCCCGTGTGATGCATCCGCTCGCGCCCGCGCAAGCTCTCGCCGCCCTTGGAAGGCTGTTCGAAAAGAACGGCCCGGCTCAGGCCGTCGCGATGTCCGTCGACTGGACGCTGCTTGCGCGCTCATTTAACGGCCAGCAGCCTCCGGCCCTGATTTCCGACCTCATTCGTGACAAGGCTCGCCCCGCTGCTGCAAAAGCGGCGCGCGAATCCGGACCGCGCCTTTCCATGCAGGAACTCCTGGCCGCTCCTCCCGCCCGGCGACACGCCCTGCTGCTCGCGCACGTTCAGAAAAACCTGGCGCAGGTGATGGCGCTGGACGCCCCGGAGCTTGACCCCGAAGAGTCCATGAGCAACCTTGGCCTCGATTCCCTCATGGCTCTCGAGCTGCAGCATTCGCTGGAAGAATCTTTCGGCATGAAATTGCCCATCGAACTGCTGATGGGCATGCCCAGCCTCAACGAGTTTGTCACCCGGCTCCTGGACATCCTTGCCAAGCCCGGGGCCGCCTCAGCGCCGGAACCCGCGCCAGAAATTTTGGACGAGGTAACGGAATCGAAGGAGAGCTTCCCCCGATAGTGGAGCCGCAAAAGTAGCGCAGGCTTCAGGTTGTGGGGATTCGCCCCCGCAATGCCCAAAATCCACGGAATGAAGTTTGCGCTACTGCTCGCCTTCGAGCTTGCGAATCCGCACTTCCACTCCGGGCGTATCTTTCAGGGCATTGGAGAACTCTTCCAGTTTTGAACCTCGGTAGTGATAGGGATAAACGATTTTCGGTTTGAATGCTTTTACGCACTCCGCGGCTTCGAGCGTGGATTCCGTTCGGGGAGGATTCATCGCCAGGAACGCTACAGAGATATTTTTCAACGCTTTCATTTCCGGAGTGCATTCCGTGTCGCCGGAAAAATACACTCGCGTGTCGCCAAAATTCAAAATGTAGCCGCTGCCGATTCCCTTGTGGTGGTACGGTTTTCCCGGCCCCGAGCCAAAGACGAGGTTGTACATCGGGACGCCCTCGAATCCGATATCCATCACCGTCTTTTTCTCGGAGTCGCTGACCGCCTCGACGATGCCGCAGGCCGGCGCGCAATTCAGGGTGTCGATGACGGCGGGCGGGCCGACGATAATCGTGTCGGGCTTGTGCAACTGGTCGACCATCGTGCGGTCCAGATGGTCCTGGTGCGTGTGTGTAATAACAATTAGATCTGCAGGAGGCAGCCCGGTGAAATCTCCCTGACTCCAGGGATCGACGTGAATCACCTTGCCGCCGAATTCCAGCATCACGCTGCC
>Ga0182024_10012059_pt1 | contig 17180 bp, 14 predicted proteins | sample P32metaG_FD_120480 | JGI IMG/M metagenome (GOLD analysis project Ga0182024, IMG submission 120480) | Permafrost microbial communities from Stordalen Mire, Sweden - P3-2 metaG (Illumina Assembly) | ecosystem: Environmental > Terrestrial > Soil > Wetlands > Permafrost | place: Sweden: Stordalen...
AAAATTTTCGGGTTGGTGACGAAAACATCGTCGCCGACGAGCTGGATTTTTTTGCCGAGGTCGCGCGTGATGATTTTCCAGCCGTCCCAATCGTCTTCGGAGAGGCCGTCTTCGATGGAGACGATGGGATATTTAGCGACCCATGCTTCCCAGAATTTGACCATCTCCGTGGGAGTGCGCTCCGATTTATCGGATTTCTTGAAGACATATTTTTTTGTGGCGCGACCGTAGAACTCGCTGGAGGCGGGGTCAATGGCGATGGCGATTTGCTCGCCGGGCTTGTAGCCGGCGGCGGTGATGGCTTCGAGGACGCGTTCGAGAGCCTCTTCATTGGATTTCAGGTTGGGCGCGAAGCCGCCTTCATCGCCGACGGCCGTGGAGTAGCCGTTCTTCTTTAACACGGACTTCAAATGATGGAAAACTTCGACGCCCCAGCGCAGCGCTTCGCGGAAATTTGGCGCGCCAACGGGCATGACCATGAATTCCTGCACGTCCACGGAATTATCGGCGTGGGCGCCGCCGTTGACGATATTCATCATGGGGACGGGGAGGGTGTTCGCGGATCTGTCACTGGAATAGCGCGCGAGATATTGGTAGAGCGGCTGTCCGAGCTGAGCGGCAGCGGCGCGGGCGGCGGCCATGGAAACGGCCAGGATGGCGTTCGCGCCGAAATTGGATTTGTTGGGCGTGCCGTCGGCGTCAATCATCTTGCGATCGAGCGTGTGCTGTTCGGCGGCATCGAGTCCGGTAACGGCTTTGGCGATGGCGCCATTCACGTGGCCGACGGCTTTCAGCACGCCTTTACCGAGGTAGCGCGATTTATCGCCGTCGCGGAGTTCGTTGGCTTCGAGTTCGCCGGTGGACGCGCCGGAAGGAACGGCCGCGCGGCCGACGGCGCCGCCTTCGACGTGGACGTCGGCTTCGACGGTGGGATTGCCGCGGGAATCGATGATTTCGCGGCCGTGGACTCTGACGATTTTCGTGGACATGAGGCTCCTGTGGGGTGATGGCGTATTGTGCGACGAATATCGTAAACGTTTCGGGGTGGGTGGTACAAGGCGGGGATGCGGCAAGGATTCCGCAACTGGCTGCGGCGCAATGAAAAGCAGGGCGGGTCTGAGACCCGCCCCTACAGAAACTTTGGGGGGTGCCGCGAGAAGCGGGCCTGTGATTCACAACATGCCAATCAAGAGAAGGCCCGGCTAACAGCGTGGCAAGTTGGGGCGCAGCAAGCAGCGCCCCTACCGCCGGGAAAAAGGCGCGGCTATTCGGGTTCTTCGATCATGGATTCGGGGCGAACGACTACTACTACGCCGTGTTCGGTGACGGAGTAACGGGCGCGGTCGGCTTCGGCGTCGTAGCCGATTACCGTTCCTTCGGGGAGGCTTACGTGGCGGTCAATGATGGCGCGGCGAATGCGGCAGCTGCGGCCGACGATCACGTGATTGAAGATGATGCACTGATCGAGTTCGCTGTAGCTATTGACGCGCACGTCGAGGCCGAGAACGGATTTGGTGACGCGCCCGCCGGAAACGATGGAGCCCGAGCCGACGATGGAATCGAGCGCGACGCCCATGCGCGAGGGATCGGCGAAAACGAATTTCGCGGGCGGATACTGCTGCTGCCAGGTGTGCAGCGGCCAGCTCTTGTCGTATAGGTTGAAGACCGGCGAAACGGAAACCAGGTCCATATTGGCTTCGTGGTAGGCCTCGACGGTGCCGACATCGCGCCAGTAGGATTCATCTTTTTTATTTTCGTCGCGAAAATTGTAGGCGAAGACGCGGTGCTTTTCGATGATGCGCGGAATGATGTCCTTGCCGAAATCGTGATTGGAGTTGGGATTTTCGGCGTCGGCGATCAGAACAGGAACGAGAAGCTGGGTATTGAAAAGATAGACGCCCATGGAGGCGTTCACTTTGTCCGGATGGATGCGGGAGCGCTTGGGGTCGGCGGGCTTTTCTTCGAAGCCGACGATGCGCCAGTCTTTGTCGGTTTCGATCACGCCGAAACTGCCGGCGGCTTCCTCTGGGGAGACCTCGAAGGTGGCCACGGTGACGTCGGCGCCGGCTTCGACGTGCTGTTCGAGCATCTTCTGATAATTCATTTTGTAAATATGGTCGCCGGAAAGAATGAAGACGAAGTTGGATTGCTCGGAGCCGATGGAGTAGATGTTCTGATAGACAGCGTCGGCGGTGCCCTGGTACCAGTGTTGCGATACGCGCATTTGCGGAGTGAGAACTTCGATGAAATCGCCGTGACCCATGAGGAGAGACCAGCCGCGGCGCACGTGGCGATTGAGGCTGAGAGCTTTGTATTGGGTGAGGACGAAGACGCGGCGCAGATCGCTATTCAGGCAATTCGAAAGCGTGACATCAATGATGCGGTAGATGCCGCCGAAGGGGACGGCGGGCTTGGCGCGATCGCGGGTGAGAGGCCAAAGGCGTTCGCCCTGGCCACCGGCCAGCAGGACCGCAAGCGCGTTGCGCATCAGAGGCATGGATACGCTCCTCCCGAAAGTCCCGGGCTGGCGGAGGACATTCTAGCAGCAAGTGCAAGTGGGCCAAAAGGGTGCGTGGAAGAGTTGCGCGGGTTGGCGGGCGACGCAACCAGTTTGCGAGAGAGGGCGCGAGGCCTTTGTAGCGGCGGTCTGAAGCTGCGCCGCTGCAAAGGTTAAGTCAACGGCGCCCGCCTAAAGGCGGCCGCTACAACTTCGAAAGCAACGGCAACACAAAAGCAAAGGCTGCCCGGTTCGATGAACCTGAACCGGCCGCTACAAATTCAAAACCATGACCTGCTTACACTTTTCCGCAAACTTTAAAACCGTGCGGCGTTCGCGGCGCCAGTGTAAGGCGAGGGTGAGCGTTGATGATAACTAGAGAGTTACAAATAGAGGTTTTAGGCGCTTTGCCAATTTAAGCCTTGACTTACGTGTGGGCGGGCGATAGAAGAACTTCCTAATTGCCGGTTCGGGTGTGAACCGGCTACACTGGTGGTGACCCATTCAGTGCAAACTAACATTCAACGGGGAACGGGGGTGAATACGCGTGGCAGAAGTTGTCATCCAAGAGGGAGAATCTCTGGAGAATGCACTCCGACGCTTCAAGAGAAAGGTGCAGTCGGAAGACATTATCAAAGAGATTAAAAAGCACAGCTACTACATGAAACCGGGTGAAAGGCGGCGTGCCAAAGAGGCCCTCTCGCGTAAGCGTCTCCGAAAAAAGCAACGGCGTGAGCAAGACTAGGCGACCATATAACCGGGGTCCATTCAAATGGTTCGGCCGGCGGGGGTGAGGGAAGCGTGAATTTTCCGGGCACGCTCCCATATTCGTCCGGCAAGAACTGTTCCGCTGCTACTCCTGTTCCAGCAAGGCTTTGGAGCAGCGTATGGAATACCATGATCGGGTTTTGAAGTGCGCTGAATGTTCGGCTGAGTTCGTTTTCACCGCCGGCGAGCAAATGTTTTTCGCCGACAAGGGCTTCAAGAACGAGCCCAAGCGGTGCAAAGCGTGCAAAGCCAATCGCTCGGCGGGCACAACGGCAGGCTCCGGCAGCGTACAGCGTGTCGAAACCAAGACGGTATGCTCGCAATGCGGAAAAGAAACAACCGTTCCGTTCAAGCCTACACAGGGACGCCCGGTATATTGCCGAGAATGTTTCCAGCAGCGGCGATCGGTCGGGCCACAGAGTATCGCGGCGCCGTAAGAAGCGCGTCTGAGTGATGGCTTGAAATAGGCCGAGCGAAGTTCCCGGCAGTTCGTACTTCGATAGGCTAGCGCGATCGGAGGGCGGGGCGGGGAGCTAGTCCGGGAAAAAGGGAAATCCATCTTCGAAGGCTCTTCTTGGCGTGAAAGCGCTGGGGAGAGCCTTTTGATTTTTTGGGTGTGATGTTGCTGATTGCCGTTCGCCGCTCGCTGTTTGCGATCCGCGATTTGCTATTTGCTATGCGGCAGCATGTGCAGAACGAACGGGAGCGATTTCGCGGAGAGCGGCGAGGAAAGATTCGGTTTCGGGCTGCGTGCCGATGGTGACGCGCAGGAAATTGGGCATGGCGGCGAAGCGGCGTCCGACGATGATGTTGCGCGCGCGGAATTGTTCGATGATGGGTTTTACGTCTGTGCCCATATCCAGCATCACGAAATTGGCTTGCGAGGGGATGAAGGGGCGAGAGTCCTTGGTTAGTTCGGCGCAGAGCCATTGGCGCGTGCCATTGAGTTGCGCGCGACAGGAGGCAACGTGATCGTTGTCGGCGAGGCTGACCAGGGCGGCTTGCAGGACGGCGGCGTTGCCGTTGTCCTGGACTAGCTGTTCACAGAGGCGGGCGATGGGTTCCTTGGCGCCGATGGCGTAGCCCAGGCGCATTCCGGCCATGCCATAAACTTTTGAAAATGTGCGCGCGACGATGACGTTGGGATGCGCGGGGATGAATTCGAGTGCGCTGGAGTAGCGCGGATCGTCGGCGAAATCGTAGTAGGCTTCGTCCACGATGATCAGCGCGGTGGGCGGCACGGCTTGCACGAATGCGGCGAGCTCATCGCGGGCGACGATCGTGCCGGTGGGATTGTTTGGATTGCAAACGTAGGCGACGCCTGTCTTGGAGGTGCAGGCCGCGGCCATTTTCGGCAGATCGTGGCGATGGTCGGGAGTCAGCGGGATTGGCACAGCATTTGAGTGCAGGACGCGCGCGTAGCCCAGGACAGCTTCGAAAGTGGGCGCGGCGGCTACGACGTTGCGCGTGGGATCGAGGAAGGCATCGTCGGCGGCGCGGAGAATTTCCGTGGAGCCGCAACCGAGAATGATATTTTCGGGCTTCACGTTGTATTTTTGCGCGAGCGCGGCAATCACCTCGCGGTAGGCTTCGTCGGGGTAACGATTGGAGAGTGGGCCGCAATCGGCCAGGGCCGCGCGGGCCTTCGGCGAGGGACCGTACGGGTTTTCGTTGAAGTTCAGGCGGACGGGGCCTGCGGGCATCGGTTTGGCTTGTGGAGCATCCAATAGTTTCAGGTTCGGCAGGCTGGGCGCGGCGATTGCGGCGGCGAGCGATTGTCCGAGGATGCGTGAGAAATCGCGGCGGGAATAGGCTGTGGCGGTCATGGAGTGCTCCTGTGGTAAAAATTCTGCCGGATGATATCGCTCGTGGGTTGTAGAAACAACTGGCGAGTGATGAGGTGCGGTTTTTGGAGGCGGGGGCATGCCGCCGCTAGATGGAACTGAGATGCGGGGCGTTGGTCGTGAAAGCGGGAACCCTTCGAACCTGCCGCCGGCAGGTTCTCAGGACGAGCAAGCTCCCGTACTCCGTGTGAGTTGTGATTGAAAATCTACTGATCGGCAGGGAGGACGGCATGGCTACCAAGCGCAGGGGCAAGCAACCGACGAAGAGAAAGTCTGCGAAGAAGGCGAGCGTGAACAAGGTGGGCGCGAAGATTGGGCGCGACGTGAACGACAAGGCATTGCGCGAGCAATTGCGGAAGGTGCTTAGCTGGCGCGAGGCCCATGCGGATTGGAAACAGGCGCTGGCGGGACTGGACCCGGCGCATCGCGGAGTGCGGCCGCCGGGATCGCCGCATTCGGTGTGGGACCTGTTGGAGCACGCGCGGCTGGGGCAGCGGGACATTCTGGACTTCGCGCTGAATCCGAAACATGTATCGCCCGATTGGCCGTCGGGGTATTGGCCGAAGAGTCTCGCGCCGGCGGATGATGCAGAGTGGGAGAAGAGCGTGCGGGCGTTCTTCCACGATTTGCAAGGGATGGAGAATCTGGTGAGCAATCCGCGGACGGATCTTTTCGCGCGGATTAAGCACGGCACGGGCCAGACGATGCTGCGCCAAGCGCTGCTGCTGATTGATCACAATTCGTATCACTTGGGACAGTTGGTGCTGGTGCGGCGGTTGCTCGGTGCGTGGTAGGAAATGTGGCCAGGGCTTCTCGCGCGTTCACGGGCCTTGTTATAATAGGGTCGTTATAATAGAGAGAGCGAAATAGTTGTGAAGCTTCGGGGAGATTCATGAGCGGTCAGCAAACAATTGTGGACTCCGCGGCGACGCAGGATGCGCAGGAGCGCGTCTGGGACGCCTTCCGCCGCTGGGGATGTCTTCAGGCGAATCTGGATCCGCTGGGCGACATGGCGCCGGTGGCCATGCCGGAACTGGAAGCGAGCGGCGCGGATGCGGAAGCGGCGCGACGAGTTTATTGCGGGACGATCGGCGTGGAATTCATGCACATTCCCGAGCGCGAGAAGCGGGAATGGATTCAAGCGCGCATGGAAGCGGATGCACCGGAAACGGATCGCGCGCGAATTCTGGAATGGCTGGTGCGCGCGGAAATTTTCGAGCAGGTGCTGCAGACGCGTTATCTGGGAACGAAGCGCTATTCGCTGGAGGGAGAAGCGGCGCTGCTGCCGCTGCTCGACGCAATTCTGGATGCGTCGTCGGAGCAGGGAGCGGTGCAGGCGGTGCTGGCCATGAGCCATCGCGGGCGGCTGAACGTGATGGTCCACGTGGTGGGGCGCGGAGCCGCGGAAGTGTTCGCGCGATTCGAGGACGTGGATCCGCGCAGCGTGCTGGGCGGCGGCGACGTGAAATATCACATGGGAGCGACCGGCGAGTTTGCGACAGCGAGCGGAAAAAAAGTAGGAATCCACCTGGTATCGAATCCGAGCCATCTGGAAGCGGTGGACCCGGTGGCAATTGGCCGTACGCGCGCGAAGCAGATGCGGCGCGGCGACGCTGGTTTGCGCCACGTGGTGCCGGTGATCATGCATGGAGACGCGGCGTTTGCGGGGCAGGGAGTGTGCGCGGAGACGCTGAACATGGCGGGCGTGGAAGGATTCACGGTGGGTGGGTCGGTACACATCATCGTGAATAATCTGATCGGGTTCACGACCATTCCGCGGGATTCGCAATCTTCGCGATTTTCTTCCGATCTGGGCAAGCGGTTGCCGATTCCGATTTTTCACGTGAACGCGGAAGATCCAGATGCAGTGGCTCGCGTGGGGCGTATGGCGGCGGAGTATCGCTACGCGTTTGGAACGCCGGTGCTTGTGGATTTGATCGGCTATAGGCGTCATGGGCACAGCGAAGTGGATGATCCGACGATCACGCAGCCGCTGCGTTACCGGAAAATCGAAGCACACCCACAGATTTGGGAAATTTATGCGGAAAAAATTGGCGTGGATGCGGCGCCGATCGTGCAGCGCGTGCGGACGGAATTGGATGCAGCGCAGAAGAAGGCGCTGGAGTTGGAGAAAACTCCGCCGATGCGGCGACTGCCGCCTTATTGGGACGCGTATCGCGGCGGGCGGTACAACGCTGCCCTCGAAGTTGACACCGGCGTGCCGCAGGCTGAGCTGGCGGTGATCGGCGAAGCTTTGACACGCTATCCCGAGGGATTTCACATTCATCCGAAAGTGAAAAAGCTGCTGGAGCAGCGGCTAGAAATGTCTCAGGGCAAGCGGCCGCTCGATTACGGCATGGCCGAAGCGCTGGCGTTTGGTTCGCTGCTGAAACAGCGCGTGCCAGTGCGGCTGAGCGGACAAGACAGCCGCCGCGGAACATTCAACCAGCGGCATGCGGCGCTGATTGACATCGAAACGGAAGAGGAGTACTTGCCGTTGCAGCATCTGGGGCAAGGCGAAGCGTGGTTCGAGGCGATCAATTCGACGCTGTCGGAAGCATCCGTGCTTGGATTCGAATACGGCTTCAGCCGCGATTTTCCGGAGGCGCTGGTGCTGTGGGAAGCGCAATTCGGGGATTTCGCAAACGGCGCGCAGATCATCATTGACCAATTTATTTCCGCGGGCGAGGACAAGTGGAATTTGCTGTCGGGCGTGGTGCTGCTGCTGCCGCACGGATATGAAGGGCAGGGGCCGGAACATTCCAGCGCGCGGATCGAGCGATTTTTGCAATTGGCGGCGCGGGACAACATGCAGATTTGCCAGCCGACCACGGCGGCGCAGTATTTTCATCTGTTGCGACGGCAGGCATTGCGCGCTTGGCGGAAGCCGCTGGTGGTGTTCACGCCGAAAAGCATGCTGCGGAATCCGGCGGCTTCTTCGACGCTGGCGGATTTGGGCGCGGCGCGATTTCAGACGGTGATTCCGGATCGCGGTGATGGGTCGGCGGAGCGCGTGCTGCTGTGCACGGGAAAAATCGGGCACGAACTGATCGCGGAGCGGAAGCGGCGGAAGGATACTTCCACGGCGATAATTTTTCTGGAGCAGCTGTACCCGTTTCCGGAAGCGGAGCTGGCGGCGGAGATGGATCGCCACACACGGGCGCGGGAGTTCGTGTGGGTGCAGGAAGAGCCGGCGAATATGGGCGCGCTGGCGTTTTTGTTGCCGCGGTTGGAACGATTGGCGCGCGGACGCGGAGTGCTTTCGATCAAGCGTTCGGCGAGCGCGAGTCCGGCGACGGGTTCGCACAAGGCGCATGAGATGGAGCAGCACACGCTTTTGACGCTGGCGTTTGGCGGGGCTGAAAAAAGCTGAGCCGAAGCGCGATTGCCGGCAAGGGATTGTGGGTCGTTGCGGCTCGTGCAACGGCTGTGTCGCACCTACGACGCTCGGGGTGATTCTGCGATTTTTTCCCACCCCTTCCGGGGTGGGCTAACTTATGCCGCGCCTACGGCGCTGGTGCGGCGGTTTGCAGCCTGCAAAGAGGCGGCGGGAGACGCCGACGCGAAAAAGCGGATCCCTCTCTGCGTCCCGCGCCCGCCAAAGTGCGGCGGGAAAGAAAAAGCGCGGGACTCCGTTCGGGATGACATCGGAATCTCGGTTTCGGCGAACTTTGAAGTCCGGCCAATCCGGACTCGGCGCTTCTGAAGACCGCCCTTCCGGATCGTCCGTTCAGGAGATGGCTGCTGGGCGCGCGATTATTTTTTCGAAATTATGAAGCTTTGCGGGCCGGGGCCGCGGCGCAATTCGTTGAGAGTGAAGCCTGCTTTGCGGAACATGCGATCGTATTCGGAATAGGGGTAGGCGTCGCCGGCGCGTGTGGTGCCTAACATGATCATGCTGAAGGCGGCGGGGGCGGGTGGCGAGACGCGATCTTCGTTGGGAACGAATTCCACCGTGACGACGCGGCCCTGCGGTTTCAGTGCGGCGTGAGCTTTGCGCAAGATCGTGTCAATCGTCTGCGGATCGAAATGGTGCAGGAAGCCGGTCAGCAGCACGATGTCGTAATCCTTCCCGAAATCCACTTCGAATGCGCTGCCTGGCAGGTGGTGATGGCGCGCGGCCACGCCGGCGGCCTTGGCGTTCTCGTGAGCCACTTTTAATACTTCCGGCCAATCCAGGGCAAATATTTCCGCGTTGGGATTTTGTTTGGCAATGGTGACGCCGTACATGCCGTGGCCTGCGGCGACGTCCAGCACTTTCCATTTTTCACCGGCGCTGGCATCGAGCGTTTCCGCAAGGGCTGTGGCGGTGATGCGCTGCAAGCCGCTCATCGAGCGCGCAAATTCCACCCACTTGGAACTATCCGGCTCCACGGTGGACTTCTCGCCCTTTAGCGATGTGCCGGCGCGCACGATTGCTGTGAGATCCTGATAGAGGTTCATCATTTCCGGCAGGGCGAGAAAATTGGCGGCTGCGCCGATGTACGCTGGCGAGCGGCGATTGAGAAAAACGGCGGAATCGTCGGCGAGAGCATATTCCTGGCCGTTCTTGATGAGGAATCCGTTGATGACCAGGTAGTCGCAAAGAATTCGGATGCCGCGTTCGCTGGATTGGCAACGCTTGGCGATGGAGGCATGCGTCGTTGCGCCGTCAGCGATAGCCGAGAATACGTCCAGCTCGATCGCGGTTTTCAGCGCGGCGGTCTTTTGATAGGCGTTCAGCGTTTCGAAAATGCGTTCTGGAGTAACGTTGGCAGGTCCGGGTGCAGTGGTCATGGGAGTCGCTCCTGAATTTTGAGATGCGCTAATGAGAGACGGAATTTTCGGCGAAGCACCAGTGAACGAACTCGGATTTGTAGGTTTCGACGACAGCGGGCGGCACGTCTGATTCGTTCAGCTGGTGAAACGTGAAATTTATTTCGCCGGCGGGCTGCACGGCGCCGAGTAGAAAACCGTAGACGTCGGTTGCGGCGGCTTTGGCGGCTACTTTTTCCGGAGGCAGCGCATAACGAACTGCTCCAGCGGTACCGATAATCCAGCCGGGAAGCACACCGCCGTGTTCGCGCCAGTACGGCGTATTAAAAATGCCGTCCATGAAATAGTGCGAGTGGCTGGCGAGGACGTACACGCGCTTGTGCGCGTCATTCTGCGCTTTCAGCAGGTCGGCATACACGCGGCGGCCGCTTTCGATGCCGGCGGCAAATTGGTCCATGGCGTGATTTTCGGAAATACTGTCGGGCAGCGCTTCATGCATGGCCACGACGATGGTATGAATTTGCGGGTTGGCGAGGTCCAGTTGCAACGTTTTTTCGAACCACGTCATCTGTTGGAAATCGAATTGGTCCGTGGTGCCGTTATCGAGGCTTATGAAATCCACCCCCGACTGGATCCAATGGAAATAGGCGGTGATCTTGCGCGCGCGCGGGTCGTCGCTGAGGCGCTGTTTTTGTAGGACGGGCTGATCGAGCCAGTCAGCGAATTGGATTAGAAATTGCTCGCGGGTTTTGGGTGGAACCGTGTCGTGGTTTCCGATTCCGAGAAATACCGGCGTTGAACCGAAAGGGACGATCTGGTTTTGGATGAAATCGTCCCAGGCGGTCGACAAGTACTGGCTGACGGTAAGAGGCTTGGCGATGTACTGCGGCTGGTGCTGCATGTCTTCATCGAAATTGTAGATGGCGCGAAAATCGCCGAGGTGCCAGTAGAACGCGGCGCCGCTTTGTTTCACGCCGGCGGCGATGCCGGGCATGACCACGTCGCCGCAATTGCGCGAATCGCCGGAAACGGCGAAACGCCAGGTGGCGTCGGGCGAGGCGAGTGCTGTCGCGGAGGATTGCGCGAGAGCCAGGCCGGGGAATATGCAGAGTATTGCGAATGCCAGCAACAGCGCTGCGAAGATGATGCGGCGAGTCGTCATTTTAATTTGCGCACGGGCTCCGGTTGATAGTGACAAGCGATTGTAGATTTTCAAGGTGGTGTTAGCAACGGTAGCGTTGCGGAATTCGCTTGGGTAATGCTCATGACTTCGCTACATTTCTGGCGCGTGCGTTACGGCGCGATTTCGCGGCCTGGCCGAGGTGAATGCGATGCAGATCGAACCGTTTGAGCTGGAACGCTGGCAATCGGTGTGGGAGAACAAAATCGAGCTGAATATTTCCGAGAGCGGAGTGCATCCGCTGACGACAGCGGAGCTGGTGCCGGACCCCGAGCAGCTACGGAAGATATTGGACGTGCAGCAACTGTACCCGCAGACGAACGGCAGTGAGGAACTGCGATCGCGGATCGCGGAGTTGTATCCCGGAGCGAGCGCGGAAAATGTGCTGGTCACGTGCGGCGGGTCGGAGGCGAATTACGTGTCCACGTGGTCGCTGATCGAGCCGGGCGACGAAGTGGTGTTCATGATGCCGAATTACATGCAGATCGCGGGAGTGGCGCGGGCGATGGGCGCGACGGTGAAACCGCTGTGGCTGCGCGAGGCGCTGGACTGGGGCATCAACGTGGACGATTTGCCGCGAGTGGTGACGCCGAAAACGAAATTGATCGCGATTTGTAATCCGAGCAATCCCACCGGAGCGGTGTTGCGCGAGGACATGCGCGCGGCAGTCGTCGCGGCTGCGGCGAAAGTGGGCGCATGGATTATTTCGGATGAAGTGTATCGCGGCGCGGAATTTGAAGGTGAAATGACGGCGACGATGTGGGGCGGTTACGAACGCATGTTGTGCACGGCGGGGCTTTCGAAAGCGTTCAGCTTGCCGGGGCTGCGCACGGGATGGGTGATCGGCGCGCCGAAAATGATCGAAAAATTGTGGAGTTATCACGACTACACCAGCATCGGGCCTTCGATGTTGACCGACCGGCTGGCTTCCGTGGCTCTCGAGCCGGCGCGGCGCGCATGGATTTTGAATCGCACGCGGGAATTTGTGCGGCGCAATTATCCACCGTTGCGGGCGTGGCTGGACGAACATGCGGAGACGTTTTCGCACGTGGCGCCCAAGGCGGGCGCGATCGCCTGGGCGGGATTGCGCGGCGGCCGAAACTCGGCGCTGATGGCTGAAGAGTTGCGCGTGAAAAAGAGCGTGCTGCTGGTGCCCGGCGAGCAGGTGGGGATGGAAGGGTTCGTGCGGTTTGGCTTCGGCGGCGATCCGGAACATTTGCAGAAGGCGCTGGGGCGGATTGATGAGTGGCTGGGAGAGACGCGGGCGGCCATCGCACGGTGATTGGCGGCGAGGAAAAGCAGATTCCTCTCTGCGTCCCGCGCCCGTCCCGCAGTCGCGGGACGGGAAAGAAAAAGCGCGGGACTCCGTTCCCTTCGCGGGAGTCGCTCAGGGCAGGCGGGATGACACGCGAGGTGTTTTTTCCCATCAAGCGATAAACCTACGCTGCGACGTTAATAATTCGGCATCGCTTGCGGGATAGGTGGGTCTGCGGAAGCGCGCGGATGGTAATTTGGGACGATAAGGTCGGATGAGGGGTCAGCCCGACATATCTCTTCCATTGCCCGCCCCCAAGGCGGTGCTGCGCATCATCGTTAATTTCTGCCTGGTCGGCTGGGGCGCTGCGATCATCGCGCAGGCCAGCCGCATGCGTCCCGGCTATGTGCGGCTGGCGTGGCTGCACGATTTGGCTATTTTCTTTTTCTTCTCGCTGGTGGCCTTCGCACTTTTCTTCGCGGAATACTAGATTGTTCAGGGACTCACCAAGCGCGACCTTAATCTCACGTTGGGATACGTGCAGTCGCTGGGCTGCTTTCTTCTGGTCCTGTGCGGTTTGTGGGGAATTTATTACGCGAGTGGGAGCGGGCTCGCGGCGCGCTCGAACCCTGGTTTTACGGAAAACGTGCTGCTGGTGATTTATATTTTTGGGCACGTGGTGTTCGTGGGGAATGTGATCTGGAGTTACGTCCAGGAGGGAAGCGCGCGATGACACCACAGGCGGCTGCCGATAAACCCGCTGAAACATTCGGATGGCCGAGCTCGCCCGCGCGGCTCTTCGGAATCACCGCGGCGTTTTTCGCAGTTACCGAAACGATTCTGGTGATGGCGGGATTTCTGAACTCGCGGTTGCCGGTGATGCAAGACGGACAAATCAAGCAGGTGCAGATTGCGGCGCTGTGGCTGATCGTGGCGGCGCCGTTCGCCGTCTTCGCGGTGATTTATGCAGGGATTGAGCTCAAAGCGGAACGCGTATTCGAGCAATCGCCAACGCGAATTCATTTTGTGTGCACGCTTTTCGCGGTGCTGGAAACGGTCCACGTGTATTTGGGATGGGCCGAGACTACCGTCAGCCCGACTCCGGCGGTGCTTACGATTGATGATTTCCGCGGAGTGGGCGCGTTTCTGGTTTTGGCGTTGGGCGCATTCATCTGGAACCTTGTCGCGAGCAAAGCCAAGTCTCCGGCTTCGCGCTAGCTGATGCCTTTCTTTGCTTTGATCAACTCACAGACTGCTTCACACAATGCTTCGATCGGCGTTTCGCGACACGCGGTGAAGCAGCCGCGCAGCATGGCCGTCGTTTTTCGGTTACTTCTCGTGTTTCTACTGGCGATTTGCGTGCTATTGCCTGTGTTCGCGCAGGACGCTCATTGGGAAACGCTTAACACGCGGGTGAAGATCCTCTACACGCGGGAGAAATACGCCGAGGCGCTGCCCATCGCCGAAGAATGTTTGCAGACGGCAGAAGAAGCCTGGGGGCCGAACGATTCTCGTGTCGCGGTGAGCCTGCAAGATCTGACCTACATTCGCAGCGCGCAGAATAATTTTGCCGGGGCCGAGCCGCTGGCGCAGCGCGCTCTGAAAATCCGGGAGACTGCTCCGTCGCCGGACCCGCGCAAGGTTGCCAATGCTTTGGATACGCTTGCGTCGGTTTACCGACAAGGAGGAAAACTCGCCGAAGCGGAGTCGTTTGCGCAGCGCGCGCTCGAGATTCAAGAGAAGACGCTGCCGCCGGACGATCCGGACATCGGAGTTACGCTCGCCGGGCTCGCCAGCTTGTATCAGATACAGTTCAGATATGCGAAGTACGGCGAGATGGAAGAGTATTACAAGCGCGCGATCGCCATTCTGGAAAAGGCGGATGGGCCGAAGGATCCTTATCTGGCAACGGTCCTGGGAAATTTTGCGAGGGTGTATTCAATGTCCGGGCGAAACGCACAGGCCGTGCCTCTTTTTGCGCGGGAGGTGGTGATCAAGGAAGTGATTCTGGGCGCCGATCATCCCGACGTGTTTCTGGAGCGCTGCTTATTGGCCGCGGCGCAGAACGGCGCGAAACAGTATGCCGACGCGGAGCAAACCTACGAGCGCATCGTGATCAGCGCGCGGGTGCAGGAGCGTTCGGATCGAGATTTTCAAGTTTCCGGCTTCTACGATGTGCTCAGCGGCCTGCAGCATATACAAGGAAAGGATGCGGAGGCGGAAGATTCCGCGTTGCGCGCGGTGCAGGTGATTCAGGATGCTCGCGGGCCGCAGGACCCGGAGATCATGGAGCCGTTGGGGCAGCTCGCGCGGCTTTACAACGACGAAAAGAAATACTCGCAGGCGCAGCAGACCTACAAGCGGCTGCTGGCCGTTACCGAAAAAAAACGAAAAGCCGCAGAGCGTGCGGATCGTGATGATCCTCGATGAACTGATCAAGGTCTCGGCAGCGCAGGGCAAGCTCGCGGAAGCGGAGCCATATTATTTGCGCAGCATCGAATTCTGGGACCGCAGCACGCAAAAGGACGGAGCCATCGCCGCACGCGAGAGGTATGCGAAGTTGCTGCGCAAACTGAACCGCGAGCCGGAGGCGATCGCGGTGGATAACCAGATAAAGGAATTGCGCCTGGAGCAGCAGGTAGCACAGATGAAGGACGACGACATAGCTAACATGAAGTGGGGTTTGGTGGGGCTGGAAGGCGCTGCGTTGCAGCAGGGTTTTGGACCTGGTTACAGCCAGGCTTCCGATTCGCTCGCGGACTATGCGACGATCCTGCGTCTGAAGGGTCGAACAGAGGAAGCAAAGAATGTGGCGGCGCGCGCAGAGCATGCGCGATCATAGCGACTACAGCGGGCCGGAATCTTTTGCAGTGTGGCTGATCGAGACAATGGACCGGATGAACAGTAACAGTCCTGGGTCCGTGCAATACCTGCAGGTCGCAGATAGCCTGGAGAACACCGCGGGATTATTGCGCAGAGTGAATCCTCCCACGGATGCAGGCATTCTCGAAGCAAAAGCCAAGGCCATGCGTGCCGCAGTTCCTCCTGCACGGCCGTAACTCTTTGAGATGCAGGATGACCTACACTGGTATTCCGCATCGCGGGGACGAGTGTGGCGCTGCGAGGCGGTTACTTTTGTTCGCTGGCGGATTGTTCTTGTTCGTCTTCGGTTTTGTGCCAGCTGGAATCGGGATCGAATTTCTTCATGGCTTTGACGGTGGATTCGGTGTTCTTACCCAGATCCTTCTCGTATACGACACCGTCACTGCCGACGATGAAAGTCATCACGCCGGACGAGCGGTATTCCGCGGGATAAGCCACGAAAGCGAAGCCGCCCGTCATTTTGCCGGCGACGATATAATTTTTCGAGCCGCCATGGGCGTGCCGGCCCTGGGCGTAGAGGATGTGAAAGTAGTAGCCGTGGAACGGCGTCGGCCCGCCTTGGGGCATTTGCTCATAACCTTCAGCGACGGCGGAGGCGACCAGCGGGCCGATGGGGCTCTGCGGCGCGCCAGCATCCGCCTTCCAGTAGAGGCCATCGTGCTGCCCTTCGGTGCTAAAGAATTTCTGCGCGTAGGCGTTGTGACTTTCGGAGAAGTAATCTTTCTGGGCGGCTACAAGTTCCTGGCAGACGCGGATGGTAGTGATTTCGTTGCGGCCGACGCGGCGGTAGAGAATTTCCTTGGTTCCAGCCTCGGTGTCGAAATACCAGACGTTGCCCTTGTGTAGGAGTGGAATGGGCGCCGGCCAATTCTCCGCGCCGATGTAAAGCGTGGTGGTGCCGTCCGGTTCGTTCACCAGGCGATGCATTTCCTGATACTTTTTCGCGAAGTTGGCGTGCATCTCCTGGTCCTGGACGTCGTCACCGGAGGAAACGACCTGTTTGCCGTCCGGGCCGAAGATAGCGAGCATGGCCTTCTCATCGTTGCTCTGCGCCGCGGTGAACAGCGCATTGCTGGCTTCTTCGGCGGATGCGAAAGTTTTTTGGCCCTGCTGCTGCGCCTGGGAAATGGCGGGCATCGAGCCCAGCAAAAGGATAGCGACTGCTGCGAATTTCGGAAGATTGCCCCACTGCCGCGCTGCAAAATTCAGGTTCGTTTGCCGCATAGGTCTTTTCTCCGTTTCTAAATTTCGCGAGCTGTTAGGAACGTTCTAGGAATAGGAACATTTTAAGATTTCGATTAGCGGTGATGCCCGCCGCCACCGCCGCCACCGCCGCCGCCGCGAGCGCCGCCGCCGCCGAAGCTGGAGCTTCCGCGCGAGGAATAACTGCGGGCCTCGCCGCCATGGTCATAGCCGCTGAAGCCGCTCGAGCGGGTGCCGGTCTGGCCGCGGGCTTGATCGAATCCCCGCGCGGCCTGAGTATTTCCGTGGAAAGGCGTGTCCCTCCCGCCGGGATGGTTGTAAACATTCCCGCCGCCGCGTTGCACGTTGTTAGCGACGCCGCGTTCACCGCCGGCACGATAGTAATTGTTGCGGTTGTAAAACGTATTGCTGCGGGAGTAGTACCGGTTATTGTTATAAAGTACGCTTCGGCCGCCCCAACCCATGCCCCAGTGGCCCCAGCCCCATCCGTACCCGCCGTAGAATCCGATGCCGAAGCCCACTCCCCAAAATAGGGACGGGCCGCCGAACCAGATTCCGGGATACGGGTACCAACCGGGCCAGGCCACGATGGGATATCCGTAAACCAGCCAGGGGTTATACGCAGGGACGTACACAACGTCGGGTGTAGCAGGCTGAATGACGATGTTCGAGCCTTGCGTTTGGACGGTCTGCTGCGGTGTGTCCTTCAAATTGCCGGCTTGCTGCGCTTTCTGGCGCATCACCTGAATCGCGTCCATTACGTTCTGTTCCTGGTTGTAGTAGGCGTCACCGAGC
>Ga0182024_10012060_pt1 | contig 17179 bp, 10 predicted proteins | sample P32metaG_FD_120480 | JGI IMG/M metagenome (GOLD analysis project Ga0182024, IMG submission 120480) | Permafrost microbial communities from Stordalen Mire, Sweden - P3-2 metaG (Illumina Assembly) | ecosystem: Environmental > Terrestrial > Soil > Wetlands > Permafrost | place: Sweden: Stordalen...
ACCGCAGCCGAACAACCCGAAACAGCCAGTGCCGGCACCGGCGTTACCAATTCACCAACTCCGTTGGGGTCGGGCGGCCACCCGCCGGCCAAGCCGGTCGACCCGCAAGACTTGCCCTCCGTGTTGGCCGAACTGGAATCTTTGGGTGCGATCGACGTCCCGACCCGCGACCGATTGGTCGCGGATCTGAAGAAGACCGATCCGGCGTTGTGGCCCCAATTGTTGGCCTACTTCAAAGCCTCTCTCGCGTACCGGCAAAAATACGCGCCTGCCGAAGCGGCCGAGCCGGGCGTCGATTCGCCGGCGGCACCCGATGCTCCGTCCGCAGCCAAACCGCCGGCCGTTGCCACACAGTCGAACGACGAACCCGCACTGTTGTCCGGCGTGCCCAATGCGAAACCTCTGGGTGTCGCGCGTGCGGCCATGGCTGTCGGCGCAGCGAGTACCGGCGACACCGCAACTCCCGCGAGCGCCGCATCGACTTCGACTGCTCGCGACAAAGTCATCAACGATCGAGCGGTGCAGACGGCCGCCTATCAAACCACCGCATCGTCGGCCGAAGAAATCTCTCCGTCCCCCGCAGGCGCCAATCCCCCCCCAGTTGACGGTGCGACCGCCAGCGCTGCACCGACCGCCAGCGCTGCACCGACCGCCAGCGCTGCACCGGCCGGCGGCGCTGCGCCGGCCGTAGGAGATCTGACGCCGGGTGCGGCAGCCGTCGCCGCGGCCCCAGCGTTGCCAGCCGCGGCCTCGCCTCCTTCACCGGCGGTGACGGCCAGTGGCAACAAACTGGCGGGCCCCGCGCCGGCGGCGGAAATCGATCCGCTCGATTGGCAGGCACATTTGAAGGCGGCGATCCGCGGCCTGGAACGTGAAACCGCGGAACCGCCGGCCACGACCGCGGCGATCAGCCGCCACGCGGGCTTACGACTGCTGCAACTGGTCGACGGCGACCGCGACAGTGCGTTGCGCCCGCTGACTGGCGTTTCGGCGACACAACAAGATTTCTGGTCGCAGCAGCTATTCGGCCTGTCGACCTATCTCGACGGCGAGCGGACCCCGGACGACGGACGGCGCGCGGCGGCCGCCGCGGTTCACTTGCGCGACGCCAATCTCAAACTTGGCGACATGGCGACTTTGATGGTTCGCAATCTGGCCTTTGCCACCGAAGTCCACAGTTATGGGGTTTATAAGAAATTCGAGCATTACGAATTCCATTCGGGCCAGGAAGTGCTGCTGTACGCCGAGGTCGAGAACTTCAAAAGCGCGCCAACCGATCAGGGATTCCATACCGCGTTGCGGAGCAGTTACCAGATTCTCGACAATCGTGGTGCCCGGGTCGATCAGAAGGAATTCGAAATCACCGAGGAGCACTGCCAGAATCCGCGTCGCGACTATTTCATTCGCTATTTCGTCTGGATGCCCAAACGGATCTACGGCGGCACCTACACGCTGCAATTGACGATCGAAGACACCTTAAGCCAGAAGATTGGCCAGGCGTCGATCGAATTCAAGGTTGCCGATAAAGAATAGCCGCCTGCCGCATTGCTCTCGCCGGTCGAGCGCCGGCGCCGCTACCAAGCGATGCGAGCTGCGTCGAAGACGGGTCCCTCGACGCACGTCCGCCGGTAATCCCACTCCCCAGTCTTGTCGCGCAGCCGGGTGACGCAACTGAAGCAAATGCCCAGGCCGCAAGCCATCGGCGTTTCGAGCGAAACTTCGCAGGGAACCGCGTGCCGAGCACATTGCTCGGCCACCGCCTGCATCATGCGCTCGGGACCGCAACAGACGACGTGCGCATCCGGCGACTCTTCCAACAGCGGTTCGACCAGATCGGTCACCAAACCACGGTGGCCGGCCGAGCCGTCATCGGTGCTCACGCGAACGTCGACTCCCAAATCGGAAAAATCGGCGATGCCGGCCAGGTAGTTTGCATTCCGCGCTCCGTAGCAAAGCGTCACGCGTCCGGCGCGAGGAGGCCCCAACGCCTGATCGCCATAACGGCGCTTTTGCAAATAGGACCGGGCGAGCGCCAGAAACGGTGTCTGCCCAATGCCGCCGGCGACCATGAGCAGGTGCTTGATCGGGCGGGCCGAAAACCCGTTCCCCAGCGGGCCCCAGACCGTGAGCTGGTCGCCCGGTCCGAGTCGGGCAAGTGCACCGGTCAGTTTTCCGACGACCAGATAAACGACATCGATTCCAACCGGCTCGCCTTGTGCGTCGAGCACGGTATCGTAAAGCGCCAACGGCCGGGCCAACAGCGGATCACTGCCCGCGGCCAGGCGGACCATGAGGAACTGCCCCGGCAGAATCCGTCGGGCAATTTGCGGCGCGTGAAAGCGCAATCGGAAGGTGTCGCGAGCCAGCCGGACATTCTCGACCAGCGTCACTTGCTCAACGGCCGCGTGATCGGCGTAGCAAGCCTCGTCGAGCGGAAGCGTCATGCCGACTCCCCGCGCCCGGCACCGCGCCGTTTGACGCGACCGGCCTTTTTCGGCGGGGTCGCGTGTTTCGCGCGCCCCGCGGCTTTCGCCCGGCCGCCGGCTTTCCCCCGCGCGGCGGCTTTTCTCCGCCCCACGCCGGTTGGCCGAGCAACTCCACCGGGGCGAGATCTTGATTTTCGCCCGGTAGGGCCAAGCGAGCGATCGCTGACCGCCCGGGTGGCGGGTTCGGTGCCTGTCTCCAGAATGTCATCCTTCGGCTCATCCAAAGGATGTGTGGCCGCGCCGATTTTCGGCGGGCGTGAAACTTGCGATCGCCTTTCCGGCTTCACGCGCGCTGCCGGTTTTGACGCTCGCGGTCCGAACGAAGACGAGTCGCCGCCGATAACGACCGCTCGCCGCGGCTCGTCGCCGCCGATCGCTGCGCCGCGCGGCAAACGGAATTGCTCGGTCTCTTCGACGTCGGCGGCCTCGCTTCCGCGCCGAGCCCCGACTTTCGCACCTCGGCGGGCGAACCGCTCGTCTTGCTTCTTGGCACCTATGCCGGCCGCGCTCGCGGCCGATTTTGCACCGGAGGTCGTTGGACCGCCACTCGTCGGACCGGTGCCCGTTGCGTTTTCGTCTCCGGCGTCTGCCCCAGTCACCTTTGCTTTGCTGGCTGCCTGGGCGCGTTGAATTTTCTCGCGCTCCCGCCGGGCGGCGGGGGTTGTGGTGGCCCACAAGGCACGGACTTCGTCGCCGGTCAAGGGACGATAGGCGCCGCTGGGAACTTCGCCCAGTCTGAGCGGGCCAAGAGCGATGCGCCGCAGCCGCATGACCTTGTGCCCGGTGCGTGCCAACAGTCGACGGATTTCGCGGTTGCGTCCTTCGTCGAGCGTGATTTCCAACAGCGTGCTTTTTTTGAAGCGGCTTTTGATGCGTGCGCCGACCACCCGCGCGAATCCTTCGGCCAGATACATACCTTCTTCCAGCCGGGCCAATTCCGCGCGGTCGATGGCGCCGGCGACTTCGACATGATACGTCTTTTCGACGCCATAGCGCGGGTGGGTCAGCAGATTGGCGAGCTCGCCGTCGTTGGTCGCCAGAATCAAACCTTCGCTCGACATGTCGAGCCGGCCGACGGTGAACAACCGCTCGCCGCGCGGCGCCAGCAAATCGACGACCCGCGGCCGGCCGGCCGGATCGCGATTGGTCGACAACACACCCGGCGGCTTATGGACCAAATAATAAACCCGCTTGGGCTTGGCGAGCAGATTGCCATCCAAGCGGATTTCCTGACGAAAAGGATCGGCCTTGGCCCCCAACTGCGAGACCACCTTGCGATCGACTTCCACGCGGCCTTCGAGAATGACTTCTTCGCATTGCCGCCGGCTGCCGACCCCGGCCGCAGCCAGGATTTTTTGCAGTCTCGCCAGACCTTGCCCTTCGGATAGGGTCGGCTTGGTACGTGGCGTGGTCGATGGGCGGCGCATGATGGTTCACTCCGGGCGGGCGGCGAAAGAACCATCATAACCAGCTCGGGCTATCGAACGAAAGCGGCGCAGCGGGCTCGGCGGGCGATCTGGCTCGCGCATTGGCAGGCGCCACGGTCGCGAAAACGGCTTCGCGAGTCACGCCGAAGCATTGCCCACGTGCCCCTACGGCATGATGGGTGACTCTTTCGGCGGAGCGGGGCCGAAGCGGTTGAGCGACGAATTGTAATCACGACTCGGCACCGCTGCCGGCGCGTCGTACCAGCCCGGCCGCATTGCCGGTGGTGAGCCCGACGGACCGACTTCCGTCGCCGGATAGGGATCGAACACTTCCGCTTTCCACCGCTGATAGGCAAACGAGCCGGGGTGACGGAAGTTGGGCCAGCCAAAGGTCGGGTCGCAGCCGGACGCCGCTAGGAGCAAGCCCATGCCGAGGCAGCGCCAGATCGTGGTTCGCATGGTTCGCATGAAGTACCCAAGACGCGCCGCAAGACGACACACTGCGAAGGCCGGTCTCGTCGCGCACACGTTCGACAGAGCAGCGCGCCGGACAGATGATCCGTGAGTGAACGGCGCGAAAAATCGACGCGAGATGAGACGAGAGAATCGATGACGAGCGGCAAGATTCTAGCGAGAACTGCCCGCTGGCAGAAGGCGGACTTAAAATGCGTGCTAGCACGCATTTGCCAGGGAGAATCCCTAGTTCTTCGCCGTCGGACCGGGAAAGACGCGATCGAGCGCTTGTCGTAGCGACAGACTGCCGGCCGCCACAGGCGATCTGGGCGTGGGCGAAGTCGGCCGGGTCGGGGCGGCAGCCACGATTTCGGGGGCTCGCTGCCGTGTGGGCTGCGAGTTCTCCGGAAAAGTCGGTGGATCGGCCGCCCAGAGTGGTGCCGATCGAGACGTCGAAGAACGTTCCGCGGAGCATCCTGTCGCGGCCGGCGCAACCGCGCAGCAATCCAGGACTGCGGTTTCCAGAGGGGGCGTTTTCGTTCCTGCGGCGGCCACGGATTCAATCACGGCCGTTTCATTCGTGCTCTTGGCAATCGGCCCGTCGACAGCCGCGGCGCGTCGGGCACCCGCCTCGGGCATGACCGTCAAAAAGACGATGCCGGCGCCCATCAATAGCCCACCGAACATACTGGCCAACAGGATGACCGATTTGCCAGGGCCGACCGGTCGACTGCCGACGTCGGCGTGGCCGATGAGCGTGATCAGGCTGGCGGTGTGGGCTCCGGCCTGTCCGGCGCGGGCTTCGGCCAGTTCTTGTTGTGCGGTTTTTAAAATCTCGCCGCGGTGACGCGTCGTGGTGGCCAAATTCGCGTACCGGGCACGAATCTCGGCCAAATGGACCAGTCGAGATTGAACGTTTTGCCGTTGTTCTTCCAACCGCTCGACGCGCTCTTTGGCCAATCCTCGATCGACTTCCAATCCTTTGATGGCAATCGAGATTTCATCGTGCAGTTGGCGACTGATTTCTTGCTCCGACGCGCGGGCTGCCGTAACGGCCGGGTGCGTCTCCGCCATGTTGCCCAACAATTGTGCCGTGCGCAGTTGCGCATCGACCAATCCATCCTTCAGTCGTCGCAGCGCGGGCTGCGATTCGAGCAGCCGGCCGGGGCTGGCCAGCAGCCGGCCCGGATCGTCCAATGAGGACTGGAGCAACTTCAATAGTTCCTGGTTCGAATTGACCGATCCCCGGTACGTGCGCAGTTCGGTTTCGATCTCGCCGGCCTGGCGCCGCAGACCACTTTCGTTGCTGGGTGTTTCGTTCAGGATTCGCAGCTCGGCCAGATCGGGGCCCGCCGCGCGCTCAACGGCCGACAATGCTTCGGTCGAAGCATCCAAGTCGGCCTGGGCCAGCGATACGGTTTTGGTCAACTCGTCGATCACGCCTTGATATTTTTGAAACCGCAAATCATCGAACTGTTTTTCAAGTTGCCGGCAGATCGCGCCGTCGAGCGCAATCGCGCGCGCCGGGTCGCCGGCTTGGACTTTGAGGTAAAAGACTTCGGTCTTGCCAAACTCGGCCCCCTTGGGGGGCGTGATTTTGATCGCCTGCTCCAGCGATTCGACCGTGCGGTCCGACGGCCAATGCTCGGGTGCTGGCTCGTTCGCCGGAGGCCCCACCGCGGTCAGGGCGCCGGCCAAGACGCTGCGGCTTTTGATCAGTTCAAGCACGGTTTCTTGCGCGGTTTTCATTTCTTCGACGGCGCTGAATCGCCCGGGCCGGGTCGACTTGCCGGCCGCTTCATCACGCACCAGCAGCGCTTGGGTGGCCTCCCAAGTGGCCGGCTTCAAATACGCATACAGGACACCGAGCGTCGTGCAGAGGACCAGCGGCAACATCCAGCGCAGGGGATGCTCGCTGAGGGCATTCATCACGTCGCGCGGACTGAGGGTTGTTGGCGGAGGCGGGTCGGTCGCTCGTCTGGTGTTCATGGTGATCCGGCGGGAAAAGCATTCGCAAAATAGGAAAGCAAGCAATCGCCTGTCCATCAAGCATACGCCCCGGAAATGCGTAGGGAGACGGTGCCGCGTCATGGTCCAGCTCGATCAAGCAGTGCGCAGCCTTTGACTGCCATGCTCCGCGTGCCAAGGCCGGGTGAAAGGATCGAACCGCGTATGACGACTGTAGGTTTTAAACCGCGCGGCGGCGGCCGTCAGCCGTTTTTGTTTACCCCCCGGGGGATCGGCATTTGCCTACACCCCGGCAGTGTCCCACAGTTGAGATGTCCCATAGTTGAAGTGAGCCACTGGAGCGGGCGCCCAAACGCCGTACGCTTTCCGGCAGCGCGCCGGTGAAGTCGTGCGCTGCGTTGTTGGGCGTGACGGCGGACGATTGTAGCGAGTGGAGATTCTCTTGAGCCACGCACTGATGGTCGAAACCGAGCAAGCTTTACACGTTCAGCGCATCGATACGCTGTCCGATCTCGAGCAACTGGCCGACGCCTGGAGCTCGCTCGCGCCCACAGTACCCTTTCTCACGCACTCCTGGGCCGTGGCCTGGTGGCAGCATTACCAGCAGCAATCGGGCGAGCTCTTCATTCTGGCGGTCCGCGATGCGGCTGGCCGGCTGATCGGCCTGGCTCCGTGGCATCGCGAGGTTTCGGCCGCTCGGGGTCGGGTGGTCCGTTTTCTCGGCAGCGGCGAAGTCTGTGCCGACTACGTGTCGCTTATCGCACGGCCCGAGGATCGATTGGCGGTCGCCGTCGCAATCGCGGATTGGTTGGCCGGGGCAGGAGCTGGCGAGTGGGACGTGCTGAAAATGAGCGGTGTTGAACAGGCCGATGAAGCGATGGCTCGCTTGCACCAGGAAATGGCCGCACGCGGACATGCCACGCACGAATCGGTGCGCTGGCAAGGCTGGCGGACCGAATTGCCGGACAATTGGGATACCTTCCTGGCGGGCCTGCCGAAATCGCGCCGCAGCAGCGTGCGCAACCAAATCAGAAAACTGGTCGACACCGGCCGCGTGCAACTGCGCCGCGCCGAAACCGCCGCCGACGTCTCGCGGGCGTTCGAGATCCTGGTCGACCTGCACCAAAAGCGGCGCGGCATGTTGCAACAGCCAGGCTGTTTCGCATCACCCTCGTTCACCGCGTTCCACCGCGAACTGGCCGAGCGCCTTTTGGAAATCGGAAAACTACGGCTGTCCTGGCTCGAACTCGACGGCGCTCCGATCGCCATCGAATACAGCTTCACCGGCGGCGATTCAGTTTACTACTACCAGGGTGGATTCGATCCCGGAGTGTCGCAGTTGGGGCCTGGCTGGCTGATGTCGGCCTTGTCGCTGCGCGCGGCCATCGCCGAAGGCTATCGGTATTTCGATTTTCTCCGCGGTGACGAACCGTATAAGGCGTCGTGGAACGCGACCCCCAGGCCGCTGGTGGAACGGCGCGTTGTCGGCCGTCGCCCTGCGGCACGCGTGCGACACGCGGCGTGGCAAACCGGCGACGCGGTTCGGCGCTGGGCCGCCGAGCGTTGGCCGATCGTCGCCGGGCGCGGTTCCTCCGCGGTGGGTTCTGCTGCCACGGCGGGACGGACCATCTCGACATTGTTGATTTCGGTGGGCAGCACGGGCCTCGGTGCCTGGCTCTGCACGAGCTCGGTGTTACCGCTCGTCAGGCACCTGGCGGTTAGAAGGCGCACATGAAAGATTCCGGCAACACACAACCGCCAGCCCGCCTCGCCAGCGAACAGACGATCCGCAGGCTGCGCACCTGCTGCCTGGGCGCGTACTACCATGCGACGATCCCCTACCGCATGTGGGCGTCGGCGCGTCGGGCCGCGGCCGGCCGTGCGCCGATCATGGTGCTCTTCTACCATCGCATCGCCGCCACGCACGAGAATCCTTGGACGACATCGCCGCGAGTGTTCGAGCGGCAAATGGCTTGGCTCAATCGAAATTTCGACATGGTCTCGCTCGAGGAAGCGCAGCGCCGCATCGCCTCGGGCGAAAACCGCTGGCCGGCCGTCAGCATCACGTTCGACGACGGCTATGCCGACAACTGTGCCATGGCGCTGCCGCTTCTGTTGGATCTGAAGATTCCGGTGACGTACTTCGTGGCCTCGCAGAACGTGCTGGATGGCCAACCCTTCCCGCACGATTCGGCGCTGGGCGCACCTTTGGCTCCCAACACGCCCGACGAAATTCGTGCCTTGGCCGATGCGGGCGTCGAGATTGGTTGCCACACCCGGCGTCACACCAATTTGGGTCCGGTTCGCGATCCGGAAATTCTATACGAAGAAATGATCGGCGCGCGTCAAGATCTGGAGACGATGACCGGTCGGCCGGTGCAGTACTTCGCATTTCCCTACGGCCATCACCACAACTTGACGACCGAATCGTTTGCGCTGGCTCACCGCACCGGCTATCGGGGCGTCTGCTCGGCTTATGGTGGATACAATTTTCCTGGCGACAATCCATTTCATTTGCAGCGGATTCATCCCGACAATGATCTGGTGCATCTGAAAAACTGGCTGACGGTCGACCCACGCAAACTGTACAGCGTGCGCCGATTTACCGCTCGCCCGACGCGCACGGTGATCTATCCACCGGACCGGCCCACGATCTTGGGCAATCCCCATCTGGCCGCGCCGTTTCCTTGGCCGGTATCCGAGTCGATTGCCGACCAGACAGTCAGACCGCTTGCCGACGTGGTTGCCGACGAAACGCCCGAGCCAGGGCTCGAGCCGATGCCGCTTCCCGAGCCGGTGACGCCCGAACTGCTGCCGACGCTCGATTTGGCGCAGCCGGTGATGGCTGCTTCGTCGATGGCCGTCGACACGTTGGCGACGAGCGTGATGTTGATGTTGTTGATGACCGTATTACAGCGGTTGGTCGGTTTTGGGCGGGGAATCGCTTTTTGCCGCTGGCTCGATCCCGAGCAGTTGGGCCAGTGGGACGTGGCCTTTGGGTTCATCAATCTGGCGGCGCCTTTGGCGCTGTTGGGACTACCCGGTTCGTTCGGCCGATATTTCGAGTATTACCGTCAGCGGGGCCAGGTGCGTCTGTTTTTGCGCCGGGCGACGGCGCTGTGCCTGGCCAGCGCGCTTTTGGCGCTGGCGGTCGTGGCCGTGGGTCGCGAGTGGTTCTCCGTACTGATTTTCGGTCGGGCCAGCGAACAGGCGCTCGTTTTGTGGCTTGTGGGGTGTTTGGCCACGGTGCTGGCTTACAACTTCCTGTCGTGCATTTTCATGGCGGCGCGGATGTACCGCGTGGCGACGATCATGCAGTTTTTTCAGAGCGTTGGTTTCGCGGCGATCAGCCTGGCTCTCTGTTTCGGCTGGAAGGCCTCGGCCGATAGCGCCGTGGTCGGCTACGGTCTGGCCTCGGCTTTGTGCATCGTTGGCGCCTATCCGTTCCTCAAACGCGTCTGGCATGCCTCTGCAACCGAATTGCCGGCCGCCGTGCCGCAGCGCGCCTTTTGGGCCAAGCTGTTGCCGTTTGCCGCCTGGATTTGGATGTCGAATTTACTATCGGGCCTCTTCGACATGATCGATCGTTACATGATCGTCCATTTCTCGGGGCTCGAGGTCAACGAGGCATTGCGGCAAGTCGGCTATTACCACACGTCGCGGCTGCTACCGCTGTTGTTCGTGGCGATCTCGGCCTTGTTGGGCTCGATGATTACGCCGCATCTCAGCCACGACTGGGAGTTGGGCCGGCGGCGAGAAGTGGCTGAGCGACTGAACACAGTGCTGAAAGCACTCGATTTGTCGCTCTTCGCGGCATCGGTCGTGGTGCTGATTTGTGCCCCGTTCTTGTTCTGCACAGTCCTGGGAGGCAAGTTCAGCGAGGGCCTCGAACAGCTTCCGTTGACGCTCGTCTACTGCACCTGGTTCGGAACGTTTGCCGTCGCACAGAACTATTTATGGTGTGCTGAAAAGGCCTGGCTCAGCAGCGTGGCCCTGTTGGTCGGCCTGCTGGTCAACGTCTCGCTCGATCTCGTGTTGCTCCCTCGAGTCGGATTGCACGGTGCGGTGATGGCTACGACGGCGGCCAACTTCACAGCTTTGACGCTCCTCTATCTGCTCAATGGCCGGCTGGGAATGCGGATCGGCCGCGGGACCTGGATCCTGGCCGCCGTGCCGATGCTGCTCTGGCTCGGACCGACCGTGGCCACACTGGGGCTGGTAGTCGTATTGGCCATCAGCCTGTTCACGGAGTGGCTGTTTACCGGCGAGGAACGGCACTATTTGCTCGCGCCGGCCGTCGGTGTTTGGCAATCGTTCCGCGCTCGTCTCCGCCGTATCGGGGGCTGGCGGGCGAAAGCCGAATGTTGGCAAATCCCTGCCCAAACCCATCATTTGTAAGCGTCGCGAGGAGAATTGCCCGATGCGTTTCCGCCAATCCAAGCCCAAACTCATCCCCCTCGTCGATCGTGGTCCGCTGCGGGTGATGTTCGCCATCACCTCGATGCCGGTCGGCGGAGCCGAAACGCTGTTGGTCGATCTGATTCGTCGGCTCGATCGATCGCATTTTCTTCCCGAGCTGTGTTGCCTCAAGGAACTGGGGCCGTTGGGCGAAGTCCTGGCCCGCGAGATTCCAACCTTCGATCACCTGCTGGCCCACAAGACCGATCTGCGTGTGTTGCCGCGTCTGGCGGGGCTGCTGCGACGTCGACGCGTCGATGCCGTGGTAACGGTTGGCGCCGGCGACAAGATGTTTTGGGGCCGTCTGGCCGCCCGCTGGGCGGGTGTGCCGGTTGTCTGTTCGGCGCTCCATTCCACCGGCTGGCCCGACACGGTTGGCCGATTGAATCGGGCGCTTACGCCAATCACGGATGCCTACATCGCGGTAGCCACGGCACACGGGAAGTTTCTGGTCGAGCAGTTGCACTTTCCGGCCGCCAAGGTTCACGTCATTCCGAACGGCATCGATGTCGAACGTTTTCGCCGCGCTGGCGATCGCCTGGCGATTCGCGCAGGGCTGGGACTGACGCCGACAACGCCGATCGTCGGCATCGTGGCGGCGCTGCGGCCGGAAAAAAATCACGATTTGCTGCTACAGGCCGTTCATGCGGTCCGGGCGCGGGTTCCCGAAGCAGTCTTTTTGATCGTCGGCGACGGGCCCGAGCGGCCCCGCCTGGTGGCACTGGCCAAACAAATGGGCGTTTCCCCGGCCACGCGGTTTCTGGGCACGCGAAGCGATATTCCGCAACTTCTGTCGGCGATCGACGTCTTTGTTCTGACCTCGCGGACCGAGGCCAATCCGGTCTCGATTTTGGAAGCCATGGCGGCCGGCCGGCCCGTCGTGGCGCCGAATGTCGGTTCGATCAGTGAGTCGGTCGCCGACGGCGTGACCGGCTATTTGACCGAACCGAATCTCGTCGAGCCGGTGGCCAATCGACTGATCGAGTTGCTGGAGAATCCGACGTTGGCCCGATCGTTCGGAGCCGCCGGCCAGCGGGCCGTCGAGCAAACCGGTTCGCTCGATAGCATGGTTGCCGGCTACCAGCGACTGATCAGCGAAATCTACACGCTGAAATCTGATCGCCAGCAAGCCAACGCGATCCGTGCGAATTCCCGCTCGATCGCCGCCGATTCCGCCTATGCCGACGCCACCTGAAGTGGCACCGGACGGCCACCCCCCGCGACCAACGGCTTGCCACCGGCGGCATCAGACATTCTCATATTGAATATGGAGTGGCGCGGGAGGCAGTCAGGCGCGAAAGGGTGGCAGCAGTGAATGAAATCACCCCCTATCCCGTCTTTGTGGGGCACGCGGCCGATGGCCGTGCGGTGAAGGAGTTGTTGGACCAGGGGATTCGGGCTGTCGTTCAACTGGCAGCCGAAGAGCCTCCGATCGCCACGCCGCGCGACCTGGTCTTCTGCCGGTTCCCGTTGGAAGATGGGAGCGGCAATGACCCCGACCTGTTGTCGCTGGCGATCACCTCAGTGGCGCACCTGGTCTCTCGCGGAGTGCCGACGCTCGTTTGCTGCGGCGCGGGGATGAGTCGTTCGCCGGCGGTCGTGGCGGCCGCGCTGAGCATCGTCGAGCATCGCGACCCGGGCGCCGCGCTAAAGTTCGTTACACAGTTGCATCCCGCGGACGTGGTGCCCGGATTTTGGAAAGACGTTTGCCTCGTCGTCGAGACACTCCAGGCCGACGATGAACAGTCCGGTGATGATTAAGGGTTTGGAGATTGGGCCGCGAACTCTGATGGCAGTGCGGTTGCTAAGCCCAGGTCCTCAATTCCGGCAGAGCATGTCTCTGAGCAACCACCAGGCGATACGCGGGTTCTGTCGCAATTTTCCCAGGGCGTAGGGCATATAAGCGGCGCCGTAGGGGACATAAATTCGCACCGGAATGTCGCGCTCGGCGGCCTCTCGGATGGCGGTTCGCATCGGCAGCCCGTAGAGCAATTCCCAGGTGCAGGGCGTGCCGGCTGCTTCGAGTCGGCGGATTGCTTCGAGCGCCAGTGGAATGTCGTGCGAGGCGACCGCAACGGTGGCGGCCCGACCGGCTAACTGGTCGATGACTTCCAGGAATCCGGATTTTAGATCGCGATCCGGATCGGCCGGATCGGCCCATTGGCCTTTGACCACCCGCACCGGCAGGCGATTATCGATGGCCCATTGCGCGTCGGCGATACTGCGCTGCCAACGCCCGGGGAGCGTGCAACTGACGACCGCGCCGCAGCGGAGCATTTCTTCGGTGATCCATTTGGTTTGGTCGACCAGCTCGATGTCGTGGGCGTCGCAGTGGAGTCGCACGCCGGCGGCTGCCGCGGCCCGAGCTACTTCGCAGGCCAGTTCGGCCGAGAATTTCAGAGCCGGCAGCTTGATCGAAAGATAGCCGTCCGTGCCGGACAGCGCCGTCAAGGCCTTCAAGTAGTTGTCGGCGACGCTGCGTGGCGAATCGGGCGGGGCATCCCAGTAGCCCACCGTTGCGGCCAAAGAACGCGCTTTCAGGCGTTCCAGCGTGCCGATCGCGTCGGCGAGGCGTTCGCCCGCCACATAAGCTTGGGCGGCGCGGCGCACCAAGGGCCTCAAAACCCGCGACGCCAGGCGACGAGTGCCAGTGGTCAGCATATTCATATCTTGTCCTGCGTCTGGGGTTCGATGGCGGCCGAAAACAGATGGACCGGGCCCCGCGAAAGTGTCTTGCGGATCGACGACCCAGGCTTCCTCGCCCATGCTTTGATTCGTTGGATTGTCGCGCGACCTTTGGCGACCGTCTTGCGTCCTCCGGCGGCGAGGGCATCAACGGCCAATGCCGCCAGTCCTCGGCTGGTGAGCGGATAGATGCGGAGCGTGAGTGTCGACCGTTCCTGGCTGGTCCAGACCGTGGTCCAGGCTTCGGCACGGCCGAGAAACTCGTAAGACTTCAGCCCGGCGTCGGCGGCATAGCGAATCGTCTCACGCATCAACAGCAGGCCGGGACTGGCCGAGGCGAAAGCGGCATCGTAACCGATTTTCAGCAGCCAGAATCCATGCTGTTGCTCGACGGCAATTTGCATGGCCGCCGGCGAGTCACCGATGTGCATGAAGCAGATCCGCAAAATTCCCGCCTCGGCGGCCTGGCGGACATAATGCCGAAAGAATTCCGCTCGGCGGGCATCGTAGGCCAATGCCGTGCCGGCCTCTCCCTTCCAGCTTTTGGCCTCAATAGCCATGGCCTGATCGAGCAAGCGGTCGACGTCAGCCGAACCGGGCGTCAGAATTTCGAAGCGGACCGGTCCCGCTTGCTCGGCTTTGCGGCGCGCACGCCGCAAGTCGGAACGACGCCCAGAGTTGAGATGCGATTCGGGCTCGAGCCAGCTCGGATCGAGCGTAATATACGGACAATTGGCGGCGGGCCGACGGACCAGGATCGCCCGGCCACGACAGGCATGCTCAAAGGCGGCCACGGTCGGCGACTCGGCCAACATCCGCTCGACAACCAGCGGCTCGCGGCGGTCGACCAACAGGCTCGTCAATCGGTGCAGCGTTTCGTCATTGGTAGCCATAAGATCGGCCGGCTCGTGCAGTTCGTTGACTCCGACCACGGCCAGCCGCCGAACTCCACGCACGCGGCGCAAAACCAGGGGAGCCAGGGCGACACACTCTTCGTCACGATGCAAGCTTACCACCCGCAACGGTCGGCTGGCGTCGAGTGTTGACAGGCAACTCGTGGCCCAGACGAACTGTTCGGTCGGGCCATAGCTTTTGGCCAGAGCCTGCCAGGCGGGGGCCAGTTTTTCCAGTCCTGCGGAATTTTCCAGCGTGCTTGACCAAAACTGGTCGTCCTCGGCAATCGACGGTTCGTCCCGTTCCAGAGTTTCGCAGGCCAAGTGCAACGCCGACGGCGACGCCATCAACGCCACGCTGGCGGAACGTGCGGCATGAACCGTGTTTTGGCGAGAGGCAAACATGCTTATGGTTTTGGACAAGGATCGACTCCAAGCGAGTGGGTCGGGTGCGGCCTGCGGACTGACCGCGGCAGTAGGTTCGGCCAGAGTAGGAAAGCAGTTCGAATGCCAGATGGTGCCGCAAAGAGATTCGCACCGCCGACAACACCTTTTGCTCCAAAGGTTTACGACGAAAAACAAGCCATTTAGCCGGGCGACCTGCTAACGCCACAACGTCGAACAAAGGCAACGTGGTGCTGCGCGGCTGTTGCCCCCCGGCATCCTTGCCGACTGCGGCGGCGCACCTTCGCTGCTGGGCTGGGCCCCGGTAAGGCGGCTTGGCCCCAGCCGTGGAAAGGGCGAGATTGTTCCGAATCGAGCGGTCACAACAATTCTGTGGGACGAGCCATGCCGGCTTCGTCGCTCGTCAGCCAGCGGGAGGTCGGCGACTTGTAACTTCCACGTTCCGAAGAATTTGCGGCAGGAAATTGCGGCAAGTATGATGAAGAGACTGAGAGAAGACGGCCGGATTCCCATGAGTGTGGGTTTTCCCTCTTTTCACGCCGCCTCGGTGAGGGGTGGCAACGGAACATTTCGCCAGGATATTTTTTCGTTCAGCGTCGCTAAACTGTTCTTCTGCCGCGCTTTGCCAAGCTGCTGGCCCGACGGTCAGACCGATGGCGTGCCAGACGAAGAACCGTTGAGCCAGCGACCCGAAGAATTTTGGAGTTTGCGCATGATGGTTTCCACCGCGCTCGTGGTTTGCCTGACGTTGGTAGTCCCTGCCGCCACCGGAGTCGATGCCGGGGATTCGGAACACCAATCCGTCGTTGCCACGCCGATCCGACCCCTGGCGCACGGCGTTTCCTCGGCACCCAAATTCACTCCAATCGCCGGCGGCGCTTGGCGTTCGACCGAGGAGGGATTTCAGGCGTTTGCCGTTGAAGAGGAGTTAAAGATTTCTCCCAAGCGGCGCGCGACCGCGCCAGCGACGGTTCCCGGCGGTGGCGAAGCGCCCAGTACGGTACCAGCAAAGTCGGCCCCCTCCGCGGGCAGAGCCGTCGGAGCGCCAGCGGGCAAACCAGCCGGTTTGCCCGTGGCTGCCGGCGCAAGTGCTCGCCCGCCAAAGGCGATTCAACTCAATCTCGAGGCCGGGGCCGATCCTCACCAGGCTTGGAACGATTATTTCAACGCCCATGCGGAAGTGCCGCCGGCCGATGTGGCTCAGACGGCTGACGTGTTGATGCACAAGCACAAATATGCCGAGTTGGCGGCGATGATCGAAGAAGCGATCGTGCACGACCAGGCTCAGCCGTGGATGTACGGGGCGCTCGAAATCGCGCTGCAGGCAGCCGGCAGTCCCAAAGAGGAACTGGAGCGGGCGCTGATGTCGGGAGTCGATTTTGCCAGCAGTATTGAAGACGTGCTGTATTTGGCGCAGTACATGGCTACCAATGGATTGGAAGAGCGAGGGATGAAGGTCTTCCGTCAGGCCGCGATCATGGATCCGACCCGCCCAGAGCCCTACGTGCTCGGCTTGAAGTTGGCCAATCGAATGGAAAACATCAACGACATCGAGTGGGCTTGCCTGGGCATCCTGAGCCAGGCCTGGTCCAAGCGGGATCGCGCAATCGAAGAATCGGCTCGTCGCGCCGCGCTGGCAACGATCGAAAAGCTGACCACCGAGGGCAAACTCGAGGAAGCCGCCCAATTTCGCAGCCAGTACGACCAGGCGCTGATCCGCGACTGCAAAGTCGTGGTGAGTTGGACCGGCGATGCCGATGTCGATGTCTTTATTCAAGAGCCGGGGGGCACGATCTGTTCCTATCGCAATCCGCGCACCACTTCCGGCGGTGTCATGCTTGGCGACAGCACGCCGCCCGGGGGCAAGTTGCCGGCCCAAGGTTTTTCGGAAACCTACGTTTGTCCGCAGGCCTTCAGCGGCGAGTACCGGATCATGGTTCGCCGCGTGTGGGGTAAAGTGACGGCCGGCAAGGTGAAGGTCGACATTTACAGCCACTTCGGCACGAAACAACAAGAGGTCTATCACAAAGAGCTGGCCGCTGGCGACGACGATGCCGTCGGCGTCTTTCAGTTGGCCGATGGTCGGCGGCAAGAATCGCTCGACGAGCGGCGCGTGGCCACGGCCGTAGCCGGGCAAGTTGCATTGAACCAGGCGATTGTGGCCCAGCAACTCAATTACGCCAGTCAAAGCAGTCCCGCCACGGCCGAACTCGCGGCATCCAGAGCCAACATGGCCGCCCTGCCGATCATTCCGGCATCCGTCGGTTACCAGCCGGTGATCAAGGAATTTCCGACCGGGGCCAACATGACCGCCATGGCCGTCATTTCAGCCGATCGGCGTTACGTCCGCATCACCTCCTCGCCAGTCTTTTCTCAGATCGGCCAGGTCGTGACCTTCAACATC
>Ga0182024_10012061_pt1 | contig 17178 bp, 16 predicted proteins | sample P32metaG_FD_120480 | JGI IMG/M metagenome (GOLD analysis project Ga0182024, IMG submission 120480) | Permafrost microbial communities from Stordalen Mire, Sweden - P3-2 metaG (Illumina Assembly) | ecosystem: Environmental > Terrestrial > Soil > Wetlands > Permafrost | place: Sweden: Stordalen...
CCGCGGTGAGTGATGTCAGAACGCAACTTCGAGATGCGGAGGAGCGCATTTGGGGGGAAACAGGGGTACTGACCTGTTGGATCGACCAGGACTACACGATGAACGGCACCCGGCAGCACATCTCCGCTCCGACCACGATGATCCTCCGTCGCGACGGCGGCGCCTGGAAGCTGGTGCTGTGGCATTCGATCCCTCTCCCCGAGGAGGCGTAGCCATACCGTTGGTCCCGAAGGCGGGATAGCTCGACCCAAAGTGAGCGGGCGATGTCGACGAACTGGGGTACGAACGGCAGAGCGGCACAGCTGGCCAACCTCGTCCATCGCTAAGACGACCCCTTCAGGGAGCGTCGTGTGACACCAGTGTCGGCTGGCCCAGTAACCGGAAATGTCACTCGAGGGAGCTGGAGCACGCGACTCGCGGCGCCAAAGCCAGAGGGCGACCATCATCGCCTCGGCAGGAGCTGACCCACCAGTTCAAGGATGGCGTCGGTGACGGTCTCCGGGTCGGTCATGAGACCGAGGTGGTGGCTGGCCAGCTCGATCACCGGCCAGCCAAGGCGTCGTGCCTCGTCACACGGCTCCCGATACTCCTCGCTAAGCCGGAGATAGGCGCACGGCGCATCCGGCCATCCGGGCACATCGGGAAGGACCTCTTCGAAGAACGCAAGAGGCAGCCGCGGGCAACCCCTGACGAAACGAGCTCTGACCACCGGATCGGGTAGGAGGCGGGCCAGCTCGTCCTGACCCCACCAGTCCGACCACGGGGGGAGCCATTCGTCATGGCCCATCCTCCTCAACTGCTCGGCCAACTCAGAAGGAGCCGTGGCAAACCAGCTCGCGCCGGGCTGGAGGGGCCTAGTGTCGACGAACACGCAGCCCTCCACTCGGCGGGTCGCCCGCGCCGCAACCGGAAGAAGGGGGCCGGCACGGCTATGGCCGACGAGGATGGCTGGGCCCGTGATTGCGGCGACGATCGCCTCGACCTCGTGCGGCCAGTAGGGAGGGCCACTACGTAGGGCACTGGTCAGGTCTACAAGGGACACTCTTTCGCTGCGTCGGCTCAGGCTGGCGGCCACGGCCCCCCAGCTATCCCGCCCTACCAGAGGGCTGTGCACGAGGACGAGGGAGGTGGTCAAAACGAGGAGCAGCTTCGCACCCGCTGGGGGCCAGGCGACACGCCGCTGGCACGCCCTTCGTGCTGAAGGCTGGACGTACAGACTGCTGCTCGGATCCGCATTTGCGGATTGACGGGCGCCACTTCGTGCACTGGGGCCACGGCAGCGAGACCGAGGTGCCGAATCTCGTCTCGCTGTGCCGGCCGCACCACCGCCGCGTGCACGAGGAGGGGTGGCGCATTCACCTTGCGGACGGATCGCGGTAGTCGAGCCGCCACCCTGATGAAAGTGCTGCGCGGTCTGGCGCGTTCCGACAGAGCCCAATCAGCAACGTCAGATACGGTTTCGACCCGGCCGTAGTCCCCGCAGCGGATGATTGCCGCGTGGAAATGGAACCCGACATCGCCATCGGCTTGAGCCGTGCGGCACATCAGCGCCTGCTAGCTACGGTGCTGACGATTGACGACGAGACGGTGCGACGGCCGAGCCGGTTACCGGGCTGGACGGTCGGTCATGTCGTCACTCACATCGCGCGCAATGCGGACGGACACACTCGTCGCCTCGAAGGCGCGCTCAACGGGATCGAAGTTGCCCGATACCCAGGCGGACGCGAGGAGCGTGAGCGCGGCATCGAGGAAGGGGCAAGGCGTACGGCGCGCCAGCTCTATGAAGACGTCGATGAGTCGGCGAAGCGGCTCGAGGAGATCTGGGAGCGATCCGCGGCAGCGGGGTGGCCCAACGCCGAATTGGTGGCGACCGACCACTTTCCGACCACCGGGAGCCCCGTCCGTCGGCTTCGTGAAGTTGAGGTCCACCACGTCGATCTCGGTCTCGAGTACGAGGTCACCGACTGGCCGGACGCGTATGTCGAGTGGGAGCTGCCGGCGGCCTTGCAGCGGCTGCCGAAGCGCTTGGCGAACGACAAGGATGCGAATCGCATGCTCGGGTGGCTGACCGGCCGATCTCCAAATCTCGACGGGGTCAAGCTGCCGCCCTGGATGTAGGCCTTGACCGGGAGCGACCCAAGGTGGCAAGGTGGCCCGTCGATATCAGCGTCGTGCGTCGGAGGAATATCCATGGCAGACGAGCATCCAAACGCGACCATTTTCAGGCGTGGCTACGCGGCATTCAACTCGGGCGACATGGACGCGATTCGCGAGTTGTTCGATCCGAACATCGTCTGGCACACCGGTGGTCGCAACCGCTTCAGCCGTGACGCGCACGGCATTGACGAGACGCTCGGATTCTTCCTCGAGCTGGTGCAGGCGAGCAATGGGACGTTCCACATCGACGTGCACGACATCGTCGCCAATGACGACCACGCGGTGGCCATGGTGACGACGCACCAGGAGATCGGCGGAACCAAATACGAGGACCTGGGTGCGCACGTCGTTCATATGAAGAACGGCACGGTGACCGAGTCCTGGTTCTTCAACTGGAACCCGTACCAGCTGGACGAGCTCTTCCCGCGCTAAGAACGGGCCGGAATCTGTCCTCGCTCGACGAGAAACCGTTCGAGCTGCGCCACGACGAAACGGTGATCCTCGACCTGCGGGAGGCCGGAAACTGCCACCGTGCCGATGCAGCCACTCATCCCGAGGACGATTGGGAATGCGCCGCCGTGCGCGGCGAACGTGGCCACGTCCAAACGCGAGTCCTTATCGAAGTCACGGCCGTCCGCCCGGAATTTGCAGCCGACATAGTACGACGAATGCCCGTACCTTTCGACGACCGCGGCTTTGCGCAGCAACCACCCGTCGTTGTCGGCTGATGAGCCCGGCAGCGCGGCATGGAACAGGCATCGGCCGTTGCGACGGATCGAGATCGCGATCGGCAGGTGCGCTTCGAGGGCCTCCGCTCGCAGGCGCGCGCCGAGCTCCCACGCAGTGGTGTCGTCGAAGGACGTGAAGACCAGGCGGTCTTCTTCCGCCAGCAGCTCGGCCAGTTGCGGGGCTTCGGTCACGACCTCGGCACCGGCACCGTGGCACCGGTGGTGGCGCTGACTCTCGCCGCTTCGAGCGCGGTTGCGGTGGCGATGGCGTCGTGGGAATCCACGGGCGGGGGGTTGAGTCCTCGCACGGCTTTGGCGAAGGTGGGGTAGAACATGTCCCAGCGCCCACGCTCGGTTGGATACGGCGCGGCCGCCGTTCCTATATGCAGCGTGCCGTAGCTGTCGGGCGGCTCGACACCCCAACGCTCGCCGAGCGTTGCCGGAGTCTCAGCCGCGAGGAGCAGGTCCTCCTGGGTGTCGGCGTGTCCGAGAACATAGGTCGCCTGTGTGCCCGTGATGCGATAGCGAGGGCCTGGCGCCGATTGGCTCCAGCTCCCCATCAGGTGCGAGCGGGCGCCGCTCGCGTGGGTGACGGCGACGAAGACATCGTCGTCGAGGCCCGATTCGCGAATGCGCCATTCGGCGTAGACAGAAAGCGCCGGCCCGAGCAGGACGAGCGCCTGGTCCATGAGGTGATAGCCGAAGTCGAGCAGCGTGCCGCCACCAGCGCCCCCAGGACCGCGCTCGGGAGCCCAGCGCTCGAAGCGCGACTCCATGCGTGTCACATCGCCGAGCGACCCGTCGGTGACGAGCTTCTGCACGGTACGGAAGTCGGAATCCCAGCGGCGATTCTGGTACGGGCTCAGCAGCTGTCCGCGCTCATGGGCGAGCTCGACCGTGTGCCGGGCGGCATCGGGATTCATCGCAAACGGCTTGTCGCAGACGACCGCAAGGCCGAGTTGCAGCGCTTGGTCGGTGACCTCGGAATGGGTGTCTGCGGGAGTCGAGATGGCCACCGCTTCGACGCCGGCGTCGACGAGCTCGGCGAGGGATCCGAATGTGCGCGCACCCGGCACTTCGCGGGCCACCAGCGCCTGACGTTCCGCCGAGGAGGTCATGACTCCCACCAGGTCGCACTCAGGCGCCGCCACGATCAGCGGCGTGTGGAAGTACCGGCCGCCAAAGCCGTAGCCGACCATGCCGAACTTCACGGGAGTCATGGCGGCGCTCTCGGCGGTCATCGCTCATCCGGGTAGACAACGCCGACTGCTGCGCGGGCGCCGTCGAGAATCTCCAGGATCGCGATGGTATCGGCGTGCGGGATCAGCGGGCTCTCCATGAGTCCCGCGCGCAGGCAGCGCTCGACCTCCTCGATCTCCGGTTGGTAGCCGCGGCCGTTACCGGCGAGCGGGTCAGGCGTGTGCACCTCGCCGGCGTCGTTGTGGAGGATCAGGCCGGTGGGCCTGTACGCCTCGGGGAGGAACGAGATCCAGCCCTTTGTGCCAAGGATGGCAGCTTCATTGGGAGCGTGGATGAGCGCCGATGTCCAGAGCTGCGCGCCGGGGTAATCGCCGTACATCCATTGCATCGCCACTGTCTCATCGGAGCCGGTGGGGGAGAGCGTGCCGACAGTGCGCACCTCGTCCGGTTGCCCCAGGAAGAGGAACGCGAACGTGGCCGGGTACACCCCGAGGTCGAGGAGCGCGCCACCGCCGTTGGCAAGCTCGTAGAGGCGGTCCTTCGGGTCGAACGCGCGCCCGAGCCCGAACTCGTTGCGCACGCCACGCACCTCGCCGATCGCACCGTCAGCGATCAGCTGCTGGGCCTGGCGGATCAGCGGATTGGTGCGCGTCCACATGGCTTCCATGGAAAACACACCGACCTCTGCCGCCGCGGCGAACACCTCGCGCGCGTCGCGCGCATTGAGGCACACCGGTTTCTCGATGAGGACCGCCTTGCCGGCCTGGATTGCCAGGAGCGCGTGCGCACGGTGATGAGGATGCGTCGTGCTGACGTACACGACATCCACCTCATCGTCGCTGACCAGCGATTGATAGTCGCCGTAGCTTCGGGCGGCGCCGTGCTTGGCGGCGAAGCGCGCGGCTCGGTCCGCATGTCTCGCAGCGACGGCGGTGACGACGTTGCCGCCGGTCAGGTTGATGTCGCCGCTGACGGTATCGGCGATGCCGCCGGCGCCGAGGATGCCCCAGCGAATTTGACGGCCATCAGCAATGGATGTTGGCATGATGGTGTGTTCCTCTGTCAGTGGGATTCGCGAGAGACTCTGGTGCCGGTGGACCCGACAAGGAAGTCGAGGTCCGCGCCGGTGTTGGCCTGCTGGACGGTCTCCACGTAGAGCCGCTCCCAGCCGCGCCGAGGTTGTGCGTAGGCGTCGACGGTTGCAGGGTCGGGAGTCCGCGCCGCCAGCTCCTCCGCGGGGATGTCGATGTCAAGTCGCCGCGCGGCGACGTCGAGGATCACATAGTCGCCGGTTCGTACCAGCGCGAGCGGCCCGCCCGCAGCGGCCTCGGGCGACACATGGAGCACCACGGTGCCGTATGCGGTTCCGCTCATTCGGCCGTCACAGATGCGAACCATATCGCGCACGCCCTGACGCAGGAGTTTGGCCGGCAGCGGCATGTTGGCCACCTCGGGCATGCCCGGATAGCCCATCGGGCCGCAGCCGCGAAGCACCAGGATCGAGTCGGCGTCGACGTCGAGGTCGGGGTCGTCGATGCGTCGATGCATGTCCTCGATGGAGTTGAAGACCACGGCCCGGCCGCGATGGTGGAGGAGGTGCGGCGACGCCGCAGCGGGTTTGATCACCGCGCCGTCCGGAGCGAGGTTTCCGTGGAGGACCGCGATCCCGGCTTGGGGTTGGAGCGGTTCGCTGCGAGACCTGATGACCTCCGAGTCCCAGATCTTCGCGTCCGCCAGGTGCTCGACGAGCGGCTTGCCGGTCACCGTCAGCGCGGTTGGATCGAGGAGGTCGCGTACCTCGCCCAGGACGGCGTGGAGGCCGCCGGCTCGAAAGAAATCCTCCATGAGAAACCGTCCCGACGGCTGCAGGTCCACGAGCAGCGGAACGTCCGCTCCGGTGGCGTCGAAGTCGTCCTGCGTCAGATCCACGCCGAGACGTCCTGCGATGGCGAGGAGGTGCACCACCGCATTGGTCGAGCCGCCGATGGCGGCGAGGGCGACGATGGCATTGAGGAATGAACCGCGTGTGAGCAGGCTCGACGGCGTACGCCGGCCTGCGACCATCTCCACGACGAGCCGGCCGGTTTCGTGGGAACGCTCGAGCAGGCGGCTGTCGGCCGCAGGGGTGCCGGCGAGCCCGGGGAGCACCATGCCGAGTGTCTCGGCGAGGAGGCCCATGGTCGATGCCGTGCCCATGGTGTTGCAGTGGCCCCGGCTCCGGATCATCGACGACTCCGACTGCAGGAACTCGGCCTCGGAGAGCGTGCCGGCCCGCACCTCCTCCGAGAGCCGCCAGACGTCGGTACCGCACCCGAGCGGCTGGCCACGGAAGGTCCCGGTCAGCATCGGACCTCCCGGGATCACGACTGCGGGCAGATCCACCGACGCCGCGGCCATCAGCAGCGCAGGGATGGTCTTGTCGCAGCCGCCGAGCAGGACCACACCGTCGATCGGATTGGCGCGAAGCATCTCTTCGATGGCCATCGCCGCCATGTTTCGCCAGAGCATCGCGGTGGGCCGGACGAGCGTCTCGCCAAGGGACACCACCGGCAGGTTGAGCGGGATGCCGCCGGCCTCGTAGACCCCCTGCTTGACGCTTTCGGCCACCTCGTTGAGATGGGCATTGCAGGGAGTCAGATCGGAGGCTGTATTGGCGATGGCGATGTGAGGCCGGCCGTCGAAGGCATGAGCGGGGAGACCACGCCGCATCCATGCCCGATGGATGTAGGCGTTGCGGTCGTTGCCCGCGTACCACTGCGCGCTGCGCTGCTCGGCCACACTTGACCACCTTTCGACTTTCGGGACGGGGTTCTTCTATATTGTCGAGGGCTCATGGCATCGCGTCGCGCCGACCGACGCGCTCGGGTCAGATCGTGATGCGGTTCCACGCGGCGCCGGCTACAGACGAGCGCTACGTGCTCGGCGAAGGCCCGTTCTGGGACGCCAGCCGCGGCCGGCTTCTCTGGGTCGACATCACCGCCGGCGAGGTGTACAGCGGCTCGTTCGGAAACGGGCGGGTGATCCCCGAGTTGCTGCTGACGCTCCCCGGGACAGTTGGTGCGGTGGTGAGCTCCGCCGACGGCGAACTCCTGGTCGCCGGACCGGACCGGCTGTATACGGTTTCACCGGAGGGCGTCGTCACTCCCGGTATTCGGATCCTGGGTGCAGGAACAGCAAGCCGGCTGAACGATGGTGGTTGCGATCCAGCCGGTCGATTCCTGGTCGGAAGCCTCGCCCTCGATGCGCGCGCCGGGGACGAGGTGCTGGTCCGCGTCGAGGATGACGGCAGCGTGAGCGTGCTCGACGACGACCTGGGGCTCTCCAACGGCCTCGCCTTCGCGCCCGGTGGTGCCGTGCTCTACAGTGTCGACACCGCGGCCGGACTCGTGTGGATGCGCGACTACGACTCTTCGTCCGGCGATGTGGGCGGGCGCCGCGAATTCCTGCGCCTCGACGCAAAGCCCGATGGTCTGTGCGTGGATGTCGACGGCAATCTCTGGATCGCGATGTGGGGATCCGCAGAGGTGCGCTGCTATTCAGCGGCGGGGGAGCAGGTCGGGGTTGTTGACGTCGCTGCGCCGAACACCACGAGCGTCGCCTTCGTGGGGGCGGGACTCGACACGCTGCTGATCACAACGGCTTCAGAGCAGCTCTCGGATGACCAACTGGCGCGTTTTCCCCACTCCGGCCGGTTGTTCATCGCCGATGTCGGCATAAGGGGTCTGCCGGTGCCAGGCTGGGCCGGGAGCAAGACCGTGGATAGAGTGTGAAGGCCTTCGTCCTCACCGCGCCAGGCGAGGGTTGTGTCCAGGACGTTCCCGACCCCGTCGCCGCTCCTGGTCAGGTCGTCGTCGACATCCACCGAGCCGGTGTCTGCGGCACGGACGTGGAATTCTGGACGGGCGAGATGACGTATCTGCACGATGGCAATGCCGCATATCCGCTGCGGCCCGGGCACGAGTGGTGTGGCGTGGTCGCGGCAGTGGGGGCCGGCGTGGATCCGGCGTGGCTGCGGCGCCGGGTCACCGGGGACACGATGCTCGGCTGCGGGCACTGCCAGCGATGCTTGTCGGGACACCACAACATTTGCGAGGACCGTCTTGAGATCGGTATCCGCGGCGGTTTCGCTGGCGCGCTCGCGGAACAGCTCGCCGTCCCTGCGTCCGCGTTGCTCGCACTGCCCGAGAACGTCGACGACACGGCAGGAGCAATGGTCGAACCCGGTGGCAATGCACTGCGCTCGGTTGGGGCGGCGGCTCTGACACCGGGCGATCGCGTCCTTGTGCTCGGCACGGGGAGCATGGGGCTGCTCGCCGCCGAGTTCGCACGGGCCGGCGGCGCCGAAGTCCACCTCATGGGTCGCTCATCGGAGACCATCGAGTTCGCGGGCGGGCTGGGGTTCGCCGGCGTCTGGCTCCGCGATACGCTGCCCGCGCTGCGCTGGGACGCGGTCATCGAAGCTTCGAACGCCGCGGAGCTCCCCGCGCTCGCGCTCGACCTGGTCGAGCCGGGCAAGCGAGTCGTCTATCTCGGGATCTCGGGAACCCCAAGTCTCATCGACACCCGCACGGTGGCCCTCAAGGACGTGACCGCCGTTGGCATCCTCGCGGCGTCGCAGGGCCTGGCCGGAACGATCGCGCACTACGCGGCGGGCTCGGTCGATCCCCGGCCGCTGGTCGCCGCCACCGTCAGCCTCGATCGAGTCGGCGACGTGCTGTCCGGCTGGCGACCCGAGGCGGGCCCGGCGGGTCCGAAGATTCACGTCGACCCGCGCCTCCCGGCAGCGTGGAACAGGGTGCACATCGATGACTGACTTCGAAGGACTGGTCGCGGTGATCACCGGTGGCGCGAGTGGCATTGGCGCCGCCACCGCGAGCCTGCTTCGCGACCGCGGTGCACGTGTCGCAGTGCTCGATCGCGCCTACACGGTTGTCAACCAGGTGGCTCAGGTCGAGGTGCCGTGCGACGTTGCCGACTCCGAGTCCGCGCGAATCGCGATCGACACCGTGGCATCCACGCTCGGATCGATCGATATCCTCGTCAACAACGCGGGCATCGGCGCGGCCGGGGATATCGCGCAGAACGATGACGACGAGTGGCAGCGCGTGCTGAGCGTCAATGTCATCGGCATCGCGCGAGTCACACGGGCAGCGCTGCCCTTCCTGCTCCAGTCCGGCCACGCAGCCATCGTCAACACCTCGTCGGTGCTCGCCGATGTGGGCGTGCCGCGGCGCGCGCTGTACTCGGCAAGCAAAGGCGCCGTCCGGTCATTGACGCTGGCGATGGCGGCCGACTTCGTCAAGCAGGGCATCCGGGTCAATGCCGTCACGCCCGGGACCGCCGACACGCCTTGGGTGCAACGCCTGCTCGATCAGGCGCCGGACCCGCAGTCGGCAGCGGCGGCGCTGCGCGCTCGCCAGCCCATGGGGCGCCTGGTCAGCGCCGAGGAGGTCGCCCACGCCATCGCCTACCTCGCCAGCCCGCTCTCGGGTTCGACCACCGGAACGATCCTCGGCGTCGACGGCGGTATGGCGGGAGTGCGCCTGGGTTAGCCATCACACCCCACTTCGATGCGTCCAATGGCCCGCGACCATCGTCGCCGCAACAGGCATCGTTCGCAGCTCATGCGGCTCCGCGGCAAACGGGTCGCCATCCAGGACCATGAGATCCGCAACATCGCCATCGCCGAGCACGATGCCGTTTCGCTCAGGAGGCATCGACGCCGCCAGCGCCTCGCCGATCGTGATCTCCTGCTCGGGATGCCAGCGAGGACGGGCATCCCTGGTCCGGTGGACAGCCGCCGCGATGGCCAGCCACGGATCGAGTGGTGCAACCGGCGCATCCGACCCGAGCCTGAGCACCGCGCCGGCGTCGAGGAGCGAGCGGAGCGGGAAGGCGCGGCGTGTCCGCCCGGCCCAGTAGTGATCCGCGACATCCCGATCGTCGAGAGCATGCTCGGGCTGGACGCTGGCGACCACCCCGAGCTGCGCGAATCGGACGACGTCCGCATCGTCAAGGAGCTGCGCGTGCTCGACGCTCCCGCGTGCGCCGGTGCGTGCGAAGGCCTGTAGGACATGGGCATTCGCAGCGTCGCCAATGGCGTGGACGGCGCACTCGAAACCGGCATCTCTGGCACGGAGCATGAGTCGCGTCAGCTCGTCGGGGGCAACCAGCAGAACGCCACGTTCTTCATCTGTGGCGCCGTCCCGACGTGCATACGGGTCACGGCAGAACGCGGTGCGCGTGTTGAGCGAACCGTCGGTGATCACCTTGAAGGGGCCGACGCTGAGCAGCCCGTCGGTTCCATCAACGCCGTCACCGGTATGCATGTTCCTGGCGATCGCCTCGTCGAGACGCTCGGACCAGACAGCGCTCACCACGCGAAGCGATCGATTGCCGCTTGCAATCCGGCGCCGCCACGCGTCGAGCGAAAACGGTCGCTCCATATCGACGATGCCGACAACCCCTCGCGCGGCCGCGGAGCGTGCAGCCGCCAGGCACCACGCATCGGCAACGTCGTCGCCGACACGTGCGACCTCGCCGATCACTTGCATGGCCGCTTCCTCGCGGAGCAGGCCGGCGGCATCTGCCCGGTGGCCGAAACGACGCAACGCTGCGGAGTTGAGCCAGGCACTGTGCAGGTCGCCGCTGATCAGCACGACGGGAATTGCGGGAGCCGCCGCATCGAGGACTTCGCGTCGCGGCGCGTCGGGCCACAGCGCGTCGCGAAACCCGTAGCCCACCATGGTCGCGTCAGGTGGCGTGTCGCCAGCCGCGACATGTGCCGCCACCAGCTGTCCCGCCGCGGCCGCGCTGCCAACGTGCGAGAGGTCGAGACGCGCGCTGACCTGCGCCCATTGATCGAAATGGACGTGACGATCCCAGAGCCCGGGCAGCACGAACCTGCCCTCGAGATCGATCACCTCGCCATGATCCGCGTCGTCAGCGGTCTCGACGAGTGACAGCCGGTCACCGGTGATCACAACATCCTGGAGAGGCAGTTGTGGAGCCAGAAGCGCCCGGCGCAACACAACACTCGTCATGGCGCGCGATATTTCCAGAGTTGCGGGAGGAACGCGCTCAGCACGGCGGTTCCGATGACGCAGAGAATCCCGCCACTCACGACTGACGCGCGGACTCCGGCGAGCGATCCGACAACCCCGGCCTCGAGGTTTCCCAACGCAGGGCCCGATGTATAGCTGATCATCTCGATTCCCGCGAGGCGCCCACGCATGGAATCGGGAATTGTCTGGTTCCAGAGCGTCGAGCGAAACAGCCCGCTGATCATGTCGGCCGCACCCGCGGCAGCGAGACCGAGCAACGCAAGCCACAGCGACCTTGCAAAGCCGAAGACCACGATCGCGATGCCCCAGCTCCCAGCGGCGAACGCGATCGCCCGTCCGTGGTGGCGCACCGAGCGAGTCCATCCGCTGGTGATGGTGGCGAGCAGCGAGCCCACCGACGGCGCGGTGTACAGCAGGCCGAGGACGGCCGGGCCACCCAGGCCCGATGCAATCTGCGGGAAGAGCGCCATCGGCATCCCGAAGAACATCGCGTTGATGTCGACCAGGTACGAGCCAAGCAGGTCCCCGCGGCTGGCGGCATAGCGCAGGCCGGCGAGCGCGGCTCGAAGATTCACGCCCTCTGCGTCCGGCGCGGGCGGCACGGCACGCATGAGCGTCAGCGCCACGGTCGCCACCAGAAACGTGGCAACGTCCACGCCGTAGGTCACGGGGAGCCCGACTGTGGCAATGAGGATGCCCGCGACCGGCGGGCCGAGTACCTGGCCGAGATTGCCTCGCAGTGACTCCAGCGCGGCGGCGGCGGTCAGCTTGTCGCGAGCGACGATGCGGGGAACAAGCGCATCGAGCGACGGACGCTCCAGCGCATCAACCCCAGCGGCAATGACCACGACGACAAACAGCACCCAGAGCTGCGGATGTGGCAGCGCCGCGTTGACGACGAGAACCGCAACAACGGCGCACGCACTGACCTGGGTGATGCGCACCATCCGGCGCCGGTCGACCGCATCGGCGAGCGCGCCGCCGACAAACGACATCAAGAGGATCGGTATCAACTCGGCGAGGCTCACCAGTCCCACCACCAGCGACGAGCGCGTCAGCTCGTAGACCTGGAACGGGACGGCAACGTACGTGATCATGCTGCCGGCGAACGACACGCCCTGCCCGATGAAGAGGAGACGGAACTCTCTCGACTCGCGAAGCGGTGTCAGATCGACGGCGAGCGTGCTCAGATGGCGCCGAAGGCCGGTCCGCTGCGCATCGATGACGTGGCTTGCCGGGATGGACTCCATCTGCGGATCCGGCGTTGCACGCGTGTGCGGCGGTATCTTCTCGGACACCGTGCGACTCTGCAGCCTGGGCCGATCCGGACGTCGCCGCTCCAACCGCCCTCCGGGCGCCGAGCTAAACTTGACCATTACAGTCGGGATTCGCTACCATCAACGGCGATGGGCACCAGTGCTCTCGGGTTGACGCGTCGCCGGTGGCTCGACCACGGCTGCTGCGGCTCCGCCATCTGTTGTCGCTAGCCGGCGACTCCAAACTCCCTGTTGCACGCGGGGGGAGCAACGCGACCGCGTGCGTCGACACGTGTCATCAACGTTTCTTATGTGAGGTATGTCATGTCCACCACGGATGAGCTGCTGAAGAACAACGAGCGGTACGCGGAAGGCTTCGACAAGGGAACCACACCGCTGCCGCCCGCACGAGGCGTCGCGGTTGTTGCATGCATGGATGCACGCCTGCATGTGAGTGCGATCCTCGGTCTCGAGGTCGGCGATGCACACATCATTCGCAACGCCGGTGGCGTCGTCACCGATGACGCGATCCGATCGCTGGTCATCTCGCAGCGGTTGCTCGGGACCAAGGAGATCATCCTCATTCATCACAGCGACTGCGGCATGGTGACCTTCAGCGACGACGACGTGAAGGCGCAGATCAAAGCGGACACCGGCATCCGCCCGCCGTTCTCTTTGGAAGCATTCCCCGACGCCGAGGACGACGTGCGTCAGTCGATCGCGCGCGTCAAGGTGAGCCCGTTCATCCCGCACCGCGACAGCGTTCGCGGGTTCGTGTACGACGTGACCACCGGCAGGCTCAACGAAGTTGTCGCCGACCGTGAGCTCACCGGCGCCTCTGCAGGCGCGACTGACGGGATCGCCCGCTAACGACGACGCACTGGACGGCCCCTGCCCTGGTCTGGGCAGGGGCCGTTCTTCTTGTTCGCGACGCTGCCGGCGCTCACGATGGACGCGTTTGCCACGTGCATTGCTGTTCGACTCGACGCAGTACTCGGGGAGTGAGATCACGCTCCGAAGAAGTCACACACCCGTTACACACGCTCAAGGGACACCGCGAGATCGATGTCGAATCTCAGGCACACGGCCTGCGCCATACCGCGCAGCTGACAACCATGAAAGTTGCGCACAGGCATGTCCCTTGCTGCACAAACAACGAAGGCAGTTGTCCACATTGTGCACAGGCTTGCGCGTGTCAAACGCGTCGCGCTGCACGTACAAACATGCCGCCGCGTGACGGTTGACAGAGGGTGATGGCCGCGACGTACACTCCCCCAGTGACATCGGAGGCGGGTATGTCGAGGCATTCACAGCGAGCCACCACGCCGCGCCGCATCTGCGCACGAGTCGGATGCGGCGAGCCTGTGCACAAGCCCACCGCGAAGTACTGCAGCATCAAGTGTTGTTCCATCGATCCAGCGCGTCACGAACGTTTGCGCAACCAGGCACGACGCGCGTCCGCGCGTCCGATCCCGATGTTGCGTCAGCTGCGCTTCGACTTCCAGCCCACCAGCTTTGATCCCGAGGCACAGCTCAACGAGTTGTGCCGGGCGCGCGAGGACGTCCCCGCCGGCATGTCCCGCCTCACGGGCTGAGGACACACACCGGCCGCTCCCCGAGTGGCACGAGGCGGACTGCGTAGAATCGCGTCTCATGCCTGATGAGATCGTCGACGACGCCGCTGAAGCGGGCGCCCCGCTCCCAGCACCCGCCGAGCCGACGCTCGAGATGCTCCGGCACAGCGCCGCCCACCTGATGGCGGCAGCAGTGCTCGACCTGTTTCCAGGAGCGCAGTACGACGTCGGCCCGGCGATCGAGGATGGCTTCTTCTACAACTTCCGGCTTCCAGACGGCCGCCACTTCGTCGACGACGATCTCCAGCGCATCGAGACACAGATGGGCGAGCTCGCCGCCAGGAACATCGCGTTCGTGCAGGAGTTGGTCCCGCGGGCACAGGCGATCGAGATGTTCAACGCCATGCATCAGGACTTCAAGGTCGACATCATCAACCGGCTACCCGACGATGTTGCAACGGTCAGCATCTATCGCACCGGCGACTTCGTCGACCTGTGCCGCGGTCCGCACGTGCCCGACACCGGCTGGCTCAAGGCGGTGCGTGTGCTCCGCATCGCCGGCGTGTACTGGCGTGGCGACGCGCGCAACGAGCAGCTGCAGCGCGTGTACGGCACCGCCTGGTTCACCACCGAAGAGCTCGAGGCGTACATGCACCGGCTCGAGGAGGCACGCAAACGTGACCACCGCAAGCTCGGAGCCGAGCTCGACCTGTTCTCGTTCCCCGATGAGATCGGTTCGGGGCTGCCGGTGTTCCATCCAAACGGTGGCCTCGTGCGCAAGCTCATGGAGGACTACTCGCGGCAGCGCCACGAGGAGGGCGGTTACTCGTTCGTGAACACGCCGCACATCACCAAGGAGGACCTGTTCAAGGTCTCCGGTCATCTCGAGTGGTTCGCCGAGGGCATGTTCCCGCCGATGGAGCTCGACGAGGGCACCAAGTACTACCTCAAGCCGATGAACTGCCCGATGCACATCCTCATCTACCGGAGCAGGATGCGCTCGTATCGGGAATTGCCGTTGCGACTCTTCGAGTTCGGCAGCGTGTACCGCTATGAGAAGTCGGGCGTGATCCACGGACTCACACGGGTGCGCGGACTCACGATGGATGACGCGCACATCTTCTGCGCCCGCGACCAGATGATGGACGAGCTCATCTCCCTGCTCGATTTCACGCTCGGTCTGCTCCGCGACTTCGGCCTCACCGACTTCTACCTCGAGCTGTCGACCCGGCCGGAGCACAAGGCGGTCGGCACGATCGAGGAGTGGGACGCCGCAACCAACGCGCTTCGCCAGGCTGCGGAAGGGCGCAACCTGGAGCTCGTGCTCGATGAGGGCGGCGGTGCGTTCTACGGCCCCAAGATCTCGGTGCAGGCGCGCGACGCCATCGGCCGGACCTGGCAGATGTCAACGATCCAGGTGGACTTCCAGTTCCCGCAGCGCTTCGACCTGCACTTCATCGATGACACGGGCGCCGAGCAGCAGCCGATCATGATCCACCGCGCGTTGTTCGGATCCATGGAGCGCTTCTTCGGCATCCTGCTCGAGCACTACGCGGGTCATTTCCCGCTGTGGCTTGCGCCGGTGCAGTGCGCGATCGTGCCGGTGCAGGATGACAGCGAGGAAGTCATGGCGTACATCAGGAGTCTCGCCGCAGGCATGCGGGAGCGCGGGTTGCGCGCATCCATCGATGAGCGCCACGGCGAGCGCATGCAGGCGCGCGTGCGCGATGCGGAGCTCAAGCGAATCCCCTATGTCGTGGTGATCGGCAAACGTGACGTCGAGCGCGGCGATGGGATGGTTCGCGTTCGCGACGTGCGCCGCAACGTCCAGGAGGACGTCTCGACGGGCGCCCTCATCGATCGGCTCGTCGCCGAGGTGAGCGAGCGGCGTCCCGAGTGAGACGTCCCCGGCCGCGGAGCGAGCCGGATCCGGTCACGACCCATGCACCGCTGCGCGGCGAGGCCAAGCTGCGCGCCGCACTGTACGGTTTCGAGGTGCGCGTCACGGACAGGGTCTGCCTCGACCTGGGAGCTGCAGCGGGGGGATTCACCCGGGTGCTGCTCGAAGCGGGCGCGTCGCGCGTGTACGCGGTCGACGCCGGCTTCGGTCAGCTGCTCGGATCGCTCCGTCAGGACCCGCGCGTGATCAACCTCGAGGCCACCAACGTCGCCGTCCTCGACGTACACCTCGTGCCCGATGTGATCGAGCTGGTGACCATCGACGTCTCGTACCTCGCGCTCGCAGCGGCGGTCGGCCAGCTCGATCGCATCGCGATCGCGCCGGACGCTGACCTGATCGGGCTCGTCAAGCCCATGTTCGAGCTGCGCCTCGCCACAGCCCCCACCGATCTGGCGCGCGTGGACGAGGCAACCGAACGAGCCGCATTGGGGATCAACGCCGCCGGCTGGGAGGTCATCGGCGCCATGCCTTCGCCAGTCGTCGGTGGGCGAGGGGCGGTGGAGGCGCTGGTCCACGCCCGGCGATCTTCCTGACATCACGGGAGGTTTGGCCGTCGCGCGTGCGTGTTATATTCAGCGGCCGACGCCCTTTCCCGGGCGCCGCAAAGCAGGACCGCCAGGTACGGCCCTCACCTTCCGGGCTTGCCTTGAAGGTCCAGCACCCGAACCCTGGATAGCGGAACCGCTGTCCAGTTTTTTATATCCATAAGGAGGCCGCGCCGATCGCATTCCGAGAGCTCAGGGTCAACGACCAGATCCGCATCCCCACCGTCCGCCTGTTCGACGACACCACGGGCGAGCAGCTGGGGATCGTCACCATCGAGCGGGCGCGAGAGCTCGCAGCGCAACGTGAACTGGACCTGGTCGAGGTAGCTCCCCAGGCCCAACCGCCGGTGTGCCGTCTCATGGACTACGGGCGCTTCAAGTTCGAGGCCCTGAAGAAAGAGAAGGAAAGCCGCAAAGAGCACAACACCATCAACGTCAAGGAGATGAAGCTGCGCCCGAAGATCTCGGAGCACGACTTCCAGACCAAGTTCGGGTCTGTCCGTCACTTCCTCCACGACGGTGACAAGGTGAAGCTCACGATCATGTTCCGGGGGCGCGAGATGGTGCACCAGGAGTATGGGCGCAAGCTGCTCGACCGGATGGCCGAGGAGCTGAAAGAGGTGGCGATCATCGAGCGGACCCCACTCGTCGAGGGCCGCAACATGATCATGATCATGAGCCCGCTCAACAAGAA
>Ga0182024_10012062_pt1 | contig 17178 bp, 21 predicted proteins | sample P32metaG_FD_120480 | JGI IMG/M metagenome (GOLD analysis project Ga0182024, IMG submission 120480) | Permafrost microbial communities from Stordalen Mire, Sweden - P3-2 metaG (Illumina Assembly) | ecosystem: Environmental > Terrestrial > Soil > Wetlands > Permafrost | place: Sweden: Stordalen...
ATACCGGGCGACCTCAAGATGGAGCCCAACACGCCGTCCTCGGCTTTTTTCTTCTTACTGATTCTCTTGCTGGTTTTCTTGGCGGTCTTCTTCGTTGTTTTCTTCACTCTTTTGCGAGCCATGTTCCCTCCCAATTAGGGCTTTACCAGGCGGTATTCCTTACACCGACAGTTCAAGAAATTGGACGCTTCGCGTGAGGCGTACTCTTTCGACTAAGACACAGACGCGGCAAGGGTCTTCGGGACTGGATCGAGATTGACGACTTGAACGCGATCTTCAGGTGATGACGCTCGCTTCGGGTACGGCAGAACTTCCCACCTCAGCGTGGCTCGGAGAATCCGTTTCGAGCGGTATCTCATCGGCGAGACCGCAGGCACGACGCTAGGAACACCGCCCCCTTACATTGCCATGTAAGATCACGAATGCTGCTATCACAATTGTCCACGCCGGGGCGTCGTCCACATCGACGCGAACGGCGGCGATAGCCATTGGACTTGTTTTCGCCACCTCGAAAAGTGGAACGAAACCCGCGACCGCTTCCTTGCTGACGGCGGCGGGCGCAAGATGCAGCGACTCGGCGAACTGTTGTGCGATGAGTGCGCGGCAATCCGCCGAAGCCGCGATACTTTTGAACTGCGTCGTAAACGTGGAAAAACCGTCGTCACGCAGCCGCGAATACGACAGCAGGTTCCACGATTGCGACCGCTAGCCCATCGAGAATGGTATCGTAGGCGGTTGCCGGGAGTTCTTGGATGCTCGTCTATGGATGCGTGTGCAGCGGCATCGGCGCGGCGACCGTAGCCTGGGAGACGCTTGCCTGGAAACCGGCGTGGTTCTCCGAGATACTCCCGTTCCCCAACGCCGTGTTGGCCCACCGCTACCCAAACGTTCCGAACCTCGGGGACATGACGCGGCTCCTGGACAACAAGGAATTCATCAATTCCAGGATCGACCTGCTGGTGGGCGGGACCCCGTGCCAGGATTTCTCCCAGGCGGGAAAGAGAAAAGGACTGGAAGCCCAGAAAGGAAACCTCACCCTTGAATTCATCAAAATCCTCGGATTCAAAAAACCGCAATGGTTCGTCTGGGAAAACGTCCCAGGTGTCCTGTCGATTGAAGGCGGACGGGTCTTTGGAACCATCCTCGGGAAAATGGCTGACTGCGGGTATGGGTTCGCCTACCGGGTTCTTGACTCTCAACATTTCGGACTCCTGCAAAGTCGCCCAAGGGTCTTCGTGGTCGGATATCTTGGAGACTGGAGACCACCTCAAAAAGTACTGTTTGACGGACCTCCATGCGGTAACGACGCTGCGGGAGGCCATCATGAAGCGGGGCGCATACCTACTCTTACGCTCCGAAACGCGGGAAATGGCAACGCGAGAGGCGTCGTCGTTGTTGAGGGAAATCTGCAGGAAGACGGGGCGGACGGACCGTTTCCGGGTCGAGCATGGGAAATTCGTTCCTGCACGCCGGGGGAAGAAGAGGCCCGCCAAGGATTCCCCAAGGGATACACCCGGATCAGCTGGGGTGGAAAGCCCGCAACGGAATGCCCGGACCAGCCGAGGTACGAGGCCATAGGGAATTCCATGGCCGTGCCCGTCGTGCGGCGAATCGGGGAACGAATCAAAGCCTGCATCGATGCGGAACGACGAGGAGACGCGGTGAAACCAGAAAGCAGACCATATCATATCGAGTCTGAGGAACATCGGAGCGTGCGGTTCGACGGATGGCTGCCGTCCATCAAGGAACTCAGGCCGCACCCACTGAATGAAAAGGTCTACGGATCGCCCAAGCCCGACGAGAAGCTGATCGAATCCATAAAAAAGGTGGGAATCCTGCAGCCGATCGTCATAGACCGGAACAAGCGAATCCTGGCCGGGCATCGACGGTGGGAGGCGTGCACGGCGATAGCGGAACGCCGGCCCGACAAGGACTTCCGCATCCCCGCGACGATTTTCGGCGGCAGCGATTTCCAGGCCGAGCAGCTCATCATCGAATCAAACCGGCAGCGGGTGAAAACCCCAGAGCAAAAAGGCCGGGAGTTCAGGGAGCTGAAGCGCATTGAAGCGGCCCTCGCCAAAGAGAGAATGCTTGCAGGAAGGAAGATCGACCCTGGGAAAAACTTTTCCAGGGGTAGAGCTGAAGACAATGCCGCAGCCGCCGTGGGCATGAGCCGTCCCACGGCAAGGAAGCTTGAGGCTATCGTCCAGAAGGCGGACGGCGGCGATTCCGAAGCGCGGGCAGCGCTCGATGCCGTCAACGAAGACAAGATGAGCGTGGACGCGGCCTATCGAAAGGTGGCCGCACCAGAACTGACACGCGATGCCGCCGGCATCAAGAAGGACGAGCGGACGGCGCGGGACTTCAACTGGCAGTGCAAGGCGCACGCCTTGGATGCAGAGGTCTTCCGATCCGAACGTGAAGGGCGTTTCCGTCTCACGATAAACAACCTGACCAAGATTCAAGTGTCGCGCCTGCTCGAATGCCTGGAGTCCTACGGCGGTCCGAGGCGGAACCCGTCGCGTCCCGATTCGGTGCCCCGTCCCCGACCTTTCTTCAATCGAGCGGCGGGCTCCCAGGCTGAAAGCGTGGGAGGGAGTCGGCCGTAAATCATGGCGGATACGCTCTCGAAGCAAAAACGCAGTTGGCTGATGAGCCGGGTACGCGGATCGAATACGCTCCCGGAAAGGCTCGTCGCGAGATTCCTCCGTCGGTACAGAATTCGTTTCCGACGACATGATCGGCGTCTGCCCGGCACACCGGACATAATTGTTCCGCAGTTCCATGTGGCCATTTTTGTCAACGGGTGTTTTTGGCATGGTCACAGGGGCTGCCGCCGCTCAAGACTGCCGTCCACGAGGAGAAAATTCTGGGCGGACAAAATCCAGGCAAACAGGAAACGCGACCAGCGGGTCCGCCGGGCTCTTCGTAGGCAGGGATGGACGGTGCTGACGGTGTGGGGATGCCGCGTTGGCTGTGTCGCTGATCTGAGCAGAGCACTTGGCACTGCCCTGATCCTGAAAGAGAGTCGGAGACCGCAATGAGCGTCGTGTTACCTACCAAGAATCCAGTATCCGCAGTTGACGTGTTCTGTGGCGTCGGCGGACTGACTCACGGTTTGCTGTACCGCGACTTATGCAAGAACATGGAAGACGGTCAGGTTCGGGGGGCCACCGCTTGTTCGAGCGAGAATATCTCAGAAGGCGAAAGCACGATGGGCGAAGTAGGGTTCGCTCCTTGGGTTTCAATCTTCCGAACTGGATTCCAGCATGCTGTGTATGGCTCCTACGGATTGGTCAGCCATACATCACACTGTTGTACACGCCGACAAAATTCTCACGCAGTGCTTCCGATTATGCCTTGCCGTGACAGGGCTATTAGTCGGCATCGTTATGATGGGTCAAGTAGGTGCCGAACACCGTTTCTCCTTTTGGACCGCCGCTCCAATTCATCATTTGGGCAAATCTGGTCGTGTGTTTTTTAGAGAAAACATCGAGATAATCGATAACACCCCAGATGTACAAGGCCCTGCCCTTAGCCAGCCTAATATCTTGAACTTCTCCGTCCGGAACAAAGTCATTAACGAATCTAGTTATGTTCATTCTTTGGTGAGGTCCCAAAACCGATTCTCCAACATTCTTTTCTGTAATAGAGAAATCAAAACTGTCAGGCAGTGGGTTTGGCAGAATCGCGGCCTTGGCTCTAAATCCTACTTTATGGGCTGGCGTCGGCCCAGCATTGAACATGATAGTCTGGGCAGCGAACTTACTGTCGGGTCGAACCTGATAGCCAGCCGTTCCTACATCGATGCAGATGTAAGCACGCATCTGCATTTCTCCCCTTTGACTGAACATTTCAGTGCTCTCAATCGCAGATTTAGTGCTTTTTTCGAGATGTTCTGCGACTTCTTCCATTGCAACAGCCGATCTGGTCGCTTGTTCAATACTCAACTTCATGTCGGCAGATTGGCCGAAAGCAGCATTAACTGTTGCTCTCAACCAGTAAGCCTGAAATCCAAAGACAAGCAACTGGAGAAAACCAACCACGGCAAGAATCCCAGTAAACAATACAAGTTCCCTATCGTTCGCCGATTTATCTTTGCGATCCTGAGTGTCCTGATTAGCTTCTGCCTGAGATTGTACGGGTGGGAGTTGTTTTATAAAAATCGGCGAATCTTGGGAGCCGCGATTCTCAGTGGCAGTTGGCTGTTGGGTGGTAGTGGTTTTTTGCTGTTGTGGCTTACTAGATTTGAGCGCACTTGGAGTTGGATTTTGTAATACAAGGGTCGCTATAAGCAATGCTGGGTATCTCATGCGGCTGAGTCTTTCCGAACTGTAGCAATCAGTTCCTTGTATTCTATATTTTGCGAATTTTGCGACATGATTAATTTGAGAATCGTATCGCGGAATAAGAAGTCGTTTTTACGGTTATTAAAACGGAAACACATTTCGTCAAGGTAGGCCGGAAGATGTTTTGCAGATACACGATTCCACGTACCAATAATCCCGCGCTTGAGCAGGGAGAATGCGGATTCCACAGTATTCGTGTGAATGGTCCCCTCAACGTAGACATGCTTTTTGTGCTTAATGGTCTTATGTTTTTCGGCGGGCACTCCGGCCTGCCTCAGCGCGAACGGGTATGCAACAAACTCATCGGTGATAACAACATCCACATGTTCACTGATGTTTTCCTTGATGTATCGCGCCAATGTGCCGGACTTAGCATCCTCAGCGTGAAAGAACCGCAGTTCACCGCCGCGCTTGCGAATGCCGATGACAACTTCTTTGTTCTGCCTGCCCTCGAATGCTCCAAAGCCAATTTTCTTGCCGCCTACGTAGGTCTCATCCACCTCTACGGTGCCATCAAGGACAGGCTCGCCCACTTGCGTCATGGTGTGGCGAATGCGATGGCAGAGATACCACGAAGTCTTGTAGGTAATTTTGAGCATCCTAGAGATTTGATTCGCAGACATGCCCTTGCGCGATTCACAAAGCAGGTAGGTGGCAAGAAACCACTTCCACAGTGGCAGGTGGGTGTCGTGGAATATCGTTCCGGAAGTGGCAGAGAACTGGTAACGACATGAGTCACAATCAAACTGGTTACGGGCGGCGATCCGCGAGATTTTATCCGACTTGCACTCGGGGCAGACAACACCTTTCGGCCAGCGCAAGCGTTCTAGGTAGCGACGGCATTTATCTTCGCTGCCAAAGTCTTGAATCAGTGAGCACAGGTCTAATTCGCTCATCAAGGCACCTGGTTCATGGCGTTGAATCCCCCCTTATGGGTCAGATCCTCCGTTATATGGGGTGGATTCGCAAGCACAAGGCGGGAGTGAACGAAAAAGTCCGAGGTATTATCATCACTGGTGCAACTGATGATTGGATCAAGTACGCCGTGTTCGCAGCCCAAGGAATTGAGTTCTTCACCTATCGGATGAGTTTCAATCTCGTCAAAGAGAAGGTTGATTAGTCCCTTTAACCGGGCGGAACTGGGTAATATTGCCGACTTCGGCGATGTTCAACAATCCCTGTTGATTTCCGCTTCTGAGCGGACGGTATGTCCTTGATTCGGCGATTATTGCGGTTGGCCATTCAGACCAATTTGACCTTCAAAATACATCTGTTTGTTGAAGGCATCTTTCCAGCATCGTTCACTCCGGCTCTAAAGCGAGAATCAACCTGTTGGTTTATCTGGGTCTGGCTTTTGTGCGTCGGGCGCAGAATCTAGTTCAAGCACGGGTCCGGCTAGCAACCGTTGCTCAAACCACCTCTCAAGGTCGTCACCTTTTGTCATTCTGTTAAACGGTTCAGTTACGAGCATCATGAATATGGCCTGCCTTGAAATCAGGCGAATGTTGGCTACATCTGAATCTGAAATGTCCGCTGTGCCTGCATGCGCGAGCCGTGAGCGCAATCCGTAGTATTTCTTCATCTTCTTGAACCAATCCATTCGCATGGTCGCATCGCTGAAAAGCAGGTGCACGGCTCGCAACGAAAAGGCCAGCATGATTTCGCCCTGATCTTTGTTACTCAGCAGGGTTTCAAGGGAAATGCACGAGTGCAGAAACGCACTGTCGTTACGATCATCCGTGCAAGCTCTTCCGGCCAGCTTTAGAGCGGATAGAATGCGATCTTCTAGGTCGCTCGTGTTGCAACTTGCAAGTAGATTGGAAACTCTTTCAAAGGCCTCGACCCCCTTGGGCGAAGAATCAGTCGATGGGAAGGAAAACAGACCGATAGGGCCTTTGTTGGCAAAAGCAAACACGTTGTTTCCGGGTTCTGCCTTCCGGCTGATTACGGTGATACATCGGCACGGTGCGGCTTCACCGGGAAGGAAAACCCTTGCCTCCGTGTCCGAGAAGAATTCGCCGAAGTAGTTCAAGACATCGATTGTTCCTTGTAACGTTTTTTCTGTCAGCGATACCGCTGCGTCGCGGTCAAATGCCTCTACTTCGATCTCAGCAAATGTTTTGCCCTTGATCGTCGCCCGCAGTCGCTCCCGCAGAATGCGATTTGACTCAAGACGTTTCTGGCGTTGTGGGTCGGACGTTTCTTCTTCTTTAGCTTCAGGTGTCGGTACAGTGTTTTCATCCGCCAAATAGAACGTCATTAATCCGAACCGTCGTGGCAGGGTTTTCAAGTCGAGACCGTGCACTTCGAGACGGACAATAAATACTTCTGGCTTTCGTTTGAGAGTCCGCTTTAGCTCTTCTATTTCCCGCTCTAGTCTTATCGAGAAGTCCGGTTCTGGGTCGCTGTTGGTAATGTTCAACGATCTCAGAATGGCGGTCTGAAAGGCATTTTCAACTGCCCCTCGGCTGATCTGGCCGTGCTTTCCAGCCGCAAACAGATGCAAAGCTTTTACGCAGGCTCTGTATTCAGCCGCGTCGTCGGTGTCCAGCAAAACCCCGCCAAGCTCGTCCCGAGTAAAGAGCGCGGCACCCTCTGTCCACTTTCGAATGATCGGCACAAACGGGCCTTCGGGTTTTTCGTCGCCTCCGCGCTTTTCCTGATTTTCAATGCTTTCCCTCAACTTGATGATGAATCGAGATAACTGGTCCCATGAAAATTCTGGTTTCATTGAACGCTCACATGAACTTGCCACTGCAATAAGGCGTCATCGCAGCCCACCGGAGTGTCCGCCAGACCCAGCTTAGTCCTTGTGAACACCAAGTCTCTATCAACTTCAGTTCGGTTGGAGGTTCGTCGGGATTTCTATCATCATCGACTTGTCGGATTCAACAGCTTCAACCCGCTGATTGTAGGTTTGCAGTAATTTCAGGAACTCCGTCAGTAGTCCCTTTTGGGAAAACGTCGATAGCTCTTCCACGTTCTGACCAACGAAGGACTCAATCGACTCGACTGCGACCTTTCCCTTCGCCGTCAATTCGGCGTTCTGCCTTGCGCCAATGACGGCGTCGTCCGGCACGAGCAAGTAAACGCGATAGCCTGCATCCAGATTCGACTTGCACTTCTCGTAGACCGCTGGCATCGGTGCAACGGTGACGTGGAAGGCGGTGTCCTTAATCAGGAAGTCGCCCTTCCGTCCGAGTTGAACATCCGCCGTGCTGTACGAGTCGTTGCTGACCGCAATCTCGGGAAAGCGTAGTTGCAGCTTGGCACCGACAAGGTACTGTGCGACTGCACCGAGTTTTCCATCTTCCTCCGCTGACTGGAGAATCTCGTGAACAATCTGGCGAGTGGTCTTTCCCGGGTCGAAGACGAATTTCAACCTCTCACGACTATGAAACTCCCGGACTCTCTCGACCAACATTCCTTGCAGAGCGTTAAGGGCGATATATCGTTCTTCTGGGTGGAGTGAGTTCAACTCCATTTTCCTGATGCAGTCCAGCATTGAACCAACCGCACCCGGGGTTCCACGATTAGTTCTTCCGCCTTCGCTCAGGAAGTGCCGGGTCTCCCCAAATGCTGCAAGTATTTTCTCAGTTGCCTTCCCGCTGACTCCTCTTATTTGCCCCTGCCCCTTGGCTCGGTGGGAATCCAGACTCAGGACGAAATCTTCTTTCAAATGTTCCAGCACTACGAGTGCTGCGGCTATTGTCCCTCGTGCGGGAAACTTGTTCGGTTCGAGTGGGAGAGAGTCGTACCACCCGGCAAATAACTCTTCGTTCGTCATGCGTTGGCCGCCTTCGCTGTTTTGCCAACACGAACGTGTAGCAATTCATTCAGAAGCGGATTCAGGTAGTGCCGTGCAATCCATTCGACTACCGGGACGCAGACCGCATCACCGAATCCAAACAAGGCTTGGTTCAAGGTTCCTTCAATGATGAAATCGTCTGCTCCCATCAGTCGGGCGCACTCTCTCGGTGTAAGCAATCGGGCGAAGTATTTTCCCTTCCCGGCCTTGAACAGAATCTGCCTGCCGCTACCACCACGGGGTGTTCTAAGGCATCCGGCGATGTTATCGGTGCGGAGTTCCGCCATTGATACGTTGTTTCTCACCCTGCGAAAGACCGTGCCATAAGACCAACGCTTGCCCTGAATTATTTCGTTGGCGATGCGGCGATGCTTCTTGCTCATTTGCGACAGCAGGTATTTGGCACGCTCAGTGGACCACCACTCCGGGCTGTCGTGCGGCAAGTCTTCGAGAATGGATTCAAGGCCCGGGTTCGCGCCCGGAGGGGAAGGAAGTGCTCGGATGTTCCAATGAATCTCGGGATGCGAGTTAATGTAGCTGACCAATGCTTTTGGTCGGACACGATTCTCTGTAACGAGAGCGTCGGTACTCTCCACCCCAAGTGCGCCAATGACGAAGAGCCGCTGTCTGCTCTGTGGCACGAAGTCCACGGCATCAATCATGAACGCATCCACCGAATAGCCGAGTGAATTGAGAGCCTTGAGTGCATCTGTGAAGTCACGTCCGGCGTGGGATGTCAGAAATCCTGTTACATTCTCCACCAACACGAGTGGTGGTTTGCGATTCATCTTCTCCAATACTTCGATGAAGCCCCAGAATGCCGAGGACTGCGTTCCCTTCAATCCTGCTCGTGCCCCTGCGAGTGACAGGTCATTGCATGGAAACGACGCCGTGGCGAGAGTGCAATACGGCACTTGATCGGCCCGGAGTTTGTGAACATCGTCCAGCACGAAATGTTCGTCAGCGTCCGGGAAGTGCGCCTTATACATCTCCTGCTTCTGTTCGTCGATGTCATTGGCGAAGACAACTTTCCAGCCTTCTTTCTCCAACCCGATTCGCATCAATCCGATGCCAGCGAAGAACTCAGCTACCGTTCGTTGCGGCACAACCGTCGTTGTCTTTGGTTCGCTGCGGATGGCCCGGACAGTCATTTCGACACACGCCTCCAAGTTCTTACGAACGTCGCTCTCCCAGAATCGCAGAACCTTCCATCCACTTTCAAGAAGGGCTGCCGTTCGCTCGCAGTCTCTTTCCACGTTGCGGCGAATTTTGGTGAGCCAGTATTTTCGGTTCTTGGTACGGCGGAACTGTTCATCGAGTGTCGTTAGCTTCCGGTTGCGCCACTGTGCTCCATGCCAGAAGTCCCCGTCAATGAAGACGGCGACCTTGCGGGAGCGTACCACGATGTCCGGCTTGCCGGGTAGATCGGAAGCGCACACTTCGTAAGAGACACGAGCCTGATCAAGCGCACGCCGGAATGACAACTCCGGTGCAGTGTCGGTGGAATGCACTCGGCGCATCACAGCAGAGATTTCAGCTTTTGTTCTTCTGCGGGGCATTACGAGAAATATAGCAGAGTTAAAACGTTGAGGCTTTGCGGTGCTCCCTGATCTGGTTCGAAGCTGATCGCCAATTCCGTACCCAGCCTTAGCTTGCCTGACGAGTCGTTCACGGGCGCGTTGTCGAGAGTTCCGAACACCAACCGTTTCGCGTCGTCGCAGCCAGTGACGCGCACCCACATCCACTCCGCAACGCCTGTCGCTTCGGCCGAGAACTCGACCTTGATGTAATCACCGGGCATATATTCTCGACGTAGTACGCCGCAAGGTCGAGATACTGCTGCTCAGTTTTTGCGGCGGGTCGCGTAAGACACCCCCTTCATGGAGAGAACCGTTAGACCTTTTACTTTGCCAGCACTAACCGCCTCAGGCCCGAGACGGCACCATGAAAGCCCCATACCGAGGAGAGCCATCACAAAACAAAAAAGGTCCGACCAATCCTGCTGCCGCCCTGAGCCTGAGAAAGATTCCCACGTTTTACTTGATCCTCAATGAATTGAAAAAGGCTCCGGAAGCCGCCTCAGAAAGTTCCTGCTCGCTCGGTGCAGTCGTTTCGAGAATCCAGACATGTTGTCGATCCTTGGAGACAGCGATACGCCAGCGGACAACGTATGACAAGCCACTACCGCCCGGGACTTGGCCTCGAATCGTCTGTTGGTAACCGCGTAGGCCGCCGAGGGTTGCAGAGGTAATAGGAGTGGCGGAAGCTCTCGGCGCGAAGTGCGACTGAAGCCTAGATTTTGAAAACTTAACTTCAAAATGGTCTCCGTCTTCAACGCAACATTTATCGAACTCGTTGAGATAAACGTGTGCGTAGCCATGATGCGGAAGTTTCGCTGCGTAAACGTAGGTTGCAGAATCGCTGTCACGATCAACTGTAGAGGGGCGCACTTCAGCACCCGCCGGAAACTGCACAGAAAAAAGCGGAGCGTCGTAGACTTGTCCCTGTGCGATTGCGCGGGAAAGAATGAATCCAACTGCCAAGATGGCGATACTCAATTTGAAAACCAGCCGGGTGTTCATGGTTTTGTGCTACTGTCCTTTCTTCGATTGTCGGTGAGACTAAGAGTTGCACTGCCCGGAACGTTGGCCGGATGTGTCGGTGAGGTAATGGCATATTCGCGGCTCGGGGTGCCACTCACGGAGCCAGTGCCGCGGACTTCCACTAAGCTTGTTTCTCAACCATTCCGCGTGCCTTGGCGTAATCCGAGTTCAAAACAGAAACTTCCCAAGTCATCTGATCGTATGCTCGCTTGTAGCGCGAAACGACTGGAATATAGTTCCAGATAGAATCGCTTCTCATCTCAGAAGAAACGCCTGACCTCGCAAGCGTAGGAACGTTCGCATCCCGCAGAGCATCGACAATCCCATTGAGTTTGGATTGCGAAGTCCCCTTCCAGAGAAGAACAACATCGGTGGCGTTCGCTTCTTCGAGCGTGGAGACAAGAGCAATTAGACAATCAGAGCATTTGTCAAACCCCGTACGATACTCCGCCTTGCAAAGAGGGCAGTACATGCCTCGGCCTCCTTAAAGACTATTTCCCCGTCTCAAATCTCTTCATGCACTCTTGAAAGCGCGGGCCGTGCGGATCAGGTTCCTCTCCCCAAGTGGCGACATGACAAGACTCATGTCTCATCGTATCCAGTGCTTCATCCTCCGACGTGTTCCAATTGGGGTCTAGAACGATGACGAATCTATCTTCTGCCTCTTGGTACGTTATGCCTTCCGCTTTCTCTTCCGACAGGTCGTGTGCTTTCACTTCAACATCGAGCAACTGACTGCCAAAGAATTCCTTGTTCGTTTTCTGGTACAAGTCGTGCAGATGGTCTGGGCTGCGAAGTCTTTCGCGCCCCACGGCATATCGGACTCCGAAACAGATGACCGCCAACGACAGCAACGAGACTAGGATTCTCACTCGCACGTCTGATTGTCAAACAAACACCCGGACGCCGGAATAGTACCTTCGGCTTGGCCAACAATTCGGGACTGTACGAACGTCCAGTAACGATCAAGGACATTTAACGTGGCAGTACCATAGCCGCATCAGTAGCAACTTTGACACGCTGTGTGCGCAAGACAATAACGTCGTGTCCAGCTTCGTGTGGTACACCGAATCACGGCGCAAGGCTAAACAGAACGGCGGCGTATCTCTATAGGGGCAATTCTGGGTGGGAGGCAACGATGGAAACAGCGGAGGCAATTGAAGCGAAAACTCCCCCGTGCGGTATCGGCGGCTGGCTGGTGGTCCTTATACTTGGACTCTTCGGGAGTGGCGTGCTCAACCTAATCAATGCTCTGAGCATGTCTCGCAGTTCACCTTCAACAACCGAGTATATCGTCATGTTTTTCGGGCTTGTGCTCGCGGCTCTTGCGTTCTCGGCAGCCGTCCAACTCTTGCGCATTAAGAATCAAGGCATCACGCTCGCAAAAATCTTCCTTTGCTCGAACCTGGGCGTAACGGCCCTGGTTGTCCTGGGAACATTCGTCCAATCGACAGGCGGCGGGAGCGCGTCAGCGGCGGCGGAAGATTTAGGGCGAGCTTTGCTATTTTCTATGCTCTGGTTCTTGTACCTGGACCAGTCCGTCAGAGTGAGGAATACGTTTGGAATTACAGGAAAGTCGAAGCCACTTGCGGCAATCGAAACACCGCCGCCCGTTGTACTCAAAGCAGCGCCACCTGTAGCAGTCGAATCAGCCCCACCGGTCATACTCAAAACAACTCGCCGCAGTGGCACCTTAAAATACGTCTTGATTGGCGTCGCGGCTCTGGCCCTGGTAGGTGTCATCGGCGTTCGCGTGGCCCGCTCGTCTGCGGAGAAACAGGCCGCCGAAGCCGTGGCCGCGAAGCTTCAGGACCTGCCTAACGAAACTGAGCCGGCCGACTCGGCGACCGTCGAGAGCGAGCTAGCGGCCGAAAGAGTGGCGCTAGCTAAATGGGCGGCCGACAACCAGTCACAGCCTCTAGCTGAGATGAAAACGTTTGCCATCATGGATATGCCGTCGATAGAGGCTGCACGCGATCACGTTATGAAAGCCGAAAAATTGGCCGCCATCGAGAACCAGCAGACGACAAACATTCCCGCCTGTCAGCAGTACATTTCTGGCCTTGTCGACCAAGAAAAGGAGTGGGTGGAAATTCAAATCGACCGCGCAAACCTGTTCATCAACGGCGACACGACCACGGTGGAGGGCTTGAGGGAACAAGCGACTGGCCTCAACGCCATAGAAGAAAGGATGAAAGCTAACTTAGCAAAGACGCCTGGCGCGCTCGAAAAAACTTATGCGACGTGTGTAGAACAAGCCAAGGCGGTCGGGCTTACGCCGCCATGACGTACGTTGGCCGCGGGCGGTGCTGTGGCGAAACGGCGGGTACCAAGAAGGGTTGTTCAAGAAAGACATCATGCGCCTTTGGCGCACCACCAAGCAATTTGGTCAGCGCGGCAGAACGGATTACTTTCGGGTATGCAAATTCAGAGGGGTCAGGAGAAGACAGAAGACTTTTCGGAAATCCGCCGGGTATTACTTTTGACGAACAAGGTCACGGAAGCAGAAGCAATTCTATTGAACAAGAAACCGATAATCGAAAGGCTGGCATCGCGGCTGTATGAGATAGTCACGAAAGCGAACGGCGATTTCAGTGGCTTTCGCCCGCACCAAGCGGGAATGGGCGGCGTCATCCGAGACTATTGGGTACTTCTGCGCAGAGAAGAACTGGAAAAAGAGCTGGAAAATGTCGGTCTCGTGAACGGAACCACTTAGAGAATGGTGGGACCGCCCTTGCCTGATGCGCTTGCGCCGGGTCACAAGCTTAGACCTCTGCAATGGTTACGGAATTTTACGGCACCCAAGGGTGTAATTGAACTTAGCTCTCTCCGCTTTCTGTGAGGTCGAAATGCCCAGTCAGATTGATTACTCAGAGCGGTACGCAACGCTGACGTAGCTTTTCCAAAGAGCCAACTCGGAGAATGTCTATCTTATATTTTGATGGATGGTAAGGAGCACCTGCTTATTGCTTTCCAATCTTTTTTCGACGGTAGCGGGGGCGAGAAGAATATGCCTCGTTTGACTCTAGCGGGAATGGCTGCCGATGATTCAATGTGGGCTGAGTTTGATCGCGGCTGGAATGATATTTTGCAGTCAAATGACCCTCCAGCAACTTACATGCACATGCGAGAAGCGATGCCCTTACAAGGAGAGTTTGCTGGATCGAAAGGCTGGACTAATCGCAAAATTTATACCCTCGCTTATAAACTTCTCAAGTTCATGTCTGAAATGGATAAAACGAAGTTCAGACAATTCATGTGCACCATAGATATGGATGCATACAGGAAACTTGAACTGGAAGGTATCCGAATGGACAGCGCTGTAGAGATATGTAGTAAATGTCCCGAAACCGTTTTGGCGTGGTACGTCACGAAATATCCCGGCATCATTCAAAATCTTCATTTCTTCTTTGACCAAGGTGAGCCGTTCAAAGAGGTGTTTGAAAAAACTTGGGTTGCAAACAAAAATAATGTTTTAGGGTCTCACGGAGCAGACATATTTTGGGGGCTTCTCAAGACTGTCACCAGTGCGGATATGAGAGACTATCCTGCCTTGCAAGCAGCGGACATGCTGGCGTGGTCTGTAAATCGTGATTTGACTTCAACTGGTGATAGGCCCTTTAAAGCGTGGGCACATATTATGCATCAAGTAGTTCCGACTTCGGGAATCATTTGGGATGAAGAAAGATTGAGAAAGCAATACGAGAAGAACTGAGCATGAAGCCTAAGAAGAAAAGAAAATATGCAGAAAAGCTCTCGCTCAAACCTTTGCAGTTCGACGAAGCGGTGTCGGCGTTGTTGAAGATCAGGCTAATGCCAAAGAAATTCAAAAAGAAGTAATTTGCCCAGCTAGGAGACTAAATGCTAAAGCGGTCAGTTCTCATGCTCGCTAGTCTATTAGTTGTCGAGGTTTTCTCGTCTGTTCAAATTAACTCACAAACAGCATTGGTTGATCCGCGAAAAACTGAATATGTCTGTGTTTTAGATCGCGCTATAGATTTCACGATAGATCAGAAGATAGAAGGTCTCAACACGGTTAAGGCAAACGGTACAGTTGTCGTGCTTCCGTGCGAAGCGGCCAACATTCGGCAAGATCGTTTGATAGACGCTGATTACATCGTGCTTGAGAGAATGCAACTAGCACGAGTATATTTTGGAACTCTCAGGACGGGGCCGCCCGGCTCCGAAGTTGAACTTCGTGTGCGAGCAGAGTTTCAGAAGCTAGCAAAACAAGTTTGCGTTCGGCATCCAAAGATTGTTTTACTTTCTTTAGATTGGAAATCCGAAAAACCGACGTCTCAGGAAGGTGGCGTTGCATTGAAAGTGTGCAGTGCTTTTTAAGATTGATGATTTGGGGGCAGGATGGCATTTTCACCTGCCCCTAATGCTGGGTTCTATCTTGTGAATAGTCCCATACAACAACGTTCGTCAGTGGGTCAGCACATCGTTTAGATATGCCTTGTCCAGTGCATCGGGGATTGTGTCCCTTCGCACAGGGCCGCGTAGTCTCTAAGAGTAAAGATCACCTACGGCGAAGCGGCAAGCATTGCGTAGCGTTGTGCGCTTGTTTAAGTCCCGTTACCGCTCGCACCACCGACTCCGGGACGGATCAAAAGTTTGGTTAACATATGCCTCTCTTTATCCCCGTCAGGGATTCTCCCGGAGTTTACATCTGTTTACGTTTTTGCGATTTGAATTTCTTCTTCGGCTTCTTTTTCGGTTTCGGCTTGTACTTTAATACGGCGTCTACAACTTGCTCTAGAGATCGTCCGTATAGAGAAAGTTTCTTTTGATACTTACGCCCCTTCATTGCGTCAATCCCTTGTAGGTTACGCGGCGTCCTGCTACGGCTTGAACGAAACTTTCGAGCCGTTCTAGAGAATGCCGTTTTACGTTGCCTTCATTCAAGCGCCACGTAAATTCATTGACGTACCGCTTCATGTGCTTTTTGCTAGCGTGATGATAGACACCGTGTAGTCCGCGACGCATAACGGCGAATACGCTTTCAATGCTGTTTGTGGTCACGCCGTTTTGAGAATACTTTTGCTGACTATGATTGACGGTCTCATGCTTATAAGTCTTTCCAAGCCTTTGATAGCCGACATATTCATCCGTGTGAATTGTCGAGCCTAGTTCGACATTCTGGCGCACGGTATTTTCGAGGCTGATTGAACCAACTCCGTCAACGATAACGGCTTTGGTACGACCACCACGTTCCCGCATTCCGACTATCGCTGTCTTGTTCGGAACGCCTTGGTCGCCGTACATGCGCTTGCTCATGTGCTTGTTTTTCTCAAGACCGCCAACGTAGATTTCGTCCACTTCGATAACGCCTTGAAGTAACGGCAAGTTCTCACCGCAAGCCTCGCGGAGTCTTTGCAGAGGCTCCGCGCTTTCACTGAATGTCAGATGGAACACAATCCGTACGATTACCAGATTTTGCATTATCCCAGCGAGTGCGCCCACCTCGTCAAATCGGATTTCCGAGAGTGGGCCTCCTGAATGACGTACTCCGCAACGTCGCCGGGCATACCGCTGAAAGACTCATCGAAATTCGGCTCGCGCCCGTAAAGGCTGGCAAAAGATGCAGGTTCGCGCAGCGAAGCGCGAGGAGAAGCATGCGGAGGCCGCGAAGAAGGAAGCGTAGTAACTGTTCGTGTATATTGCTTGGCCGTGAGTAGTATTCACGGCCTCAATTGAATGTACAATCTACAAGGGGAGGGGACTCAAATGCAGAAACTCTTGGCCTGGATTGAACTGAAGCTATACCGCCAGGTGCTTCTCATGGTGGCGATATCAGTGCTGTTCATTGTTGCAGGTTGGGTTGGTGAAGCCTTAGGAATGGCTGGAAACCTAGCTGGAGCGGCAGGTAGCGCAACCCGCATTCTTTGGACAATGTTCGGTATTTTCGTTTTCCTGAAGCTGCTTCGCAAGCCCGCAAAAGACCCGCACTGCAACTGTGGTAACCCCTTGACGAACGACTCGAATTTTTGCTCGGTGTGCGGCGCAAAACGAGTCAGCTAAAGCCGGTGCAGGCTGAGAGGCCGTTGAGAGGCGGCGAGTTCGCTCGACTATGGGGTGCAGTTGACTTTTGTCACATGAATCGAAAACTTCCGGTGACAACCGCGCTCCTCGTTCCACTATTTCAATACAATCACGCAGCCAGCGGCAAAACTCTTCGTGAAGGAAGGAGCGGAAAAACTCTCCTCGTGGCGCGAAAGTGGGCGAGTGGATGTAAGGAGATCATCGTCGCTGATAGGAAGGGAGCTTTAGTCCATGCCATCGAAACAAATAATTGCGCTGGCAACTCACCATCACGTTCAGCTTAAAGGCCACGCACTGAACGACAGATTTGGTCAAGTCATATCTCTGATCAGGGAAAAGTATCCCGTACAAATCATTTTGGAAGAATGGACGC
>Ga0182024_10012063_pt1 | contig 17177 bp, 11 predicted proteins | sample P32metaG_FD_120480 | JGI IMG/M metagenome (GOLD analysis project Ga0182024, IMG submission 120480) | Permafrost microbial communities from Stordalen Mire, Sweden - P3-2 metaG (Illumina Assembly) | ecosystem: Environmental > Terrestrial > Soil > Wetlands > Permafrost | place: Sweden: Stordalen...
CGCAACAGCCGCAGCGCGAACCGGGCATCGCGCGTAGCAGCTTCGAGCCGCGTCCAGCCCCACGCCGCGCGAGTGTTTTCGCGAACCAGCGTCACGTTGCCGAAGTCGCGCCGCGCAGTTACCGGATCCTGGCCCCGCTCCCGCCGCAATTGCGCTTCCTGCTCCAGATGGAATCGCAACTCTTCATCCAGTTCCCTTTCCTCTCGGGATTTCCGCCAAAACCACATCGCAACCTCCTACGCCGGCTTCATGAAGCGCGCAATCGTCTCCACCATCCGGTTCCAGCGAGTCTCCTCCACTGCCAGCCGCTTCTTTCCCTTCGCCGTAAGCCGGTAATATCGCGCCCTCTGCTTGTTTTCCGTCATCTTCCACTCCGCCTGGATCCACCCCTGTTCGCGCAGCCTGTGCAGAGCCGGATAAAGAGACCCATGCTCCACTTGCAGCACATCCTGAGAAGTAGCTCGGATCGCGACGCTGATCCCATGCCCATGCTGAGGGCCCCACCGCAGCGTGCGCAGAATCAGCATGTCCAAAGTTCCTTGCAAGAGCTCAATCTTCTCGGTCATAGTGTCAACCGAATGCTGACGCATGGCGACTCCGTATACCGGCGGAGCCGCCATGCGTAAGCATGCGGGTAGGTCCAGGTGGTTGGACGTCTACCCCCTCATCCGGTTAGCTTTCAATTTTTCGCGTCGGACGGCGCTTTCAAGTCCACTATGGCAGTCTCGCCCTCGCGGACCGTAACCTCCTGGCCGCCCTCATCCGGCATCGGTCCCCCGTTTTCCGCCGCCGCCAGCCGATAGGTCCCTGGAGCCAGCCCTCCGAAGTTGTACTGCCCGTTTTCATCGACCCCCACGCCCCGATTCCCTCGAGATGGCCCATCCTCCTCGACCAACTGCGCCAGCACCATATGCCCCGCCGGAGCCGATCCGCGAATCGTGGCGGTATTCGTGCTGACCACGATTTTCAACGTCCCCGCAGCACCGCCCGAGAGATCTATCGGCGAGTTCGTCACGTCCGTGCTCCCCAGCCACGCCGCCTTTATGAACCCGAACGGCGCATTAATTTGCAGACGCCACGCCGCCGGAAGGACGCCTTTCAGCGTGAAAGTTCCATCCTCGCTCGCGGCAGCGCTAGAACCCGGTATGCCCATCCGACCCCGCGGAACCAATTGGACGCCGATCTGTTCGAAGGTCAGCTTGCTCGCGCTATTTCCGCTGCTCTCGATCTCCACCTTGCCGCTAAGATCGACGGAGTGCTTCAGTTCGACAGTCAATTCCACCGGCTTGTCGCTCACATCCACGCGCTGCACGGCGCCCACGCGATTTTCGTCCATGCTCTGGGAAAAAACGGTCAGCATGTAAGAGCCTGGAAACACCTGCCGGAACTCAAAGGTGCCTTTCTCCAGATTGAGGTTGGCGCCCATGTTTACGCCGGCGAGGTTCATACGACGCTCGGTAAGAGGAGTCAGCAGCATCACCATGTTGGTGTGCCAATCCCCTCCGCCCGGCGAAAATACTCCGCGAACCTGCGTCACCGCGGTGGGACTCATTTGAAAATCGATCCCCGCCTTCTCATTGCCCGCCGTAAGCACCACCGCCTGCGCTCCTTTGGCTTCGCTGGTCAACGGATAATACTGCGTCTGATACGCCCTCGACGGAGGCGGATCCGGTCCGGCCGAAAACGGCCGCGCTTGAAACACCTGGTGCCCGCATTGCGCCGACAGGATGTATTTTCCGGCGGCGATCCCGAAAGCCCTCCACTCGCCGTCCTGATTGGACCCTGAACTGCCCGCCATCAGAACCCCCTGTTCCGGATTTTTTGCCGGATGCATCTGGACCGAACAGTTGGGTAATGGATCCCCGTCTTCATCCACCACGCGCCCGCTCACGGAAGCGCCGGGAATCAATTCCACGGCCACGGGCCCGGCTGCCTCTCCAGCCTTGATCTCGATATTCTTCGCCGCGCCGCCGAATCGCGCCTGGGGATAATTCTGGTGCTGAAACATCAATCGATAGTGGCCGGTTTGCAGGTTAGCGACCGTGAACCCTCCGCTCGAATCCGTCATCGTCGATTGCGACCCGCCGGAATTCCCAGTGGCGTTGATCGTAACCATCGCCTTCTTCACCGGCATATGAGTCACTGCATCGGTGACCGTTCCGCTGACACTGCCCGTCTGCGCGGCGGCGTTAAAAGCCAGAAGCAGAAAGCACGCGACCCTCATGGCTTCAGAATCTCCTTGGCCTTCTCCTCCGGAATCAGCTTCGGATGCGACTCCACCTGCGCCCCTTCCGGCACCTCAAGATCCTCCCCCAAAGCATCCAGAGCGTCGCCCGACTCGGGGTTCATCAAACCCACCGTCTCAATTTTCGCCAGGGCGAAAATTTTGTATTTCCCCGGCGCGACTCCGTTCACCTTGAACTTGCCGGCATCGTCCGCGATGGCGCTGTAGTAAAACCGCGCCAGCAGGTGCCGCGCTCCCATCGGCACCAATAAGATGCCCGCCCGCTTCGCTTCGTCAATTTCCCCCGTAACCGTCGCCACGTTCGAACTCACCACGATATTCAGCGGCGCGTCCGACCCCGGTGGAATTGCGATGCCCTTATAGAGAAAATCCTTGTCCGCCAGCCGCACCGATTTCTCGAACAAGCCTTCCGGGGGCGGATTGAAGTTCAGGAACCACTCACCCGGCGGCACGTCCTCGATCGCGAAGCTGCCGTCCTTTTTAACCGGCGCCGAACGAGATCCTCGCGACGGCCCCGCCCCAGGCGGGTCCAGCATGATCGAGAGGTTTTCAATGGAATTTGCAGCAGATCCCTCCACCTTCAGGTGTCCTTTCACTTCCACAGCGGAGGACAAAGCGAGCACCACCTCGTTGACGCCCTCATGCGCATCGATCACTTGGGACGCGTAGTAGCTCTTGTCCCTGGCGCGAACCGTGGCCTCAATCCGATATCGCCCTGGGAAGTTCCCGGGCATTTCAAACCGGTAGTCCGGACCTTGGGCGCCGACTCCCATAGTCCCAAAACGATTGGTGTTATCGTCGGCATCGCTGATCTGGACCGAGACGAACTGACCGTTGGCACGGAGTATCCGCCGGCCGTTAGAGACTGGCTGGCCCGCCGGCGGATCCGCGGGCGGATCCAACTGGGGCACGCCCGTGATGCGGCCTGTGATCGTCGCCGGACGCTCCTTGGTCAGATGGAAGTCGATTCCCGTCAAAGTCTCGCCGCCGCGCAGGATCACCGGAGCCATGTCTTTCGATTCCCTCGCTCCTCCGTAATATTGCGGAACCAGCCTGTCGAGTTCAACGACCCGCGGCGCCGGTCCCATGGAAACCCCATACGGAACGCATCGCAGATAATATTGGCCGCGATCGATCCCAGTGATTTTGTACTCGCCCCGATCGTTGGTATCGGCCGTCAGATAAGTGACCAGAATCCGCTCGCCCCCATTACGCGCGGGCCGAAGCATAGTCACGTTGACCCCCACCACCGGCTCGCCTTCCGCATCGACCACGGTTCCCGAAATCGTACTGGAGCGCAGAAAGCGGAGCTTGATATCTCCGTGCACTTCTCCCTCGCCGAGCGTAATCACATCGCCCAACTCGCGCACGCTGTTGGCCCCATAAACCGCCGTTCCGAGCCCCATCTTATCGGCCCGCAGATCGTACGCGCCCGCCGGCAGTCCCTCGAAACTGAATCCTCCGGACCCGTCCGTGCGCGTGGTCGCCCAGGCCCGCGGCGTTCCGCGCCAGGTCACCGTCACCACCGCTTTTCGCACCGCATCCCCGCTCCCTGCCTCCACCACGCTGCCCGAAATCACGCCCCGCCCCGCCGGTTGCGCAAATAGTTGCACCGGAACAACACACAACAGCAAACACCATCTCTCCATTGTTTTAATTAGACGCCACCCGCCGCTTGAAAAGTTTCAGCGCCCGCCAGCCGTCAGGTGCCTGGCAACATATCCGCATAAACTTGTAGAGGATGTCCAGGCTCGTCGCATTCGCCCTGATCTGCGCAGTCTCAACGTGCCAGGCTCAATCCAGCGCCTGCGCGTCCTGTCATCCGGACGTTGCGAAAACCTACAGCAAAACCGGCATGGCGCGTTCCTTCTATCGCCCCGATTCCGGGAACATGAACACCGGCGCCTATTACCACCAGCCGTCCGATATTCACTACGAAATGCTCCAGCGCGACGGCCACTATTTTCAGCGCCAGTATCAGATCGTCGATGGCCAACGCGCCAACATCCGGGAAACGGAAATAGACTTTATTCTCGGCTCCGGCAATCACGTGCGCAGCTACCTGCATCGCACCGCGCAGAACGCTCTCATCCTGCTCCCTCTCGCCTGGTACGCGGAAAACGGGGGCTACTGGGCGATGAATCCCGGCTACGATCGTCCGGATCATGAGGCTCTCCGCCGCAGCGTCACTTACGATTGCATGTTCTGCCACAACGCCTATCCGGAAATTCCAGCCTCCCAAAACCCGCGCTCCGCTCCGATTTTCTCGACTGTTCCTGAAGGCATCGACTGCCAGCGCTGCCACGGCAATGGCGACCGTCACATAAGCCTCGCGAGCCGCGGGGCGAAGCCCCAGGACATTCGCGCCGCGATCGTGAATCCCTCCCGCCTCACCACGGAACGACAGATGGAAGTGTGCATGCAATGCCACCTCGAGACCACCAGCTCGCCCTTGCCCGCCTCCATCGTCCGTTATGAACGCGAGCCATTTTCCTACCGGCCCGGCCAGCCCCTGGGCGACTTCATGCTGCACTTCGACCACGCACCCGGCAAAGGATATGACGACAAATTCGAAATCACCGGATCGGTTTACCGTCTGCGAAAATCCCAATGCTTTGAGAACAGCCAAGGCGCGCTGAAGTGCACCACCTGTCACGACCCGCATGCTGCGGAAACCGCGCCCGACTATACCGCTGCCTGCCGCCGATGCCACGCGCAAACGCTCGACGAGAAGATCGCCGATGGCCGCCATACAGCCTCCCCCGATTGCGTGGGCTGTCACATGCCGAAGCGCCGCACCGGCGACGTCGTTCACGCCATGATGACCGACCATCTGATCCAGCGAAATAAACCCGCCGGTCTTCTCGCCCCCAAGCCGGAGACCGAGGCCGCGCCGTACCGCGGCGAAGTAATTCTGTACTACCCTCCCGCCTTGCCGAAGCCCGAAGACGAGCTGTACCTCGCCATCGCCCAGGTCACCCAGAGCAGCAATCTCGGACCAGGGATCGACCGACTATCGAAGGCCATCGAAAAATTCCGCCCCGTGAGCGCGGAGTATTATCTCCAGCTCGGCGACGCGTGGTCCAATGCCGGCAAGTGCGAGGAAGCTCTACCCGCGTACGAAGCCGCCCTCCGTCATGCGCCGGACTCCGAACCGGGACTGGTGCGCCTCGCCACCTGTCTCACTACTTTGCGTCAATATTCGCGCGCCCATGCGAGCCTTGAACAGGCATTGAAAATCAAACCAAATGACGCCGCCGCATGGCTGCAATTAGGTCTCACCCAGCTCGGCCAAGCCAAGACGTCGGAAGCCATCGCCGCATTCGAGAAAGCGAAGCAATTCGATCCCGCCCAGGTGGAAGCCTACAACCTGCTGGGAGCCATCCAATTCGAAACGGGAGACACGGTGCGCGCCGAATCCGTCCTGCGCGAAGGCATTCGTCTTCAGCCTAATTTCGCGCCGATCCATAATAACCTGGGCAACCTCCTGTCGGAGACGGGCCGCTTCGAGGAAGCGAGGGTCCATTTCGAAGCCGCGCTCCGCTATCAGGACAATTACCTTGGTGCGCGATACAATTACGCGCTCGCTCTGAAGCGCGTAGGCCGGCTCGACGACGCGCAGGCGCAGGTCGAAGCCATCCTGCGCGCGAATCCGGATAGCGCGGAGGCGCATGAGTTCCTCGGCAACCTGTTTACCGCCCAAGGCCACCCCGACCGCGCCATCGATCAGTATCGCGAAGCCGTCCGCATCGCACCGGAATTCGACCGCGCCAATCTGGATCTCGGAGCGGCCCTGGCGAACATCAGTCCCGCCACAGCCCTGCCGTATCTTAAGAAGGCTGCCCAAAGCCCGGACACCGAAGTCCGGAAAGCTGCCCAAAGTGCCCTCGAAAGATTACAACAACCACGCTAATAGTTTAACAATGGCACATAGAATTTGACATGTCAGCGGACCAGCTTAAACGATACTTAACCCTTGTTTTTCTTTTGCTTACGAAGAATGACAAAATTCGACTTTTCATACATTAGGGATTCTATATACAATATAATTTTTATTGAAACGTAACCTCCTCTTTGACAGTCCAATGCAATCGTAGGGGGTAGTTAAAGTGGTCAAATTTATACGAGCGCCCAAGCTGTTTTTCGGCGTCTCTTTCCTTCTTATTAGCCAGCTTGTGTTCTCACAATCCACCGGCAGTATCGGTGGAACCGTCAGCGATGCCGTCGGCGCCGTGGTGCCGAATGCTAACGTAACCGTACGAAACGAAGCCACCGGCGGAGAGCACCAGACCAGAACCGACGCTGCTGGAATTTACCTGGTGCCTTCCATTCCCGTCGGAACGTACCGCGTCGAAGTGAAGTCGCCGGGCATGCAGACCACGGTCGCCACCAGCCTCCAGGTTTCGGTCGACAGTTCCGTCCGGCAGGATTTCGCGTTAAAAGTTTCTGCAACCTCTGAAACCGTTGAAGTGACCGCCGGCGCTACCTTGATCGATTCCAGCACTTCCACCCTCGGCAGCGTCGTGAACGCGCACACCGTGCAGGAGATTCCTCTCAACGGACGCCACTTTATCGACCTCGCCATGCTCACTCCCGGTACCGTCACTCCGCCGGCCAATGGTTTTCTCACAGCGCCTCTGCGCGGACAGGGCATGTTTGCCTACAACACCTCCGGCGCCCGTGAAGATAGCTTCAACCCCATGATCAACGGCATCAATCTGAGTGACCCCAATCAGAACCAGATCACTTTCCAGCCGACCATCAACACCATCGAGGAGTTTAAGATCGACAACTCCACTTTCAGCGCCGAATATGGACGCAATTCCGGTTCGATCATGAATATCGCCACCCGGTCCGGCGTGAACGCGTGGCACGGCGAAGCCTATGAATATCTCCGCAACGATTTCCTGGACGCCCGCAACTTCTCCAACCCCACCACCCTTAAGGAGGCGGAGTTCATCCGTAACCAGTTCGGAGGCGATGGCGGCGGAGCCATCGTAAAGGATAAGTTTTTCGCCTACCTGAGCTATGAACAACTGCGCCAGCGCCAGTCCGTGCCGCTTTCAGGCACCGTACTCACCACCGCGCAGCGAGCGCAAGCGCTCGCCACCAGCGACGCCGCGGTGCAGGCTTTATTGCCTCTGATTCCTCTTCCCAATTCCGGCACCAACCAGTTTGCCGGCTCTGCCGTCGCGCCCGTGAATATCGAACAGGGCACTGCCAACGTCAGCTTTTTAGCCAACATCAACAACCGCTTGAATTTTTATTACGCCATCCAGCGTGACCAGCGTAATGAGCCGCCAACCACCGACGGCAACAGCTTCCCCGGCGGAGGCGATCAGCGCAACGGCAACCGCCAGCTTCTCACCTTTAATGAAGATTGGACCATCAGTCCGACGCTCACCAATGAATTTCGCGCCGGTGGAAACCGCATTCACATTGTGTTCGCCGCCGATAATACCGGAGCCGCGCCCGCTTACAACATCGACAGCGGCGTCACAGCGGCCATTGGAATTCCGCAAATCAGCATAACCGGCGCGTTCACCTTCGGAGGCATCAGCGGATTCCCGCAAGGCCGCGGCGACGACGTCGGCACTTTCTCCGATACCCTGAGCTGGGTGCGCGGCAACCACGTCATCAAAATCGGAGGCGAATTCCGCCGTCAGAATTCCGACAACTTCTCGTACACGCCTGGAACCTTCGGCTTTCCCAGCATCACCGCGTTCCTCGCCGATCAGGCCAACAGCTTCAGCGTGACCAATTCGAACCGCTCCAATCGCACCTACGGAAACTCCATCGGCGCGTTTGTCACCGATACCTGGAAAGTCCGGCCGACTTTCAGCGTGACGCTGGGTCTCCGCTATGACTGGTACGGGACGCCCACGGAAGCCGAGAACCGCTTCGTCGTCTTCAATCCCACCACAGACGCGCTCAATCAGGTGAATCAGAACGGCGGACCGAGCACTGCGTATCAGCAAAGCGCTCTCAACTTCGAGCCGCGCGTCGGCCTGGTATGGGATCCCTTCAAGACCGGGAAGACCGTCGTCCGCAGCGCCTACGCCATCATGACCGATCAGCCGACTCTAGGTCTGGTGACCGGCCTCGCGGGCAATCCCCCGTTCGCCCTCCCCGTTTCCTACACTCCTCCCGCCGGATCTTTCGTCACTCTCGAAAACGCCTACGGACTCGCCGCCGGTTCCGTGTCTCCCGTTTCCATCGCGCACAATTATCATGACGCCTACGTGTCTGAATGGAACCTGCAAATCCAGCAGCAGCTCGGCCGGAGTTACGCGCTCACCGCCAGCTATGTGGGCAGCAAGGGCACCGATCTCAACATTGAACGCAACTATAACCAGTTCGTCAACGGCGTTCGTCCCTACGCCGCTCTTTCGGCCAGCAGCCCCATCGACCCCGGCAAGCCTCTCACCAACATCCTGGTCTATGAGAGCGACGGCAATTCCTCCTATGAGGCCGGTTGGGTGGATCTGAAAAAGAGTTTCAGCAAGGGCCTCCAGTTCGACAGCTACTATTCCCGCTCGAAATCCATCGACGAAAACTCGAAAAACGTCGGAGGATTAACGATTCAGGACAGCAACAATATTCGCGGCGATCGCGGCCTTTCCGATTTTGACGCGCGCAATCGTTGGGTCCTGAGTGGGATTTATGGACTCCCGTTTGAGCACAACGTGGTCACCCGCGGCTGGCAGATTTCGCTCATCGAAACGCTGCAAAGCGGCAATCCTCTGAATTTCCACACCACCACCACCTCGTTCACGGGCGCCGGAACACTGCGTCCGAACGTGACCGGTCCCATCATCACCGGTTACACGCCCGCATACAACGGCAGCGCGACTTCTATCGGCTATATTCAGAATCCGGCCGTTTTCGTGAACCAGGGCGCGGCCTTCGGCGACCTTGGACGCAACGTGGTGATCGGCCCGGGCTTCGCAAATCTCGATGTGGCTCTGGTCAGGAATTTCAAGATTCGGGAGCACCTGAATTTCCAGCTCCGCGCCGACGCCTATGATATTTTCAATCATCCGAATTTCACCAACCCGGTGACCACCGTTCCTTCCACCACGCTCGGCATTATTACCGGCGGAACCCGCGCGCCGGCCGGGGATTTCGGCAGCTCCCGTCAAATCCAGCTCGCTGCAAAACTGCAATTTTAGCGATTTAAGATCGATTAACTTTGGGAATCAGGTTCACTATTGTGATAGCCTGATTCCCGATGAAATCGAATATTCCATTTTCTTTCTTCCTATTTACTGCAATTGCCGCCGCGCAGTCCTATAGCATCTCGACCGTAGCAGGCTCCTCCCGGTTGCGGGACGGCAGTGCTGCCACGACTGCTCCGCTCCGTGAACCCAATGGCGTCGCCGAAGACTCGGCGGGGAATATTTATTTCGCCGATACCACCGATAACTGGATCCGACGCGTAGATACGAAAGGCATCATTTCCACCGTTGCCGGCACCGGCGTCGCCGGATTCAGCGGCGATGGCGGCCCAGCCACCCAGGCGATGCTCAATAGTCCCTACGGCATCAAACTGGATGTGAAGGCCGCCAATCTCTACATTGCCGACTACAACAACCACCGCGTCCGGATGGTGGTCCTGGCTACCGGCGTGATCAGCACCGTCGCCGGAAATGGCAACGTTAATTGGAGTGGCGACACCGGAATCGCGACTCAAATTCCCATGGACGTCTATGATATCGCCGTCGACAGCAGCGAAAATGTCTATATCGCGGATTTTCTTAACAGCCGCATTCGAAAAGTTTCGCCCGCGGCCGGCAGGGTCAGCACCATCGCCGGAATCGCCAATCCAGGCGACGCGGGAGACGGAGGACCCGCCGCGCAGGCTGCTCTCGACGGACCCATCGGCATTTCGATAGACGCCCAGAATAATATCTATTTCATCGATTCCTACAACAATCGCGTTCGCAAATCAGTTCCGGCGGCATCATCACCAACTTTGCCGGAACCGGCGCCTACGGCTACGGCGAACCTAGTTATGACGGCAACGGCGGACCGGCAGTCAAGGCTCTCATGGCCATTCCTTTTTCGACCGCGGTCGAGCCCAATGGCAATGTACTGATTCTCTGTATCTTCGAATTGTGGCGCGTGCTCGCCTCTAACGGAAATATCGTGTTTATCGCCGGCAGCGATAGCCTTGGCTTCACTGGAGACGGAGGCGCGGCGATCGATGCCAAGTTCGCCCTCCCGATCTATGTCACCGCGGCGGCGAACGGCGATATTCTGCTTGCCGATGCCGGCAACTACCGCGTGAGGAAAATCGACATCAGCGGAAATGTCAATACCGTGGCCGGACCTCCATTCTCGACGGCATCCCCGCCACCACCGCCTTCCTGAATCAACCCGACGGCCTGGCCTTCGATCCGAAAGGCGACCTGGTGATCGCCGACACCGGCGACAATCGCGTGCGAACCGTGCCGTCGACCCAGATCATCGCGAATCTCACCGGCACCGGCGTTCGCGGCGATGACCCCGGCGAACTTTTTTCCCTCGCGGCATCACCTACGATTCGCTCGGAAACCTGTTCATTGCTGATCAGGAGAACGATCGTGTGATGAAACTCCCCGCCGGCAGCGCCATCATGCTGGAGGCGGGCAACGCCAATGAGGGTTTCGGAGGCGACGGTAATCAGGCCAGCCAGGCGATGCTCAATAGTCCCAACGGCGTGGCGGTAGACGCGGCAGGCAACGTTTATATCGCCGATAACGATAACGAACGCATCCGCATGGTCGATCTGAACGGCGATATTTCAACCATTGCGGGAAACGGAAATCCAATGTTTCTCGGCGATAACGGCCCGGCGGCCAGCGCCCAATTGGACCCCTCCGATGTGGTCCTCGACAACGCCGGAAACCTCTATGTATGCGACCGTTTAAATCATCGCATCCGAAAAATAAACCTGAGCACCAAGGTGATCACCACAGTGGCGGGAATCGGAACGCCGGGCCACTCGGGCGATAACGGCCCCGCCACCGGCGCTCAACTCAAGCTGCCCGTCAGCATGACGGTCGATGCTGCGGGCAATCTGTACATCGCCGATAACGGCAACTCCGTAGTCCGGCGCGTAAGCGCGGCGACCGGCGTCATCACCACCATCGCAGGCAACGGCACATCCGTATTCAACGCCGAAACCGGCACCGCAATCGGAGTCTCCATCGACCCGACGCGCGTCGCCGTCAGTTCGAGCGGAGCGATTTACATCACCGACCAGTTCAATGACCGGATCCGTCAGTTGGTCCAGCAGGTGCCTGTCACCATGACCATCTCCTCCGGAAACGCCCAATCCGGTCCTCCGGGAACTTCGCTCTCCATCTCGGTTAAGGTCACGGATGCCTCGGGAATGCCGGTCGGCAACGTTGCAGTCGGTTTCGCGGTCTCTTCCGGAACCGCGTCGCTCAGCGCGGCAACAGCCACCACCGGCGGAGACGGAACCGCGACCATCCAGTTAACGCTTGGAGCAACGGTAGGTCCGCTAACCATCACCGCCGCCGCCGGACTTTCGGGCGTGACCTTCAATCTGACCATCACGCAGCCAGTGGTCACCATGCCCATCCCGCAGATCAACAGTGGAGGAGTGGAAGGCGCGGCGCTCAGCGTACCCGCGGTGCAGGCGCTCTCGACCGGCGGAATCGCCGCCATTTTCGGAGCGAATTTCGGTGCCAGTGCGGCCTATCAAAAGGTGGGCAAGGGCGATCTGGTGAACGGCCAGGTGCCTTTGAACTTCCAGGGGATTTGTGTCACGGTTGGAGGAGTCAGCGCGCCCGTCTTCGGCGCATCCGCGACCCAGGTGAATTTCCAGGTGCCGTCTGTGACGGCGGGCACCGCGATGGTCCAGGTGACCACCGGATGCGGCACCGCGACTTCTCTGACCAGTAACGCCGTCGCGGTTCCCACCCAGGCCGCCACGCCCGAATTTTTCTATTTCGTGCCGAATGCGAATGGGATTAATCCCGTAGCCGCCACAGACGCCATCACCGGCGTGGGAATCGCCGCAGCCAACTTATTCCCCGGCAGCGGATTCGCGCCCGCCTTTCCCAACGAATATGTGACGGTGTACGCGACCGGCTTCGGCGCGACCAATCCCGCGGTAGCTCCCGGTTCCTTCCCCTCGCAGTTGGCATCGGCCACTGGAACCGTGACGGTAACCTTGGGAGGCGTCGCCCTCCCCGCTGCAAATGTGCTTTATGCCGGCGTGACGCCGGAAGATCCCGGACTCTATCAGTTAAATCTGCTGATCCCGCCCAACACGCCGAACGGCAATTTGCCCCTGACAATCCAGATCGGCGGCCAGCAAAGCCCGTCCGGAGCCTACCTGACCGTCCAATCCCAATGAACAATCAGCTGCTGTAACTCTTGTGGGGCGGCCATTCCTGCGGCAGCCTGCTTCTAGCAGGCTTCTTGGTGTTACGTAAAATCCGCTTGCTGACGCGCGCGGCTCTGTCAGCTAACGGAGCCGCGACTGTTAGGGAGCGGTTCGAGTTTATGGCGCCCTACACTTGTTCTCGGCAAGGAAAAGGTTATACCGGATCATGCTTTCCCGATTCTCCCTCGCCGCTCTCCTTATCGGTCCATGCCTGGCGCAGGACGCCGCCCGAATGGATCAGATATCACACCTTCATGGGAACCGCGCTGGTCGCGCGCGGAAATGAAGTGCTCTTCAACAAAGGCTTCGGCTCGGCGGATCTCGAATGGGACGTCCCCAATTCGCCGAACACGAAATTCCGCCTCGGCTCCGTCACCAAGCAATTTACCGCGGCCTCGATCAGCGTCGGCGATCCGGTAAAGAATAACTCCAACATCCGCCCGATTTAGCCTTATATCAATCAGGTAGAATCGCAGGGTGAACCAGCCCCGCATTCTCCTGTTCGTCTTGCTCGCTTCCGCCGCGATGGCCCAGCCGGTGGATCCTAATCTCTACGCCGGAATGCGGTGGCGGCTGCTGGGCCCTTTCCGCGGCGGCAAGAGCACCATGGTCTCCGGAGTGCCCGGCAATCCCGCCGTCTATTATATGGCGACCGCCGGCAGCGGCGTCTGGAAGACCATCGATGGCGGCCAGGTGTGGAACTGCGTCAGCGACTCTATGCGCCTCACCTCCGTCGGCGCAGTCGCAGTCGCGCCGTCGCGTCCCGACACGGTTTACGCAGGCGCCGCAGGCAACGCTCCCTCCGCCGGCCTCTACCGTTCAAACGACGCCGGAGCCCACTGGGATTTCGTCGCCCTTCAAGGTCACGCCGTGAATTCGATCGTGATCGATCCGCATAAGCCCGACCTGGTGCTGGCAGCGGCCGATAACGGCGTGGTCCGCACCACCGACGGAGGCAAAACCTGGAAGTCCGTCCTCCCCGATGACAAGCTGGCAGGCGTCTGGCTGGTCTTCGATCCCGATAATCCCAAAAAAATGTACGCCGCCACGCGACCCATCACCGCAGGAGGCCGCGGCGGAGGAGGAGGCGGCGGCCGCGGCGCTCCGCCGGTGACCACCCCCGCCACCGATTCGCAGATCTATCGCTCCACCGACGAAGGAGCCTCCTGGAAAAAGACCAGCCCCAACGGCCTGCCCGGCGGCAACTTCGGAACCATCTCCCTGGCTGTCGCGCCCGGCACCAAGGGCGACCGCGTTTACGATTACGTAGCGCAAGGAATCTTCCGTTCCGACGATGCCGGCGAGCATTGGACGCGCTCCACAGACGATCCCCGAATGATCGGCGGAGGCCAGTTCCACGACATCGTCGTCGACACTCGCGATCCTAACATTCTCTTCGCCACGCAGACCTCGCTTTATCGCTCGACCGACGCGGGCAAGACCTGGGAGTCGTTCACCGGAGCTCCCAGCGGCGCCGACTTCAACTATGTGTGGATCGATCCGACCAACGATCGTTATATGATTCTGGCCATCGACCAGGGCACCATCGTCAGCATGGATGCCGGCCACACCTGGACCAGCTGGTTCAATCAGCCCACCGGCCAGATGTACAACGTCACCACCGACCATGGATTTCCCTTCTTCCTCTACTCCGCGCAGCAGGATAGCGGCACCGTCGCCACGCCCATCTTCGGCCGCGGAGGCCAGATCACCTATCGCGACTGGTACACCACCAACGGATTCGAGACCGCGCACATCGTGCCCGATCCCACCGACTCGAATTACCTCTACGCCACAGGTTGGTACGGCTCTATTTTGCGCATCAATAAAGTCACCGGCCAGACGCAGCATATTTTTGAGAAGACCTCCAAGTATCGCGAAAGCGGAGCGCCTCCCATTGGGTTCTCGCCTCTCGATCCGCAGACCTTCTACGTGGCCACGCAGTATGTTCTTGCGACGCACGATAAAGGCATGCACTGGGAAACCGCTAGTCCCGATCTTACGGCCGGCGGCACCGAGGGCGAACCGGAAGCAACCAGGCGCAGCGGCGGACGCGGCGGCGGACCCGCAATCAGCTCCCTCGCCTTTTCCCCCAAGGACGTGAAAACCATGTGGGCCGGCACCAACAACGGCCTGATCCAGCTCACCCGCGACGGAGGCGCGCATTGGAATAATGTGGCTCCGCGCGATCTCGGCCAAGCGGGCCCCGTCTCCGCGATGGAAGCCTCGGCCAGCGATCCCGCCCGCGCGTTCGCGCTCGTCGGCGCGGCATTCGGTGCGGCACGCGGCGCTCCCACTACTGCTCCGCCACGAATTTACCGCACCGGCGATTATGGCCAAACCTGGAAAATCGTCAACGCCGGATTGCCCAATAGCGTAGCCTGGGCCGTGCGCGAAGATCCGGAAAATCGCAACCTGGTTTTCGCTGCCCTCGACGCCGGAGTCTTCGTGTCCTTTAACGGCGGCGATCAATGGCAATCGCTCGAACTCAACCTTCCCGCGGCCTGGTGCCGCGATCTCGCCATCGAACAGAACGATCTGGTTCTCGCCACTTACGGCCGCGCTCTGTGGGCCCTCGACGACATCAGCCCTTTGCGCGATCTGGCCGCAAATGCCGCGCAGATCACTTCCTCGAACGCCTACTTGTTCGCGCCCGCCCCCGCCATTCGCATGCAGTGGGACACGTACACTGACACGCCTCTGAACCCCGACGTTCCTTCCGCCGAAAACCCTCCCGACGGGGCGATCATCGATTATTATTTGAAGTCGCCGCCCTCGGGCGACATCAAGCTCGAAGTCTACGATTCAGGCGGCAAGCTGGTCCGCTCCTATGCGAGCGCCGGCGCAGCTTCGCTCGGTTACAAGGTCAACGTCCCCGATTATTGGCTGGCCCCTGCTCCAGTGCTCCCGAAAGATCCCGGCCTGCATCGTTTCGCGTGGGACCTGCGCTACCCGGATCCCGATCAGCTTCTCTACACCTACTACGGAATCCACGTCGATTATTTCGAGTACACCCTGGCCGACCACGCCATCCCTCACAACACCCCGTGGCATGAGCCGCAAGGCCCCATGGTGGTTCCCGGCCAATATGAGATCCGCCTTACCGTCAGCGGCGTAACTTACCGCCAGCCGGTCACCGTGAAGCTCGATCCCCGTCTCAGCTACTCGACCGAGGAGTTGCAGCGGCAATTGGACCTGGGACAAAAAATCGCCGCCGGCATGGCCGCCACTTATGAAGGCTATAATCAGGCCTCGAAACTGCGCACCGAACTGGCTGCGTTGAAAACGCCGGAGGCTACGGCTCTGGACGCCAAGGTTCAAGCATTGACCGACGCCGCATCGGGCCTCGGACCAATGAACCGCGACCTCACCCGCCTGCTGATCGCCGTCGATCAATCCGATTCCCCGCCCGCGAGCGAAATAATCGAGACCTTCGCAGGCATGTGCGCCGAAACTCAAGCCGTTCTCACCCGCTGGAGCGATTTGCGCACCTTGGTCCAACAGTCCCTGCCGACTCTAACCGTGCCAGGTCCCGCGCACCCTGCGCCCAATTGTGGAGACGGCAGCCGCCTCTAAAAAGCCTGCCGGAGGCAGGCTGCCGCCAAGATTGGCCGCCCACAAGACACAACAGTAGCGGCCTTGTGGCGCACGCGTCCACGCGCGCCGCGTCGACATTCGTGTCGACGTGGGGTGACTCCAGCGATTATTTGTGATACTGTTGCCCCCAAAGGAGTCAGCCATGTTGAACTGGCTTATTGGATTGTGGCGCCGGCTCTGGAAAGAGAAGCCCGTTACGCAGATTTACCATCGTTCCAATCTGCACGGCCGTCACCGCTAAACATGAACGTGGGCCAGGTAATGCTGTCTCAACAGATCCTTCCCATAGTCATTCCCGTTCGGCGTTCGCACAACGCAGTGGATATGCTGCCGTGTCGGCAACGCATCCTTCGCGAACTTGCGTAAATTCGCCGGCGACTGATGATCGAATTCGATCAGGATCACCGGACTATGGATGCGATAGTAAAATACGCTGTCCGGCTCCGATCCTCCGATCCATGCAAAATGCGTCCGCTCATGGTGCCCCATAACTTCGTCCATTTTGACGCGCGCGTGGCCCGCGTCCATATTGCCGACGTATAGCTCCACCAGTTCCAGAAGCTGCCCGCGCTGCTTCGGCGTAAAATCCGCCACCCGAGCCCCCGCATAATCCAGAACCACGTTGTCCTGCCACGCTTCCGTCAAATTGTAGTTCTTCGTTTTGGTCGGATTCAGCACCGCCCTCGAACGCTGCTTTTCGTCCAGTGCGAGCAACATTGCAAGGCCGCGATTCTGCTCGTCCTGAAGAATGGTTAGGCCCTTATACTTGCCCGAAGGCGCAATCACCGGCTCCGATCCCGTGAAGTACGGCGTCATCACCACCTGATCGCCTCTCACAAAATAATTAATGATCGCGTGATGCCCGTCGAGCTGGTATCCCCAAGGCTCCGTCGCCGATGGCTTGCCCATCATCGTGAAATAGTAAAACCACTCGCC
>Ga0182024_10012064_pt1 | contig 17173 bp, 15 predicted proteins | sample P32metaG_FD_120480 | JGI IMG/M metagenome (GOLD analysis project Ga0182024, IMG submission 120480) | Permafrost microbial communities from Stordalen Mire, Sweden - P3-2 metaG (Illumina Assembly) | ecosystem: Environmental > Terrestrial > Soil > Wetlands > Permafrost | place: Sweden: Stordalen...
AACCTTGACTCGAGTCCAGCAGGTTTTGCGCCTGCGACCCAACTTTACGGAGTTTACGTAGGTTACGGAGCCGAAAACGTACGCGTCCTTAGTTGCGACCTTACCGGTCACGCCGACAACGGAGCCGTGATCACAGGCAGCTCGGGCGCGCCTTCGAATATCTTCATTAAGCACTGCGACTTCACTGGTTTAACAAGTCCGCTAAGCGTGACCGCGACGGTCACCAATCTTCAGGTTACCGACTGCCCCGGTTATAACGACCAGGCGGTGCCTGTACATACCACGGCGCCAGCGAACGGCCTCACGTTCAATGGCGTCACCTACAGCTATTACGGGGAGGTTGCGTTCTACGTGTCTGGCGGTACGGATGTCGGTGTGACGATCGACGGTCACTCGACCGGGCTCGCCTCCGGGGGGTTTACACTTAGCCCGGGGGAGTCAGCGGTACTTTTCTACGATATGCTGCTGCCCGCGCCCAATTTCGTCATGGTGGGCAAATGACCAAACTATGACGCTACCCAGCAGGATGAGGCGTAGCCTCATCCTGCTGACTCTTCAGCAGTTTTAACCCTGCGCGCGCTCCCGGAAACTCGACTTTGCAGCTTCATGGCGGAACTTTGCAACAAGGCGGAACTTTGCAGCAATAGCGTCAGCCCAGAATCGGGAGCCAGGGGTAACTGTGGATTTCCGCCCAACCGGTCTACGAAGGAGATCCACCCATGCGCAAGAGTCGCTTCTCCGAGACGCAGATCGTCGCGATCCTACGTGAGTTCGATGCGGGAGCGCCAGCTGACGAGCTTGCCCGCCGTCACGGTATTTACGCCAATACGATCCGGCTTTGGCGGTCGAAGCACGCAGGCATGAACGCCAACGATCTCGCCCGGCTCAAGCAGCTCGAGGCCGAGAACGCTCAGATGCAGCGCATCATCGCTCGCCAAACGGTCAAGATCGACGCCATGGAAGAGCTGATGCGGAAAAACTCCTGGAGCCTTCCCGGCGAGCCGAAGCCGTGAAGGCGCTGCAAACGCTCGGCTTAAGTCAACGCGAGGCCTGCGGGATCGTCCGTGCGAGGCGGCGCTCACCGCACGAGAAACTCAGCACGAAAGCGGTAGAGGACGCCCATTGGGCAAACCGGCTGACCGAAGTTGCACAAGCACACGCCGAGCACGGCTGCCGGCGGCTCTACGACGACTACGCTCGCGATGCAATGCCCGACAAAGACGAGTTCATGAACTATAAGCGATTTCGCCGAATTTACCGCTTAGCGAACCTGCAAATCGGTCGACGGCGCCGGCGCGGCCGAGCCAAGATCGTGCGTGGTAAGCCACTGCGTCGCGCGACCAAGCCGTTCGAAGGCTGGACGCTCGACTTCATGCAGATTATGACGGGTGCTTGCCTGGCTTTCCTGTTGTTGTCGGGATGCGGGCAATTCGGGAGCGTCCCGTGGTCGCCGGCAAGCTCGCCGGCGACCACGCGCACCGCATCGACCAACGCCGGGTCAGACAAGGGCGCTTCCTACCTCTATGTGGCCAACCCCGGTAGCCTCTCGGGGGGCGAAATCGACATCTTTCTGCGGGGCGACCCATCGAAAGGGATCATAGACCGGATCCGTAGCGGCGTGTTTGCGCCCGACGGAATCTTCGTCGACTCACATGGCAACCTGTATGTTACGAATGGACACATGAGCGGCCGCGAGAGCGTCGAAGTGTACGCGAAGGGCGGCCACAAACCAATCCGGTTTTATACAGGGGCCCTGTGTGCGTTCGACGTGATTGCTGCCTCCGACGGCACCGTCTACATCGCCGATGCTTGCGGAGGACCACATACTCGAGGCCGCGTTCTGGTCTATCCGCCGAGCAGAACGAAACCGTCCCGCTCCTTCTTCCCGGGTGGTACTCCATACTGCCTGACGCTCGATGCGAAGAACAATCTCTACGTGGGTTACAACTCGGTGGGCAGCTATGCGGGCCAGGTAAAGCGTTATCGGCCAGGCGCGAAAGATGGCGTCGACCTGATTCCCCCCAATACCGTCCACTTTCTTACCAGCGTAGCGGTGGATGAGCACGGCGCGCTTTTGGTAGCAAATGAGGTAGGTGGCGCGATCGACGTTTTTACGGGCAAGGATCAGCCGCCGTCGCGTGTCATCAAGACGGGGCAGTCGCATCCGTTCATGTTTGCGTTAGACCGTCGCGAAAATACGATCTACGTGACGAATCCATGCGTCGGGAGCCCAAGGCCGTTAACCTCCTCGTACTGCCCGCCATCAGGCCTCCCGAACACCGTCGCAGCCATTGACTACGCCAGCGGCAAGCAACTATGGACCTTAAGGGTAAAAGTCGGGTGGGTCCCTGCGGGGGTGGCCGTCGAACCAACAGCACCGTTCTGACGAGCCGGCGCCTCCTCATGCAGCCTTCTGCAGTTCGCTACCTTGCCATGGTGGCAACCGCGCTAACGGTCGGTGCCTGCTCGTTCGGGACGCAATCTACGCTTCCGTACATGCGAAGCGATGTTGCGTTACGCGCGCTCAAAGCGACGGGCGCCGGCAAGATTGCCCATATCGTCTACATCGTGCAAGAAAACCGTAGCTTCGATAATCTGTTTCAAGGCTATCCCGGCGCCGACACCGTCTCCAGCGGCAAGGACTCACGCGGCAGGACAATTCGACTCAAGCCGGTCTCTCTTTCACATCAGTATGTGATCGATCATTCCGCGACGGCGATGTTCGCAGCTTGCGACGGCACCGGAAAGAGGCCCGGGATGCACTGCAGAATGGATGGGTTTAACCTGGAGGAAGGCGACGACGGTCCTCGCGATCGCGAGTACGTCTACGTTCCGTACAACTGATTCAAAGCCATACTTCGATATGGCGCACGAAGGTGTGCTTGCCGACAGGATGTTCCAGTCGCAACTCGATGAGAGCTTCGTTGCCCACCAGTATATCATCGCGGCGCAAGCAAACTGGAGCGTCGACCTTCCAAGCGGCAAATGGGGCTGCGGACAGGGGAGGTATAATATCATTTCGACGATCACCCCCCAGCGCGACCCCGACGGAACGCCGATTCCTCCATGCTTTGAGTACCAGACGCTCGGGGACGAGTTGGATAAGGCCAAGCTAACCTGGCGCTTTTATGCCAGCTCGTACGGTACTGGATTAGATTGGTCAGGTTATCAAGCGGTGCGTCACATCTACGATGGACCTGATTGGAAGAAAGACGTCATTGCGCCAAACTGGAAGTTCATCACCGACGTCCGAGCCGGCAAGCTCGCGAGCTTTACATGGATCACACCCGTTTGCGACGACTCGGATCACGTCAACTGCCCCGGTGGCTACGGACCATCGTGGGTCGCGGCGCTCGTCAACACCGTAGGCAAAAGCAAGTTTTGGGACTCGACCGTCATTTTTATACAGTGGGACGACTGGGGCGGTCTTTACGACCACGTTCCGCCGCCCCATCTCGGCCGTGACAGCTTAGGGTTCCGCGTACCGCTGCTCGTGATTTCGCCCTATGCCAAGCATAACCACGTGTCCCACGTGCAGTACGAGACGACCGGCGTGCTGCGGTTCGCTGAGGATCTTTGGGGCTTGAACCAACTCGCGGTGGCGGATAAGCACGCGACATCGCCGGCAGCGGATTGCTTCGACTTTTCCAGAGCACCACAGGCGTTCGTAAAAATCAAGGCGCCGTTGCCGCCCAAATGTTTTATGCACCAGAACGCCAGCGACTACTTCGCGCCGGACTACGAGTAGCAAGGTCACCTGAAGAAATCGCGGTCGGAGGGACTCGAACTCCCAACCTGCCAAGTTCGCAGCTCTACTGGCTCAGAAACTAAGAAAACCGAGCAACAGCGAGCACGAATCCCGATGCAGCGTACTTCCAGACCTCACTTCATATAGGCTGGAGTAGCTCTCGGCACAAATCGTGAAAACCCCAACCGCATCACCACTCGCCCACCCCCGGCCGCTAGCGACTTACTACCTATCCAGTCTGACTGAAGCTGCGTTTCGAACGTGGCGGCTATGAAATCAGCCGATGGTATCGGTTGTGGACTACCGTCCGCGTACTGCGTTATTTTGAACTGTCCGATTCACCGTTCTGCGGCCGTTAGACGACGCTCGCCCAAATCTCCGCAAGTGCAAGCAGAGTAAGCCGCTCTTCGGTTGCGCCAACGGAAATCGAACTGAGCATAGCGGTCCTGGCCGTTCCGCCTAGCTACTGAAGAGTTCGATGCAATATGGGTTTTCGCGATACCTGGCTCCTGACCGATACGGGCGGATTTTGCCAGATTCTGCCCTGTCAGTTACACGGTGGTCACAAACGAGGCGACTAACCGTTACGCAAGTCTCGCCTCGCCCGGCGCGGCAAGATGGCGTTCCATTTCGAGTGCGCCTAGCTCCGGGGCCGAGCGGTTGAATGGGGCCATCTTGAAGATCACTGAAGCCGTCCCGACAAGTCACGTCTAGCGTCGATTGACCACGAAAACCCTACTTGCCGTAACCTCGCAGTACTCCTCGGACCTAATTCCGTTAGCAAACTCGAGATTTGCTAACGCACCTGCTGGAGCGAGTTTGGGGGGCCGCTCGCCTTAAGTAGAAAGAATGGGATGTTATCGCTAGCATGGGTCGGCCGCGGCTCGAGTATCGACTGTGCGCAGAATTGGCTTCGGTGAAACGATTTTACGAGCAATTCGGGTTGATCGGATTGGAGTGGCGACTACATGGGGCGGACGCTTCCGGTCATGCGAGTGAGGTCGAGGGGCGAGCCTAGATCACCGTGCGTTGGACCATCATGGTCAGAAGCTCTTCACGAACAAGCTCATGCGCACCAAGGATGACCTTCCCGTACGTGTCATCTACAATCCGCTTCGATCCGTCGTGGACATGAACGTGGATGCCCTTCTCCTGGGGCCGATTCGCGGTCCAAACAATCGCGGGCGTTGAGGCCCACAGCGTATAATTGCATCCGCGCAGCTTATCGAGATCTACCTCACGATTCGGAACCTGAAAGCCTGCATTTGTCGTGAACTGATCATGCAGCGGGCGTAAGGGTGTTGAGATAATCGGGCCCGAACTCCACGTGCTATCTCTGCCACAATTAGCACAGAAGTGCTTGCGGTGCGGCCGTTCGGCGAACGTTCCTAAATCGAGGTGGGGGTAACCACAGTGACTGCATGAAATGCAGTCTGTTTCCTGCCCGATTTCCAGAGACCTTACGAATTGATACGCTGCTGGCGGTGTGATATTTACTTGAGTAATATCAGGGTTTTCGAATAAGCCCAAATGTTGACCGTACTCGATCGCGATGGCCTCAAAGTCACCATCGATGCTTTTCTTCCCGCCGAGGTCAGGACGGACATGTACGTGGATCCGCGGCGGCCGAGGCTTGATTTCAAGAGTTGAAATTGCTGCTGGCATCGAGCACCAAATACCGACTTCCGCATAGTCGTCTACCTTCAGCCTGAAGGGCTTTACGACGTAGTTCATGGGTTGCTCGTGATTTCCGCAGACCATCACGTCGAGACGCTCGTACGCCTCGTAGTCGGCTTTTGTCCCCCAGTGGGACTGGTGAGTGCGGCACCACCACCTACTCGCGCCGTGCCTAAACTTACCTGCGTCGACAAAGTCGCAAGGAAGGATTGCGTCTCCCCCCCTCTTATCGGGAAAGCTACCCAAGAGGGACGGCGAGAAAACGGCGATGTTGCCCAGTGTCCTACCGTATGACCAGCAGATGGCTGCCGATTCTACAACGGATCCTTCGGGTGGACGCACAGGTTGTTCCTCGCCGATCATTCGAACGAAAACCTTGCGGGTAGGACGGCCGGCCTGCATTTCCCAGTCGCATTGCCAAAGCTCAACGCTCCCCGCGGCGTGATTTATCCTTCTTTCGACAAACATAGCGCTAGCTCAGGTGCTCCTTAAACTTGTAGAGTTCGATTGGCATACAGCCTTAGTCATGCCTGCGGGTAGACGTAAGGCAGGTCCGCGCTTACGCCTCTCCCACTGGCTGCCGTCGGCATTGATGGCAAGCCCGTCATTCTTCGTGCTTGGCGCCTTCGGCCGAACGGCAGGCGGGAAACGCTGCGGCCGGTTCCAAGCGGCGGGATCGCCTAATTAGATTGATCTGATGGCAAGGTCTTTAAAGTACGCAGATGAAAGAGACTTGGCGCCTGGTCATCTTTGCGACGAAACTGCCCCTATGTCCAAGGGGTTCCGTAGTTTGGTTCGCTGATGTCGGGCTCTTCGGCCGGCGTTTCGTGATTACCAAATAAGACGCCGAGAATACCGGTGGGCAGTCGAGCCCGCGTCGATGAGCGGCTGGGTGTGAAGTATCGTCTCGAGCACGCCGTCGCATGCCGCCGAACACCGTGTTGCCGCCCGTTACCGATGCCAGTGGGTCGGAGGCGAGCGCTCGCGGTCCACGTCTGAGTGTCCAAGCTAACCTTTTTGGGCTAGGAGCCCGGGCCTGCGTTCTCGAATCGCAGTTCGGAAGCAATCAACGACCGCTCACTTCCCCACAACCTGGTGGAGGCTCCCAACGTGGCTCAGACCTACAAGCCCGGCGACACCGTCCCGATGGATGGGACGGTGGAATGCGCGGAATATCCCGGCACCCGCGACAACGTTAAAAGGGGCACGAAGTTCGCGCCGTGCGATCACTGGCGTGATCACCACGGCAAGGACTGCATCTGGCAGTACGTCTAAACGTCGCGCGGTCGGCGCGTTCGCGGCCGATGACGGCAACGTCGAAGAACGCGGCGACTACGCGAGCGCTTCCATATTGATGGGAAAAACGCCGGAGGTTCTGTGTCGTGTGCTCCAGGCGGCGCGTCGCGGCACACATGCTAGAGAGCAGGTAAGCCAGTGTCGCTTACCGACGGCTTTCTTGAGCCAACTCGTGGCTGGGACAGCAGCTGGGATTCACGATCCCAGCCTTCTAGGACATTTCAACGACGTCGAGATTCGGAGAACTTCATGCCTGTAACGTTTCCGCTCAACGATATTCTTACCGCGCAGGAGCAGACGATGCTCAGGAGCCTTCTCGAAGTGCGGACGGCCGCTGAGCTTGAGGCCGCAGTGACGAGACTCTCGAAGGCTGCAATGCGCGAGTTCGCCGACATGATCCTCAATCGGTACGCCGTGCGAGCGACCGCCGAAGTCAACGAAATCAAGCTCCTGCACCTCGTCAAGCACTATTTTGGTGGGAAGATCCCGAGCGAATTGGAGATATCCACGCTCTTTCGCATTCCGGAGCGGAGCGCGACGGCGCTTATGCGCAACATGAGCGTTCGGCACGCGGAGACGCTTGCCACGGCGTATAAAGACACGCTGCAAGCGATCTTCGATACGAAGGCCGCGAACGAGGACGGAGCACACCACGTCACGATCGTTTCAGGCCACCTGCGCGAATGGCTCGGCGTCGAGTGTTCTCGCGTGGCGCCGACGTTCGGATCGATCTATAAAGTGCGAGGAACGAACGATCGCTACGCGATTCCGATAGACACGTACAATGCCATCTGCGATCATCTGGGGCTGAGACGCTAAGGGCGGTGACAGGCCTCGATCATCGTCTTGTCGACGACTTCCAAGCGGTCGCGATCATCCTCGCGATGGCCACGGTGTTTTTCGGGATTCAGTATCAGAAGGTTCTTGATACGGTGGCCAAGCGGCCTGTTGGCGGACCGGTGGCGAAGGCGGCGATGGTTACGGAGCTCCTGCAGACCTTGGGGTACCGCGTGCTTCCGATCGGCGCGCTGAGCGGTTTTTCTGCGTATCTTTTCCTGCCGAACGCCGTCGCAATAGTTCGTGATGGACCGTTTGCTGTTTGGCGCTTCGACTTTCTCCGCACCGCCTGGATGCTGATTCTCACGATGCTTTTCATCACATTCGTGTGGGCCGTCGTGCAAATTGTGCGTATTTTGTCGACGAGTCGCTATTTCTCCAAATAGTCCGTGCCGGGCGAAACCGCGGCTATCGACAAGTCTCGCCTTGTCGCGGGAAGCGTAACCTAAGCTTGTTACAGCCCCGCACGATGTCGCCTCGGCGGACTTCCGCTGTGACGCGGTCGCTGGTTGCTTGAAGGTAGAAATGAGTATCGGTGACGCGGGCTGACACGACGTGCACACCGGGCCGCTCAAGTTGTGAGATCACGGCTTCGGCGAACTCGTAGTTGTCCAGCGGGCGGTACCGGCGCGACAGAAATGCGCGTAGCTCTCCGGTTTCCCCAGTGCGTCTCCGCAGCAGCCGCTTCGAGGGCTGCTCCTGGGAGTCAATGGTGCATAAAGTAAGATCGATTATATTTTGCGGAGATCGGCTTAAACCTGCGCGGTTCCTGCGAGAAATTGAAGCTGTCATCCAGACTGTTTGAAGCACTATCGGTAAAAACAGAGCCGTAGCCGAGGCTTGAAAGAGGGGGCAAGTTCAACGCTTCCTCAACAAAGCGAAGAATACTTCCAAACTGATAATCCGTATGGACAACTACATTATTCCTTGCGTACGGCGATACGATGAGCAAAGGGACCCGAAACGCTAACCCCGTTCCTTTAAGTCTCTTTGGGAAATACGGTGGACGTGCATCAAACCAGCCGCCCCACTCGCTCCACACGATTATAATAGCGGTGTCGTTCCACTCGGGCCCTTCACCCACCGCATTAACGACAGCTGCGACCCACGAGGGTCCTTTATCACTCTTTTGAGATGGATGATCCGACCAGGCCGCCTCGGGGATAACCCATGACACGCTCGGAAGTTTCCCTTTGGCGGCATCCGTCAGAATTTCGCTGGGCGGCGAGACGATATCTCGTGCCCAATCCGGGCCGTCGCGCACGTTCTTGATCGCTTCGAAAGCGTTCCACAGCGTTCCAGAGGGATCGCCACTCTTGAGCGACGCGACGTAATACTTCCAATTTAATCCGGCATTATCCAAAAGATCGGCCATGGTTGGGTACTGCGTAACACACGGAAAGACGCTGCGGTACGGATAGCCCCACAGGGAAACCCGAGTACGGCTGGCCGCGTCACAACCCCAAGGCTGGGCGTTCGGGACGTCGCGCAGCGCTCTCTTTGGACTGATAAAGGTGCTTCCGGCAATGAGATACTGATGCGCGGTAAAGTCACCGCCCCATTCCGTCGAATACATATTGTCGGCAAGGACGTACTGGCCGGCCAAAGTCCGGTACGGCGCGATTTCGCCCCGGTTCATGTATGCGTACGGGAATAGGCTGGTGTCAGGCTTATGGCCATTCGGGTAATGCGTGCATCCTAAGTGGCAGAACCGGTTCATATCGAAGCCATCCATTCGGCCTCCCCAATATGCAAGGTTCATGCATGGAGATAACTCGCACATCGAGCGATCGTCTCCAAACCTGATTTCGCGCAATCGAATAGGCCCTGGAATGTCTACCGCTTCACCAGACATCGGCGCGTAGGCCCCCGGCCAGCCCGCAAAAAGATTGTTGAGCGTCCGACCTTCCTGGACGACGATAACGATGTGCTTGATCTTGCCGCTGGGGGAAGCCTGCGTGTACGATTGCGCCAACGGGACGACTGACTCAGCACCCCTCAACGTGCAAGCGGTTGCCATTACGAGCGCAACTGATGCGATAACAAGAATACGGCAACGAATGGGCATCAAGCGTGCTCCGTTACGTGAGTGTGGGAAGCGCGAGCGCCTCCCGCCTCCGCCACGTTCTGTATCCAGGCTGTTCCTCAAATAGGTCTAATGCCTCCGATGCGCGCTTCCGCTTCCGTTGGTTAGCTGGTAAATTACACCACAGCCAGAAGGGCACGCCCCAGAACCCCCATTAAACGTCGCGCCCCAGAGAGTTCCAGTGGTGTCCACGCCCAAGGCTGCTCCGCTTCCTGCAGATGAAAAGTCGGGATTAATCGAGCCCGATCCAGACGGGGGCGCTACGAGCTTCCCGGCCGGCGTACCTCCATTGGGGTAAGCGCCATCCGCCGTTGGTCCTTGAAACTTGTGGACAATAGAGTAACTTCCGCTCGTCGTGATCTCGAAGACAAGTCCACACCCATTGGGGAAACCATGGACCGTGCAGTTGCCGCCGAGGCTTGTCGTGCCATAAAGGTCTGTGCTGTTCGCCGCGAGTAACCCCGACGGTATTGGCGATTGACCGTTGGCGGGATCGAATTTGCGAATAACGGACTCTGTGTATGCGCCGACGTCGTTTCCGAAGAGTTCAAAAATTACTCCGCACCCTGCGGGATTGTTTCCTTCAATAGCACAGCCTGTCTTGCCGCCCGTCGCGGTTGTGCCGAACAGGTTGACACCGACTACCGTAACACCCGACTCCGGGGACGCGCCGTCCCCGTTATCGATGCCGGTGAACGAATAAAGTGCTGTGAATCCTGAGCCACCCGTGCTTATGCTATAAACCGCTCCGCACCCCAGACCGCTGTCACAACTACCTGAGCCGCCAAAAACCGTTGTGCCATAGAGGTGTCCGCTTCCGTCCGTGGCCAGAGGGCCATCAGGATAATGATTTACGCCACCCGCGAAATCATGCAATGTCGTGTAACTTGATCCACTAGTTCCGATCTTATAGATTGTGCCGCACCCTGGATACGGGTAACAAGAACCCGTCCCTCCGACGTTTGTCACGCCGTAAAGGTTGCTGCCGATAAGCAGGAGTGGCCCGGACGGATACTGCCCGTCACTGCTGGAATTTCCAAAATCGTGAAGGACATGGATTGTCCACGTTGAGCCGCTTTTTGTCAGCTTGAAGAGAACGCCGCAACCGTATGAAGATGAGTAACAAAAAGACCCAGATCCTCCGATGGGCGCAGTCCCGTATAGCGCGCCGCTCGAGTCCTGGATGACGCCTGTCTCCGGCGAATAACCGTCGCCACCATTGAAATCGTGTACCAGTGAGAAGGAGCCGGAGCCGTTTGAAAACTCATAAACCGCGCCATCGCCACATTCGCCGCATCCGTTCACCCAGTTATCTACGGTTGTTCCGTACACGATGCCCCCAGAAGCGATCGAAAGCGGTCCCGCAGGGTTCGCCGCGCCATTACTTTGTTTCGGAAAGCTATATACGACCCCGTAAGTATTTGGTTTGACTGGGCTTTCGCGGCGCAGAGACTCTGTTTTCGAGTTAGGGTTATTTCGCGTAGAGGTCGCCGTTGCCCCGCCAAACAGGGTCGTAGGCGTGGAGTTTGAGCAACCTGCGGTCAGCGCGACCGCACAAATGACTACCGGTACAGAGAGATTCTGTCGTATTTTCATTCTACTCCCTTTCTTCATCTTGGTGAGACCGCCGGTTAAACTATAGCTATATATGGCTAGCTTAAATATGCTCTTCACGCTGTCCCCCTGCCGGCACTTCGAGCATGAAGCGTCCATGGAAGAAGCCGGATGGCGCTAGCTTGTAAGCTGTCCGAGGTTGCATTCGACTTTCACGGGAAGGCTTGGCGGTGATGATCACCGGAGAGCGGCGATACGGCTGCTAGCCGGCGCGCCTTTTTTCCACGGAAGCGGTAAAACCACATCGTCGCTGCCCGATCGCGCGCTAACATACCGTGACTGTCGGACTTGGCCCCGTCCAGTCTGGGTGGAAACGCGAAAAGCGAGTCCGCTTCGGCGGCCTCGCTTTTGCTAGGCCTTCGGCCGCACTGCGGCACATCGCTAGAGTAGCCGCCTGGGTCCAACTGGGGGTGTCAACAAAGGATCACCAATCTACCGGTCGAAGCAGGTTCCGCGTTCACTATAGAGCGCGCGCAGGGCTTCCAACTCTGCCGTTGTGGGACGCCGCTTGTAGGTGTAGACGTGATTCGGTCGCGGCTCATCACCGAGCCTGATCACTGTGCGGAATACGGGCGCGTTTTTAGCGTAGTCTTCGCGGGTGAGGCTGTTAAGTGCGGTGGTAACGTCCACCTGATCAAAGCCACAGTCGAACGCCAGTATTGACTCCAGTACTCGCCTCAGCACTGGCACCTCGAAGTGCATGACAAGGCCGAATGCCTACCACCGGAGGTCCTCCCCGCCCCATGCCCCCGCTGGCGCAGGGACGAGGCTCTTTCGTTCAGCAAGTCCCTCGAACCAGCGGTATGTCGCCTCCGGTTGAAACGAAGAAAGCGCGGCGTTATAGGGGTTTTCCACCGTCAGTTGCCTCGCGCACCGTCGATCGGTCATCCATCGAAACCTAGCTTTGGGGCATCTGAATTCCATGCGGCTGGCGAGAAAACTCGGCTTTGCCCGCGTGAGAAACCCGCCAATCGCGACCCGAAGTCACGATTCCTTAGCGGTTTGTTTCGGGTTTCTAGTTCTGGCCCGCAGCGAGGGAGCTAGTGATTTTGAAGTTCGCCAGACGGCGGCGGTTGAATGGCGGGTAGAGGGTTAAGTGTTGAGTCTGACACTTTCGCAAAGTCATTAAACTGGTTACACGCCGCTCCAAACCCGAAAAGTGCTCGGTAGTGATCAAGGTTCTGCTTGATTTGCACCGTCACTTCGCTTCCCGAAGGTGGGGTGCTCAACTTGCGCATCGTTGCTAGGTCAATATTGCTCGTTTGTGTGCAGTTCTGGTTTAAGGCTACAAAAAGATAGTCCGAAAGCTGCCACGCGGCATTACTCAATAGCCAAGGGGCGTTCGAACTCGGCGTCGTTATTGTCCCAAGAGAGGTCGCTAGAGCATTTGCGGCTAGTGCGGGGGTTACATTTGAAGTTGTGGTTGTGACAGTTGTCACGGTCTTTGGCACGGGCTTTATCGGAATCGGCGACGGCAGCGGCGTAGTGACCGCTGATGTGGTTGTTTGATTATCGTTCGTGGCCAGGACGGCCAAGCCACCCCAAACGCCAAGAGGCAGGCCGCCAGTGCTCGATTTTCCGCCGAGGTCAGTATCCGCGAAAACTGTTTGTGGTGGTACGGAAGTGCCGTTGTTCAGAGAATCGCAGCCCAACAGTTCCACGTTCGACTGGACTTGTTCTCCAGTGTTTACAAGCAGCAAGTAGTTGTTCGTGTATGCGATCGGATAATCGCCTTCGATCACAATAGCGCCCCGCGTGCTCGGGTCGTTTTGACATTGAGTTGCGTAGCTGCTAATAGTGCTCCAGTCGTTGCGTCCTAAAACGGTCCAAACCTCTGGGGGGGTTGCTTTTACCTCAGCTTTTTTCTCGGGTTTTTTGTCAGCTAGTTCTTCAACGAGGCGGCGCACAACGGAGCGAATCAGCATCGCGTTGGTTGTTGGGTCCACCGTTCCCGTTGCAAACACGTAGAAGGTCGGTTGAGCAGCAAGAAATGTCGGCGGCGCTGGAGTTGATGAGGGTGATGCTGACATGTTCTTCCAATAGGCCGAGCATACGACGAGGTCGCCGTACAACCTTAGATCATTGTCACTTTTAGGCGTTAGATCATTGCCACTTTTAGGCGTACAGGCCGTCGGCTTGGAGGCTGGAGCAGGCGGAGGGGCATCCGACCAGGGCATCGGCGTGGGTGGCTTATTCGGAAGAGGATGTTTTTGTAGCTGTTGTTTGATCAACGTGTCGCATGTACTTAGTCTGCTTAGAAGGATTTCGCGGACAGCTTTTTTGTCTTCGGAATCATGGGCCAACCGAATCAACTCCAGAGCGTCGGAGGTATCGCATACTCCCGTCGGAGCCGTAGCTGGCGACGCGGCCTCGACTCCAGCAAAGAACGCAATTGCAAGAGCGACTCCGGCCGAGAACAACATCACGAAGCGCATCGTCTAAGCCTCCTCATTACGGCAGATATGGCCTAATATAGCTAAGCCAGGGTCGTAAAGCAAGCTATCGGATTGCTGTTTTCTCCGGCCGACACTTTTTTATGGGTTAAGACGCTCTATCTCTGGGTTCGGAAGCGGCCCTCGCGCTCCGCGACGAGGGGAAGGTTCTCTCAAAAACTCGCTTTGGAGCCGCCGAGTTTTAGACCCCTGCGCCACCCGTCTAGCCTTGCGCACAGGCGGCATGATGGGCCTGCCGCTCGAGCGAGTAGCGATTACGTGGGGCCAAGATCGTGGCAACGGGGGCCTTGCCGAGCATTCCGACCCACTAAGCGGTTCGAAAACCGTAACAGAATACCCTCAAGTGAATCGCGCAAACTCGCCCTTTTTCCGTTAGAAAGTGCGTATTCTAAATAGAATACTGTACTTGCCGGAGGCGGATTATGCGGGGCCCGAACCTATTTCGCATGTAACGGGTCAGGGGTTCGAGTCCCCTCATCTCCACCATTTGAAAATGCTCGTCGTTATTGCGATTGCGGAAGGTCGATACGCTCGTGTACGTGGACCGAGATGGTGTCAAGCTCCAGTTCCGCTTCTCGGCCTTACGATCCCAGCTTCCCGCTTTACACAAATACTCGATTAGCTCCGGATAGGCGTCAGTTCTTCATCAAACCAAAATAAGATCGTTCATTCGGGAAAGCCCGCAAGCTCGTGTGGAACCGCCGTATTCCGCAACACGGAGTCAAGTAACGCCAAGGGTGCAGGGTACTTCTGAGGTATCACCAAGGGGCCACTCATGGTGTCCCGAAACTCCGGCATATTGAACCCTGTCATCACTGCAGCGGACCCGCGCAGCGGTTCATCGCCTTCGACGAAATGATACGGAAAGTTCGTAAGATATACAAGGGCTGGGGGTAGACCCTTCGCCTCCGCGTCATTGTCGAGCCGGACGATTTGATCTGCGACCCGCGGGTCTTGATTAACTTGTCAGGGCCCAAATGATTTTCACGCTGCTTGCGTCCTGGCGTCCTAGCTCGAACGCCGTATTCAAGCCAGTCTGATCGTTGAATCCGAGTACGGAAAGCCCCAACGGATGCTGCGGGCGCACTTGCCGCAGGGCAACTTGGACTTTTCCAGTCAAGCCAAGCTGTTCGCTCTTGCCGGCGTCCTCCGCAGCGATAGCCTTGTTGGTCATGAGCGCCAATTTCATGTCGTCAGCGAGGAGTTTTTGCTGCATTACGCTGTAGCAAGCCATTCCTAAGTCCGCCGCATTCGTGATTGCCTGCGGCGCGGGAGCGCCGCTTTTTGGATCCATAAAAATCGCCGTTATATCGGTAGCACCCGCCGATATCGCGAGACCGATCGGTGTATTGTTTGCTACGCCGCCATCGACATACAGGAAGGTGCTCGGAGTTCCCAGATTTTGGTTCACGGGCGGAAAGGCGAACGGAATGGCGGACGATGCCTCTATTCCATCGAGAACGTTTTCACTGGTAAGACGATGCGCAGGGCCAGCCTTCGCAATAAATGCTTGCTGCAGCGCGTTAACCTCGGGGCCCGGGTTGGGATCAACAAAGGCGTAAAACGACTCGGAAGTCTGCAGCGTAACATTTGTCGCCGTTACGACCAGGCTACGCTTCAAGTTGTTGATATTGAGAACAGGCAGCTAGAGTTCTGCGATGGGCGCGCGATCAAGCGCACTTAAAAGCGAGCGCAATTGAGCTGTGGGGCCGATCGCATGATATAATTTGCAAAGACCAACAATGTGAACCGCCCAAACCCATTTCGGGAGTTTCAACAGGTCCTCGAAACCTGTGATAAAAGTTCTTGATACTTTCAGCCTCGGGCGAAAGCGCAATGATGCTGCGGCTCGCGATAGATTTCCACGTTTGTTCAAGTTCAGGTAACAGATCCTGCGCGTAGAACGCGGCATTGATTGCGCCAATGGATGTTCCGCACACGAGATCAAACGCTTCGCCAGCGTCGGCGAGTCCCCGTACAACGCCGGCTTCGTAAGCGCCTCGGGCGCCGCCACCAGTCAACACTAAAGCTTTCATATCTGGTGAACCGCCTTTCGGATGTAGCTCGTGAGAAGTCAACCCGGTGATACGCGGATGAGCAGGCGTCATGATCTAATTCCCTGACAAAAGCGAGGCGGCGTCCTTCCTTACGTTCATTTCGTACTCCCGATACAGTCGAGCGGGACTCTTGTCTTAATCTATCGCGGCAGACCGACTAGGCATCCAGGCTTTGCGTTTTGAAAGCTTTAGTGACCCCTTGGGGTTTAGTCGTACGAGCTGACGTTTGCCACCGTCTTTGGTATGTGGATGAGCCTGTGAGGTATAACATCGCGTTTTGGTGGATAGCGTCGAGATGAACTTTTCGACTTTTGCGTACTCATGGCGGTGACTGCGGCGTTAGAGGACTGGGTATCGTTACAAAATCAGGGCCGACCGCTTTTAACATCGGGGTTTGTGGAGTCGATGTAATTTTATTCTTCTTGGGTAGGCTTAGATAGTATGACCCGCACCAAGAGGAGTTTGCGTTCGCATCGTCCTTTGGAATGGGCGTGCCCTTAGCTGCCATAACGTTTCTAACAATGCAGTCCAGTTGGTTTTGCAGATCCGAAATCGCGAGGTCAAGAACCCGGCGCTGTACACGATTGTTAGTGCCCCACGCGAGTTGGCTCGAATGGCCGACTATTACGGGAAGAGGGTGGCTTTTGTCGGCGAAAACTTGCAGTGAACCATAGGCCATCAGAGTTGACGGGTCGGAGCAATCGAAAACCTGGACTGGTATACCCTGTGTATTTGGAATGGCAGCGATCGAAAAGGCGGCCCCTCCAAGCTTCCAGATGGCTCCCCATGGCTCGGGCTGTGAAAACGTAAACAGTGACGCGGTAGTAGCCAATGTTCGGAAGCCGTCTAAGTTTTGTGTAGCTAGAGAACCTTCCCCAGCAATTATCATGTGAAGTCCGGTCGCTGCGCAGAGCTTCCCGATCGGTTTGATGTCTGTAATGGGTGTGAGAAACGGAAGATTGCGTTCTAACTGCGCGTTTATCGTGTCGGCGTTGTCTCCGGTGACCGGTAAGAAGCCGATGCCATCATATTTCGCCGTGTTGAAAAGGTTGGAAAGATCGGCGGCACGTAGGACATCGAACGTTCCTTGAGAGGTCTTACCTGAATCGTATGCTACGGTCGCTGGCTTGTTGCCAACGGCGGCTTGTTTATGCACTACATAGCCATTGATTACAGCGGTATGAACTTGATCTGCGCTACAAATGTACGCAACTATAACATTTCGACTATGGCCGTCATGAGCAACTTGGTCTCCCACCTGTCCGAGCGGATCGGCATCATGGGGGGTCTTCTCCCACGATTTTACGCCACGGATAACTAGAAAAAGGCGGCGAACACCGACTGTTAGGAGGTTCGCCCGTGCGCAAGTCCCGCTACTCCGACGAGCAGATCGCGGCAGCGCTGC
>Ga0182024_10012065_pt1 | contig 17173 bp, 15 predicted proteins | sample P32metaG_FD_120480 | JGI IMG/M metagenome (GOLD analysis project Ga0182024, IMG submission 120480) | Permafrost microbial communities from Stordalen Mire, Sweden - P3-2 metaG (Illumina Assembly) | ecosystem: Environmental > Terrestrial > Soil > Wetlands > Permafrost | place: Sweden: Stordalen...
GATTCGTGGCCATGGTCCACTCTTTTCGCAACCTCCTAAGGCAAGTAATAACTATAGGTTAGATTGACTACGATTTCAATAAATGATAGACTGCTTCCGGCTGGAACGTGCCGCGTTACGACTTCAACTGGCAGTTGGAGTACGACACGTCGATCAAGGCTACTTGGGAGTACTTGTGAGCGACCCCAGTCTTGATCCACGGCAGCTGTTCGAGAAAGCTCCTACACCGAACCGAATTCAGGCCGAACGATAAAGGCCGCAGCCTCATACACTCCTACTCTGGCCCGATAAGAACTACTGGAGCGCATGATTATTTCTCACCGCAGTTGACCGGACACGCTCCACGCCTGCGGTGTTCGGATAGCTGTTTCGTAAAGAGAGAAGGATCATGTCTGCCAACCTTACAACCCAATCGACGCTTCAGATCAGTTGGGAGCAGCGTCTCTCGAAGAGCGGCGGGAAGGCGAAGAGCGCCGTTAAGCCCGAATATCAAGAACTCAAATTCACGCTGCACCGCAAGCTGGTGGACAAGATCAGCCTGGAGGCGCTGACCGCGCTTGACAACCAGCGCGCGCGACGCGGAGTGCGACGAGAACTGATCACTCTGATTGATTCGGAGCCGACTCTGCTGAGTTCGCTCGAGAAACAGCAGATCTGCGATGAAGTCCTGGACGAAGTGTTTGGTCTAGGCCCTCTTGAACCACTCCTTCAGGATCCCAGCATCTCCGACATCCTGGTAAACACCCATAAGCATGTCTACGTCGAGCGGAGAGGCTTATTGGAACTGACCGCGGTAACATTCCGCGATAACCAGCACTTGCTGCGAATCATCGACAAAATCGTATCGCAAGTGGGCCGGCGGGTGGATGAGACATGCCCGATGGTGGATGCCCGTCTTTCGGACGGCTCGCGCGTCAACGCGATTATTCCGCCGCTGGCGGTGGACGGCCCTTTACTCTCGATCCGCCGGTTCATGAGGGACAAAATGATGCCGGGCGACCTGGTGGACAAACTTGCTCTGACGTCGGGAATGATGGAGATCCTGGAAGCGGCGGTGAAGGCCAAGTTAAACATCATAATCTCGGGCGGAACGGGCGCCGGCAAAACCACGCTGCTGAATGCGCTCTCGGCGTTCATCTCGCCCAAAGAACGCATTATTACCATCGAAGACGCGGCCGAGCTGCAGTTGAAGCAACCGCACGTGGCGCGGCTGGAAACCCGTCCTCCGAACCTGGAAGGCAAGGGCGCGGTGCGACAACGCGACCTGCTGGTGAACAGCCTGCGTATGCGTCCGGACCGAATCATAGTGGGAGAAGTCCGCGGCGCGGAGGCGTTGGACATGCTGCAGGCCATGAACACCGGGCACGACGGCTCACTGACCACGGTGCATGCCAACAGTCCGCGGGACGCCATCTCCAGACTGCAAGTCATGATCGCGATGGGCAATGCCAACATGCAGCCGATTTCCATCCGGCAGCAGATTGCGAGCGCGGTTCAGCTTTTGGTGCAGGTCTCCCGCCTGACCGATGGTTCGCGCCGTGTGATGAACCTGACGGAGGTCACGGGGATGGAAGGCGACGTCGTAACGCTGCAAGATATTTTCGTCTTCGAAAAGCGCGGTTTGAGTCCGGAGGGCCGGGTGAAGGGCCGTTTTGCCGCCACGGGCATCCGGCCCCAGTTTTCCGAGAAACTGCTGACTGCCGGAATTCGTATGCGCCCGGATTTGTTTGACGAAGTGGTCGCGGTCTGACGGCAGGTCTTTCCGGTGGCCGGGAGCGCAATTGGGTCTGGCGCTTGATCGGCGCCGGGCTTGGGTTCGTTTTGTAATTTTGATTTTGATTCGGCGTTGATTCGGCGGCGTCACGGGGGGCGAGTTGGGCTGGTGAGATTGGCATGGGTCTCGTTTTGAGGATGAGGCTGGCGGATGCGGTTGATGGGGTGGAAGTGGGGCAGGTGATTGGAAAGAGGTCGGATGGAGGTGGGCGCGAGAGGTGATTGAATGAAACTCCAGGCGACTACAATGGAAACAATGTCGTGAGTGCAGTCATGAAGAATCCGAGTACTTGGCTGTGGTGCTGATTCCTGCTGCGTTATACGGCGTTGTTCGTGAAGCCGATGAAGGAACAGGGGCTCATATTTTTGAGCTTCTGATAGCTGCACAGATTCCGGTAATCGTCTACTTCGCGCTTAAATGGCTGCCACGGGTTCCAGGACAGGCCTTACGCGTACTCGGATTGCAAGTCGGCGCGGCGCTGGCACCAATCGCGGCTGTTTGGTGGCTCGGGCTGTAGATATCGCCGGTCTTAAACAATTCGCCGCGGAATTGTAGAGTCATGTTTTCGCGGATGCGCGTACTCTTGAGAAGTCCTACGTCCAGGTTCACCAGCGACGGACCGTAGAGGCCCTCTCTTTCGAAGTTGCCCAGGGTGCCGAAGGCTTCTTGCGAGAAGCAGATGGGGTTGAAGTACATGAACTCGCCGTGTTTCCGGCCATCTTGCTTGGTCATGGGATTGCTCTTCGTTGGAAGAGGCTCATTCCCCATGTCACGGGTCGAACACAGGCAAACCTTTGATTCTGGATGCGTTGTTCCCGAACTCTTCACTCCCTGTCCTAACCTGAGCGATGAAATTAATCACAACATCATCCAATCAGAGATCGAAAGCGGTGTTTATTTGCGCGATTTGGACTGCGGCACTGTGCTTACCATTGAGACCCAGGATTGGACCTGCACGCTGGTTTATTGTGAAGAACGCGAAGCGTTGGTCTGTGGTCACGCTTGGATTTGTCCAACGTTCGTAAAAGTGTATATTAACGGCTCGACTTGGGGTGGCACGATGTTGAAGGAAGCGTTCATCGGCCGTGGTATGCGCCTCGAATTTGTGCATCCTCGATACGGTTTATGTCTTACCTCGATGATTTTGGACATCCGCGAGCAGAAGCTCACTGACGTGCTCCGGCACGCGGCATAGCGCCAATATGGTCGTCGCCACAGGGCCCGGCTGGGCCCTTGCGAGATTCTTGCGCCCATTGGTAAGGGCGGCATGGGCGAAGTTTGGGAAGCCCGCGATACTCGCCTCGGCCGTGATGTAGCCATCAAAATCTCCGCTGCGCAATTCAGTGAGCGCTTCGAACGTGAAGCTTGCGCCATTGCGGCATTGAACCACCCGAATATTTGCCATCTCTACGACGTCGGGCCGAACTACCTGGTCATGGAGCTGGTCTTATACGCGTGACACCGTCCGACACCGTTAGCTCGAGTGCCGTCCTTAAATCCGGTGCCGTCTGCCAACGGTTTTCCGGGCCCTTCGCTCAGCAGCGTTTGACTACCCGGTCCAGCGTCGCCAGCCGAAAGCGAACAAATCGCTGCGCGCGTCCGCTTCGCCACTTCCTTCAATCGGCGCGCCGCGCAGGTAGCCGCACCCGAGTGCGCCGGAGGTCAAGAGAGAGGGCTGGCGAGGCCGAGGTGCTCGCCTCGTCGAATCATCCCAAGCCGCGATCTACCGGAGTAGAAGAACGCGCACTCGTCATGGAGTTGGTCGAAGGCAAATCACCAAAAAGTCCGCTGCCATTCGACGAGGGCTGCATCGCAGATCGCAGCGGTTTTGGAATAGGCGCACGACAAAGGGAATCATTTCTCGCAGGCTGACCGGTTTGGCGCCATGGGCAAGCATCGCTGGAGTTGCAGGCTTACTTCGGCACACTAAAACGCGTACTTCAGCGCGAACTGCAGAACGCGCGCCGGAGCGGTGGTGGCCGAGGGGGGCGTCGCGTCGGTCGTGATCGTGCCGAACGAACTGGCGGCGCTCAAGGTAAGATTCGGATTTCCCGGCCGCAGGCTGTTGGTGACGTTGAAGGCTTCCACGCGGACTTCGAGCCTTTGCTTCTCGCGGATCGAGAATTGCCGGGAGAGCGCTTCGTCCCATTCCCAGAAAGCGGGCCCGAAAATTGACATGGCTCCTAGACTCCCGTAGGTGCCCACCGGGACCATACCGAAAGCCGTCGGGTTCAGCCATTGCAAGCTGTAGGCCCCCGCGGCAGCTGGGCCGGGCGACCCTTGGGCGGTGGAGTATGCATTGGGAAGCAACTGGTTCGGACGCTGACTGGACGAATTTCCGCCGGTGCCGGTTGCCGGGTCCGGATTGACGCCGGTCACCACCTGGAACGGCCCTCCGGACCGCGCGACGATCGTCGAGGACAACGTCCAGCCGGTACCGACTATCCGCGCAAAGTTGTTGGAAAACTGCGGAGTCTGCGCGACCAACGTAATGTTGGCGTTCTGCCGCCGATCCTGGCTGCACGGACCGATATCCTGGCTGCGGTCGTTGCCGCCGGGAACTGTGTTGCCCCAGCCCGAGTGTACGTAGTTCTGGCCGGGATTCAACAGATTGACCAAAACTATCCCAATGCACTTGGACCACGTGTAATTCGCATTGAGACTGACGTTATCGTGCATGCGCCAAGTGGTGGCCAACTGCAGGCCGTTGTAGCTCTGAGTGCTGCCATCGTCATATTGCGTCATGTATCCCAGTTGGGTGCCCGGTACCGTTAAATTCAGAGCCCTCCGCTGGTTGATGTTGCCCGATTGCGTGCAGGGGCCGGGTGCCGTCAGGCCGTATTGACCCGCCGAGCAATTGCCAGGGATGTAAACGCCCGGGTTGATCTCCACCGCGCTCACAACGTGAATGATGTGAGTTCCCAGATACGTGGCCGATGCGAACCAGTTCGGATTGAACTGCCGTTGGATCACCGCGTTCCACGAATATTGCACGGACGTCTTCCAGTTCGACGGCACCGGGAGGTAGCCCGAATAGGCCGGAAAAACCGGATTGGTTTTGCTGAAATTGTACGGATACGGATCGCCGCCCGGATAGTTGGCCCAAGGGTTATCCAAGCTCAGAGGGCCGGGCTGAACGATCAGGAGGCGGAACGGGGGTGTCGCCTCATTGTTGATCAGCAGGTTCTGGGACGCGAAGTCGTGCGCGGAGCCCGCTCCGAAGCGGATGACCGTCTTGGCATCGCCCTTGGGATCCCATGCAAATCCGACCCGCGGGTCAATGTTCCCCCAGCGATTCTGGATGCCCGAATTTCCATTAAATCCCTTGTCCCCCGGATAGAGGAAGCCGGGAGGCGCACCGGGAATGGCGGTGCTGCGGATTCCTTGATAAAAATTCGACAGATTGAAGATGTACGAGTCCCCTTGGGGAAACGAGGCGGCCCAGAAGGGAACCCACGTCACGCCATAATTGAGCGTCAGCTGCGGGTTGATTTTCCAGGTATCCTTGAAATACAGCGAGAAGAATTTCTGGCGCACGTTGAGCGGATTGGGAGATTCCTGGCGAAGCTGGGAGACGGTGCCGAGCAGGAAATCGGCATTTCCCAGCCCCGTGGTCGATCCGCTGAAGTTGTAATTCGCACCCGCATAAGCCTGCGCGACCAGCCAGTTGATGGAATCCATGAAGTACCCGCCAAAGCCGAACAGATGTGAGCCGTGGACGATGCTGTAATCGTCGTTCGCCCCGAAGTCGGTGACGTAGGAAAAGGCGTTCTTGGTGGTACTGCCGAGCGTAAAAGCACCGGTCACGACGACATACAGATAGTGCGGATCGTAGGTGTAGGAGTTGATCCCGACGTCCGGCTCTCCGAACATATTGGCGCCCAACTTCAGCGACCGGATGCGATTCACGAAGATACGAGCCGAATTCACCTGATTCGGGTTGATGATGAACGTTTCGCCTAAGGTGACGTCTTGAGCCTGGTCGTCGAAACCGGGCGTGGCTTCGGTCAACGGATTGTTGCTGACCGCGTAAGGAACCGCCAACTGTTGCTTGGTGAGGAGGTAGCGGGCGAACAAAGTGTGCTTGTCGTTCAACTGATAATCGACCCGCACGGGAACCTGATTGTCGTTCTCGTTATTGGGCAACGACCACGGCAGAATTCCGCAGGGGTTGGAAGTCTGAGGAAGGCGTTCCGCGATTTTCACGGCGGCCGGACTGAAGAGAGAGGGACTGATCTGGTTGTTAACGAAAGGCGCTTTCAGCACTTTGGCCGTGCCCTGGCAAGCCGCCGACTCGACGGCAGTGAAGTTGCCTTGTAACATCGCCGCCGTAGGAACGCTCGCCGGCGATTGCACAATTTCCTGCCGGACCAGCGATCCCTGGTAGCCGAAGAAGAAAAATATCTTGTCTTTCTTAATGGGCCCGCCGAACGTGCCGCCGAACTGATTGCGCTTCAAGCCATCGGGTTGGGAGGCGAAAAAGTCGCGGGCGTTGACGTCATAGTTACGAAGAAACTCGAAGGCATCGCCATGAAACGAGTTGGTGCCGGACTTGGTCACGACGTTGACCGATGCACCAGAGTGTCCGACGGCCGAAGCGTCCTGCGCGCTGGTGGTGACCTTGAACTCCTGCAGGGCATCCGGGAAAGGCAAGGGCATGTTGCTGGCGTCGAGCGTGTTGATGTGCGGCGCGCCGTCGTAGTTGTATTGGACGCCCTCGTAGCTGCCGCCGGCCACGGAAATGAGCACTCCGGTGCGCATGCCATATCCCGCAGAATTGCTAAAGAATACGGAGGAACCGCTCAGTGTGATCAAGTCGGTGACCTGGCGTCCGTTCAGCGGAAGGTCAATGATGCGCTGGTTCTCGATCACTGTTCCCACGCCGACGCTCCGCGTTTCGACCTGACTTACATTGGCCTCTACCTGAACCGATTCGGTCACTTGGCCCACCGCCAGCGTGACGGGAATCTCGGGAGCACTGCCGACCTGCAACGTGATGCCGGTCTGTACAAAAGACCGAAATCCCATCTTCGATGCTTCCAAGCGATATGGTCCGAGCGGCAGATTCGTGAGGATGTAATCGCCGGCATCGTCGGTGACCGTGGTTCGCTTGAAATCGGTCTCGGTTTGGGTGGCCGTGACTTGCGCCCCCGCTACGGCTGCCCCCGTGCTGTCCTTGACCGTTCCGCTGATTTGAGAAACGGCTTGGGCGCGAACAATACTCGTGCCGAAGAAACTGAAGATAAGCAGAAACGCCAGGACGCCTGCCGCTGCTTGCATCATTCTTGATACCTTTGACAATTTATCCCCCTCCCACGAAGCAGAACCAATATGCGTATGTGAAACTACAGCAGTCTATTAAAGTTTGGCTCTCGTGTCAAAGGGCTTCGACAGCCGGGTGTCGTTAGCACGTTAGTTGTCCGGTGTAATTTACACGTGAGTTGTCCGGTCGGTGTTCTGAGACTGAATTGCGCGATGTGCGGAGGCGCTGTTCTCAGGCCTGGACGATTGTCTCAGAACTTACCGATGCTGTTGAGACGGTGTCTCAATTCGCGCAGCTCATCGATGCGTTTCCGTCTGGCCTAGTTTGCGAAAACCAAAACAAACCGCGTCGCCATGAAACCTGCTACCCTAATCCCTTAGAGCGCCTTCGCCCGAATGCCCGCTCGAATGAGCGATAGCTTCATCCTGCAGACCTATCCGTTCCGAGAGGCCGACCTGGTGGTCAGCTTCTTCACTCGCGATCAGGGCAAGCTCCGGGGCGTGGCCAGGCGGGCGCGCCGGCCGAAAAGTAGCTTCGGCTCAGGACTCGAACGGCTATCGCACGCAACGGTTTCTTATTATCAAAAGGAGAATCGCGAACTGGTGAGCCTCAACTCCTGTGAGCTGGTCCAATCCCAGTTCGCCCTCGCCTCCAACTTCGAATCGAGCGTCGCACTCGACTACCTGGCGGAACTCACCGAGCAGCTCCTCCCGCCCAACGAAACCAACGAGCGCCATTTTCGTCTCCTCATCGCCGTCTTGAATTATCTCCACTCGGGCGGCAGCCTCTGGACGGCCGTCACTTATTTCGCCCTCTGGGCCGTGCGCCTGGCCGGATTCCTGCCCGACCTGCCCGTCAGCGACGCCTCCCGTGAGATCGTGGAAGAGATGCTGCTCACCCCGCTTCCTCAACTGACGCCGCGCGCCTGGGCCAAAGATACCGCCATCGACGTCCGCCGCGCCCTGAATCGCCTGATCGAAGAACACGTCGAGCGTAAGCTTCGCACCCCCACCATCCTGGAGGCTCTGTGAGCAAGCCCCCGACCTTCCAGGAAACCGTCTTCGCCCTCAAGAAATACTGGTCTGACCGAGGCTGCATCATCCAGGAGCCCTACGACGTCGAGGTCGGCGCGGGTACCATGGCCCCCGAGACATTTTTGCGCGTGCTCGGCCCCGAGCCTTATCGCGTCGCCTACGTCCAGCCCAGCCGCCGCCCCGCCGACGGCCGCTACGGCGAGAATCCCAATCGCCTCTACAAGCACCAGCAGCTCCAGGTGATTCTCAAACCCTCCCCCGCCGACGTGATCGATCAATACCTCGGCTCGCTCGCAGCCATCGGTATCGACCTCCACAAGCACGACATCAAGTTTGAAGAGGACAACTGGGAAGCGCCCACGCTCGGAGCCTGGGGCATAGGCTGGCAGGTCATGCTCGACGGCCTGGAGATCACCCAGTTCACATATTTCCAGCAGTGCGGCGGCATCGATCTCGACCTCGTCCCCGCCGAGCTCACCTATGGACTCGAGCGCATCTCGGCTTTCCTCCAAAATGCCGACAGCGTCTACGACATGGATTGGGCCCCCGGCGTCCGCTATAGCCAGGTGCGCTTTGAGGATGAGCGCCAATTCTCCAAGTACAACTTTGAGTTGGCCGACGTCCAAATGCTCTGGCAGCTCTTCGACCTGCACGAAAAGGAATGCCAGCGCCTGCTGAAAACTGCACCCGACGTGGTCTTGCCCGCCTACGACCAAGTCCTCAAGTGTTCCCACATATTTAATCTGCTCGATTCGCGTGGAGCCATCAGCGTCACCGAGCGCGTCGGCGTAATCGGCCGCGTCCGCAGGCTCGCTCTCGGCGTCGCCGAAGCCTGGATGAAACAATCAGCAGCTAATCCCGAAGCGAACAAAGAGGCGGTCGCGTGAGTCTTCCTTTCCTGCTTGAGATCGGAACTGAAGAGATTCCTGATTGGATGATTGTCCCTGCATTGAATAATTTGCAGGATATGTTTCAAGTATTGCTAGACCAGCACGCACTCGGTGGACTAGTCAATTCTGTTAGAGCTACGCCGCGCAGACTAGTTCTTCGCGCCGACGGCCTACTTGATCGCCAAGCGGACAGCGAAGAGCTCGTGTCCGGTCCACCCAAATCTGCCGGAGCTGGTGCCGCCTCGGGCTTCGCGAAAAAAATGGGAACTTCTCCCGATCAACTCGCGACGCAATCCACCGCCAAAGGCGACTACTACGTTTTTACCAAACGAACCCAAGGTCAGGCGGCAGCTTCGATTCTGGCGCGCGAGCTGCCCCATCTTATTCTTAAGATCCAGTGGCCTAAATCGATGTATTGGAACGGCAAAGGCTCCGAGCGGTTCATCCGCCCCATCCGCTGGCTGGTAGCTTTGCTCGGCAGCGCCGTCGTCCCGTTCGAGATCGCTGGAGTGCAATCCGGGACCTCGACTGCGGGCCATCGCCTCCTCGGAAAATCGTCGATCCTTGTAACCGCTAGCGACTTCGACGAGCAGCTCAGGACCAACGGCGTGATCCTTTCCGCCGACGAGCGCCGCGCAAAAATCGAAACTGAAATCGCCGCGCTACTAGAAGGCAAAGGCCTTCATATCAAACCAGATCCCGATCTTCTTCACACTTTGGTTTACATTACAGAGTTTCCGACTCCGATCCTCGGCAGCTTCGACCGCCAGTATCTCGAGCTTCCGCAAGAGGTGCTGGTCACCGTGATGCGGCACCATCAAAAGTATTTTTCTGTTCAAGATGCGAGCGGAAACCTCGCCCCGCACTTCATCGCGGTGATGAATACCAACGCCGATCCGGACGGCTTGGTCCGCCACGGCAACGAGCGAGTCCTGCGCGCCCGCTTCAATGACGCCCGCTTCTTCTGGCAACAGGATCAGAAGAAGAAACTGGCCGACCGCATCGAAGATCTCAAGTCTGTGACTTTCCAGGCCAAGGTGGGTTCGTATTACGAAAAAACCCAGCGCGTTGTGGAACTGGTAAAGCAGCTCGGCGGGGATAAGCATGCCCAGCGCGCCGCCCTTTTGTGCAAGACCGATCTCACCACCGACATGGTCAAAGAATTCACCGACCTACAAGGCATTATTGGTGGTATCTACGCAAGTGTTCAGGGCGAATCTGAAGAGGTCGCTGGGGCGATCTACGAACACTATCGACCGATAGGAATGGAAGATTGGCTTCCCACCACGCCAACCCGTCTGCTCGTTGCGCTCGCCGACAAGTGGGACACCCTGGTCTCCTGCTTCAACGTCGGCCTCATCCCGAGCGGCTCCCGCGATCCCTTCGCTCTCCGCCGCGCCGCGCAAGGCGTGGTTCGCATCATTGTCGAAGGCAAAGTGAAGTTTAGGTTCTCGAACACTAATGACGAACTGCGCAATTTCATGCGCGACCGCATCGAATATTACTTCCGTGACGTCCGCGGCTTTGCCTATGACGAAGTCCGGGCCTGTATGGCCTCGACGTCTGGATGGATCGACCTGATTGATCTCGAAGATCGCTTGAAACGCGTTCAGAAGCTTCGCCCAACACCTGACTTCGAACCCATTGCAGCCAGCTTCAAACGCATCAAGAATATCCTGAAGCAGGCCGAATTTCAGCTAACCCACGCCCTTGATGTGGGTTCACTTGAACAGGGTCCCGAGCGAGACCTATTCGACGAATATCAAAAAAGCTTAGGCCAGCCGCTCGAATCCCGCATAGGCCCCTTGCGCCCCAAAGTCGACCTCTTTTTCGACAAAGTTCTGGTCAACGCGCCCGACCCCGCAATCCGGCGAAACCGGCTGGCGCTCCTGCATAGTCTCTTGCAGGAATTTTCAACGATCGCTGACTTCTCAGAGATCGTCACAGAAAAAACATCATAACCGTAGGAGCTCTCCCATGAAAAAATACGTTTACGCATTCGGCGGCGGTCGAGCCGACGGCGATGGCAAAATGAAGGACGTGCTCGGCGGCAAAGGCTCGGGTCTGGCCGAGATGAGCCGCGCCGGGGTACCCGTGCCTCCCGGCTTCACCATCTCCACCGAAGTCTGCAATATTTATTTCCAGAACAAAAACTCCGTCCCCGCCGAAATCGAGCAGGAGATCGCAACGGCCCTCTCGAAGCTCGAAGAGCAAATGGGCAAGAAATTGGGCGACGCGACCGACCCGCTGCTCCTGAGCGTCCGCTCCGGCGCGAAGTTCTCCATGCCGGGCATGATGAACACGATCTTGAACCTGGGTATGAACGACCGGAGCGTCGAAGGGCTCTCGGCCAAAAGCGCCAACCCGCGCTTCGCCTATGACTGTTACCGCCGCTTCATCCAGATGTTCGGCGAGGTCGCGCTCGATATGGACATGCATAAGTTCGATCACGTCTTCGACGAGCGCAAGAAAAAAGCCAAGGTCAAGCTCGATACCGACCTCACCGCCGACGACCTGAAAGCCATCATCGCCGACTATAAAAAGCTCGTCCAGAAAGAAAAAGGAAAACCGTTCCCGCAGGATGCGCGCGAGCAGTTGGCAGGAGCCATCGCGGCCGTGTTCCGCTCCTGGTGGGGCAACAACGCCAAAAATTATCGGCGCATGGAAAAGATCCCCGACGACCTCGGCACCGCCGCCAACGTGCAAACCATGGTCTTCGGCAACATGGGCGATAACTCCGGTACCGGAGTCGGCTTCACGCGCGATCCCGCTACGGGCGAAAAGGTGTTCTGGGGCGAATTTCTGATCAATGCCCAAGGCGAGGACGTCGTAGCCGGCATCCGCACGCCGCACCCCATCGCGGACCTCGAGTCGATCATGCCGGACGCCTACCGCCAGCTTCGCGACATCACATCGAACCTCGAAAAGCACTACCGCGACATGCAGGATTTCGAGTTCACCATCGAGAACGGCAAGCTCTTCATGCTCCAGACGCGCAACGGTAAACGCACCGGCGCGGCGGCTCTGCGCATCGCGGTCGAGATGGTGAAGGAACATCTCATCGATAAGCGCGAGGCCGTGCTGCGCGTCGCGCCGAATCAGCTCGATCAATTGCTGCATCCTCTCTTCGATCAGGCTTCGCTCAAAAAGCTGACGAAACTTGCCAACGGCATCGACGCTTCCCCTGGCGCCGCGGTGGGCCGCGCGGTCTTCACTGCCGACGATGCCGTCGTAGCCTCCAAGAAAGCGCCGGTCGTTCTGATCCGCAAGGAAACCACTCCGGATGACATCCACGGCATGGAAGTAGCTGCCGGTGTGCTGACCGCTGTGGGCGGAAAGTCGAGCCACGCCGCTGTAGTCGCCCGCGGCATGGGACTGCCCTGCGTGGTCGGCGCCGGCGCTCTGCACATCGACGAACACAAAAAGCAGTTCACCGTAAAAGTGGGCACCAAGGATACGGTCGTCAAGGAAGGCGACTGGATCTCTTTCGACGGCACCACCGCCGACGTCTATCTCGGCCAGGCGCAGACCAAGGAGCCCGATCCCAACTCGCCGCTGTTTGTCGAGTTCATGACCTGGGCCGACGAGTTTCGCGGCGACTTCGGCGTCCGCGCCAACGCCGACATCCCGCGCGACGCCAAAGCTGCCCGAGCGTTTGGAGCTGAAGGCATCGGCCTGTGCCGCACCGAGCACATGTTCTTTGCCTCCGACCGCATTCCTCACATGCAGGCCATGATTCTGGCCGACGATGATAAGACCCGCCAGAAAGCACTGCAAAAACTGCTGCCGATGCAGCGCAAGGATTTCGCCGGTCTCTTCGAAGCCATGGACGGATTTCCGGTCATCATCCGCACGCTCGATCCGCCGCTGCACGAATTTCTGCCCAAGCGCGAGAACCTGATGGTCGACCTTGCGCGGCTCCCCAACGCCGACAGCAAAACCAAAAAACAAATGTCGGAGAGCTACGGCATCCCCGTGGGCGAGCTCAAGAAGAAGCTGCCGGAGCTGCTCAAGCGCGTCGAGGATTTGCACGAGTTCAACCCGATGCTCGGCTTCCGCGGCTGCCGGCTCGGCATCATCTATCCCGAAATCACCGAAATGCAGGCCCGCGCCATTTTCGAAGCAGCGGTGCAAGTGGCTAAGAAGGGAATCAAGGTCATCCCCGAAGTCATGATCCCGCTCGTGGGCTTCCAGCGCGAGCTGGCCATGCAAAAGGAGATCGTCGATCGTGTCGCCAAGGAAGTTTTAGAAAAGGCCGGCATGCAGGACCTGCATTACATGATCGGCACCATGATCGAGATTCCGCGCGGAGCTCTCACCGCCAACGAAATCGCACAAATCGCCGACTTCTTCAGCTTTGGCACCAACGACTTGACTCAAACCACGCTCGGCATGTCGCGCGACGACTACACCAAGTTCTCGAAACAATACGAAGAGAAGAAAATCTTCAAGGCCGATCCGTTCCAGACCATCGATCAAGACGGCGTAGGCAAGCTGATCGAGATGGCCGTGAAACTTGGGCGCAGCACGAATCCAAAACTCGAAATCGGCATCTGCGGCGAACACGGCGGCGACCCAAGCTCGGTGGAGTTTTGCTATCGCGTCGGAATGGATTACGTCTCGTGCTCGCCCTATCGCGTGCCGATCGCGCGGCTCGCGGCAGCGCAAGCGGCCATCAGCGGCGCCGACAAATCCGAAATGATGCGCACGGCCTAACGCGCAGCGCTACTGATCATCCGGAGGCTTCTCGCCGGGCTTGTACAAGGTGGGAGGCTTCCGCTTCGGCTTCTCCGGGTCGTCGGCTACCTTCTTCTCTTTCTTGTCCTCGCTGGTGTTCAGAGCCTGCCGCTCTTGCTTGTCCTTCTTTTCTTCGGCAACCACCTCTTTGCGGCGGCTGCCCAGGTCCTCGTCGGAAAGTTCCTTGCTGTCGGATGTGGTGTCGATCGCATTTTTCAGAACGAAGTCGTACCGGGCCAGATCCTTCGGACTGGAGTCCTCGATCTTGTGCAGCGTCGCCAGCATTTCGCCTTCCGCCGAGGCGACCGCTTTCATGCCCTCGTCGATAGGGGCTTTGCGCTTGAGCGCATCGTCGGCCACCGTGTCGATGGCTTCGATGATGTGCGTATAATCCTCGATCGTGTCGTGAATGAGAGCGGAGCGGCCGGGTTTCTCCTTGCTCAGGTATTGCTGCAATAGAGCCATTCGCTGCCGGGCAAACAGGACATACAGTTTCAGTCGAGCGTTGGGCTCTTGCGCTTCGCGAACCTGATCGACTTCGTCCGCGGTCAGGAAATCGCGCTCTTGCGCAAAGCCGCTGCACGCGAGTATTAAAAACGCAGCGCACCATCGCATAGCTACCACCCTTCTTGAGCTCACTCCGGCCTCTTCTTGCTCATGATATCGGTAATCAACTGATCGTGGATATCGGAAATCTTGTTGATCACTTCCTCAACCGATTGCCGGGTCTCAAACCCCACGTCGTCGCGAAACCCCCTCAAGCGCCGGATCAATGCCTGCAGTCTCTGTTCGGCGCGCTTGTAGTACTTGCTCTTGCGCGGAGCCTCATGCGTGTGTTGTAAGGAGTCATAGCAAATCGCCACCGACTGGTTAATCTCCTCCAGCGCGGCGTCCTGTGCCTTCCGGTCCCCGTCGCTATAGGCTTTGCGAGCCTCGTCGATTTCGTGATCGGCGTTCGTCAGCGCCAGCTCCGATCGCTTCTCCAGGTCAGGCTCTGATTTCACGGCTCCCAAATCCCAAAAAGCGAAAAAGAGCACCAATGCGAAAATCACTTGCTGATCTCTCTTTCGAGAACCTTTATACGTTGCCGCGCCTTGAACTCTTCGTTGGGATTCTGGCCGGTGCTCATGGTCAAGAATCGCTGGTAACTCTCGAGCGCAGGCTTCAGGTCTCTGGTTTTATCCAATACGATCGCCCGCAAGTAAACGTGACCGGGCTTTTCGGCGTGCAGCGCGGCCAGCCGGTCTAGCGCCGCCAGAGCGCTCGGGTAATCTTCGGCCATCACTTGGACCCCGGCAAGCTCGCTCCAGGCTTCCGGAGAATCGGCCTTTAGTTTGATCGCGCCCATGAAATCCTGAGCGGCCTGGGGAAACTTGCGCTGGTCGCGCAGGATGCGGCCATGCAGCATGCGAAACTCAAAATCATTGGGGCTGCGGGCGAGAATTTCTTCCACGACAGGCAGAGCTTTATCGCCCTGATTGTTTTTTACATAAGCTGTTACCAGAGCGGCGCGATTGGCTTCGGTGGGGGACTTGGCGACGGCGGTTTCGAGATGGGGAATTGCGTCCGCCGGTTGTCCGGATTCGATCAGCAGCACTCCCCAGCGCTCCTGCGCTCCTGGATTATCCGGGAACTGCTGGTAAATGGCGATTGCATCGGAGGGCTGTTGGGCGGTCTCGTAGAGCGAGGCGAGCTCCAGCAGATCATCGCGATAATTGGGATTCAATTCCGCCGCTTTGTGGAAATGCGGAGCCGCGGCGTCCAGCCGGTTCTGTTTGGCCAGCGCGTGCGCGATGCCGAGCTCCGCATCGGCCGACTTGGGATCGATCTCGAGCGCGGTGGTATAAGCTTGCTCCGCTTTCGCGAATTCGCCGGCTCTCAGCCATGCCGCTCCCAGATACGAATTTGGCCGATACTCTTTCGGCTTTTGGTTTACCGCGGAGGTTAGATAAGGAAGCGCTTCGGCGGGCCGTTTAAGGCGCAGCAGCGTGATGCCCAGATTCAGGTCCGCTTGATACAAGTCTGGTTTGAGATCTAGCGTCTTCTTGTATTCACCAACCGCGTCGGCGTCCTTGCCCTGCAAGCTGTAGGCCAGCGCCAAATTGAAATGCAGCGTGTAGTCGGCGGGATCGGCTGCAATCGCGCGCACAAAGTCCTCGACCGCGTCCGGGTAGCGCTTATCATCCAGCGCCTTCATTCCCTTTTCCGAGAAGTTATCCTGAAATGCCAAGAAGAGAAAAAGCGCGGCAAACAGTGACATACGATGCTCCTTCTATTTTCTCGCAGATCCAACCGGAACATGGAGTTCATCGATCCCCATAACGCGCCCGGTTGTATACTGAATGGCGGCTGGAACGCAGCACAATCCGGCGGACTTGGAGGAAAGCATGGAACACATCATCGCGAAGTTACTCGAGGATTTCGAGCAAGGTAAGATGAATCGGCGGCAGCTCATTCAAAGTTTGGCGCTCGCGGCGACGGCGGCTTCCGCGGTGAGCGCGGCCCCTTCGGCCGATGGGCCAGCCTTCAAAGCGACGAACTTCAATCACGTTTCCTATGAAGTGGCCGATTACGCCAAGACCCGGGACTTCTACGTCGACCTGTTCGGCATGAAAGTCACCGAGGACGACCCGAAGACCAAGCAGTGCCGTTTGTTATTTGGCGACAGCATCCTGATTGTTCGCACACGCGGCACCGGCGCGCCGAAGGTGGATCACATCGCATACACCATCGAAGGCTGGGATCAACGGAAAGAGGGCGTGGAGGCGGAGCTAAAGCGGCGTAACATTCGTATCGTGCGCGGCGACGCTAAGTCGAGTTTTCATGTCGCCGATCCGGACGGCTTTGAAGCGCAGTTTGGCGGGACGCGTCAATAAAAGCGCTACGAAATTAGCGGTTGCTGAGCGAGCGGGCTGGAATCATTCCGCCATCCAGACCACCAGTCCACCGATCAACATCGCCATGGTCGCGTAGAACGGCCCGTAGCTGCGGCCGAAGTCGCCACCTAAGACTCCCGCGGCGATCGCGAGGACGATAATCAACCACTGCCTTTTATTTGGGCGCCACATTGGTGCGGAGAACCAGAATAGGCGCAGTCTGAGGCCGTTGTCAAGAACGGCTTGAGTTCTAGGCTAACGTCTCAATTCCCATATTGCGCAGGAACTGGCCGTCTAAGGCGGTGAGGACGAGCGTGCCATCGCACGTCACCATTTCGACCGACGGAAGCTCCTTCTCTTCCGGCAGCGTTATATCGACGGAAAACGAGGGGCAGTGGCCCGCGCTCTCCAGTTTCGCCATCATGGCGCGGATGTCGGAAGATTCGGCTAGCGTTTCGTGGATGGCCTCTCGCAATTTATGCAAGAGGCGCTGGACATCTTGATTCATCGATTTTCCTTCCTGGGCTATCAAACTTGTGTCCGCCAGATCAGCACACGCTGACCGCAGGGAGGTGATTAAGGGCGTGGCCCCTAAAGAC
>Ga0182024_10012066_pt1 | contig 17172 bp, 20 predicted proteins | sample P32metaG_FD_120480 | JGI IMG/M metagenome (GOLD analysis project Ga0182024, IMG submission 120480) | Permafrost microbial communities from Stordalen Mire, Sweden - P3-2 metaG (Illumina Assembly) | ecosystem: Environmental > Terrestrial > Soil > Wetlands > Permafrost | place: Sweden: Stordalen...
GAATGGCCTTTTAAGGCAATGAATAGAAAAAGGGGGGGCTAGGTGCAGCCCCCCCGAAACCCTAGCGGCCGTAGTGTGGGTGGCCGCCACCATAGGTGCGCCAGCCTCCACCTCGACCGCCATGCCAGCCGCCGCCGCCCCTGATGTAAATGCCGCCACGGCCATAATAACCAGGGCCAATATAGGCGGGGCCATAATAGTCAGGGCCATAGTAGTCCGGACCATAGTAACCTGGGCCCGCCCAAAAACAGCCACTACACGCGACGCCAATCGCGATCACCAAAAGTGCCCATTGAAGCACTTTAAACGGCTTTTTCTTCATGGTTCCCCCACAAGAGGCGGTCAAGATACCGTTTCGGCCTGGCGGAATTATTAGTGTCTATCGCCGCCATGGTCGTCGTAAGCACCATGATCGCCATAACCACCGTGGTCACCATCGCCACCATGGTCGCGATAGCCCCGCCCCCCGCCCCAAAAGCAGCCACTACAGGTAACGACGACCGCGAGCAGCAAAAACGCCCATTGCAGTGCTTTAAACGGCTTTTTTTCCATGAATTTTACCCTCCGGTATATCGGCCGAATTAGGCCTCACCATAAAATGCTGACCAGCCGGTCTTTATTCCATGGTTTTTGAATATAGGTAGGGGCTTGCCGGTGGGACATTCTTAGTGAGCATCGTTTAAACCAAAATTATCACCCAAGCTTTCTACCCAACCGGGGGCCGCCCTAGCCTTCAAGCCTTTCGATTACGTGCGGCTCCAGGCCCCAATTAGCTTATATCGGAGTGGCCAGATCCTCTCCGGTTTCCACCCGCCTGATCTTCACCTTCACCTCAACGCTCGATCCGAGTTTGTTGATGATGGACATCAGCCGGTCCACCGTGAACCGTCCGAGGTCGGCGTTGCGCACACGGGAAAAGTCCGCTGCCGCGATGCCCGTGCGGCCGTGGGCGGCCCGGACGGTCAGGTGCTCCCGGTCCAGCGTCTTGATGATTTCCGCAGCCAGGATGGCCTTGAACTGCAGGACGTCGGCGCCCTTTAGGTCCAGATCCCGGAATACGTTCCCACTTCCCCGTGTGACTTCCAGCCTATTTTTTCCCACGGTGCATCTCCTTCAGCCTTTTGATGCGGTCGTTCACCAGGTCCAATTCTTGTTTCGGGGTCTTGATCCCTTGGTGCGATTTTTTCTGGAACGCGTGGACCACCCACACGTCGTCGCCGATCTGCAATGCGTAAACCACCCGAAAGGCATCCCCTTTAAACGGCACGACGATCTCAAGCACGCCGGACCCCAATCCGTGGAGGGGTTTGGCGCTGTCCGCCTTCCCGCCTTCCGCGGCGACCGTAAGGGCCGTCAAGAAAGTCGTTTTGGTGTCCTCCGGGAAAGTGTTGAAATCCTTCAGTGCCGCCTTAATCCAGGAAACGGGCCTGGTTTTTATGGGACCGGTTTTGGTGGGCATTCCCGCCGCCGGTTTATGTTGGCGCGTCGAGAATGTTGTCATATATGACAACTGAAGTCAAGTGCGGCGGATACATTAACATATTGAGCCATTGAATCGGTCCCCCAAGGGTCGCACCTCAATGCAGCATGCTCGGGACTATGGTCACCGGATTATTGGAGGAGAAATAACAACCGTTAAGCGGCATCGTATAGACGTAATTCTGGCCGTTGAACGTGGAGGTCATCGTCACCGTGGATCCTATACATGCGTTCCCGTTCGCCATGCCGATGCCGTTACCGTCCGGCACCGTGAGCGAGTCCGTCAGCGTCTGGGTGTTTGTATAGGCGACGCCGGATGAGCAGCTATTCCCGGCCATGTTGAAGTTCTCGACGACCGTCTCCGCGCTGTTCGTGCATTGTTCGCAGAGAAAATTCACATAGGCGTAATAGGCGCCGGTTCCATTGGTGGTGCAGTTTTCGCTGTAATCCACATCGATTTCCGGAGACCAATATTGGGTCAGAACTATGGGAGCCACGGTGATGGGCGCGCTGTTGGAAATGCCGGTCACCGTGATCGTCACGTTCCCAAAAACGGTCATGGCGGCGGTCTGTACGATCAATTGGGTGCTTTGACCAGATTGCAGGGTGGTGGGGTTCAGGTCCACAGCCCAGCCGGGCGGCAAGATGGATGTCCCGGGATTATGTAGCACAGTGGCGTCTTCCTGCTGATTCGTTGGATTTATGTAGGTGATGGTATACGTGTGATAGGTTTGGGTTTCGTCATAGGTGAAACCCTTCCCGTCAGCGGCTGTTATGGACAGGTATCCATAGCCGATCTGCAACGACACCGCCGCGGTCGGATTGGCGGTGGTCAACGTCACGGGCACTATGTTCGGCGCCTGCGCAGGCTGATTTGCGATGCTAACGTTGTATTTGCCGGTCATGGGTTCGGCGAATATAGCCTGTCCTGGTGTTTGCAAAATGTACGACGTTGCTAGGGTCTGTGAACTCCCATTCGGCGCAACAACTTGGACATTTACCCCCGCGGTGGGAGAGACACCATTCAGAACCGTTACTACAATTCGGCCGTTGATAGCTTCCGATGCCACTGCATCAAGCGGCATTCGCGAAACGCAACCGGTTAGCAACGCGATCAAGGCGACACCCAATAGATTGCTCCGCCTCATGGGAATGCTCCCTAGTAGTGGTACACAGTAAAATTATCTACTAGGACATAATTCCCAGTATTAGTGCTGTTGACGAAGTACAATCCCCCGCAAGTCGTAGGAGCGCCGGTTGGCGCCGCACCAAGCCCGCTGATGTTCTGCGCAAGCAAATTTCCGTCAACGGTTATTGTAGAGAGCCCTGTGCTATGGCTCCAATAGAGTACTACGTGGTGGAAATAACCAACCCCTAGACCTGTGGACAGATTTATCGCGGTGCCGTTGTTGTAAGTGTATTCAGTTGAAGGTGCCATATATCCGAAATCGGCAACTCGATTACTATTTACGATTAAGACCAGTTCAATTTTGGCGCCGGAGCTGACCTCAAAATTAAGATCAGTATCAAGATAATAATCATAACCGCTCAGATAGGGGAAAGCTCCCTGGGAAGAGTAAAAACCTGAGCCGATACCAACGCCGCTAGTTGAAGAAGTGATAGACAAACTATTGGGTGCCGACACGAAGTCCGAGTTCGTCAACCCCATTGCTATAGGACCACCACCTGCCGCATAGATCATAAACTGGCTGCTGGGGCTATAACCTGTACCGTCAAAATCTTGGTTAAGGAAATACACAGGCGTCCCAGCCCCTACACCCGATGGCCCCATCGGCCCCGTCGCTCCCGTCGGCCCCTTACATCCAGTTCCGAGCGTACAAGCCACGCATAAGATTGTGGACAAAATCCCGATGTTATTTCTCATTTCATCCCCCTTTATCAAATCTTGGAATCGCCGCCGAGCAGCGGGAAATAGGCCTTGTTGATTTCACCGTCCTGCACCACGCTCACTGAAACCACGATCCTAGGGCTCAAGGCCTGCCCCACCTGCACCACGAACACCCGTTCGTCATCCAAGGCCTGGTCCACCAGAATGGCCTTACTCACGCGATCCCTGACCTGGATGTTCTCGGCGGGCTCGGCGGACCCCACGATCATGCTGAAGGAATTGGGGCTCGTCTCATTCACGGTCAGGTCGAAAATGCCGAAAACCGTGCTTTGATGCAAAAGCATGCGTCGCCCGGCGAATATAGGTGCCGCTGAAGCCTGGACCGCCGGCTTTGGATGACGGCTCCGCTTCCCTCCTCTCCTGGCCCGCGTGTGGCCCCACGCTTGCGTTTCCGGCTGAGGCACAAAAGGCGGCGCAAGCTCACCCAATGCGGTGATGACCCCGTCGGCCCAATCGAAACTGTCCTGCACTGCCGCGATTTGCCTCTGGGACGGGCCAGCTTCGGCGTCCTGGCTCTCCTGGGAGACAAAGCCGGATACCGGCGCCGACGACAAAAGCAGGGCCAGCGCCAATGCAACGCAGGCCAGGCCAGGCTCACGGAAACGTGTCTTTCCCTTAAAACTCATAGCCCGCATAGATGATCCCGCTCGGAGCTTCGTAATTGGCCGACCGCAAGCTAAGTCCTTCGACCTTGAAGCCCTCTCCAAAACCGGTTCCGATCGGTTCGCTGACGCTGCCTTGGGCCAGGCGGGCCAGGGTATAGTCGCCCACCGAATTCGTGATGGCGCCTCCATAGAACAAGCGCAGGGGATCGTTGGGGGTTTTCTCACCCAGTTTATTCCTCACTTCCACGAACCAGCACGGCTGGGGGGGTTCCGCCAGACCAGGGTTCTGCGGATCGCCCCCCGTGAACGGATTATCCGGATCCGCGCCCAAGGGAAGCTGTCCTTCGATCTCAACCGTATCCAGAAGCCCGAAGCACCACTTTCTGACATCCGTGGACAAACCCGCCGCGACCACCGAGGTTCCGGTCCCTTGCGCCAGATTCTGCATCGCATAATTGGCGAAAAGGCCCCAGGGACCGTCATGGAAGGCGTAACTGGCGTCCACGGTGCCGGCTTCATCGATGGACGAATTGATGAAGTAATCGTCCAGGCCATAGGCGTAGTTCACGAAAATGTCCGAAGAACTTTCACCCACCCTGAATTTCACCCTCAATTGCCCCAGCACAATGCCTTGCCGTCCGTCGAATTCGGTCTGGTCCGCCTCAAAAAGATTAGGGACATAGAGAAGGGACAGCGCGTTGTACGGGGCTGAAACCTGGGCGTCGGCGTCCGGAATGTCCGCGAAGAACCTGAATGGAAGCGTCACGCTGGCGGAGTCGAGTTGGCGCTCGCCCATCGTGGCATACGCGCCGAAAAACGAGCCGGGACTCAGGAAATCTCCGAGATCGCGGCGTCCCCCGTCCAGCGTGAACCAGGCACCCACATAAGCCACGTCGGCGGTCTCCAGAAACAGCGAGGCCGCGTCGTCGCTGCTGGCGGGCTTGAAAATTCTGGCGTCCAGATCCGCGGTGAAGTCTTCATACAATTTCTGCCGGAAATCGAGCTCAGCATAGGACCCGTAAACGGTTCCATCCGCGTCCTGGCGCCATTCATAACCGACCAGATAGTCCTGGGCGGTCACGGCCGTGCCGGTCAGTTTGGAGGGTTCGGTCGCGCTCTCGAAAGCGGGCAAAGGACGTCCCAACATGAGGCCCACGGAGAGCCCCATCAGACCATAACCCCAATGCCTTAAGGCTTTCATGCGCTTTCACCCTTTGCGGCGTCGGAGGTCCCGGCCGCGGCCTTAGCGGGCGCCCCTGAACCGCGCCGTCGCCCCAGGGATACGGCGCGTAGAATATGTCGATCGGCCACCCAAAGGACCAGACGCTGAAAAAAACCGGGCTGGCCGAACGCCGCCCTGATTTCGGCCTTGTTCAAGGCCTCGCTTTCACGGTGAACGGCCTTCACTTGATCGTCCGCGTACCCGTTTAGTAGCAGGCTATGGGTGATCTCCCAGGCCTGGGGATGGGCCCCTACCCTGAGAAGGCATTGCGCCAGCTTCAGGTTCAACCTCGCTTTCGCTCCGTCGCTTAGCCCGGGTTCGGCCAGCAGGCCCTTGAGTTCATCGCCGGCCGCCTGCCAGGCCCCGCGCGTCCCAAGGCAATCCGCCAGGACTTCCCTGGCGACCCGGTTACCAGCGTCCAAGGCAATGGCCGCACGCGCCCGAAGTTCCGCTTGTTCGAAATGCCGTAACCTGTAATGGCATAGCGCCTGAAGTCCCAGGGCCTCGTTGTTGGCCTCGTCGAGCACAAGCACTCTTTGAAGGCTGTCGATGGCGTCGGAATAGCGGGCCAATCGCACTTCGATGCGCGCCAGGCTGGCGGCGATTTCCAGGTTCCTGGGATCGAGGCGCCTGCCTTCCGCCAGATGCTCCAGAGCCTCGCCGGGCGCTTTTTCCATCACCACCTGGGCCCTCTGCAGCTCGACGCGGGCGGTCTCCCTGGCCTTTTCGTCGGTGAACCCGGCGCTCACCGTAGACGCTCCACGTTATCCATGAGGAATCCGTCGCCGGTCTTCTGCGCCGCAAGCAGCAGGGTCAGGGGAAAATCCCCCGACACGCCGTTGATGCCGGTGGTGTAGGTCATGGTGCCGGCCAGGCGCACGTAGTAACGATCACCTTCATTCGAAAATGCCAGGCTACCCGGCAATATCTGGATGCCGTCCGTGCTCACCCGCAGGGTCTCGAGCTTGCGTTTGAAATCGAGATCCTCGGCCCTCTGGTTATAGGCGGCTTGGAATGCCGGTGTCATCATTGCCTCCGCCCTGGCGACGCTTGGGTCATACAGGGTGTAGGAAAAGTTGTAGTAGGCCGGCAAGAAACGCTCAATAAAGGCCGTGAGTTGCCGTTTCGTGAGGTCGTCATCCGTGGCGGTGAAGCCGTCGGACATCTGGGCGGAACCGGCGCGGTGGGCTAAGGCTCCATTCACGAGGTAATAGACCCCACCCACGCAGGCAAGACTGGCGGCCAGAATGATCAACGGCGCCGTGAAATTGCCGGGCGTCCGTCCAGGGGTTTTGAACTGGGGCGTGCTAATGTCCATGTAGTCGTGCCCTATGGGTTCGCTCACGTATCCCTCCTGAAAAACCGTTCCCTGCGATAAAACCCCCGATCCTGGGGCATTCCAGTCCTAGTCTTCAGACAGTGTCGGAGGCGATCAGCCCCCGGACCGCCTCCCAGATGTCCCCCCCGGAGGCTGCGAGGGCCTGCTTCACACGCGGCACGTCGTAGGTCGGCTCGCTGGTGTTGAGCCAGCGGGTGACCGGGTCCGGGCGTATGGTCAGGATGTTGCGCTGGGCGCCGTAGACGAAGAAGGCGCTGCTATACACGCCGCGCACCTGCCGCAGGTTCTCCAGATGTCCGCGCTCCTGGTCGCTCAGCTTCAAGATGTCCGTGACCCGGTCCACCACGTTGCGCGCCTGGGTGAAGAGGAACTGGGTCTGGCAATTATCTAGAATGCTGCGGGTTTCCTTGTAGTTCAGCACGTCCGAGAGCTGCTGGGTCGCGAAGAAGGGCATGAGGCCCATATGGCGGCTGCGGCGGGCCAGGGCGTCGAGCAAACGCCGTCCCGATTCAAAACCCATGAACGCGTAGATCTCGTCGAACACCACGACCTGGCGCCGATTAAGGGTCTTGTTTCTGCGCCAATGGCGGTAAAGCCACGCGGTAAGCACAAAGACGGCCGCACCCAAAATCGTCGGCTGATCGGGCAGGTTCGAGATGTCAAAAACCCTGGCCTTGGCCCCCGCCTTCAGCGTGGTGCGGCGGTTCAATAGGCCGGCCAGATTCCCTTCGATGGCAGGCTGGAGTTTCTGCAACAACTCCTTGCGTTCCTGCCTGAAATCAAGGGCCTCGTCGCCGATCTTGGCTCTCAGGGTCTCGGCAAGGTTCGTGAAAAGCGGAACCGACGGCGGAAAAAGGTGCGTGCGGGTGAAGGGATCCTTCGTGGCGCCGCCGGAACGTCGCGCCAGCGTTTCCGCCTCCACGTCCTCCCAGAAAAGCAGGCGGCGCCGATAGGTTTCGGCGATGTCGTCGAGCAGAATGGCTTTTTCCAGCTTGGGAAGCTCCCCACCGTTCTCCGCCAGAATGATTTCGATGCAGCCGGCCACCTGTTCCACCTTGTCGGGCAGGACCCTGCCGTGGCGGTCAAGATCGTTGAGCCCGGCCTCGTCGAAAGCCGGGTCGTATTCCATGACATCCCAGACGTTGACCGCGTGCGTGCCGTCGAGGCCGAACTCCACGTAATCGCCCCCCAGGGCCAGGCACGTGGACCGATAGGACTTGGCCCGATCGATGAAGCTGACGTCAAACGCGCGCATTCCCAGACGATTGACGATAAGATTGATTAAATAGGATTTGCCGCTGCCGGCCTGGCCGGTCACGAAAACGTTTCCGTTGGAGACGACCCTGCTCCAGGGATCGAAGAAACAGGGCTGGTTGGCCGGGCTGAATCCGAGTAGCGCCCCGCCTTCAGGGCTGGTGCTGCGGAATTCAAAGAACGGAAAGAGGGACGCCACCGCGTCGCTCTGGGCCATGAGGCAGTTGCCCGCGATGTTGGCGCATAGGGGCAGCGCCGACTGCCAATAGGGGATCTGGCGCAGTATCCCCTCGTCCGGCACCAGATCCTTGAAGACCCCGGCGAGGTCCGAAGCCGCCTGGTGCAGATCGGCTTCCCCATCCGAAAAAACCGACAGATAGGCGGACCAATTCACGAAGCGCAGTTCCTTGCGCGCGTGGGCCCGGAGCAGCGTGTCGTACTGGGAAGCCTGCTCCTCCGGGGCCTGGGTTTCCCTGCCTTCCCCGAAGGTCACGGCTCCCAGCGCGGCGGCCCTTTTTTTTTGTATGAGATGGGTGGCACGGTCCTGCGACAGTCCCTCCACAAAAAAACTGAACCTGAACTCGCGCTGGCTCAGCATCAATTCGGCCATGGCCGTCTTCAGCCGCGCGTCCGGGAGCGGCGCCCTCAGAAAACCGATGGTTTTGACAAGGCGCCTACCGACCTGAATATAGGAATGCCGCGGATCGGCGCCGGGTACGCTATGCAGGACCGGGGAGCGGAACAGGAGTTCGGCGGGATCGGCTTCGGCGCCGGTGGCGCCGAAAGCGGCCTCCAGAGCCTCTGCGGACAGGGGCCTCAAGCGGCTTGGGTTCACCATGGTGTCCAAGAGGTCAACCACGTGATCCCTGTCAAGCAGCCTGCATTCGAGACTGGTGGCGGAAAGCAGACGGACGAAATCCCCGGAACGGCGACGAACCTCGTTCAAAGAGGTCTTCAGCGGCGCGGAGCCTGCCGGGCCTGGGCCTTGCGGCGCCCGGTAGCTGAATAGGATGTAATACCTGAAGACCGGCACGCGGTTGACCGAGCAATAAGCCCGCAGATAGCGGTCCAATTGGTCCGGATAAAAGCTCTTGAAGCCGGGGGAGGCCTCCTCGGATATCTGGGACCGCATTTTCTCAAGATCCGCGTGGGGATCATAAGGGGCGCAATCCACGATGACCTGCGCCCTCTCCCCGGCCCTCAGGCTGTCCAGCGCTGACTGCAAACGACGGATGGAGGCCTCGCAGTCCCGGGAATCGGCCGTGACGGGATTCAGCTTTGAAAACGCCTCATAGACCGCGATGACCTCCGCTTCATCCATGATGAGGTGGCCGTCGATGGCGCGGGGCCGGCGCCAAAGGCCGGCGGCCGTCTTTTCAACGCTCAGCATCGGTGCCCAGGAATGCTTCGGTGAAACGTTCAGCCCGCATCGCGGCGACGGCGTGGTAAACGTCAACCCCGCGTATGCCCGGCACTTTCACGAACAGGAACCTGCCGTCCTGCAGAAAGCGGCGCAGCAGTAGGCCTTTTGGCAGGCTCTGGCGATACACCATGAAGCCCGCAAAACCGCCGCCCGCGAGGAAAAAAAAGATTCCCCCCAGCAACGGCGCGATGCGCATACCGATCAGCAACGCGAGCACCGCCAGCAGCAGAAGCACCCCCACGCTCAGCCAAAAATCCATGGGGTTGAATCCTCCCCACACCTTAACCTCCTCGTTGACGTCTATCGCCACGCACCCTCCTCATGATTCCGGCGCCCGGACTTTGGTCAGGTCGACAAGGCGGCCGGGACCTTCACCATCATGGCCACTGTCCCTATAGCCGGGCTCCCCCGTCGGGGCGCCGTGAAACCGGTTCACGTTCCTGATCAATTTGGCGGCCGATTCCGCACCCATCCGCCCCACCTGCCCGGCCAGGGACAGACCGCCCCTCGCGGCCGCGGCCGCGGCGGGACCCACTCCCGGAACGACGGCGACGGCTTTTGACGCGGCGGCCGCGACCTTCTCCATGCCCGCGCCGAAGGCCGCGCCCATGCGATCCGCGGCGTCCCCGGCCATGCCATGCACGCTTCCTGCGCCCGCGTTGGAGGCGATCCCAACCGGAATCCTTTCCTGCCCTTCGACAAACGCGGCGTGGACCGACGCGCCGGCGCTCGCAGCCATGCGCCCGGTGGCGGACAGCGCGTCCGCGATTTCCGCCACGTGCTTGAATTTATGTATGGCCGCGAAGAGCATGAACGGCATCATGAACATTCCCACGCTCAAAAACGCGCCCGTCGCCCCGCCCGCCTGCTGGACCATCCCCTGCAGGCCCTGGCTGGCCACCACGATGATGTCCATGATGAAAATGAGGAACGCCCAGAGCAGGCCCCACAGGCAAAGCTGGAGATGCCCCTTCAGCCATACGCCAAAGACCGGGCGCGTGGAGGGATGCACGTAGAGGGCGCAGGCGATCCAGCCCAAATAGTAATTGAGCACGAGGGCCACGATCTGCCCGCCCTTCAGCATCAGGAGGCCGACCAAAGCGATGATCGCCATGAAGCCCAAAATGACCTGGATGAAACGGCTGGCCTGCATTTCAAGGTCGACCATCACGGCCTGTTTAGCCGTCGCCCAGGCCACGGAAGCGTCGCCTCCGGGGGAAAATTCCTGGCACAAGGCCCCGAAAGCCGCCGACAGCTGGCTGGTGTCGTTCACGGGCTGGGTCACCGTCCCCGCGGCTCCCAAGGCCGCCGCCGTCAAGGTAAGGCCGTTGGCCACCGCGACGCCATTTCCGGCGCCACCTGAGACCAACGTGGACGCGGTGGCTTGGGTGTCCTGGGGGAACACCGATCCCGCCAACAGCACGTCGAAAAGCCCCGGCGGGGAGGAATTCAAGCCCTGGCCGCTGGCGGCCATATAGGCGCCATGGGACGACTCATAGAACTCCCGGCCCAGAAAATTTCCGACGTGGATGGGGACCGAATAAAGCAATGGAAAGGCGACCATCAGGCCCGCCGCGAGCGCGAGGGAGCCCCCGGCCTCGAACGGTTCACGGCCTTCGCGGACGGACAAGGGTATCGCCAGGGCGCCGAGCCCGAACATCAATAGGCCGCATAGGGACAAGATCCAGGGAACCATGCTTTGCAGGAGTTGCGCCGCGGCGGGTGGGACGCTCACCACCGCGAGCGCGGCGCCCTCCCCGGACTGGAAAAATCCGAGCCCATTGGAGAAGTCCCAGATGGGTATCAAATAAGTGCCGATGCCGGAATACAGCCGCACCACCGCCCAGGTGACCGCCAACCACACGACATATAGCCCCGTCTCCAGCCAGGCCGTCAGCGCGTAGAGCATGTTGTCGAACACGCCGGTGGTAAATTTCGTCAGCCAGCCTTGGTTAGAGGTGGTGACAATTTGCTGCACCTGGGCGGCGCTCGCCCCGCTGTCCGCCCGAGCCGAGGCGGGGAGGCAGAGCAAGGTCAGCACTAGGAACAACAGGACTTTTGGAAGCGTTTTCAAGGTCAAGGTCCGGGTTCAGGGTTTCATATTCATGGCAGTGTCCAGGCCGCTTACCGAGGTCCCTTGCGCCGACGCGGAACCCAAAATGAAAGCCGCCACCGCATAGAGGCAGCCCAAGAGCAGCAACGCCATAAAACCGGTTTTGACCCTCTTGCCGTGTTCCGTCATATCGCGGGCGTGCCAGGCGATGTCCGCGATGATGAAGATGGCGCTGATCCCGCAGATGAAATTCGCGATCCGCCACGCATAGCCCATGATGGAACTGCCGGCCGAATCAGGGTCCACGGCCCGGGCCATGGCGGGTAGCAGCACCAGGGCCACGAGCATGGCTGCTTTTCTGGGCGAAAACTGCGTGCGAGGGGTCACAAAGCTCCTTTTAAAGGCGTGCTGGCAAGTAGTACCTGATCAGGGGATTTGTTCGGAGCCCACCAGGGTTCCACCCGCGGCGGAACCCTTGCCAGGCTGCAGCACTTGGCCGCTGGCGCCCGAGGACACCGTCAGCACCGAGCCATTTCGCCCGGCGCTTCCGAAAGCGGGGCTCTGTCCCAGACCGCCGCCGCTTGCGGCCCCAACTATCCCCGCCACGGTCTGCGCTCCGGAAACGCCGGCATTTCCGCCCGTGGCATTCGCATTAGCTCCCTGACCCTCCAGGGTGCTGTTCTGCGCGGTGAAGTCCCCCTGGATGGCGGACGTCACCAGGGAAACGGCCACTCCGACGATGGCCCCATAGACACCGCCTTCTAGCGCGCCCAAGAGGCCGGCCATGACGGCCTGCCCAAGGGCCATGAACGTCGACGCCCAGTCATAGGAATCGACCGCATTCAGGCTCGCTCCCAGCGCGGTATCCGCAACGCTCGGTTGGTAGCCCGCGGGAACGGCCTCGGCTGGAATGCCCGCGAAGGCTTGGGCCAAGGCCGTGGCGCCCGCGGAATCGCCGGCAGCCACGGCCTGGCTTTCCTGGTTCATGATGGCCGCCGCCTGCTGAAGCTCGGGATCGCTGTTGCCCGATAGCATGCCGGCGAACCGTTGCAGCAGGGCCGCCTGGACGCCTTGCTGGGCCGAGCCCACGGTGGCGGCGGCGATCGCCGAGATCAGCCCCATGCTTCCCAGTACCTGGTTCGCGGCATAGGGCCGCTTCCCGGCCCACTCAAAATCCTCTTTGCGCATGGGTGGCGGTGGATGGGCCGCCATGCGGGCCATGCGCTCCCTCAATGAAATGCCGTCCCCCGAGGAGCGCTGTCCCGCAAGATCATCCAGAAAGCGGCTGACCGCGGCCCTCTGGTCGGACAGATTGCTTGCCTGGGTGTCCAGGTCCGGACCGGCGGCCATCAGGCCCGGAGCCGAGCAGAATAAAAGCGCCATTGCCCTGAAACACCGAACGTTGTGGCGCGGCATCGCTTAAAGGCCTGTGGCCGGAAGTGCCCCTCCCGAGGCCGATCCATCCCCAGGATTCAACGGCACATTCGCTCCGCCCGAAGGCGCGGCTAAAGGTACACCCAGGCCGCCTCCATTCTGCCCGCCGCCACCGCTTGCCAGCCGGCCGGACCCTCCAGCCCCGAGAGATTGCCCCGAAAAGGCGCCGCCCATTCCTCCCGTGTAGGAGGCTCCCGGGGCATTTCTGCCGCCTCCCATAAGGCTGGAAAGGATTGGGCTCAAAAGCGATGTGTTACTCGAGGTGGCGGAACTTCCACCTGACTCGGATTGGAGCCAAGACCCCAGGGCCTGCAAGGCGGCCTGGCTGAAACTGGTCTCCGCGCTCTGCGCGGCCTGCTGTCCGACCTGCTGCAGATCCGCGGTCCACGCCTCATCCGAAGGGCTAGGCGTGAGGCCGGTGGTGTCCTCCTGGGGCAGGTTTTGCATGGCGGAGGCCAGGGACTGTGCGCTCTCTTCGTCTCCCAGATTGACCGCCGCCGCTTCCTCTTGCATTAGGCCCCCTTGGGCGCTCAAGGATGAATTTGGTGAAGCGGCCAATTGCCCACCATACGTCTGGAGGTTTTGGGCCATCGATGCCTGCGACGGGCTGCCGACGGATTCGCCCGCGATGCCGGCCAACGCGGTCATGACTTGCAACGTCGCGTCAACACTGCAGGGGCTCTGCGACGCCTCCCTAAAATCCAGGGCGTGGCGGCCCCGAACGCCGTTCAGGACCGGGACCGGAAGTGCAGGCATGGTAGAAAGTATGGGAGCGGAATCGTTCCCGGATTCGGAATCACTGAAAGCGGCAAAACCTCTAACTTGGCCTTGTGCCTGGCCGGGAGTGCTCCCCAGATCGTCCAGAAAATGTATGACTTCCTGACGCTCAGCATCAATATTGGCTCCCACCGGCTGCAGACTCATGGCATCGCACTCGAGGGGGACTAGATAAAATATGCATAATAAAATAGTCATTTTAATACAAAGTACCATCTTTTTGGCCATGGCCACATGTTCTCTGGTGGAATCATGAATAACGTTTATAATAAAAGTAAAATTGAGAAACTTAGACGAGCTCATAATTTCAATTCCTTCCACCAACTTCTTATTCACAGATTTATCGGAATTTTATAATTTAATAGATAAAATTATGCAATATTAATTTTCATTTTTTTGTAAAAAACTTGCTACATTGTATCATTTAATGTACATAATTTTACTATTTATAATATTAATATGAAAAAATGCACTATTATGGTGCCGTAATTATATTCGATTCAGTTCTCAACGGGGACACCATGCCCAAACCGACCCATCGATCCTTCGGCGCCAACTTAATCCCCGAAGTTGGCGCCCCCGCGAATGCCGTCCAGGCCGAAGTCCCTGGCAAAGAGACCGGCCGATCCAAAGTCGGCGCCCGCTCCCCGCTGAGCCCCGCTGAAATCAAGGCCACCCGTAAAGCCCTGAAGGTCTCCCAGGCCCGTTTCGCCGACATGGTCGGCGTGAGCGCCCACAGCGTCACCGCCTGGGAACGCGGGGTCCGCCGTCCCGACGGTGTGACCAGCCGCTTGATCCGCCTTCTGGGGCGGAATCCGGACTTCATCCAGACCTGGCGGAGTCTCTGATCGCGGAGCCATGCTTGTCCCTTTACACGGTCGGACTCGCCTGATAGCATCTAAAAAGGTGCTTAAGGAGGGACAGAGCCATGATCGATATCACCTTGGACATTCAATCGTTGACGACGTTCCGCCGTCGATCCGGCGACTTCATGAAACAGCTCAAGAACAACAAACGCCCTGTGGTGCTTACCGTGAAGGGAAAGGCCGCCGCGATCGTTCAGGATGCCGAAGCCTATCAGCGGCTTCTTGATATTGCCGCCCACGCCGATTCCCGGGAAGGCATTCGTCAGGGGCTTGTGGATGCGAAACAAGGCAAACTAAAGTCGGCCAGAAAGTTTTTTGGGGATTTCGAAATTGAACGTGACATACCTCGTTAATCTCACGTCCCGCGCCCAGCGTGATCTCGCGCGATTATATGACGAAATCGATGTCCAGGGTTCCGGCACGGCCTTGAAATGGTACCGGGGTCTCAAGAAAGCGATTCTTGGCTTGGAAGAGCATCCTAACCGATGCCCGATTGCACCCGAAAGCGGCAAGCTTAGGCATCTTCTCTATGGCCACGAGCCCCACGTTTACCGGACCATCTATCGAGTGCTTGAAAAACAGAAACAGGTTCAAATACTCCACATTCGCCATGGCGCAAGGCGAAGGATAAAATTGTAAGGGAATTCTCCCTCCATCGCCAATCCGCCGCTCCGGTCGCTACACTTGGTCGGACGCCGGGCTCAGAGCTTCCAAAATCGCCGCCCTCATCCCCCCGGAATAAAGCCCTCCCTAACGCCATTCACACTTAGGTCCCCATGTCCCCTCATGGGGCATACCATCCCTTAAGGAGAAGCCATGGATGCCATCGAAATGCTAAAAAAGGAACACAAGGGCGCCAAGGGGCTTATGGAGGAGATCGTCAACGCCTCCGGGGCCAAAAGAAAGAAGCTCTTCGAGACGCTGAAGGGCGAACTTGAGATCCATGACCGCGTGGAGGAGACGATCTTCTACCCGGCGGTGAAGAACAGCCCCAACGCGTCGAGCTTCCCCGCCGTGGACAAGCTGGCCCACGAAACGGTCGAAACGGCCCTGGCCAACCTGGAAAAGCAGGCGGTCGACGACAAGAGCTGGATCGATAACTTCAAGGCCATGCAGAAGGCGCTGCTGGCGCATGTGGCCGACGAGGAAAACCGCCTCTTCGTCACGATCCGCACGATCCTGAGCAACGACGAACTCGTGCAGTTGGGCGACCGGATGAAAGCCGCCAAGGAGAAAATGGTCAAGACCCACGCCTAAGGGAATCCTTTGGACCTGGACCAGCTCTGCGTCGACACGCTGCGCTTTCTCTCGGTGGACGCCGTTGAGAAGGCGGACAGCGGGCATCCCGGCTTGCCCCTGGGAGCCGCGCCCATGGCCTATGTGCTGTGGACGCGGTTCCTGAGGCATTCGCCGGCCAATCCTTCCTGGTTCGACCGCGACCGCTTTGTGCTTTCGGCGGGTCATGGCAGCGCCCTCTTATACGGCCTGCTGCACCTGAGCGGCTACGATCTCGGGCTCGACGACCTCAAGGCCTTCAGGCAATGGGCCAGCCGCACCCCGGGCCACCCCGACCGGGGCCTGACCCCGGGCGTGGAGATCACCACCGGCCCATTGGGCCAAGGCTTCGGCAACGCCGTGGGCATGGCCATGGCCGAAGCCCATTTGGCGGCGCGCTTCAACCAGGCCGGGCACAAGCCCATAAACCATTTCACCTATGTCCTAGCCGGCGACGGCGACCTGATGGAAGGCGTGGCCTCCGAGGCGGCTTCCCTGGCGGGTCACCTCCGCCTGGGCAAGCTCATCTGCCTCTATGACGACAACCGCGTCACCCTCTCCGCCGGGACCCACAGCAGCTTCACCGAGGACCGCGCACGGCGTTTCCAGGCCTATGGCTGGCACACCCGGATCGTGGCCGACGGAAACGATCTGGCGGCCATAGAATCGGCCCTCAGCGCCGCCCAGCTGGAAACGGGGCGCCCCTCGCTCATCCTGGTGCGCACCCACATCGGTTACGGATCCCCGAAACAGGACAGCTTCAAGGCCCACGGCTCGCCCCTGGGGCCTGAGGACACCAAGCTGACCAAGCGCAAGCTGGGCTGGCCTGAGGAGCCGGCGTTCATCATTCCGCCGGAGGCGCTCGCCCATTTCAGGGGGGCGCTGGCCCTGGGTGAGGAACTGGAATCCGTCTGGGCCGGCGCCTTGAGGGACTATGCCGAGGCTTTTCCCGACGGAGCCAAGGAGCTCGAAGGCCTGATGGACGGGGGCGCGCCCGCGGGCTGGGACGCGGACATCCCGGTTTTTCCCGCGGACCCGAAGGGCATGGCCAGCCGCGCGGCCTCGCAAAAGGTGATGGAGGCCGTCGCGCCCAAGCTTCCCGGGCTCTTCGGGGGCTCGGCCGACCTCAATCCCTCCACCCTGACCGCGTTGAAGGGTCTGGGTGACTTTGAGGACCCGTCCCTGGCATCGGGCGACCTGCAGGGATCCGCGGGCGGCGCTTGGGACTATGCGGGCCGCAACATCCAATTCGGCGTGCGCGAGCACGCCATGGGCGCGGCTCTGAACGGCCTGGCCGCCCACGGCGGGCTCCTGCCCTACGGGGCCACCTTTTTCGTGTTCTCGGACTACCTGCGACCTACCTTGCGCCTCTCGGCGATGATGGGCCTGCACGTCATCACCGTGTTCACCCATGACAGCCTGGGCGTCGGCGAGGACGGGGCCACCCACCAACCGATTGAGCATTTGGCGTCGTTGAGGGCCATACCCGGTCTGACCGTCATCCGGCCTGGCGACGCCAATGAAACGGCCGAAGCC
>Ga0182024_10012067_pt1 | contig 17168 bp, 13 predicted proteins | sample P32metaG_FD_120480 | JGI IMG/M metagenome (GOLD analysis project Ga0182024, IMG submission 120480) | Permafrost microbial communities from Stordalen Mire, Sweden - P3-2 metaG (Illumina Assembly) | ecosystem: Environmental > Terrestrial > Soil > Wetlands > Permafrost | place: Sweden: Stordalen...
AGTGCGCTCGAAGAGATTCGAACTCCCAACCTTCTGATCCGTAGTCAGATGCTCTAATCCGTTGAGCTACGAGCGCAGGGTGTGACTAACCCGGCTCTACGTTATCGTCCCCCGGCCGGCCCCGGGCAGGGCCAAACCTACATGCCACAAAGGCCCCACACGGTCAGGACGCTCTTGGGGACCCAGCTATCGGGACAGCTACCCGCGCTCACCTCTCCAAGAAGGGTCCACACGGGCCCGGCTTTCCAGGAGAACACGTAGACGCTGTTTTGGAACTGGGCAAGCTTTGTCTGTCCGGCCGCTGTCGAACGGCTCGCGAGCAACGCGGCGGAGGGTTTGAAGACCGCGGTCGCCCAATAGGTAGCTGAAGCTGGCTGGACGGCGTAATAGAGCTGGCCGACAACCGTGCCTGCCACATCTGCCGGCCTGACGTCGACACCCCCTGGGTTGGTCGCAAGCCAGGATTTGACGAGCGACTGTGCCACGCCTGGCCTGAGGGCCAGGTTCTTAGCTCCCTGGCTGGCGGCCTTCGACTTGGCTGTCTTCGACGTGGTGGGGGTCGTTGTGTGCTGGGTGACCTTTGACGTGGCAGGAGGGGAGGTGCCCTTAGATGACTTCCCCGTGGCCGGGGCGGAAGAGTGCGTTCGTTGCGCAGTTACCGCCGGCAACGTTGTGAGGCCAGCCTGGGGCCCAGTCCCTGGGCTCCGGTCGGCGCTTGTGACAGCAAGGATCACCGCTGCGATGATCACCGCGACCGCGGCGATCATTACCAGCTCCGGCCATGGCCCGGTCCGTCGGCTCGGTTGAGGCCTAGGACCGCGCCGTACCTCGCCGGTCCATCCCGTATCGCGCTCGAGGGTGCCGTAGTCCTGGTAGGCGGCCAATGCCTCGTCCCGTGAACGTAGATAAGGCGTCGTGTAGCCGCGCTCGTACCCGGGCGCTGACCAGTCGGGCCCGACCCATGCCTCCTCCGCTCCCTCCTCCTGTTCCCAGGTGCCGGCTTCGGCCCCGCCGTCCCAGCCGTCCTCTTCGTCCCAGGCCTCGCCCTGGTCATCTGCACCCCATTCGGTGGCCGCGTCCCACACGCCTGTGCCGTCGCCGTCCCAGCCGGCCGCGCCGGCAGATGGCCACTGTGAAGCGCTCCCTGCGCCACCCGGTTGGCCGTACCCAGGTTGGTCGAAGTCGGCCTCCTGCCCCGGGTGCTCGCTACCTTCTGGCTGGTAGACGGCCTGCTCGTCGAGGTACAGCACTTCTGGGGCCATCGTCGCCTCTGCCGGGGCATCGCTGGTCGCGGCTTCGCCTCTCCCGTTGGCTGTCCGTCCCGAAGCCCCGTCCGTCGGGCCCCCGGGCGGCTTGCGTGGCCGAGCTTTAGCCATTGATCATCCTCTTACTCCACAAAGCGATGAGGGATCTCGTTGCCAGCTGTCACTACCTAAAGTTACAACGCCGGCTCAGGGCGTGTTACAACTCCGGCTCAGGGTGTGCCTCCAGCCATTGGCGGGTAAGGCGGTAGGCGGAACCGATCAGCTCCCGGCTCTTGGTGAAATTGAACGGTGAGACGCCCGGTACCAACGGCGCGGGCACCACGAACAGCTCGCAGCGGCTGGCCCAGGCTGCGACGACGCTCTCGGCTTGACGGGCGAGGGCGATCGACGTCGATCTCAGCACGACGTCAAGCGCCGCTTTCGGACGGGGCAGGGGCACTGTTGGGGCGCTCGACAGCAACCAGACCCGGCTTGCGCCGGCCTTGACCGCCGCTCCGACAGGGCTGTCCGAGGCCACACTCCCGTCGACCAGCCAGCGGTCTCCGATGCGGACCGGGGGGAAAATGCCGGGCATCGCGGAGGATGCCAATAGGGCCGGGACGGCCGGCCCACTCTCGAGCAGCACCTCCTCTCCGTTCTCGAGGTCCGCAGCCGTCACCGCAAGCGGGAGCACCCCGTCTTCCAAGCGGCGCAGCAGCGCAGTGGCGCGGAGCCAGCTGGCCAGGCCATCGGCGCTCACGGTGAAGTCCCGCCAACCGACGAGGCCACAGAGCGCGGACCAGGGCCGGAGCGGGAACACGTCGTGGCGCCGCACCGTCGTCCATAGTCGGGCGAGCTCCTCGAGGCCTTCAAGCGTCGGGTCTGCGGCCAACCAGGAGGCGTTGAGCGCTCCGGACGACGTCCCGTAGAGCATGTCCGGGTGGTGCCCAGCCTCGATAAGTGCCTGGGCCATGCCCACTTGGGCCGCCCCGAAGCTTGCACCCCCGCGGAGGACCCACGCGCTGGTCACGCTGTCGTAGAGGTCGTGGTCGGCGGCAATGTCGTGCTGACCGGGGTGGTCGAAGTCGTGGTAGTCGCGGTCGGCGGCGTGAGAGTGGTGGACGTCGGGGGTGCCTCAGTGGTCGGCGGGACCGTTGCGGTTGTAGTCGTGGGGATCGTTGTCGTTGGACGTCGGGTAGTCGTCGTTGCCGGGCGCGTCGTGCTGGTAGTGGTGGCGAGCACGGTCGTATTCGGGGCGCGGGTCGTAGTCGGGGCGCGGGTCGTAGTCGTCGGACGGGTCGTAGTGGTCGGGTGGGTGGTTGGTGTGGGACGGGTCGTAGTCGTCGGGCGGGTGGTAGGTGTGGGTCGGGTCGTAGTGGTCGGGCGGGTCGTAGGTGTGGGACGGGTCGTAGTCGGAGCGGGGGTGGTGGGCGCGGCGCGGGAGGTCGTGGTCGCAAAAGTCGTAGCTACTGCGAGGGTCGCCGAGGTCGTCGTGGCCGTTGGTGGGATGGCCACGGCGGTTGCTCCGGTGGCAGCCGACGTCGAAGTGGTCGTGGTGGCAGCCCCGCCCAGGGTTGTCGCGGTTGAGGTGACCCTGAAGCTTGGCCCCGGCACCTCGACGTCGACTGACTTGGAAACATTGCCTGGTTCGCCTGCAGGTTCGAGGGCCGTGACGGTCAGGACTGTGCGCACGGCGGCAGCGAGATGCAGAGCCGGCAGGGTCACTGCGTAGGCGCGTCCAGGAGAAAGGTCTACCGAGGCCGACACGTGCTCGCTCTCTGCACCCGCGGCAGGCGTTATCGTAGCCGTCACCCGGACGCCATGTTCAGAGGACTGGCCTGCGTCTGCAACGACCACCGTCACCGACAGGGTGCTCGCCGGCGAGAGGATCTCGACCTTGCCCTGCAGGCTCAACGGGGGGGGCACGGTTGCGATCGAGTCAATGGCCAAGTGGTGTTGAGGGGATCTTGACACGCCGGCGAGCAACCTTGATGCGAACGCTCCGAGGCTGCTCGGCTGGTAGAGGCTGGTGCCTGTCGCCCACTGGGAGCCCGGCATCCTGACGCCGAGCTTGGGGAAATCCTGAGCGAAAAGCTGGTACGCATTGTCTCCAACCTTGAAGTCGGCCGCCGCGGTGCCCATTTGCAACAAAGCCGAGGTGGGGCCATCGCCCCGAACGAGATCCAGGACGGCAGAGGCCAGCTGGGCGGACCCGGCCTTGCGGGCTGCCAGGCAGGCGTCGAGCAAGCCCGCCGCCGGGGAAACTTCGGACGGTGCTTCATAACTCGCGACCGCCTCGTAGGTTGCTGCAGCGGCCGCAGCGATCTTCGTAAGCTCACTCGAGACGACGTCCGAGTTGCTGGTCAGCCCGGCCGAGCTGAGCCGGGCGATCTCACGGCCCTGAGCGCTCGATTGCACTATTTCGGGGAGGACCCTGTCGACCCAGGCATCGCTGGTCATCGTTGCCGCGGGTTGCTCTGAACGAGCGTGCATGGACGCATCGACCAATAGCACAAGCATCGTTAGGACCAGGGGGATGAGAAGCCAACGTTGGGATCCCCCGCGGCGGCTCAACGACCGGGGCGGCATCGCCATAACCCCTCAACCATACAAAGAGCAGGGGAAAGGGGGGGCCGGGCGTGACCACGGCGGGCCCGCCCGCCCTAGAGGCCCGCGCTGAGGATGTCGACCACAGCACCAGTGGCTGTGAGGTCCGACAATACGGCGTCGGCTCCCAGTCCTGAGAGCTCCTCGACGCTGTAGCCGCCCGTTGCAACCAGCAGGCAGTGCGCACCAACCGCTGCCGCGCACTCGTAGTCGCGAGGCGTGTCCCCGATCACCCAGGTCTCCTCGGGCGAAAGGTGAACACCGCGGAGGGATGCCAGGCGCCCGATCGCTATAGGCACCAAGTCCCTGCGGTCCTCGCTGTCGCTGCCGTAGGCGCCCGACTCCATGTCAACCCACTTCTCCAGGCCGAATGCCGCCAGCTTGACCACGGCGTTGGGGGCGATGTTGCCAGTTAGCACGGAGGAGTGGAAGCGGTCGTCTTGAGCCAGGGCCGCTAGCAGCTCAGGTGCTCCGGGGCAGGGCGCCCCGTCGCTGGCTAGCTCTGCGGCCGCGGCCGCCAGCTCCCTTTCGAGGTGCTCGAGGATGGAGGGCAAGTGGGTTGGGTCATCGGACTCCATCAAGGCGAGGTACTCGCGCACGATCTGGGGATCTGTCTTACCGCTCATGCGGATCCGCTCGGAAGGCACTTCCCCGAGGACCGCTTCCAGCGCCCGGTTGAAAACGGCCCCTCCCACGGGGCCAGCCCGCACCAATGTCCCGTCGATGTCGAACAGCAACAGGCGCCGTTTAGTCACCCGTCGACCTTAACCGCTCCGACGGGTTGGCCGACTCGACGGCCTTCGTCGGTTTCCTTGCCAACCAGGCCCCTCGTGGTGACAGACTGCGAACATGGAGATCGCCCCAGTTCGCATCACGACCACAGCGGAGTGGAAGGCGCTGGCCGACCACTTCGCCAAGTTGCGCGACGTGCACCTGCGCGACCTGTTCGCCGAAGACCCGCACCGCGCCGAGTCGATGACGATTGAAGCGTCAGATCTGTTGCTCGACTATTCCAAGAACCGGCTTACGGCCGAGACCGTGCGCCTCCTGGTGGCAGTGGCGGAACGGGCGGGCCTGCATGAGCGCACAGAGGCTATGTTCTCGGGCGAGCACATCAATGTGACCGAGGACCGCGCCGTGCTGCACGTGGCGCTTCGGGCCCCCAAGGACGCAGTGATCAGCGCGGGGGGCGAGAACGTAGTCCCAGAGGTCCACAAGGTCCTCGACAAAATGGCCGCCTTTGCCGAGGCAGTCCGCAGCGGGAAATGGCGCGGATTTACGGGCAAACAGATAAAGAACGTCATCAATATCGGCATTGGGGGCTCTGACCTCGGCCCGGCGATGGCCTACGCGGCGTTGTTGCCGTACTCGGACCGAGCGTTGAGCTTCCAGTTTGTCTCAAACGTAGATGGCGCCGACATCTGGGAGGCTACGGCCCACATCGACGCCGCCGAAACCCTTTTCGTCGTGAGCTCGAAGACTTTCACGACTTTGGAGACGATTGGGAATGCCAAGACAGCAAGGGAATGGTTGCTGGCAAGCCTTGGTGACCCGGCGGCAGTCAAGAACCATTTCGTAGCTGTCTCGACCAATACCAAGGAAGTTGCGGCCTTCGGGATCGACACGGCCAACATGTTCGAGTTCTGGGACTGGGTCGGGGGTCGCTATTCTTATGATTCCGCGATCGGCCTTTCGCTGATGATCTCGATCGGCCCCGAACTTTTCACGGAAATGCTGGCGGGCTTCAGGTCGATCGACGAGCATTTCAGGTACACGCCTTTCGAGCGCAACCTGCCGGTGCTCCTCGGGCTCATCGGGGTCTGGTACAACGACCTCTTCGGCGCGGAGACCCATGCCGTCCTGCCCTACAACAACTACCTTTCCAAGTTTTCGGCGTACCTTCAGCAACTCGACATGGAAAGCAACGGCAAGTCTGTGACCCTGGACGGCCAGCCTGTCGACCTCGCCACCGGCCCGGTTGTGTGGGGCACGCCAGGCACCAACGGCCAGCATGCCTATTACCAACTCCTCCACCAGGGCACTCGTATAATCCCGGCTGACTTCATCGGTTTTCTGCGGCCGGCTCACCGGGTCGGTGACCACCACGACCTGTTGATGGCCAATTTCTTCGCCCAGACCGAGGCTCTTGCGTTTGGCAAGACGCCGGACCAGGCGCGTGCAGAGGGCATAGCGGAGCGCCTCGTGCCGCACCGCACCTTCCCTGGCAATCGCCCGACAAACACGATCCTCGCTCCCGAGCTGAGCCCCCGGGTGCTGGGCGAGCTGGTCGCGACCTATGAGCACAAAGTCCTCACCCAGGGCGTGATCTGGGGTGTGAACAGCTTCGACCAGTGGGGGGTCGAGCTCGGAAAGTCGCTCGCCGTGCGGATCGTCCCGGAGATCACCTCCGAGGCCGAGCCGGCTCTTGCCCATGACAGCTCGACCAACGCGCTTATCCGCCGCTACCGCGCCGCTCGCCGGCGATGACAACACCCCGCAAGCCACCAGGCAAAGCCCACGCTCCGACCGTTTACCGCGTCCCTGAGGCTGCCGAGCTGCTCGGCGTCAGCGCGGATACCGTGAGGCGCTGGGCCGATACAGGACGGCTCGCCTCCAGTCGCGACAGCGCCGGCAGGCGGGTCATCGAAGGCTCGGCCCTCGCAGAGTTCGCCGCCCAGCTCGCCAAAGGCCTGTCGCTCGAAGTCGGCCCAACCGGCGGGCATTCGGCTCGCAACAGGTTTGTCGGCATCGTCACTAAGGTCACGAAAGACCTGGTCATGGCGCAGGTCGAGATGCAAGCGGGCCCGTTCCGGGTGGTCTCGCTGATGAGCCGCGAGGCGGCGGACGATCTTGGCTTGGCCGCTGGCGTTGCCGCAGTGGCCTCCGTGAAGGCCACAAATGTGACCGTGGAGCTCCCCGCGTCCACCCAGGCGCCCTGAGCGGCGACCTAGATCAGAGCTGCCCCATGTAGCGGTAGAGGGCGCTACGGACAAGGATGTCTAGATCTTGGGGCGTTGTCAGCGTCTCCCGGCTGGCCCAGACGTTGAGCTCCAGGGGGACCAGCGCTTTGCGCTGGACAGCTGTCAGTTCGTCCTCTGAGGGCGCCGAGTTGAGGATATCGACAATCAAGTCGAAGACAACGGTCCCCCAGCCCGAGAGGGGGCGGCGCGACTGGTTGAAGTCCCTCACTCGTCGAAGCGAGGTCCGGTCACTGTGGGCGAGCAGGTTGAGGTAGCCCCAAGCCGGCGCGGCCTCCCCGCGTTCTTGAAGCGCGATCAGCACATCTCCCTGGATCAACGCCTCGGCTAGCTGGACCACCGAGATGTCCGACTTCTGTTGTGGATGGCTCGGGTTCACACCCCTGCTCCTATCGTCTGCACACGCTGCAGCCTCGCTCTTCAACCTGATCGCCGTTCACCTTGCCCGGTCCATCCCGCTAGGGTGGCACGGCCAATTGGCGAATGGCGTTGGGCTAACAATGGCACGCGCGGAGGCCGGTTCGCACATGTTGCTCAGAAGACCGGACATTCGTCCGATGGAGGACGCGTTGGGGTGTCGCGAGCGCGCGCTGAGCGCAAAGACCCGATCAGCTGACCGGTGCGGCTTGTCCTGCAGCAGCCTCGAGCGCGTCGAGCAGACGCGCCGAACAAGTGGTCATCTGCAGCGCCGGGCAACGTTCGAGGATGGCCTCGACCAGCCCGGCGAAGGCCTTGCCCGCTTCCGTGCTCTCGTCCAGCGCGGCTGGCTCGCCTCGGTCGCCCCCGAGCGCCACGCCAGGCTCGAGCGGGATGCTCGCGAGCAAGGGTGCACCGATCTCTTCGGCGAGACGGCGCCCGCCCCCGCTGCCGAACAGCTCATAACGTTCGCCATGGGCACAGGTGAAGGCAGTCATGTTCTCGACGACCCCCACGACCCGTAGGTAGCTCTTGCGGGCCATGCTGGCCGCGCGGCCGGCAACCTTTTGGGCTGCCTGGGCCGGGGTCGTGACAACCAGGACTTCCGCGCTCGGGAGCATACGCGCAAGACCCATCTGGATGTCCCCTGTCCCAGGAGGCATGTCGACCACGAGGTAGTCGATGTCGCCCCAGGCGACCTCTTCGAGGAAGTGCTGGACCGCCCGGTTGAGCATCAAGGCACGCCACATCACCGCCTCGTCCTCGCCGGCCAGGAAACCCATCGACACGACCCGGAGTTCTCCCTTACCGAGGCGCCGCACCAGGGGCTGGATCAACTTGCGCCCTGGCTTGTCGGGGTCGAGACCGGCCTCTAACTGGCCGGCCACGCCGAGCATCCGCGGCACGGAGAAGCCTGCGATGTCAGCGTCGAGCACCCCGACGGTGAAGCCCCTCATGGCGAGGCCGGCAGCCAGGTTGACAGATATCGACGACTTACCTACTCCACCCTTGCCCGACGAAACGGCGATGACCCTTGCCCTGGGAGGCACCGCGGTCTTCGGCGCGCCCTCCCGCGCCTTCCAGCGTGCCCGCGCCATCACGGCGGCCTTTTGCTCCCGGTCCATCTCGCTCGTTTCCACCTTGACGGCAGTCACGCCCGGCAGCGTGCCGACGCGCCCCGTCACCTCTGCCTTGATCTGGCCCCTGAGAGGGCATGACGGCGTTGTGAGCGCGACTCGGACCATGACGACCCCGTCCGGCTGCAGCTCGATACGGTCGACCATCCCGAGCTCGACGATATTGTCACCGAGCTCGGGATCCACCACGCCACGGAGCGCATCGCAGACGGCTGCCTCGGTGAGCTGGCCGAACGTTTCCACGACCAACATGGTACGGCCCTTTGGGACCACCGAACGCTCGCAGGTGTCCAATAGCGAGCGAGCCTGTACGATGGTCTCCAACGCAAAGTTCTGCAGGGAGGGCTCGTGAGCACCACATCGACTGAAGGTTCCGTCGGGACGCTGGCATTGTCCGACGCTGCGACTGCAAAGGTAACTGAGCTGCTCGAAGAGGAGGGCAACCCGGAGCTGTTCCTGCGGGTGGCTGTCCGCCCGGGTGGTTGCTCGGGTTTCTCTTACGAGATGTTCTTCGACACCGAGCTTGCCGAAGACGACGTCCAGTCCGGCTCAGGCGGCGTCAAGGTCGTTGTAGACCCGGCGAGCGCGACGCTGATAGCGGGGGCGACCCTGGAGTACAAGGACGGCTTGCAGGGAGCTGGCTTCTCGATCAACAACCCCAACGCCACGCGTACCTGTGGCTGCGGGCAGTCCTTCAGCTAGCCTGCCCGGCCAGCCGTCGGTCTGACTACCCGCCCACCACGATGGGTGCCCCTCCGGTAGGCCCGTACTCTCCGGTTGTCGCGGCTGGCCCTTGGCTGATCGTGTCCGGCCAGCTGGGCGCGCGGGACGGGACGATCGTCGCGGGCGGGATTGCTGCGCAGACGGCACAGGCGGTTGCCAACCTCGCCGGCCTTTTGGCCGAGCACGGCGCCAGCCTGGTAGACGTAGTCAAAACCACTGTCTTTATGACAGATATCGCTGATTACGCTGCGATCAATGAGGCATACACTGCTGCCTTCGGGGGCCACCGCCCAGCCCGTTCTGCGGTAGCAGTAGCCGGGCTGCCTCTGGGAGCTTCGGTCGAGGTAGAGGCCTGGGCCTACCGCCCTTAGCTAGTCGGCCTACAGCGCCCAACGGCTCTGGCCGAACCGGTACCCGACGGACCGCACCGTCGATATGAGGTTGGCGTGCTCCTCGCCGAGCTTGGCACGCAAGCGCCGGACGTGCACGTCGACCGTGCGTGCGCCCCCGTAGTACTCGTAGCCCCAAACCCTCGACAGCAGCGTCTCTCTGGTGAAGACCTTGCCAGGGTGGGTGGCCAGGAACTTCAGCAGTTCGTACTCCATGAAGGTGAGCGACAGCGGCTTGGTGGCAACCGACGCCTGGTAGGTCTCGAGGTTGAGAACGAGCGGCCCGTACTCGACCAGCTCGGGACGCAGGCCCCGCCCTGTCCGCCAGAACAGGTGCGACAGCCGCGCCTCCAGTTCCCTCGGGTCACACGGGGTCGCGCAGAAGTCGTCGAAGAGGTCTTCGCGCAGCTCGAGGGCCCCAAGCTGCTGAGGCGAGAGAAGGAGGAGCAGTGGGGCGAAAGGGACGTCCCGCTTGCGTAGCGACCTGCACAGGCCGAAGGCAGCATCGGGAAACTCGTCGGCGCAGACAACTCCACCTGACCATCCGTCTTCGGGCTCGGCGTCTTCTGCTTCGTCCAGTGAGCCGACGGCTTTCCAGGTGTAGCTCGCCAATGCCAAAGCCTGCGCGACCACCGCCGGTGCCGGATCAGGGAAAACCAGCAGTGGCTCCAACGACGTACCTCCGCTCAGGACCAACGCTAGAGCGCCGTGAGGTAACGGCGGAGCTCGAACGGGGTCACTTCGGCCTTGTACGCTGCCCACTCAGCGCGCTTGTTGCGCAGGAACCACTCGAACACGTGCTCGCCGAGCGTCTCCGCGACCAGCTCGGAAGTCTCCATGGCATCGAGGGCGTCGTTGAGGGACGCCGGCAGGGGCTTGATCCCTTCTGCGATGCGCTCCTGGGCGGACATCTTGTAGATGTTGGCTGACGCCTCGGTCGGTAGTTCGTAGTGGCCGCGGATGCCGGCGAGGCCGGCCGCCAGGATGACGGCCCATGCCAGGTAGGGGTTGGTGCCTGGGTCCGGCGAGCGGTACTCGACGCGCGTCGAATCCCGCTTGCCCTTCTTCGTCGGCGGCACCCGGACCAATGCAGAGCGGTTGTTCTGGGCCCACGAGATGTAGACGGGCGCTTCTATCAGCGGTTGGTCTTCCTGGGACACGATGAGGCGCTTGTAGGAGTTGACCCATTGGTTCGTTATGGCTGTTATTTCGCTCGCGTGGTGGAGCACGCCCGCCATGAACTGCCTTGCCACCGTGGAGAGGTGGTACTCGTCGGAATCGTCGTAGAAGGCGTTGGTGTCCCCGTCGAACAAAGAGACGTGGGTGTGCATCCCCGAGCCTTGTACTCCGCCGAGCGGTTTGGGCATAAAGGTCGCCAGGATGCCCTTGCGGGCGGCCATCTCCTTTACGACCACGCGCACGAGCATGACCGTGTCTGCCATCGTCATGGCGTCGGTGTAGCGCAGGTCGATCTCGTGCTGGCTAGGCGCGTCCTCGTGCTGGCTGTACTCGACGGGGATACCCATTTCCTCGAGCATGAGGACAGTCTCGCGCCGCAGTGCCGTGGCCTCGTTGTTGCCCATCAGCTCGAAGTAAGACCCTTTGTCGAGCGGCACCGGCGGCTGGCCCTCGGCATTGGTCGTTTGTGCGAAGTAGAAGTACTCCAGCTCCGGCGCGACATAGAAGGAAAAACCCTGGTCGCGGGCCTTGTCGAGGACGCGGCGCAGGACGTCGCGCGAATCCCCCTCGAACGCCGTCCCGTCCAGGTTGAAGATGTCGCACACCACGCGCGCAACCGGAGCCTCCGCCGAGAGGTAGGGGAGCATCTGGAAGGTCTTCGGGTCCGGGACCGCCAGGACGTCGCTCTCTTGGACACGGGAGAACCCGTCGATCGCCGACCCGTCGAAGGTCATCCCTTCGTCCAGGGCGTTCTCCAGCTCGGCGGGGGTGATGTTGAACGCTTTGGGGATGCCGAGCACGTCTGTGAACCAGAGCTGGACGAAGCGGATGCCGCGCTCTTCGACCGTCCTCAGCACGTAGTCCTTTTGGGAATCCATCAGTCTCTCCTTGCCCCGCGCGCTGGTTGTGCGCCGGGCCCTTCGCCTATGTCACGATAGGTCCTGCGTGGGAGGCCTGCCGGCTACAACGGCCGGTGACCTGCGGCGTTTACACAGAGTTCACACAGGAGCAACGAACCGGCCACATGGACATGGAATGGTTGTCTGCCGCGGATGTGCCTGACCGGCGTTGCCGCCGCTAACCATAGAAAGGGGATTCAACCTTGTCCTTCACGAGGCGCACGCCTGAGGAGGTGCTGTCGCAGCTCAAAAAGGACGGAGTCGAGATAGTCGATATCCGGTTCTGCGATTTGCCTGGGCTCATGCAGCACTTCTCAATTCCGGCTCACGAGCTGACCGAGGGCGCCTTCGAGGATGGCCTCGGCTTCGACGGCTCGTCGATCCGCGGCTTCCAGGAGATCCAGGAGTCGGACATGCTCCTCGTGCCCGACCCGGACACAGCTGTCCTGGACCCGTTCCGCCAGCACAAGACCCTGAACATCAACGCCTTCGTGCGCGACCCCGTCACGGGGGAGTCGTACTCGCGCGATCCCCGCTATGTTGCCAAGAAGGCGGAGGACTACCTGGTCTCTACCGGAATAGCCGACACGGCCTATTTCGGGCCCGAGGCCGAGTTCTTCATTTTCAATAACATCCGCTTCGACCAGAACGCCCACGAGGGGTACTACTACATCGACTCCGTCGAAGGCATCTGGAACGCTGGCAGCTCCGACGGGCCCAACCTCGGCTTCAAGCCTCGCCACAAGGAAGGCTATTTCCCGGTCCCGCCTATGGACCATTTCCAGGACCTCCGTTCGGAGATGATCCTCACGATGGAGCAAATGGGGATCGAGATCGAGGTGCAGCACCACGAAGTCGGCACAGCCGGTCAGGCCGAGATCGACATGCGTTTCGACACGCTGCTCACGATGGCGGACAAGCTGATGCTGTACAAGTACGTAGTCAAGAGCGTTGCGCGTGCGAACGGTCTCACCGCCACCTTTATGCCTAAGCCTCTTTACGGAGACAACGGTTCTGGCATGCACGTGCACAGCTCGTTGTGGAGCGGTGGTGAGCCGCTGTTTGCTTCTGAGCTCGGCTACGCCGGCCTCTCCGACATGGGGCGCCACTACATCGGGGGCCTGCTGAAGCACGCCCCGGCGATCCTTGCCTTCGCAGCACCCACGACCAACAGCTACAAGCGACTGGTCCCCGGCTACGAAGCCCCGGTCAACCTGGTCTACTCCCAGCGCAACCGTTCCGCCGCCTGCCGCATACCGCTCTACTCCAAGAGCCCCAAGGCAAAGCGTGTCGAGTTCCGCTGCCCCGACCCGTCGGCCAACCCGTACCTCGCCTTTTCCGCCATCTTGATGGCCGGCCTCGACGGGGTCCTCAACAAGATCGAGCCGCCCGACCCGGTGGACAAGGACCTCTACGACCTGCCGCCCGAAGAGCTGGCCCTCGTGCCGCAGGTCCCTGGCTCGTTGCAGGAGTCACTCGCAGCCCTGGAATCCGACCGCGACTTCCTTCAGGCCGGCGGGGTCTTCACCGACGACCTCATCGAGACCTGGATCGAGTACAAGCGCATCCATGAGATCGACCCGGTGCGTCTCCGGCCGCACCCCTGGGAGTTCTACCTCTACTACGACATCTAAAGCGAGTTTGGTCACGCGAGAATGGCCGAGACGAGGTACACCAATCCCTCACGCGGAAAAGAACGTGAGGGATTTGTGCAACCACGCTCGGCCATTCTTTCATTGGCGCAATTGCTGCGGTGATGGCCAGTTCCGTGGAAATGCCTCGTAGGCCAACTCGGCCGACGGTGTTCTCGAAACTGGGCTGCATGAGAAGCGGCCCGGCCCGGCGCGTGGTATCGCGGGCAGTACCCAGCCTGGATGGCTTGTACATCCATGGCTCCCCAATTGAGCCTGAGCGCTCCTTGAAGGCGACACATGCGGAGCCTCGTTGCCGGCCTCATGAGTGTGGGGCAGCGCCGTTGCCGCGGCTGCGCCGGCGGTCATCCGGTGCCTTAGGCGTAACCGAGTCTGCATGCCAGCTGCACCGCATCAGCCAGCAGGTGGCCGGCCCGGTCTGGGTTGGCACCGTCCCAGGCCTCACACGCTGCCAGCACCGCCGTCTCGAGCTCGTCGGGCAGCCGCGCTAGCGACGGGTCGAGCAAGCGCCGCGCCGCGGCGATAGCTTTTTCGTTTTGCCCGGTGCCCAGGTACGCGCCGGCCAGCGGCCAGAGAGCGAGGCAGTACGGGTAGAACCCCGGGTACGGGCGCCACAGCTCGAGCGCTTCGGCACCGAGCGCGAGCGCCTCTGTCAACCGGTCGTCGCGCCAGGCGACCCAGGCCTGCAGAGCCGTAGCCGCGACCAGATGGTAAGGGTCCCCTCTGGTGGCTGCCGCGGCCCGCGCCTCGGGTAGAAGCCCTCGCACAGCTTCGACGTCGCCGCTACGGAACGCTGTGATTGCCAGCTCCACCAGGAGTGCCCCCCGTCCCCCGGGGGAACCGGCCCGCTCCGCGCTCGCCAGCCCCCGCTCGAGGACCGCGCGGGCTTCAGAGAGATCTCCATGCCAGGTAAGGGCCATACCGAGGTAGGTTGCGCTCGAAAACCGCCAACGCTCGGGGCGCAAGAACCCTAGCGTCGTCTGCGCGGGCCCCGATGCGGGTGGCCCGGCTCGCCGCAGCTCCTCGAGGATTTGCTCGTCTACGCGGTAGCGCCGCTCACGCAGGTGCTGCGTCGCCAAACATGCATAGAAGCAGCCGGCAAACGCTCCCCTACCTCTCGCCTCCGCCAGCGGGCGAGCGCTCTCGATGAGGGCGGCGCAGCGATCGAGCTCGTCGCGTTGAGCGTAAATGCAATACTTTTCTTCTAACCGCAGGACCAACCAGAGCTCAACCCACTCCTGGTCGTCGTCGAGCCCAGGTACCCCGATCAGTGCTTCGGCGGCGGCAAAAGCAGCCAATGCGGTGTCGAAATGGGCCTGTTGGAACTCGATTTTGCCGAGCAAGTAATGCAACCGTCCGGCCTGAAGCACGTCCTCAGGCCGGACGGTTGCAAGCCCAGCGAGGCCCGCCGACCGGGCTTCTTCGAAGCGGTCAATGAACATGAACAAGTCAGTGAGCTTCTCCCAGATCCTGGCCGCGCTCACCCGTCGCTCCGACGTGGCAGCCAGCGGGACCACACCGTTCGCAATGCGGTCCCCGTTTACGACGGCGAGCGCCAGCCGGTACGAAGCGATTGCCTCCTCGTGGGCGAAGATCTGGTCGGCGTGGTCTCCGGCCAGCTCGAGGTAGTGGACGGCGCGGTCGTCCTCGCCCGCGGCCGCGAAGTGACGGCCGAGGACGGCAGCGACCTCGGCGAGGCGCTCGGCGGAATTCACCTCCAGGTACCAGGCTGCCCGAGCGTGCAGCTGGCGCCGGTGCGAGCGGAGCAGGCCGTGGTAGGTGGCATCCCGTATGAGTGCATGGCGGAAGCGGTAGAAGGGTTCAGGCTGGCTGCGGGCCTCGGTCAGGAGGCCGCCCGAGACGAGCTCGGAGAGCGCGGCGTCGAGCCCCCCCGCCAGTTCGCAAACCGCGCCTATGGCGGAGCGCTCAGCCTCATCGCCGAGCACCGATGCAGCCACAATTGCCTCCCGGGCCGCCGGGCTGAGCCGGTCAGTGCGAGAGCGGATCAGCCGCTCGAGCGCCTCGGGGACCCGAGCCGTATCACCAAGCCCGAGCCGCCAGCCGGCGCCGTCACGCTGAAGGGCGCCTGTGTCGAGCATGGATGCGAGCCGCTCCTCCAAGAACAGCGGGTTGCCGTCGCCCCCCTGACAAACCACCTGGAGTACCTCCTCAGCCGCAGTGCCGCCAAGGAGCGAGCGCGCCAGGGCCCGCTCAGCTTCTTCCTCCAGGGGCACCAGCTGCAACACCCGGAAGGAGCCGGCTAGGTCAGCGGCAAGCTCGGCCTCCAGTTCGCCGACCCCCGGGTCGGGCTCGGGCCGGCGCGTCGCCAGCACGAGCAGAGGGCCGGAGACGGTCAGCGTGGCCAGTTCAACGGTCAGCCGGAGCGAGGTCGGGTCGGACCAGTGCAGGTCCTCGAGGGCGAGCACGGTCGGGCCGTGCTCTACTAGGCGAGCTAGCACCGATCGCATAGCCAAGAACGTCATGTGCTGGAGCTCTGCCGGGCTCATCTGCGCAAGGCGCCCTCCACCTGCCCTGGCTGGCAAACCCAACATCCGCGCCAGCAATGGGACGGGCTCTTTGTCCTTCCCCAAGATCGCGCGCATCGCCGTATCGAGCGCTGAGCGGAGGACCGCCTCGCCTGCCTCTAGCGGTGCCCCGATGAAGCGCGACAGGAGCTGCTGGTAGGCCCCGTAGGGGGTGGACGAGGCGTAGGAGGCACAGCGGCCCTCGAGCCATAACGGCAACCGCCCTGACGCCGCTCCCGCCCAGCCCATGAAATAGTTGCGGCACTCGGCGACGAGGCGCGTTTTACCCAGCCCGGGCTCACCGACGACGACTACGGCGCCCCCACGGCCCGACACGGTGGTCCGCACCGCCTCCGTGAGCACCGCTAACTCGGCGTCGCGCCCGACCAGAGGTGCCTTGGCCGCCAGGCGGTGACGGCCCGCCTCCGCGACCGAGCGCATCCGCGGCTGTAAGAGGTAGGTAGCGGGCAACTGCTCGGTTCCCGAGCTGAGGGGTACGTCCAGACTGGGCCCCCACTCGAACATCCCCTCTGTGGCAGCCCGAGTGGCCGCGCCCACCAGCACGGAGCCGGGTCGCGCGGCCGACTGGAGGGCCGCGGCCGCTCCAACGACCCCACCGACGGCCAGGTAGCCGGCCCCGTCCCCTCCGCCGGCCGGCCCTACCACGGCTACACCCGTCTCGACCCCGATACGTACCGAGAGCGTTGCCCCCGGTCCGGCCCTCCCGGCCTTGACAGGGCCGAGGCCATCAGGTCCCGGGATACTGCCGACGGCAGTTACTAGGCGCAATGCGACGCGCAGGGCCCGCTCGGGGTCGTCTTCGTGCGACTGAGGGGCGCCGAAGAACACCGACATGCTTGAGCCCGAGATCGACGCCACGGTGCCCCCGAGCGCCTCTACCTCACCGATGGCCTGGGCGAGGCCGACGCCGATGATCTCACGCAAGTCTTCGGGGTCAGCCTGGACGCCGAGGCCGACCGGGGAAAGCTCGACGACCGCGACGCTCAGTAGCCTGCGTTCCTCTCCGCCGCGGGCGGTCGAGGCTCCTTGGCCAACTGGTGGGGTCGGGCGGCCGGGCGAGCCGGCATAGTCCACACTCGCCCGCAGCTCCTCGAGCACAGGCGAAGCCTCCAACCCGAGGCGGCCGAGCGCGGCAGCGCAGCGCTCGTAGACGGCCAGCGCCTGGGGGCGGCGGTTCTGCGCGGCATGCAGCCGCATGAGCGCTAAGGCGGCCTCCTCGCAGGTCGGGCCGGCCTCTAAGCACGCCTGCCAGGCCTGCTGGACCTCCTCGGGACGGGCTCGGCCGACGCCCCGAGAGCGGTCGCGGGCCAGTTCGAGGCGGGCCTCGTGGCGCAGGTCCTCGAGGCGATCGCGCACCCGCGCGGCCCATTCGGCGACCGGCTCGTCCTCGAGCGGGAC